>Ga0123356_10002569_pt1 | contig 19382 bp, 22 predicted proteins | sample TergutEmb28metaG_2_FD_92546 | JGI IMG/M metagenome (GOLD analysis project Ga0123356, IMG submission 92546) | Embiratermes neotenicus P3 segment gut microbial communities from Petit-Saut dam, French Guiana - Emb289 P3 | ecosystem: Host-associated > Arthropoda: Insects > Digestive system > Gut ...
AGCAAACCACGCCGACCCGCCTTCACCCTGTCATTCCGGGCTTGACCCGGAATCCAACCTTAAACATAACGCTGATTCAGTGTCGGAACTAAGGTTTAGTTCCGGCGAGGCAAGGCAGGGCGGAAGCGCCTTGGGCTCGAGGGGGATTGTCCGCTACGCGTTCACTTCGTTCCCGGGTCATCAGCCTTCGTCAATCTCCATTCTTCGCTAAAGCTTCGAAGGACAGGGGGCTTCGGCCGACAATAGCCCGGAATGACAATCGGTCTTACTCGAACTCTTTTTTCAAATCCCGGGACATAAGGTCGGCTATACCCTTGCGAATGTCCTTGCCCTTGTAAAGCGCGTTGTAAAGCGCATCGATTATCGGGGCATAAACCTTGTGTTTCTTTGCGATGTCGTATGCGGCTTTCACAGTGTAATAGCCCTCGGCCAACTTGCCTTCTTCAAGCTTTTCGCCCTGTGCGAACTTTTCGCCGAATTGTCGGTTGTGCGAATGAGGAGAGAACAGCGTCGCCTCGTAGTCGCCCAAATGGGCAAGTCCGTATGCAGATTCGAATTTGCCGCCGGTTGCTTTTATTATGCGCCCGACCTCGCGGCACGCACGTGCCATCAACGCTCCCTTTAGTCCCTGCCAGCCAAGGCCGTCGAGTATTCCGGCCGCGATACCGATCACGTTCTTAAGCGCAGCCCCGACCTGCGTCCCTTTGATGTCTTGACCTTGATAGAATCGTATAAGTGTCGAGTTAAGCAAAGCTATGATTCTCTTGGACACTGCGGACTTTGCGGAATCGATGACCGCGCAAGATGGAATGCCGGAAACGTAATCCTGGACATGTCCGGGGCCGGCAAGGACTGCGACGTCGAACGGCGCCTTTATCTCCTCTTTCATTATTTCGACCGACATTTTTCCGGTTTTAAGCTCAAGTCCCTTGATCGCAAGCAAAAAGGTTTTTCCCTTAGCGAACGGTGCGGCGGATTTGGCGAACGCGCGCAGATGCTGGGCGCTTACCGACACGATTACAAGATCGGACGCTCCCATCGCGGCCTTCAAATCGTCGGTCAACTCGATTTTTTTCGGGATAGTAAGGAATTTGTTTTTGCGCGTTTTGACAAGCTCGAGATAATTGGGCGAGTTTGGCAGGTCGCAAAGCACGACCTTTGAAACCTTGGAATACGTCGCGGCATACCATGCCAAAAATGTGCCCCAGCGGCCCGATCCTATAACGGTAATGGTCTTTGTTTGCATAATCTCTCCCAAACGATTGTAAAACAATTATACTTGAATCGTGGTGAAGCGTCAAGGGGTAGGGCGAAACCTATCCGCGTATATTGTTTTTAAGCTCTTCGGCCGGAAAGCGGTTGGAGTTGTTCGTGGCGATCTCCTCCATCACTTGCATGGCGATTCCGCGGTTGGCCTCTGCGGACACGCTTTCTTTAAGAAGGGCGAAGACAAGCGCCTCTTCGTATCCGTTCCTTGTGCCACAGTCGAGATAGCGGTATTCGGAGCCGATTTCGAATATCTGCATGGCCATGGACGGATCCCTTGCCGCGGTTTCGTTGAAATAGTCGGAATAGTGGATTTCTTTGCCTTGGTGCTTGTATTGGTTGTATTCCGGCGTGCCCTCGATATCGGTGCGAAGCGCTACTTGATTAAGGCCGGTCGCAATCCTGTCGTCGAATATTATATAGGCGCAAGATGCCTGTCGCGAAGTGGCAAGGGGCTGTTTTTCGCGCACATAACCGTCCTCGACCACACCCCAGCGTTTCGGGTCGTCGATAAGGCGTGTGGCGGCAAGGTTTCCTTTGCCTCCCATTACGGTGGCGTAGTGCTCGAGGAATTTATATATGAACGGCTTTGTTCCAGGGGTTCTTGGAAGAATCATGTCGTCGGGATAGCATACAGCGACGTGGCGTCCCTCTGCCTTTCCGGCGGCAAGCCCGATAGCATAGGCAAGCCCCTTTGGCTCGGCGATTACATATTTCACCGATACGTCGTCAGGTATGTATGTCCTTTTCAAAAGCTCTACCGCCACATGGTCGCCTTTTTCTGCGAACTTGGCCTCGATGTCCGGCATTCTTGCAAAGCATGCCTCGAAAAATCCCTTGCTGACTTCGCTTGATACGACAAAGGTTATGTGCTTTATTCCGGCTTCGACGGGCTCGCGCACGATTCTGTCGATTATCTTTTCCGATCCGAACGGAAGAAGGCACTTGTGCGGGCCTTTTGAGTGCGGAAAATTACGGCTGGAAAGGCCTGCAGCCAATACGACAAGCTCGATGTTTTCAAGATTTTTCATTTTATCTATAACTCTCATTTTTTCATTTCGCCCAATATATAAGCCAGTGGTATATCATAGTCAAGATTTATTATTTTGATGTCCTTAGCAAGAGGATTTTCATGCCCCGATGGGCATCAAAAATCAAATGGTCGGGGCGACATGATTCGAACATGCGACCCTCTGCTCCCAAAGCAGACACGCTACCAGGCTGCGCTACGCCCCGACGTGTGGGATTATATACAAATCCGGTAATTATTCAAGGCAAAAAACAACTCTGCGCCCGCCCCGTGCGACGAACGAAAATAACACTTGACAAAACGAGCTGGGGGGGGGTATTTTGTCTATATAAATAAAAGGAACAGACATGAACAAGCATACACAAAAAGACTTTGATTACATCATGAACAAAATGGCGCCGATCCCCGGTTGGTTTCCGTTGGAAGTCCAGATAGAGATCACATACGACTGCACGCTTCGCTGCCCGATGTGCTATAACTCTCCTCGCGCCGAAGACAAGCAGTTCGAGGAGCTTCTGTGCGAATTTAACTGCCTCGAAATGACTGATGAAAAGATCGCGCTTATCGAGAAGCTTCTTGACACCTGCATAAAGAACGGCTCGAAGTTCTTTACGATCACGGGCGGCGAGCCATTGCTCTATCCCGACCTGGTTGTGAATATGATAAAAAGGATCAAGGCCAGGGGCTGCTATGCAAGCATTAACACGAACTCGACGGTCATAGACGCCCCTATTGCGGCAAGGTTGGCCAAAGCCGGGCTCGATTCCGCCCTTACGTCGATCCACGGCCCGGACGAGAAGACGCACGCGAAAACCGTTTTGGTAAAGAACGCTTTCGAAAGGACGATCTCCGGAATAGGGCACCTGCTTGCCAATAAAATCCACGTCGTGCCAAACTTCGTCGCCTCGCACGTCAACGTCGGAACGATGTTCGAAACCGGCAGCATGCTATACAATATGGGTATCAAGAAACAGGCCTATTCCATATTCATTCCCACTCCCGGGATCGAGCAGCATGTTCCTCTTACTATGACGGAGAAGGATTACGCCGAATACTTCCTCGCGCTTGAAAAGTTGAACAAGACTTATCCCGACATAAACGCCACCGCGACGCTCCCGGTTCCTCCGTGCCTTGCCGCCGGAATCGTGGATTTCGAGGTGCTGCGCAAGTTTGAATTCAGGTCTTGCCCAAGCGGCCGGCAGTTCATGGTCGTGAATGTCGACGGCAATATCAGCCCTTGCATACAGTATCCGCACAACCCCAAATACGGCGGCAACATAATTGACGATCCCAAGGGCGCGCTTGACAAGATGGTCGGTTGGAAGACTGTGTTCAATACGCCCGAGAAGTGCATGGACTGCGGCGCGAAAACCTCGTGCAATCCGTGCAACATGAATATTCTTGTCAATAACGAAAACAAGCTTGGCCCCTTATCCGAACCGTATCCCGGTCGCAATGCGCTTTCGGTTGAAGATGCGAAGAAGCTCGAATATAAACACAAGATAAATGTCGAATTAGGCGAAAACGACCTTAATAAGTTTTACGAATTCAAGCCCCACGTTCTGTTCAGACAAGAGAAGGGCGGATACCTTACCGTCATAAATCCGAAAATCCAGGGCTATACCGTGCTTAACCAGCTTTCGGCGCAAGACGCGATGCGCACGTTGAAAATTGAAGACGCCGGAATCCTAAGGCTCTTGAAAGCAATGAACGTCCTTGATATAGCAGAGCGTCCAGAGCTGGCCAAGATGATTGTTGCAAGCAATCGTTGCGTGGAAAAATACAAGATCCTGACCGAATTCATAGGCAAAGACTTCAACGATTCCGACGCCGTGTATGTCATAAGAACTGACACTGCCGGAAGGTTCTTCTGCTCCCCGAATACCTCAGAGGAAAAGTCCACCTTCAACCTCGCGGAAAAAATATATCGCGAGAGAATGGGCAAGACAAACTAATTATTTCCGGCGGACCAAGCACGTCCGGGCGGGCATGAGCTTGCGAGTGCCAACGCTAGATGGCGGCGTGCATTGGCCGCCTGGCGGCGCGCAGTTTCAATATACGTTATCCAGAATGACAAATAAAAAAACAACCCCGGCTCGACCGGGGTAATCCAGTGAAGTATATAACCCAAATCCCCCTCCGGTGGACGGCTCGAGGCAACGAGAGCGAGGTTCCATCGTAGGGGGATTTGTAGCTAAGCGGCTATGCCGCGTCAGCCTCCCCTTTTTTTAATCTTCATATAGAATCTTGCCTCAAACGAAGCCTCGCCATCGCAATAACTCCCATCTCGCATCAGCAAACCACGCCGAGCAGGGCGGCGTGTCCGAAGGGCGCGCACGCACAGCGTGGGGGCGGCGTGGTGCGCGCAGCTCGCAAGCTCGCTGGAGAGCTAAAAGTATAGAAGTGGCTGAAGCTCGAGCAAGGCGGGACGCCACTCATGTGGCCTTGTTGAGGCGAGCTCCTGTGCGTGCGCGCCCATAAGGGCGAAGACGGGTCGCATGAACGCTCGCAGGGAATTTTTTCTATTGTCATTACCCGGCTTGCGTCATTCCTCCCGAAGCCCCCCTGTCCTTCGAAACTTTAGCGAAGAATGGAGATTGGCGAAGGGGTAAGGAGGGGGGAAGGGGCGTTATACCGAGCCCTTCAAATTTCATCACGCTATCATGATATCATGCTATCACGCTATCACGATAGCGTATTAGCATATTAATATGGTAAAACGCAATATTCACAAAGAAAATCCCCGGCTCGACCGGGGTAATCAAATAAAAAACAACCCCGGCCTAAACCGGGGCTGCCAACTTAAAGTCAAGCGGTTAGGCCTTCCTAAGGTTCTCGGCCGAGATTTTGCCGTTCTTTTCGACGGTATCATACTCGACTTTGCTTCCTTCGGTAATGTTGAAGCCCGAGGCCTGGACCGCGGTGATGTGGACGAACGCGTCCTTTCCACCGTCATCAGGAGCGATGAAGCCATAGCCTTTTTTTTCGTTAAACCACTTTACTGTTCCTTTTGGCATATTATATCCTTTTTTATGTTTAGTTTTAGAAATACAACCTAACAAAAAAGGGAATCCTTACTGATAAATCATACTCTGCGGAACATTATATTATGAAATCAAAAAATATGCAAGCGGGTAGTGCGGTATGGGAAAATAGTCTTTTACGAACGCCTGGCGACCCTTTGGGCCAGCGCATTGACTATCTTGCCCATCGAAAGGGCGATTTTAAGGCTTATCATCGCTTTTTCCATATCCATTTCGGTAAGGCCTCCCTTTTCAAAACTTTGTTTGATAAGCCGATACCTTTTCGCAATGTCATTTTTCTTGCTGTTCGTTGATTTTAGGAATGACTGGATCGCATCTCTTATGTGCTCGTCCCATGCGCCCATGCTTTCACTGTATACGTTCTCGCCCATTTTCGCCATGTGCAATACGTGCTGGTATGAATCAGCCATCAACTTTGCGGTTTGAGCGCTGCATTGCTCGGACGAACAGTCGTTGCCGGCGCGTGGACAGACTTTGGGCGACTTTTTCGCGACGCAAGCCCTGTGCGCGATTCCAAAGAACAGGACGGCGAAAACTTGTAGATCTTTTTCGGATACGCGGACGTCTTTTTTATCCGCCATTCCAAAGTCGGCGAATTTTTGTTCTATTACTGCGTCCGTCAGCTGTCTTATTCTTTCCACCGGCTTGCCGTCGCATTCTCCGCATTCTTCGCAATTTTCGTTATAGCCGCAGTTCATCATGCTTTTCCTTTTATGGTTTAGTGGACAGTTTTACTTGTTTCAGCATTTTTGTCAACTCTAAAATCGTTGCATTCGTTTCTAAACAGGAGTATAATGAAACGGTCAAACAGACGAAAGGATATAAAAATGAGAAGTTTTCTTGACTGGTTTTGCCTCCCGCTTGTGATTTTCGGCGCCCTTAACTATGGTATTGTGGAGCTTTTCCGCTATGATCTCTTCAGCCTTATTCCGAATGCGAACGTTATTCGCGGGCTAAAGATCTGCATCGGCTTGGCGGGCCTTGGCCTTTTCACCGGCTGGTATGGTCGACGCTAGTCGCGCATCATGGCTGATTATAGGATTTTCACCGACGGCTCGTGCCTTAAAAACCCCGGGCCCGGCGGCTGGGCTGCGATTGTCCGAAATGCTAAGGGCTACGAGTCCGAGCTTTCGGGCGGCATGCCCGATACCACTAATAACATCATGGAGCTTATGGGCGCGATCGAGGGCTTGCGCGCGATTCCCGAAGGTTCGAGCGCCGAGCTTTACACCGATTCGCAATATGTGGTCAAGGGTATCACGGAATGGTTGGCGGGCTGGAAACGCCGCGGCTGGAAAAACGCGGCCAAGGATCCGGTCGCGAATCGCGAATACTGGGAACGCCTAGACGCTTTGGCAAGCACCCGCAAGGTTTCCTGGCATTGGGTCAAGGGCCACGCGGGGCATGCGGAAAACGAACGCGCCGATGCGCTGGCGCAAAATGCGGCGAGGAATATTTAATTGTCATTCCGGGCTTGACCAGCAATCCAGATGACGTATACTTGATTTATAAGCGAGCCTGCGAGCGCAAACGCGCGCTCCGCCGCCCCACGCAGGGCGCGCGTCATACCGACGCTTCCGCCCATGCCGGCGTTGCGGGTTTGCTCCGGAGCGGAGTATGTTTGGTATATTTAGAAACAGGAACCTCATGACGATAGCCAAATCCGATGGCGCTAAGCTAGCCATACCTATCACATATCGCCGCAAGGTCGGCTCCAAATCGATAAGCATTCACCCGAACCTTGCTGCGCGCACGATAACGGTAAGCTTTCCGTTTTACGTGCCGCAAAAACTGGCCGAGGATTTTGTGGCGCAAAAACGCGCTTGGCTCGAGCGCACGTTCGCCGCCAACGAAGCAAGCATAAAAATAGCCGACGGCGCCACGATCCCGCTTTTCGGCCGCGAGTATACGATCATGCACACCGCGCGCGCCCGTCGCGGCGTCTGGCTCGAGGAAGATAAGTTGTTCGTCTCCGGCGACGCGCAATTCTTAAATCGCCGGGTAAAGGATTTTATCAAAGCCGAAACGCTCGCCCGCATTAAATCCATCGCGCGCGCGTATGCGAAAAAGCTGGACGTCGAAATCGGGAATATTAGTGTGAAAGAGGTAAGCTCTCGCTGGGGCTCGTGCGCCAGCAATGGCAACATCGCGTTTTCGTGGCGGCTTGCGTTCGCGCCTCCGCACATCATGGAGTATATAGTAGCGCACGAGGTCGCGCATCGTGTCGAGATGAACCACTCGTATAAATTCTGGCGGCTGGTCAAAGCTCATTACGAAGGCGATGTCGAGGCCGCCAAGCGCTACCTCTCCCGCGAGGGGTTGAAACTGCATAGGATCGATTGATTTAGCCCCCGTCATTCCCACGCACCCCTTGTCATTCCGGGCTCCTGTCGGCCGAAGCCTTGTGCGAAGGCTGATGACCCGGGAACGAAGTGAACGCGTAGCGGACAATCCACCCAACGCAACCATTGACATAAAGCCCGCCGCAGGCGTAAGCTTCGCCCATACCACGGCGCAGCGCGCAAACACAACTACGCTTACAAGTGCGCTTGTTGGTTTGACGGCTGGCCTGGGCTCGCTTGCCTGCCGGCGTTGGTGGCTTGCTCCGATAGCATAGGATCGATTAGTCTTTCAGCTTTTCTTCTTTTACGCGTTTTACGATTTTGGACACTGCGTCTTTTGTAAGGCCGAACTTCTCGACGATTTCGCGGCGTTTCATACCTTTGGCGTGAAGGTCATGGATCTCGATATCCCTCTTGCGCTTCTTCTGGCCCGTCATCTTCGTTTTGTTTTGCGTCGCGCCGGTGTCATGCAGTATTTGATATATCGCCGCCAGCGCCATTTTATAATCTTTCGCAAGCTGCCTGGCCGTTATTTTTTTATCAAGGAATTTACACTTGATTTCCCGGTTCCTCGCGGCTTGAAAATTCTCGGTTTCGGATTTTATACTATTGATCTGATTCATCGCAATGAGTTTCAGAAGTTTGTTCATGTCGGCGGCGGGCAGGGCGAGCATTCCGGCGATTTCCTCCGCGGCAAGCGCGCCTTCCCTCTTTGCGATCTTCAAGTCTATTTTGGCAAGCGCCTGCGCCTCGGTGTAGGTCCTTATTTTTCTTTTGCCGTTTTTCTTAAGTATGTTATAAAGGCCGGGAGCGCTAAGCGCGAACATGATCGCGACCTGTTCCGTGTTAAGCAGGTCTTCCCAATATGCCTTGTATATATTTTCATTGCGTAGTGCGCGCTCGAATTTGTTCATTTTTTATCTTTGCTTTTTGAAAATTGGCTTAGCGAGTTTTTCCGCTGCGATATGTTTTACAAGGTCTTCCACGCGATCGATCTCCAATCCGATATCCTTGGATACGGTTATTGCTATTGCCGCTGCGCCCTCGTGTTTCCTGTCGAAACGGGTAAGGACTTTAGCATATTCGGTGGGTCTGATTTCTACTCCGTTCCGTATAAGGATATTTCTGGTCATAGTTTTGGTTAATTTGTATTTTTCACTTATGGCGTATACGGATTTTCCCCCTACCTCATGGTCTGTTGTTATATCTTTTCCAAGCTTTTCTAATTCCTCAAGCGGTATTCCGGTTAGCGCTTCGGATTTCGCTCTCATCTTGGTGTTGATTTCTCTAAGGGCCAGTCCAACCCATGAGATTGATACTCCGTGTTTCTTTGCGATTTCTATTGTCGACGATCCGGCGTAGTATTCTTTTTGGAATTGTTCTATCTTGTTTTTCGTTTCGAAATCTTTCCTCATTTTTACATTGTATTTCTTAAGGATAAGGCAAACGCCCCAGGCGGACAGGTTGCGCTTTTTAGCTATCCATCCGGTGGGTTTTTTTCGCACTACATAATCGTTCACGATCAGCTTGTTTCTTTTCTCGACCTGCGCTCGCGTAAGACCGCTTTGAATTTCGGCCTTCGAGCGAATTATCCTTGGGGCTCGCCTTCTTAAGATGTCCAACGCGCGTGATGTGGGAATGCTGTATTTCTCTCCTACCTGCTTTGAGGTCAATCCGCTTTTATATGATGCCACGACCTGCTTATCAAACGTATCTCTTGCTCTCAAGTCTAGCTTTTTATAGTCTATGTATCCCTTCATCTTCTACCCCCCCCCATGCGATTTAGCGAAGTCCTTGACAAGATTCACCGTATCCACCATCGAAAGCTTAATCATGTTGGAAACTCTTGCCCACTTCGCGCTGTGGTTTTCAATGGGTTTTCGTGCGCGTGCAGATGCGCTCGCTTCGACAAGGCTCCTCCTTATAATGCCGCCGCGTTTAACGGTTTTGTATATGCTTGTTTCGGATATGCCGAGCATGTCGGAAATTTGTATCGCCGAGAGTTTATGCACGTCGTAAAGCTCGCGTATAAGGGCATTCTGTTTGATCATATCGGGGCTTTGAGCGATTTTTTCATTGAAAAGATTGCCCGCCTCGCTTTTCGTCCTCAATTTGATTTTAAGTATCGAGGTAAGTATATGATGGACGCTTGACGTGTTTAGCTTAAACTTTTTCGCGATTTTACTTATGGACATTTTTTGGATTTCATAGTCTTCTCCGATTTCCTTGTTCCTTGCGTCGATTTCCGCTTGTGTAAGGTCGGTGCATTTCGCTTCGCTAAGCGTCCTTATTTTTGTATCTTGCCTAAGAAGTATATCTTCCACTCCTTTTTGATGCAGGCCGTATATTATGGCGATTTTCTCCATGGACATTTTTCGAATTTCATAGAGAATTTTCATCTGCCTGCGCGCGATGATCTTCGAGGCCATGGGCAGCTGTTTGTATGTTCCGGCACTTTTCATTCCGAGATATTAGACGGTAATATAACGTTTGTCAACAATATAAATAAGTAAAATAAAACCCCGCGCACGACGGGGCTTGAACTTTGAAATGGTCGGAGCGAGAGGATTCGAACCTCCGACCCCCACGTCCCGAACGTGGTACGCTACCAGGCTGCGCTACGCTCCGACGGGCCGAATTATAACGCCTATTTTACCAAAGTAAAGGGCAAAATTGCCTATAGAGCAATCAAGTCCACGCCGAGCAGGGCGCTTTTATTATCAACAAACGCTTGACTTTTGGCCTCCGCCCATGTAATATCCCGCGAAGTTAAGAAACAAAAGGTTTTATTATGAAAACGAAAAGCTCTTTGAAATCTGCAAAAAAACGCTCCAAGGACGTTCAGCTTATCCGCCGCGGCAAGCGCGTTTACGCCCGCGACAAGAAGAACCCGCGCTTTAACGCCAAGCAGGGCGCATAGTCTGCTTTTGCACAAATTCCAAATCCCCCGCCCGGGGGATTTTTTTGTTTGACTTTCCATCCCGTCCGACATAACCTCTCCCATGATTGGAGATAGATTTTTTATTATGCCGCCCACACCCAAAAGCGCTACTCTAAGGTTCCGTTCGGAATGCTCCTTGGGCTGCCCCCGGTGCGATAGGAAATTCCCGTCCGGCGGTTTTTTAACGCTCGAGAATTTCAAGCGCTTCGTCGATCGCTCGCCCGGCCTTACGCATATAAACATACCCTCCTGCTCGGATACGTTTCTAAATCCCGATTTTATAAAAATAGTCGAATGGGGCCTAAGGGAGCGCGGCCTTCTCTTCAACGCCTACGACATCAATCTTGCGCAAGCGGGTCGCGAGGCTCTTGACGCTCTTGCCCCGGCCTTGGGCTTCCTATCTGTGGTAAGCGCCGGGGCTACTGCCGAAACCTATGCCAAGGCCCGGCCCGGCGGCGATTTCGAACGCCTTATTGAAAACCTTGCCTATATCCGCCAAAGGACGGGCGCCAACGTCCAATGGATATACCAGATCACGCGTAATTCCTGCTCGCTTGATGAAATCGCGCATGCCAAGGAGCTTGCCAAGTCCAAGGGGCTCGGCCTGTTTTTTACTAAGGACAATTCGACCTGGTCGCCGGCAAACCCGCGCGAACTTTATGCCGCCACCGGCGTGCTATGGCAGGACGCTCAGATGTTCGAACCGTATATAGGCTATTCGCCTAAGGCTTGTGCGGAAGGCATTGCCGTTCCTAACATAGATTGGGACGGAGGAATCCTTGGTTGCCAACACTCGACCAAGTATAAGAATTTCGGCGGTGCGGCGCTCAAGCTTGGCGCCGGCAAGTCCATGAAAACCAAACCGTATAGGGATATCCGCCACGCTCTTATGACGGGCAAGGCAAAATGCGGCTCGCAGTGCTTCGACTGCTGGCTATATCGCAAGATTCTTTGGAACGGTCAGTGGGCTACAAGGGAAGACTTCGATGGACCGGCATAGCGCGACGATTTTCAAGGCTTTCGGCTATCGCGACAAGGACTTGCGCCTTGTCCGCGAATTCATGTCGCCCGCCCCGCGCAAGGCTATGGTAAGGCGCCTTCTTGATGAATACGACATCGACGTCGAGGCGATAAACGTAAGCGTGATGCTCGCCGGCCTCCTAAAAAAGTTTCCCGAAATTAAACATAGGAATTCCAAGCGTCTTTCCGGTATCATAGATTTCTTCCGCTTCGGCAACATGTCCATAATAGACGGTTTCCGACGTGTCGCCCGCGCGCTTGTCCAGGCTGGGATCCCCTTCATGCCGCTAAAGGGCGTTGCGTTCAGGCACCTGTTCCCGGACGAGCCCCGTGTGATGTATGACGCAGATATCCTTGTGCCGATATCGATGTATCACAAGGCGGTCGAGGCGGCCGGCGACGCGGGCTTCAACGTCGCGCACGAGCTTTATCATTCCTGCGATCTACAGATGGGCGCGATGATGGTCGACATTCACAAAAGCATGTTCAAATGCGGATTCACCTCGCTCGAGGATTTCGCATGGACCGGCGCGCGACAGATCGACGCGTTCGGCGAGAAGGCGTTCCTTCCGACCCCCGAGGCACAGGCGTTATCGCTTCTGATGAACACTTACAACAAGCTTGTATACGACGACGAATTTTTCGATACGGCGAAGTTTACGCAAGCGTCCCAGGGGCTTCAGTGGGTGGTGGATCTTGCGCGCGTTCTTCGTTCCGCCCCGTCTTTCGACTTCAAGCTTTTGGTGGGCATGGCCGCAAAACTTGGGCATGCCTACCGTGTGCGCACCCTATTGGAAATCCTCGAGCGTTTCTTGCCTGGCGAAGTTCCTGGCGGCGCCATCGAATATATGAAATTGTTGGAAACGAATACTGATGATAATATAGCAAGGGACATGAGGTTGATCGAATTTTTCAAGCGCCGCGACAAGGCGAAGAAAGCGGAGCTTAGGGTTAAATCCAAAGTGTCGTTTTTCTCGCGGATTATGAAAATGCTTCGCTCGAAAAGAAAGGGCTATCTGGGAATAACAGTTTCGGACGAACAATTTGGTGAATACTGGCATTCGATAAAAAAACACGCCGACGATATGGCGCCGGCAAACGTGATGCACCTCGACCTCGCCGGATTCATAATTCGTATCGAGCATCATTTTCCCGAATTCGATTCGTTCTTCAGGAAGCAGTTCGGCCTTTTCAAGGAGGTTTTGAACCCTGCGCGCGTCGACGCCTCGATAACCATATACGATGGCAAAGTCGACAGCCTGCTTTCATACCTTGTGCCGAAATCGCGTTGCGCCAAGTTCCGCGTGTTCTACAAGGACGATCTGGCCACCCCTGCAATCGACGCGACCATAGACGGCACGGAACTTTTATGGGCTCATGACAGGGATGCGAACGCGTATTACATAATGGCTCCTGGACTATCCGAGCGCGAGAAGTTCCAGTGGTATTTCGGCGATCATATCCTTGTCGCGTTCCTCTACCGCATCATGATGGCAAGCGGCCGCGCGGTGTTGCATTCTGCGGCTGTCGGCACGAATGGCAAGGGCGTGCTTTTGGCCGGCCGCGGCGGCGCGGGCAAATCCTCGCTTGCGATATCCGCACTCTTAAACGGTCTCGATTACGTATCCGACGACTACGTAGCGCTAAAAAAAGATGGCGGCGGAGTCAGCGCTCATCCGATATACGCCACGACCGCTCTTTCCGATTTTTCGGTTAGAAATCTTCCGGGTTTCAATGGCGTCGTAATAAGCGATAATTGGAACGGTAAAAAGAAAATCTACGACCTCGAGCCGCACGTCGCCGACTTTGCTAAATCGTTGGTCATCAAAGCAGTCGTGCTTCCGAACATAACGGGCGCGGCCAAGCCGTCCATAAATAAAATCGACAAGGGCAGGGTGATAGTTCAGATGCTTCATTCGACCATAGGGCAGGTCTGCTATGACAAGGATCCAAGCAGCAGGAGCCCCGTCTGCATGCAATCCTCGCCGGCGCACATGGTGCACCTGATGTCGTTCGTGAAGGATCTTGATTTTTACGAGATCGACCTTTCGCCCGACTTTGACGCCAACATAAACGCGCTTAAGGAATTCATCGAAAAACTATAAGGAGAAACCATGTATGACAACAACAACGTATTCGCGAAAATCCTCCGCCGGGAAATTCCCGCCGGCATCATAGTCGAAACTCCGCACTCGCTGGCGTTCCATGATATATCGAAAAAGGCGCCGACGCACGTGCTTGTGATCCCCAAGGGGCCGTATGCTACGCTGACCGATTTCACCGCCCGAGCGAGCGCCGAGGAGAAGGCAGATCTTCTGGACGCTATAAATAAAGTGGTTATTGCCGAAGGTCTTGCCGAAAATGGATACCGCACGGTCGTCAACACGGGCGAACACGGGGGCCAGGTCGTGCCGCATCTGCACTTCCATATCCTCGGCGGCGAGAAGATAGGCGCGGTCGAGCTTTGATTGGGATAGGACGATGACGCTGTCTTTGAAGATAAAAAAATGGCTGGTGGATTATATAGCATTCCGCAACAAGGATTATTATACGTACCAGTCTAGATTCCTTATGCCGAAAATAAATCCTCAAACCCCGGCGTTCGACAAGGCTGTGGCGGGGGGGGGGAATAGGCGGATAAACGTCGCCTTCGGGCTTGACAACAACTATTGGCGTTTCACCGGCGTTGCGATAACTTCGCTTCTTGCGCAGTCGGAGGGGACCTGCGTTTACGACATCTACTGTCTTGTCCCGCCGAATTTCACACAGGAGGCGAAATGGGGCCTTGCCGGCATAGTCCAAAGGTTCTCCCCCGAATCCAAAATCACTTTCATTCATGTTGGCGATAATAATTTAAGGCACCGCTACCCTTCGCCCTGGGCCATATCTTCGTATTACAGGCTTATGCTGCCGGCGATATTGCCGAATGTCGACAAGATTATATATGCCGATTCAGACGCCATATTCTGCCGGGACCTAGCCTCGGCGGACGATATACCGCTTGGCCAGAATTTGATTGCGGCCGTAAGGGATAACACGAAGGGCTTTGTCAATTCCGGATTTTTGATAATGAACCTAAGGCAGATGCGGCAGGAAAATACGTACCCTTATTTCATGGGTCTTTTGCCATACAACTTTCAATGGCCGGACCAGTCGATATTGAACATCTGCTGCAAGGGCAGGATACTGCACCTTCCTTGGAAATACAACTTCCGTCCCCTTCTCCTTGTTGGCGAGCTTCAAAACGGAACGCACACATATTCCGAATACGCGGACTTGAAGGACGGTGTGGTGTTCGTTCATTGGTGCGGGCCAAAGCCATGGAACGAGCGCGGGCTTCTAGGCCATCTGTGGCAGAAGTTTGCCGATATGTCGGGGCTTTTCTAAGAAACCCTCTCGAATCTCGGCTTGCCGCCTCGCAAACTAAGCCAGTTCGAAAGCGGCCGTGCCCAAAGCTTGCCCGGAAATTCCCTGCACTCATATTGCGGCTCGTATATCACCATATCCTCAAGCGTTTCGGAATGCTTAGCGAGCCCTATCACCTTGTATAGATTTCCGTTCTGATGTCTGTATATCGCTCCGACCTCGGGAATCATCTTGCTTTTTTCTCCAACATGGAAATAAGATCCGTTTGTTGCCCGGCGGACAATGGAATCATATCGACGATCGCGGAATTCCAGCGGCAGAGTTTTGCGTCCAAGGAACCATTGTATACCACAAGTTTAACCTTTGGATATCGGCTTAGCGAATAGCGCGCTTCCATTCTTTTTGGAAGGTCGTATGTGGCGGCGGCCTTGACAACTTTTTTTGAAACGCCGGAGTCCCCGATGAAAACCTTGAACGTTTCGAATTTCGCGATTTGAAAGATGTTTTCCATAGGGGCCCAAAATAAACAAATCTGGCTGGGGCACATGGATTCGAACCACGATAAGGAGAACCAAAATCTCCTGTCCTACCGTTAGACGATGCCCCAGCGGACGCGCAGACTATAAGCGCTAAACCACGCTCTGTCAAGCCGGATTTGTTTTGCTTGCAAACCCCGTCGCCGGCTTTATAATAGTTCCGAACCAAAGAAGGACACTAATATGGCAATCCTAATCACCGGCGCGGCCGGATTCATCGGCTCTACATTTGCAGACAGGCTTTTATCAAGCGGCAAGAAAATCATAGCGCTCGATAATTTCAACGATTATTACGATGTCAAGATTAAAGAGGCGAACATCGCGCCTAACCTCGCCAATCCGAATTACAAATTATATCGCGCGGATATCACCAACGCGGCGGCGCTTAAAAAGGTTTTCGACGAGAACGAAATCGAAGCCGTGGTGCACCTTGCCGCCCGCGCCGGAGTTCGCCCGTCGATCGAAAATCCTCGCGCATATATGGATACGAACATCATCGGCACGCTGAATATTTTCGAGGAGATGAAATCGCGCGGCCTTACGAAGCTCATCTATGCGTCGTCAAGCTCGGTTTACGGCAACTGCAAGGCCGAGAAATTCAGCGAAGACCTTGACGTTTCCACGCCGATTTCGCCGTATGCGATGACCAAGAAGGCGAACGAGGAAATGGCGCATGTGTATCATAAATTATACAATATCTCAAGCATAGGGTTAAGGTTTTTCACGGTTTACGGCCCGCGGCAGCGCCCCGACCTTGCCATAAATAAATTTGTTCAACTGATCGAGACGGACAGGCCGATACCTGTCTTCGGCGACGGTTCCGCCGTGCGCGATTTCACTTTCATCGACGATATAGTTGACGGCGTCGCGGGCTCGCTCGATTACGTTATGCGCGCGGACAAGCCGGTATACGAGATTTTGAATCTCGGCGGCGGCAATCCGGTCGATCTTAACCGGATGATTTCCACCATCGAATCCGCGCTTGGCAAAAAGGCGACGATAGATCGCCTTCCGATGCAGCCGGGCGATGTGGACCGCACAGCAAGCGATTGCAGCAAGGCGAAGCGCCTAGTCGGTTATGAGCCGAAAACTTCGTTCAAGGACGGCATAGATAAGTTCGTGGCTTGGCTGCGACAGGCCTAGGCGCTTGCTCTTTTACGCCTAATTCTCACTGCATTACTGTGAGCCGGCAATCCCTCGGCCTCGGCCATTGTTTCCACAATCGAAGACAAGCCCGAAAATCCTTCGCGCGTCGCGGTTTGGAAGGTTATCCACTTGCCGAAGCTTATCGTCGAAACGCCGCCGAAACTTTTTGCAAAACCCGACGTCGGGAGGGTATGGTTTGTGCCGCTTGCATAATCGCCGAAGCTCTCGGGAACGTTTTCGCCGCAAAATACGCTGCCCGCGTTTTGGATTAACGGCAGATATTTTTCCCAGCCCCGGCATTGCATAATCAAGTGCTCGGGCGCATATTCGTTGATGAAGGAAATGCCGTCGCCGATACTATCCACCAAAATCGCATAGCTGTTGTCCAATGCCTGCGCCGCGATCTCCGCCCGCGAAAGGCTTGCAAGCTGTCGTTCGATTTCGACATCGACTTTGCCGATCAAATCTACGTCGTCGCACACAAGCACGCATTGCGAAGTCGGCCCGTGCTCGGCCTGCGACAATATGTCCGCGGCGATGAAGGCGTGGTCTGCGGCGTCGTCCGCCACGACCATGACTTCGCTTGGCCCGGCGGGCATGTCGATAGCCACATCGTTCGAGGCCATCATTTTCGCGGCCATTACGTATTGGTTTCCCGGCCCGAAGATTTTATCGACCTTGGCGATAGAAGGGGTTCCGTATGCCATAGCGAACACAGCCTGCGCCCCGCCGACTTCGTATATTTCGTTTATACCAAGGAGTTGCGCTACGTAAAGGATTTCCTCTGCGATCGGCGGCGGCGAGCACACGACGATCTCGCGGCAACCGGCGATATCCGCGGGTATGCCAAGCATCAAAAGTGTCGAGAACAGGGGCGCAGTCCCGCCGGGCACGTAAAGTCCCACGCGCTCGATAGCTCGGAATTCGCGCCAGCAGAACACGCCGGGGGTCGTTTCGATTTTTCCCTCCGCCCGGCATGGAAGCGCCGAGGAGTGGAACTTTCGTATGTTGCTGGCTGCGACCTGTATAGCGGCTTTCAACTCTTCGGATACGGTCGCGTTTTCTATGCGCTCGGACGATACGCGCAAGGCTCCGTTAAAATTCGAAAGCTCTTTGTTAAGTTCAAACAACGCGCTGTCGCCGCCGGCAATCACTCGTCGTTTTATATCCTCGACCCGGCGTAATACATCGCCGTCCATACCGGATTTGCGGGCGCAGAGTTTTTTAACGTCGGCGTCGGATAGTTCATACGCTCTCATTATCTCTTCCTTCCATTTACAATATCTATAACGTCATAAGGGGTCATATCTATCGCCCCTCCGGTTATTGCGTTTTCATACTGACCGCGGTATATGGTATATATACAGTTGGTTTCGGGTTTTGAAACAACTTTTTTCGAGGGTAGCTCCAGGTATTCTCCGGGACGCGCGAACAATTCCAAATATTTTTTCATTTTATCTTCCTCTGTTTGTGTATATGGCGTAATAGTTGTTGAACGGGCACTTGTCCCAGCTATCGAACACATAGCTGTCCTGGTTCGGCCTTGCGGATTCGATATATTTACCGCCCGCATTTGCTATAAGGTTGATGGCTTTTTTGTTATACTCGCCGACCGAGATTATAGCTTCGCTCATATTGTATTTGTTGTTCAAAAGGTATAGTCCGGCGGCAAGCGCGAAGGTTCCGATACCGCGTTCCCTGTAATCCGGCGCGACGGTGCAGTCTATGTTCCCGTCGGTTTTGATAGCCTCTTCCCTGTCCTTAGTCGGCGTTATATTGAACACGCCGGCGATAGTGCGGCCCTTATCGGTGATAATATAGGTTTTGGTCGGCATGGGCTTTCGGAATTGGCGAGCCCTTTCGGCCTCTGGCTTTTTGGCTTCCATCAAGGTTTTGAATAAGTTATCCACCGAAAGACAGTCGAGGTATTCCTCGAACAATTCGTCTTCCTGCCAATTCAGCTTTCTCATGAATGCGCCAAGCAGTTCCTTTTTTTCTTCGCTTATTTCATATACTCCGTATTGTCTACAAAACAGCATTTGTTTTAAGTTTTTCATTTTGGTAGTCCTTTTTTGTGTGCAGGCGTCAAGACGCCGAGCGAATTTATTTTTGGTTTTGGGATTTTGCCGTCATGCGGCTAAGAAAATATCACGCGCTAGGCGTGGTGGATGCGGGCAAGGGCGGTGCGATATCCGCCGAACTTTTCGTTATTAAGGAAGCGGGCCACGCGGCTGACGGTGGTGATGCTTGCTCCGACTTTTTTCGCGATTTCGAGTTGCGGCATTTTGCCCGCATATAAAAGCTCTGCTATTTTCCATCGATCGTTCATGTCGCGTATTTCGGCTGGCGTGCAAAGGTCGGCCAAGAAGTTGTTGAACTCCCGTTCCGATTTTATGCTCGCAAATACTTCATACAGTTTCGTCATGATTTTACCATACTAATATATTAATATGCTAAAGTCAAGCGGAAAATACAAATAAATAAACTAGTCCCGCCACATGCCTTCTCGAAGCTTTATGCGAAAGGGGAATGGGGGGGGGGAGAACTTCATCACGCTATCATGATATCACGCTATCATGTTATCACGATAGCGTATTAGCATATTAATATGGTAAAACGCAATATTCACAAAGAAAATCCCCTGCCGAAACAGGGGACGCTATAGAAAGGAAAATAAAACCTAGTTCGCGG
>Ga0123356_10002570_pt1 | contig 19356 bp, 16 predicted proteins | sample TergutEmb28metaG_2_FD_92546 | JGI IMG/M metagenome (GOLD analysis project Ga0123356, IMG submission 92546) | Embiratermes neotenicus P3 segment gut microbial communities from Petit-Saut dam, French Guiana - Emb289 P3 | ecosystem: Host-associated > Arthropoda: Insects > Digestive system > Gut ...
AGTTTCGGCATACCGAACCCCATCACTGCCTTGGGCAACCAAAAGGGTCAATCTGTCGCAATCGTCGAAGGCCCACTGGCCAATGTTGGTTACGCTGGATGGAATCGACACCGTAGCCAACCTTTCGCATTGATAAAACGCACCGTCGCCAATGGAGGAGGCGCCCTCCTCAATGGTCACGCCCGTCAGCCTTTTACACCCATGGAACGCCCAATCGCCGATGCTAACGACACTGGATGGAATGGTTACTTTCGTAAGCCTTCCGCAACCTGCAAACGCGCCTTCGCCGATGCTGGTGACACCCTCCGAGATCGTTACGGTGGCCAGGCCTCCGCAATTAGAGAACGTAAACGCTTCAATTATGGCGACGCCGGTTGGAATCGTTATTCTGTCCAGCTTTCGGCAATCTAAAAACGCGCTGCCCCCGATGCTGGTGACGCTGGATGGGATGGTGAGTTTCGAAAGCCTGTCGCAGCCTGCGAACGCACGGTAGCCGATGCTGGTAACGCCTTCGGGAATCGTCACGGTTTCCAGCTTTTCACAACCATCGAACGTAAACGGGCCAATGGCGGTAACGCCTGCCGGAATGGTGATGCTGCGTAGCTGCCGGCAACCTGAAAACGCGCTGTCCCCGATGCTGGTGACACCCTTTGGGATGATCACTCTGGAAAGTTTTGCACAACCCAGGAACGCGTACTCGCCTATGCTGGCAAGGCCCTTGGGAAGGGTGATTCTTTGCAGGCTTCTGCAGCCAGAGAACACATAATTGCCAATGCTGGTGACATCTTCGGGAATCGTTATGCTGGCCAGCCTTTCGCAGCCTTCAAAGGCCCAATCACCGATGCTGGAAACGGTGTTCGGAATGGTGATCTTGGAAAGCCTTTTACAGCCTGCGAACGCGCCTTCGCCGATTCGGGCGACGCCCCTTGGAATGGCGATGCTGGCCAAGCTTTCGCAGCCCTCAAACGCCCAGTCGCCGATGGTGGCAACACTCTTGGGAATGGTGATCTTGGAAAGCTTTTTGCAACCTGCGAAGGCGCCTTCGCCGATGCTGACGACACCTTCGGGAATGGTTACGCCAGCCAAATTCACACAGCCCTCGAACGCCCCATCGCCGATGCTGGTTACGCCCATCGGAATAACCACATTGGTCAATTCTTCGCAGCCTGCAAACGCACCTTCGCCGATGCCGACCACCGGATGTCCGTCCAACTGATCCGGAATGATCACCTTATCGGCTTCGCCAAGATAACTAATAATGACCGCTTGGCCATTTTCCGCCGAGTAATGGTAATCCCCGGAAGCAGATGCCTGGGCCGAAAGAACGGTTGCCAAGCAAACCATCAGCAATAAAACCATAACCGCTATGAGCACGTGCTTGCTGTACTTCATGGGTATATCCTCCCTATCCTTTGGGCACTCCGCCTTTGGGCTTTGCCATGGGACGCGACGCTGTCCCCTGGGCCTTCAACTTGGCTATCTGCTGTTGCAGGGCCACCATCTCCTTGCGCAGATGGTTGTTTTCGTCTTGGGATTTGAGCAGTTCGTCGGCCACGTTCATGGCTGCCAGCACCGCCACCATGTTCGAAGGCATGCGGGTGGTGAGGGTCAACTCCTCCATCTTGCGATCCACGTAACCGGCCACCCGGTGCATGTGCTCTTCGGTATCGGTCCCGGCCAGGGTATACTCCCGGCCGGCGACGCGTACAACTGTCCTGATTTTTTCCACGTGGTTTTCCATATGCTTCGCTCCTGATTATCTGCTTATCTGCTTTTTGCCACGGCTTGATAGGCCTTGCCGTAAGTCTCAACACGCACGGTCTTCATGCGTTGGGTTTCCAGAGGCCTGTCACCGCTGTCCCGGCGTGTGGACACGATGGCATCTGCCGCCTCCATGCCCTGGGTCACAGCCCCAAAAGCCGCGTACTGCCCGTCCAGATGGGGCGATTTTGCCACCATCACAAAAAACTGGGAGCCCGCGGAGTTGGGATCGCCACTACGCGCCATGGAGAGCACTCCGCGATCATGCTTGAGCTCGTTGGGAAAGCCGTTCTTTGCAAACTCCCCTGCGATAGAATAGCCCGGCCCGCCCATGCCCGTGCCATTGGGGTCGCCGCCCTGGATCATAAAGCCGGGGATCACGCGGTGAAAGATGACCCCATCGTAAAATCCGCCGTTGGCCAGGGAGATAAAGTTGGCCACGGTGTTGGGTGCGATGTGGGGATAGAGTTCGCCGGTCATGATGCTTCCGTTTTCCATTTCAATCGTGAATACCGGATTCGGTTCATTGTTTTGCATGGTTGTGACCTCCATTATTGATTTGCACTTATGTATGCTTGAAGAAGCGCTTTTACGCTTGTTTATTGTAACGCATTTTGGATGGGTTTGCAATGGCGGGTCTAGCAACCAGGGCAACGCTTCTATCTTTCTTCATTCTTCTGTGCCTCCTCTAGCTTGCTCCGCAGACAAAACTCATCGTTTATTTTGATGATCGTCATAACGAACAAGCGCAAGAAGATCATGTAGTTTCTCTCATGAACCGCCTGATCTTCTCCCGCCGAGGGCTGCGTATGGCTATACTGATTTCTTAAGTCAAGGCCATTGCTAAACTGTGACCTGTTGAGGAAGTAGTTTAAGTATGCCTGTTCAGGCCTCGAAAGAAGGGTACTCTCATATGTGATCATTTCTTTGGTAACCAAATCATTGATGGCTTTTTGTCCCTCTTGAGGGTAATGATGATAACAGGCAACCTCATTATGATGAAGATCGGATAAAATGTGAACAACCCAAGCATCGGCTACTTCAAGCAAACCTTCTTCGCCTTCCAACAAATAACCCTTCTCTATAAGCCACTTTATGCGAGATTGCTGGAATGCAAAGAAATCTCCAATTTTTACTCGCTCATTTCTCATCAAATCGAAAAGTGTTCCGTATTTTTCACCGGAGTTCTCAGTATATCCCATTGTGCTTTGAGATGAAAAAAATATGAAGGAGGCATTCTCAAACTCCATTCCATAACCGTATGCGTATTTGTTCTTCAGCAAAGATGGTACATTCTCAAAAAAAAGATGATCCGAGCGAATCTCCAGCAACTCTAAATCTACAGTCCCCTCTTGCACATATAGACAAAACTGCTTAAGAACAGATTCAAAAGCGGGCATCACGTTTGTACACTTTTCAAGATAGGTCGAGCCAGACGAGGGCATCTCCAGCCTAAAGCACTGTGCTGAGAACTCTTCCGGCAAATAACCATCAAAAAACCACTTGATCATTTCTTCCATCCTAATCCCCAATCGAAACAAAGCATGATAATAACTCACCATTTGCAAACCCGCATGCCTATTAATCATATCAAACGAGATGCCCTTTACATAATCCGTTTTCGAACGTGTAAAAGCCGCCTCTTCCAGTATCCCCATGCTCTTTCGATTGCTTATCAACGTCCAGCGCATACACAAATCTGTGAAGCTGAACAAGTAAATGAAATTGTTCATTAAAGTCGGAAAATCCATATTTTCCTCTATCCATTTCAAGCTATATGAAGATTCTAGATTAAATCCCTCATTGGTGAGAATAACAGGTTCCTCCTGCGATTCAGAAAATATAACTGAAGCCTGCATGCGAACTCCGCTATTCTCTTCAAAAAAAGATGCATTAACTTTCTCCGCCTTTTTTTTAGCCTTGAGTATCACCTTGGGCGGCAACTCAATCTTTTCCTTTTTACTCTGCATACGTGCAACTAGTTGGAGATAATTCAAATTTTGCGTATCATTAATATAACAAGAAATGATCTGCGTTTTGTCAGCTGCAGCGAGCTCCTTAGGCAAGTACATTGGCCTTGTGCCAAACACATGACGTACTTCATAGTGATCGAGCAGAATCTCAGCAGAATCCACATGTGCAAGCATAAACTCGCGTATTACTGTACCAAAATGGTCTACGATTTTTTTATGCCTAAGTATTTCCCTCAAGTTTACTATAGAAGAATCTAGAAGCCGCCTGAGGGTGTCTCTCTCTAACTTGAGATATACTTTGAACGATTCGACTAAGCTCCAAAAATCATCACGGTAGTCAAAATCCAAAGATGAGTACAAACCCTCAAACTTATCATCGGTAATTGAAGCAAAAAATCTGGCAACACAAGTATATTTATGCTTTACGATCGCCTTGAGCTCAACAATCAACTTTTGTGACCATTCCGAAAGATACAACTCATGATCCAAGTAAAGCTTAATATTAAACAACTCTATGCAATCATTGATAGTTGTCATTTCTGGCTCAGAACCAAACCGGGCCATTACTTGCTCTACCTTTCTTAACTCCATGCCACAAGCCCAATCTGTTGTTGAAAAAAACTTAACTCTATTCATTACCGGGCTTCTCACCGCCCCTCCACCCGTATCACACTCTCCACCGTGGCGTCCTCCGGCTTCATATCTTTTAACGCCTGCATTACGGATTGCTCGTGGGCTCGGTGGGTCACAAACACCAGGGGCACGCGGTCGTTGTCGATCCCCGAATGCTGTACCATAGAGGCGATACTTACTTCATGGGCCCCAAAGCAACCCGTAATAGCCGACAGCACACCCGGCTTGTCCGACGCCGAAAGGCGGATGAAGTACACGCTGGCCCAGTTGGTGTCAAAGCCCAGCTCGGGCGAAGCCTGCTCCTGGTTGGCAAAGGTGGGATGCCAGTGCCGGGGCGCAGCCGCCGCCATGATCAGGTCGGACACCACCGCGCTGGCGGTGGGCGCGTCCCCTGCGCCCTGGCCATAAAACATCATCTCGCCAAAGGCGTGGCCTTTTAGGAATACCGCGTTAAACGCGCCGGATACGCTAGCCAAGGGATGCTCGTTGGGCACAAAAGTCGGATGCACCCGTACCTCTACCACAGAATTATTTCGCTTGGCCACGGCCAGCAGCTTGAGGGTTAAGCCCATCTCCTTGCCGTAGGCGATGTCCCGCGCCGATATACTGCCGATGCCCTCCCGATAGATGCGCCCCACCGGCACATGGGCATGGAAAGCCAGCGAAGCCAAGATTGAAAGTTTATAGGCGGCATCGTAGCCGTCCACATCGGCGGAAGGATCGGGCTCAGCCAGGCCCAAGCGCTGGGCGTCAAACAACACCTGGGCGTAATCCTTGCCTTCCTTGGCCATGCGGGTGAGGATATAGTTGGTGGTGCCGTTGATGATGCCCATCACCGCGTCGATGCGGTTGGCCTGGAGGGAGTCGGTGAGGGCGCGGATCACGGGGATGGCCCCGCACACGCTGGCCTCGTAATACAAACCTCCGCCGTATTTTTGCGCCTCGGCCTGAAGCAGATGCCAGCCTAGGGCCAAGGCCACTTTGTTGGCGGTCACCACGGTTTTGCCGTTGCGCAAGGCACGCAGCATAAAATCAATGGCAGGCTGCTCTCCGCCCAAAAACTCCAGCACGATGTCGATCTGGGGATCGTCGAGCACATCCTCTGGGCGGTCGGTGAGCAGACGCGCCGGGATGGGCACGCTGCGCGCCTTGTTGATATCCCGCACCAACGCACGCTTGAGCACAAACTCGATCCCGTCCCGGTGGGCGATCTGCCCCGCTGTCCCCTCCAGCAGCGCGAACACCCCGCCGCCTACGTTGCCGCATCCTAGGAATCCAATGGTTGTTTTGCGCATTTTTTCTTTCCTTCCGTGTGCTTGAATTTTAGCTGAGTCCGCCGGGAGGAATCCCCCCGCCACTGCGGTGGCCCTCCCCCCTTTGGCAAGGGGGGTAAGGGATTTTAGCGAAGTTGTCATTCTTAACCCCTACCTCCCTTGCCAAAGGGAGGGGGACCGCCGTGGCGGTGGAGGGATTTCCCTCATTGATTCCGTTCATAAATCAACCGCAACCCCTTCAGCGTCAGCAGCCCATCCACATGGTCAATCACCTTCAGCTCCGGGGCCAGCAGGCGGGCCATGCCGCCGGTGGCGATCACCTTGGTGGCCGGATCTCCAATTTGTTCTTTCATGCGGCGTACGATGTAGTCCACCGATCCCACAAAGCCAAAAAACAAGCCGGACTGCATGTTGGTTACCGTGGTGCGGGCGATCACAGCGCCGGGCTTTACCAGCTCTACCCTGGGCAGCTTGGCCGCCGAATCCACCAGCCCCTCCGCCGACATCTTAATGCCCGGCCCAATGGCCCCGCCCAAGAACTCCCCTTCCGCCGACACCACGCCGTAGGTGGTAGCCGTACCAAAGTCGATAAAAATGCAGGGCCCGCCGTAACAAACGTGGGCAGCCACGGCATTGGCGATACGATCGGAACCCAGCTCGCGAGGGTTATCGTACTTGATGTGGATGGCGGTTTTGACCCCCGGCGCCAAAAAGCGCGGCTCCAGCCCAAAGTAGTTGCCGCACATATGCTCGATGGTAAAGTTCACCGTGGGCACCACCGAAGAGATCATGATGCCCCGCACCTGATCCAAGCGCAAATCGCAGTGCTGAAACAGATTGGCCAGGGTGATGCCGTATTCGTCCGAGGTGCGGGTGCTGTCGGTATTGAGCCGCCAATACCGCACCAGCTCTTCCCCTTCAAATAGCGCCACCTTGATGTTGGTATTGCCGATGTCCATGGTGAGTATCATGGGCGGCCTCTCCTTTGCAAACGGGATAGCGCGCCCATCAGCGCGGGTATCACCAATGCGGCAAACGCCGCCTCCGGCAGGCCGTTGGTGAGCACAATGCCGCCCAGCACAGCCAGGACACCGGCGACGGGCACCTCCATCAGCTCGGCGAGGCGCGCGCCGTATATCAAATACAGTGTACCCAGCACGGCCACGGTATTGGTAAGGGTGCCAACAATAGCCGAACATGTCCAAGCCACGGGCAGGCGTGCTTTCCCCCTGCACACGGCCAAAGCGCCCTTGTAAGCAAGCCAGGCCACACAGGGTATCAGCATCCGGGGCACTACGGATACCAGCGGATTTTGAAAAAGCACGTCCATGGGCAACACGGGGGCAAATGCCCTGATCAGGCTCATCACACCAAATAAAAAACCCAGCGCCAGCCCGGGCAGGAACCCTTCGCATAGCAGGCCAATCAGCACCGGTATGTGCATGAGGGTTATGGCCGCCACGGGTGTGATTTGGATAAATCCCAGCGGCGTAAACAGAAAGATGGCCATGATGGCCAAGAGCAGCCCCATGGTAGTGAGCCTGCGCACCCGGTTTGTATGGCTTGTGTTGGAATTTGTGTTCATAAGTGAAAGCCTCCGTTCAAGTTCGCTTTGGATACCCGACGGCAAAGGGGATCGAATGGGATCACCGAGTCCGGTTCAAGATACCGGCTCTTTATCGAATTATAATTGCAAAATAGTTTTTTGTAAAGGAAAAGCAACGCGATATTCCTCGTAGGGGACGCCGCCCTCGGCGTCCCGCCGCACCCATATGCTATAATACCCCCAGGAGTGATGCACATGAAAAAAAACCAAGCCTGGGTAACCTACGGCGACAACTACACCCAAATGGCCTACGACATCATGCAGGCCGCCGATGTGGCCGCGCGCATTCCGGGCAAAAACCCGCGGGTCGCTCTCAAACCCAATCTGGTGATGGCCAGCCCGGCGTCAAACGGCGCTACAACGCACCCCGAACTGGCGGCAGGGGTGATCGAGTATTTGCAGGCGCATGGTTTCAACAATATCGTCATCGCCGAAGGAGCCGCCGCCGGGGTGCGGACAAGCCGGGCTTTTGACATCTGCGGCTATGAAGATTTGGCCAAACGTTACGGCATCACCCTGCTGGATACCCAGCGGGACACCAGCCGCAGCCAAAACTGCGCAGGATTGCCGCTAAAGGTTTGCGACTGCGTGGGCTCCTTTGATTACCTGATCAACATGCCGGTGGTGAAGGGCCACTGCCAAACCACACTCACCTGCGCCCTCAAAAACCTAAAGGGCCTGATCCCCGACAGCGAAAAACGCCGCTTTCACACCATGGGCCTCACGCGCCCCATCGCCCACCTAAGCGCCGGTATCCGCCAGGATTTTGTGCTGGTGGACGCCATCTGCGGCGACCTGGATTTTGAGGAGGGCGGCACGCCCGTGCGCCGGGATCAGGTGCTGGGCTTTTGGGATCCCGTGCTGTGCGACGCCTATGCCTGCGGGATGCTGGGCCATTCAGTGAGCGATGTGCCTTACATCGGCCTGGCGGAAGGGCTAGGCGTGGGTTGTGCGGACACATCTTCGCTGCACATCACAGAGTTGAACCGCCCGATGGCAGGCTCTGATCCCCGCCCCACCCGGCGGGTACAGGCGCTGGCAAAACATATCGACGGGCGGGAGGCGTGCAGCGCGTGTTACGGCGGGCTGATCCATGCCCTGCACCGGCTGGATGTACACGGCTTGCCGGGCAAGGTGTGCATTGGCCAGGGATTTAAAGGCCAAAAGGGAGACGGCCTGGGCATAGGCACGTGCACGGCAGGGTTTGCCCGTAGCCTGCCCGGATGCCCGCCTACCGCCGCAAGCATGCTGGACGCACTGCAATCATGGATGAACCGATGAAAATCGAGGCTGTATTCAACGATTACCAACGGTATATCCAACAGTTCCGTTGCCCTGCCTGCCACGGGGAAATGGCGTTGCGGAAACCGGCCAGCCTGGTGTGCAACACGGGGCATTGCTTTGATCTGTCCCGCCTGGGGTATGCCCATTTTGTGCCCCAGCAAAAGCCTACCCGGTACACGGGGGAGCAGTTCGAAAGCCGCCGAGTTGTGTTTGAGCAGGGCTGCTATGAGCCGCTGGCCGAAGCGATTCATGGGCTTATTTGCGAAATGGGTTGCGATAGGCTGCTGGACGCGGGGTGCGGCGAGGGGTATTACACCCGCTACCTGCACGCCAAGGTCAAGGGCACTGAGTTTTATGCCTTCGATAACGCAAAGGAAGGGGTAGCCATGGCCGCGAAAGCGCGCCCAGGTGTATGCTGGTTTGTGGCCGACATCACCAACATCCCTCTGGGCGACCGTTCAATGGACGTGCTGTTGAGCCTGTTCACCCCCTCCAACTATACGGAATTTACCCGGGTGTTGGGCCAGGGCGGCCGCGTAATCAAGGTGATTCCGGGCGGAGGCTACCTAAAGGAGTTGCGGGCGCTCATCTGGCAGGGGCAAGGCGGGTACTCCCCTCAACCGGTGGCGGATCACTTGTACAAACACATGGCGCTGGAAAAAGAAATCTCCCTATGCTATGAGCGCGCGATAGATGAAGAGCTGGCCGGGCATTTTTTGCGCATGACACCCATGATGTTTGGCAAGGAGCCTTCTTCCATTGACATCAACCAACTGACCCGTTTGACCTTCGATTTTAAGCTATTTCTAATGCGCTCGTAATTCCCAATGCTGTATACTGTATTATGCAAAAGCAGCCAAGACGGAAATCCATGTAGGGGCGATTATTAATCGCCCGAAAAGGCTGGCGGGCGATTGATAATCGCCTCTACTAAGAACGGCAGGCTTACCGGTTGTAGGGCGCGGCGCCTCGACGCGCCGCTGTATTGCATCAAAGGCGCGTTATTCTGGACGAATCACGGCGCGCCGAGGGCGTCGCGCCCTACGATTGGTTTGTGTTATCCTACATATTTTACACAGGAGGTGACCCGATGATCCGTGCGTTTCGGGCAACGGTAAAACAATACGGCATCCGGTATGCGCCCTTTGCCGCGCTGTACATTGTGCTGGCTATTGTGGCGGCGGTGAGCAACATATTGTCCATACAGGCCACGGGCAATATGACGCAAGCCGCCACAGAACCAAACACAAGGGCCACGATGATGGGCTTTTTGCTGGTGCTGGCGGCAGCCGGGGCGGTCAACGCGCTCACAGAAGGGGTATCGGCGTTGTTAAGGCAGCGGTTTTTTGCCAAAGCGTTGCACACCATCCGCCATACATTTGCGTTTCGTTTGCTGCATTTGCCCTACAAGGATTTTGCGGGCAAAAACAGCGGCGAGGGCGCGTCGCTTTTTACCAATGATGTGCCCCAATCCGCGGCCTTTGTTACCGTGCAGGCGCTGTCCCAAATCTCACAGTTGACCACCTTGGTGGTATCCATCGTATTTATGGCCTTTATCAATTGGTGGCTCACCCTGGCGTATTTTGCCCTTTTCCCGGCGCTGGCGGTGCTGCAGGCAGTGATATCCGCGCCCATCGGGCAAAAGAGCCTGGAGGCTTCCGAGCGCAGGGCGGAGTTTAATGCCGTGGTAACCGACGCCCTGCAAAACCCACTTACCATCAAGGCCTACGGGCTGGAGGCAGCGGTGGAGCGGCGATACGACAACAGCTACATGCGCTATTACGATACCATGCATCAGTACATAAAAACCCTGGCCAGCCTGGTCCTGGCCGGGATATGCGCCACGGTGCTGCCCACCTTTGGGCTGTTTATCGCCTCCGCTGCGTTGGTTATCAATGGAAGCATGACCCTTTCGGCGTTTATTGCGCTCACGATCATAGCAGGCCCGGTGGGCTCGTGGCTCTCCATGTTTTCCCAAGAGATGGCCGGTTTGCGACGGTCCAGCGCATCGGCTATTCGTATTCTAGAGTACGTGCCCGATGGGGATCCCAGCCCGGCGCAAATCCATATGTCTGGCGAGGATGCAGTGGCTTTCGACAACGTTTCGTTTGGATATGGGGAAGGGGCCAATATCTTTGAGAATGCCACATTCGCCGTAGAAAAGGGCACGATCACGGCCATAGCAGGCCCCAGCGGATGCGGCAAAAGCACTGCCCTCAAGCTGATGCTGGGGCTGTACGAACCCGATGGAGGCAGCATAACCCTATCGTCGGCCAATGCCACCTATGTGCCCCAGGATTGCCACCTGCTGCCCGTGTCGATCCAAGAAAACATCGTGTGCGGCCTGCCCTTAGAAAAAGCAAAGCTGGACCAGGCTTGCCAAAACGCGGGCATCTACGATTTTATACAGGGCTTGCCCGATGGGTTTGATTCCGTGCTGGCCGAATCGGCGGCCAATGTTTCGGGCGGGCAAAAGCAGCGCATCGCCATGGCCAGGGCTTTTTACCGGGATGCAGACATCCTGCTGCTGGACGAAGCCACCAGCGCCCTGGATCCCCCCACAGAAAAGGCGGTGCTGGAGGCCTTCCAACACTATGTAAAATCCAACGGTAAAACCGCCGTGGTGGTGGCCCACAGGCAGGCCGTGCTGGACATGGCCGACCGGGTGATTACCCTGGCGAAAGGAGGCGTGTTGGCGTGAAACAACAATCCAAGGACTTAAAGCCAGTGAGCCCGCTTCGGGTATTTGGATTCACATTCGGGTTCGCCCGCCCCCACATGCTGCCCTTTATGATAGGCCTGCTGCTGTACACCTCCCAGCAAGTGACCTTTACGCTGCTGAATTCCACGCTGTTTGGCGGGGTTACGAGGGCTATCGTCAACGGAAACCCCGCCGGGCTGCTCATCACCGGGCTCATCGTGCTGGGGATGCTGGTTGGTATGTCGGCATTGCTGTATGTAGGCGTTTTGCTGTACACGGTGGGTGGGCTCAAAACCCTAAGGCGCTTGCAAACCAAGATATTCCGTTCTTTTGTAAATGCTGATGCCGAAGGCCGCGCCCACTCCGGCGAGCAATTGTCCGCCTTGAACAATGACGTAGCTGGGGTAAACGAACTGTACGACGGCGCTTTGCCCAATCTGCTCATGTGGGTATTCCCCATCGTTACGTTGTCCGTCACGGTGTTTGCCATCGAGTGGCGGGTGGGGTTGCTTACGGTGGTGGCCGGGCTGTTTGCCATGGGGGGCCAGTATCTGTTTGCCAAACCCCTGGCCAAAATCGCCAAAGGAACGTTAGAAGCGGTGGCCGAGGCAACCAAAACCGTGGGCGACATCTTCTCCGGCGGCATCATCATTCGGGTGTTCTCACTGCAAACCAAGCTGCAAAAAATGTTTGGGCACAGCAACGATCAATTGCTTCAACTCGGCAACCGGGAGGCAAAAGTAAGCGGGGCGCAAAAACTGTTCTCCGGCATATCCCAGCTGCTTACAACGGGCGGGGTGTTTGTGGTGGGCAGTTTATTGGTTTCCCGCGATCAAATGTCCCTCGTGACCCTTATGACCTTGGTGCCCATGTGCGGAACCATTGCCGAGGCCCTGGCCAACATCGGCCAAGCCTGGGCGGGTATGCAGGTGCCCCTGGAAGCGGGCAAGCGCATCTATGCGCTGCTGGATGGCGACAACCATGTGGAGCCTCTGTCCGAAAAAAAGGAACCCATCATTACAGAAGGCTATCGCATCGAAGCCAAAAATTTAACCTTCTCTTTCAAAAATGCGGAAAAGCCCATACTGGCAGGCGTGAATTTGGCCATCGAAGAAAACCAGCTCGCCGCATTCGTAGGCGCGTCGGGCGGCGGCAAATCCACGCTGCTCAAACTCATCGCAGGCCTCTATGACCGCGATCATGTAAGCGTAACGATTGGCGGCAAAACCTTTAATTCAAGCAACATCGAAACATGGCGCGGGCATTTTTCCTATGTAGACCAAAGCTGCGCCCTGTTTAACCTAACCATCGCCGAAAACATCGCCCTGGGCAAAGAGGGCGCTACAATCGAAGAAGTAAAGGCCGCCGCCGCAGAAGCCGACTCCGATACCTTCATCATGGCGCTTCCCCAGGGGTACGATACGCCGGTGGGCGAGGTGGGAGGCATGCTGTCCGGCGGCCAAAGGCAACGCATCGCCATTGCCCGGGCGCTGATCCGCCGCTCCCCCGTGCTGGTTTTTGACGAAGCCACCAGCGCGCTAGACGCAAAAAGCGAAGGGGAAGTGATCGCCACCATCAACCGCCTGCGGGCCAATCACACCATTCTGATGGCCACGCACAACCTTGCTTCCATAGAGCCCGATGTTACCTTCCGGGTGGAGGATGGTGGGGTGGGGGTGGTGTAGTAACCCTACCTCCCTTGTTAAAGGGAGGGGGACCGCCGCAGCGGTGGAGGGATTCCGTTCCCAGCGGTATCGGCAAAAAACGTAATACATTAGTTGTTACAGCGTACTACAAGAAAAGCCGCCCTCACAACGCATAAGAAGGCGGCTTTTGATTTGCTTAGAAACGTATTGGTTCTACCTGTTTGGTGCCAATCTGTAGGCTTCTTCTATGGCCTTTTGGTGATCGGGACATACCGAATTGCCAGCATTCGTGTGGCTCCCCAGCATGTGTACGCAGAGCTGACCGTCAAAGTTATTGCCGGAAACGAAGCTTGCTCCATGAGGCACCCCGTAGAGGGAAGCGGCGTATGTCTTACCGTCGGACATGGTAAGCCACACCGGCCTGCGATGGTACGTGATGGTACCGCCGAAAATCTGGCGGAGCACAGCCGTGTCGTTTGCGGTGGCCGGCTCGGCATCCAGATGCCTGGTTGCGCTCATGGACTGACAAACGATGGTGAACGACCTGTTGGTGCGCGCATCGGTAAGAATCGCCTTATCCCCTCTGGTGTATCTGGCCCTGTAATTATCGTAGAACACTTGCCATGTCACCATATCCACGCCATTGATGGTGGGATTGGCGGTACTGCCACTGCCAGTCACAATGCTGTATAGTTTGGTTTGCGTGTCCACGCCCGCAACTCCATCTACCTTTAGGTTGTTTGCCCTTTGGAACGCCCTAACCGCGTTTTCGGTCAGGGTGCCAAAGGTGCCGGTAACGCTGCCGGTGTAGTAGCCCAAATCCTTCAATTTTTGCTGCATCGCCCGCACATCCTCGCCGGAGCTGCCATTCTTTAATATGCGGAAGGTAGTGGGCGGAGGGGCATCGGTGGGCCGATCATCGCCGCCGGAACCGGGCGTGGTGCTGCCGCCAGAACTGCCGCCGCCGCCGGAAGCGCCGAAAACAGCAGCTTGGGTAAGAGGGCCGGCGATGCCGTCGGCAACAAGGCCGTTTTTCTTTTGGAAGTCCCGCACCGCATCCAGGGTTCTTGCGTCGTATGTACCGTTTACGTTCACGCGGGTGTATCCCAACCCTCTCAGCGCCTCTTGCAGAGCCCGCACATCGGCGCCGGTGTTGCCCGACCTTAGGTTACGATATACGGTAGGAGGAGGAGCCGATCCGCCGCCGGAACCGCCCCCCGAGTCACCGCTGCCGCCAGCCTCTTCCCAAGTAAGTATGCGGAGCATGTCGGAGCGGATATAACCCACTATACCGTTCACGGACACATTGTACCACAATTCGGTGCCCTTTCTGGTATTGCTGCGGATGGTAACCCTTGTATTGCGGGGCAGCGATGCCCTGGAAGCATTGCTGGTGCTGGGCCCATTGCGCAGATTCACCTTGTCGGCCCGGGTTATGGCCTGATCGCTGTACCTGCTGCCGGAAGAAGAAGCGCCGGAGGAAGAACCGGAACCGGCGGCGCCAAACAGCCTAGCTTGGGTAATAGGGCCGGCGATGCCGTCTACAGTTAAGCCCGCACTTTTTTGATATGCCCTTACAGCGGCCTGTGTCTGGGTGCCAAAGGTACCGGTTACGCTGCCGGTAAAGTGCTTTAAATCCTTCAGCCTTTGTTGCAAGCGCCTAACGTCCTCGCCAGAACTGCCTACCTTTAGGTTTCTGTAGACAGTGGTGGCGGTGGCCGTTGTTGTCGTAGTGGAGCCGGTGGACGTGCCGCCGCCGGGAGCAGAACTGGCGCTGGGCGAGGGAGAGGCAGTGGCGTCGGCCGGAGCGCCGGGGGCTTCCTTGGTATTGGCCAAGGCAGTGATGCTTGGGTCAAAATGGAAATTTGTAGACACGGCTTTCACCCAGCCGGTAACATCCTTGCCGTTCTTGTCTTTTAAATCCACTCTCCATCGGGCACTGTCTCCGTTACCACTTTCGGCAGCTACCCAAACCACATCACCGTCCATTAAGTGCATCAGGATAACATTACCAGTGCTGTCTTGAAAAACCTCGAGGTCGTTGGTTTTGCATCTCGCGTACTGGGCAGTAAACGCCAGCGCAGCGCTCACCCAGCACAGGGCCAGCAAGCATGCCATCGCCGCTACGATGATTCGGGCTTTTTGCCTTTTGCGTTCTTTCACGTTTCATTCCTCCTGCTGCTGTCGGCTGTCGGTGTTTACGTTTGCATTCATTTTATTACAAAAGCGTTGCTTTGTCAACGCAAATTTGTCATAATTAAGATTCTATGGAATCCTTCCTGCATAGAACGAATGGGGAGGACAAATTCTTGCAACCGCAGATTCACACAATATATAGTATGGCCGTTAATTGTGGCAATTCTGTGGCTTTTTGGGTTCATTTTATGGAATTTGGCGGCGGCGGGCAGGAACGGCGGGACGCCGAGGGCGCGGCAATTCTATGGCTTTTTTGGCTTTTTGGGCTCATTTTAAGGAAGTTGACATCCGGTTTGCTTTGGGCTAGAATGGGAAAACTTAAGGAACTGAGCATTTGATTGCATGTCCGGGAGGAAGATCGATGGGCAAACTGCGCTATTTTATTCGAAGGTTGCGGAAAATGGATTTTCGGGCGATGCTGCGCACCGCCAATCAATTGCGCCACATAGCAGGCAAAACACGCCTATGGCTGCTGGCGGACATGGCCCGCTGCGGGCTGCGCTACGGCGCGGGATATGTGGACTACAAAATCGCGGAGTTCTACCGCCTATCAGCGGAGCAACGGGCCACCCAAATCACCCGGGGTGTATCCAACGCCATTGTAGCGCGCATGAATGACAAGGCCTACTGGCACTTTTTTGACAACAAAGCCGAATTCAACACCTTATTTGCAGCCCAGGTGAACCGGGATTGGATCGACCTCACCCAGTCCGACGCAGGGCAGTTCGCCGCCTTCCTGCGGGGCAAGGGGCCGGTGATTTGCAAACCCATCGAAGGCTCCAGCGGCCAAGGCATCCAAAAAGTTGAACCACAGGCCTTTGGGGACGCGGCCATGCTCCGGGCCCGCCTGCTGGGCGAGGGCATCGGCATTGTAGAGGAATGTGTGGTGCAGCATCCGGCATTGGCGGCGCTCTGCCCTACCTCGGTGAACACGATCCGTATCGCCACCCTGCTGGGCGACAAAAAAGAAGGCATTGTGTACGCCTACCTGCGCATCGGCAACGGCTCGGTGATGGACAATGTGGATTGCGGCGGTTTCGCCTCGCCCATCGATCTAGCAAGCGGCGCACTCTGTGGCGTGGGGGCCGACAAACAAGGCAACGCCCACGAATTCCATCCTATGACGGGCACGCGGATCCCCGGCACAGTGATCCCCTTTTGGAAAGAGGCGGCGGAGATGTGCCTGGCGGCTTCAAAGGTGATACCTCAAGTACGTTTTGTGGCATGGGATGTGGCCATCACTGCCCAGGGGCCGGTGTTTATAGAAGGCAACAGCTTCCCCAGCCATGCGATCCCCCAGTTTGCAGCTCATTTTCCCGATGGGATCGGCATCTTGCCTAGGTTTGAGGAATTTATTGATCTGTGATACCAGCAGGGTGAAATCATTTGCATATTCATGCATCAATACAAGACAAAATGGATAAACATGCGTTTCCTAGTAGGGGGCGATGCCCTCATCGCCCCGCACTCTCGCGATGTGATCAGGTATCGCGGGCCGATGAGGGCATCGCCCCCTACATTTTCTGTTTTTTACATAGCAAATAATTTTGCCCCAGCATATGAAATACCCATCTTGCATTCGGCAAACAAACTATGTACAATAAAAGAGGCGCTAAAACGCCTCTTTTTTGAAACCCCCATCACAATAGACAAGGAAGGGATTTGCATGCAGATTTTTGTTCGGGACAACCCTCAACAGGTCGCCGAGGTAGCGGGGGCCCTTATACGCGCGCAGGTATTGCGCAAGCCACAAAGTGTGCTGGGCCTGGCCACCGGCTCCACCCCTATCCCACTGTACGATGAACTGGTGCGTTTGCACGGCGCAGGCCAGGTGGATATGTCCCGCATCACCACCTACAACCTGGACGAGTACGCGGGCCTGGCCGCCGATCATCCCCAGAGCTATCACTTTTTTATGTGGGAGAAGCTGCTTTCGCGGATCGGCATGAATCCCAGCCAGGTGCACTTGCCCAACGGCACCGCCAAAGATTTAGACGCCGAATGCCAGCGGTACGAGGCGCAAATCGAGGCCGCGGGCGGCATCGACCTGCAGGTGCTGGGCATCGGCCACAACGGACACATCGGCTTTAATGAGCCGGGGGATGTTTTCTCCAACCGCACCTGCGTGGCCCAGCTTACCGAAAGCACCATTCAGGCCAACCTGCGCTTTTTTGATTCGGAGGATCAGGTGCCGCGCACTGCCCTCACCATGGGCATCCGTACGATCTTTCAATCGCGGGAGATTCTGTTGATCGCCTGCGGAGCGGCCAAGGCAAACATCATCGCCCAAATGGTACACGGGGCCATCACCCCCCAAGTACCGGCCAGCGTGCTGCAGCTGCACCCCAACACCCGGCTTTTGCTGGACAAAGAAGCGGCGGCGGAACTGTAGAAGGAGTACATCAATGGAGAATATTTCAGAGAAGTTCACCGTATCCCAGAGCAAATTAATGCCCCAAGGCCTGGACATGTGGACGCTGACCGGCGCAGGCCACGAGGCGCGCATTCTGCCTGAACTAGGCTTTAATTTGTATTACTGGACGTTCCAGGGCAAAGAGATGCTGATGGAGCACGCGGGTTTGACAAACCTGGACGATTGCGACTACGGCATTCCCCTGCTGTTCCCCACCCCCAACCGGGTGCGGAATGCCGTGTACACCTGGCGTGGCAAGCGCTACAAACAGCAAAAGCGGGGCCGGGAAGTACACAGCCACGGCCTGGTGCGGGACGAGGCCTTTACCGTGCGTTGCTGGGCCGACGACGATGCCGCCTACGCCGAGGGCACCATCCACATCAACCCAACCAGCCCGCTCTACGAGGCGTACCCCTTCCCCTGCCGCCTGGTCATCACCTACGCGCTGAGTGCCGACGGCCTGCGGCTGTACGTGCAGGTGGACAACACCGGCCAGGACGACCTGCCCTTTGGTTTTGCCATCCACCCGTATTTCAGCAAGCGGGGCGATGCCGGCAATGTGTTCATCACCATGCCCCTGACCCGCATCTACGAAAACGACCGGGAACTGCTGCCCTCCGGCAACATACTTGACGTTTCGGGCACAAACCTGGACATCAGCGATTGCCTGCACAGCGTGGGGAGCCTGGATCTGGACAATGTTTACTGCGGCATGACCCAGGATCACTGCGCCACGGTGGTGTATCCGGGATCGGCGCGGCTCACCCTGCGGGGGGGCGATGCGTTCCGGCAACTGATCGTGTTTACGCCCAAGACCCGCAATGGGTTTTGTATCGAGCACCAAACCTGCTCCACGGACGCACTTAACCTGCACGCGCGGGGGCTGGTGACCGAGGCGGGGCTGCTGGTGTTGCCTGCGGGGCAGAGTTGGTGCAGTTGGATTGGCCTTACGGTGGAGGCGCTTGCATGCGTATAGGCATCATCGGCCTGGGCCTCATCGGCGGTAGCTTTGCCATGGCCCTGCGCGCGGCAACCGGCACGGAGCATGAATCCATCTGGGCTGTGGAACGGGATGCAACTGTGCGATCCGGCGCAACAAGCGCGGGCGTGGTGGACACGGCATTCGCCAGCGTAAACCAAGCGCCCATCGAAAACACCGATGTGGTGTTGCTTTGCCTGCATCCCGCCGCCTGTGTGGACATGCTCCCCCTGATTGCGCCCCGGCTTTCCCCCGGCGCTATCCTTAGCGATGTATGCGGCATCAAGGGGCCCGTCGCCGCACGGGCGCGGGAGGTATTCCCAGCCAGCGATGCCGGGCCTTGGTTTATCGGAGGCCATCCCATGGCGGGCAAGGAGCGGGGCGGTTATGCCAACGCGTCGCCCACCTTGTTCCAGCGCGCCCACTACCTACTGTGCCCGGAAGGCGCGCCACCGGATGCAGTGGAACGGCTGCGCGGGCTGGCCAAACGCGTTGGCTGCATCGACGTGATCCTTACCGACCCAAGCACCCACGATACCAACATCGCCTACACCAGCCAGATGATGCATGTGCTGGCCCTGGCCATCTGTGAGCAGCAGCCCTTTGCCGGGAGTTTTGGGTTTGAGGGCAACAGCTTTCGGGGCGCAACCCGTGTGGCCGCGCTAGAGGCTGATCTATGGGCCGAGCTCTTTTGGGATAATCGCCAGGCGCTGGCGAGGGTGCTGGACGAGCTGACCGGCAAGCTGGGCGAATACCACGTTTTGCTGACCGAGGGCAACCGGGAAGCGCTGGCCCGTAGGCTGCGGGAGACCTCGGACATGAAAAAGGCGATGGAGAAAAGATAACAGATCCATCATCAGTAAACGCCGCCTTTAGAATCCCTCCACCGC
>Ga0123356_10002571_pt1 | contig 19353 bp, 19 predicted proteins | sample TergutEmb28metaG_2_FD_92546 | JGI IMG/M metagenome (GOLD analysis project Ga0123356, IMG submission 92546) | Embiratermes neotenicus P3 segment gut microbial communities from Petit-Saut dam, French Guiana - Emb289 P3 | ecosystem: Host-associated > Arthropoda: Insects > Digestive system > Gut ...
GATACCGAATGGGAATTTTACGAAAATAACCGCGACGAACTTGTAGAAAAGTACTGTGGTAAATTTATCGTTATTTCTGGAAATAAGGTTATTTCTGTTTATGATGATGAAAATACCGCATATTTTGAAACAATAAAAACAATACCTCTTGGATCTTTTATGATACACCATGTAATGGAGGAGGAGGAAGTATTTCAACTTTCTCCATTTGTCGGTGCCTAATCTACAACTTTTCCATGCCCCCTTTTGAAGATAAAACAGATTTATACAAAAAGTCCCTCGAAGTAAATAAAAGATAAATCCATATTGACAATAAGAGAAACTTGTACTACTTTATAAGTAAGTAATAAAACGTATCTTTTGGTATATCATTTAGTACGTTTTGGAGGTAGTTTATGACAGATATTCGGATAAAAAAAGCCAATAATCTCTGTAATAAGGAAGGGCCCATTATCCGCTCTTCTATGCTACGAGCCGCCGGGTTTTGTGGAAAAGATACCGATGAACTTATTCGGCTTGGCCACCTTCAGCGTCTGCGCAGGGGGTACTATATTTCATCCGTAAAACTAAACAATACGGATACATATACAATACTTTCCGCAATGGTTCCCGATGCCGTTATATCGCTATTTTCGGCAGCGCAATACCACGACCTTTCAAGCATTATTCCTCAAAAAATTGATATAACGCTGCCAGCCCACAAGCGAGTTCCCGTTCTGCCTGATGATTTCCAACTAAAAATACATAAAGCCATTCCGCATATTTACGAAGTAGGCATACAAACAGTGAAAAAAAATGGGGTCTCACTAAAAATATATGACCGGGAACGGACAGTTTGCGATTTTTTCCGCATGAGGCTTCAAATAGGTAAAGACTGCGCTTTTGAAGTTCTTAAGAACTATATGTCCGGGAAGAGGCATCTGCAAAAACTATCAGAATACGCAAAACTTCTCCAAATTAATGGCGTACTCTATCCTTATCTGGAGGTGCTTGTCGCATGAATAATAATGCACAACCAATGTCAGCGGAAAGCATAAAAGCAAAGCTCAAGAAAGAGGCCGATACAAGTAAAAAAGATTTTAATTTTCTACTTCTGCATTATTTTATTGAACGGATCCTGTTTCGTTTATCAATTTCTCCTTATGTGAATAATTTCATTTTAAAGGGCGGTATGCTACTGTATACTGTGCTTGATAATCAGGCGCGGGCAACCAGAGATGTTGATTTTCTCGCGAAGAACATAAAAAACACTCCCGATGAACTGGTAAAAATTTTCTCAAAAATAGCGTCAATTCCAGCCGATGACGCAGTATCTTTTGATACAAAAAATATTGATGTTGAACGGATAAAAGAAGAGGCAGACTATCAAGGGATACGTATCAAACTAACCGCATATCTTGATCGTAGCCGTCACGTTCTGCAGTTTGATATTGGATTTAACGATATTATAGTTCCGCATCCGGTTGAAATGATATACCCTACTCTTTTAGATATGGAACCGCCTCGCTTAAAGGCTTATTCATTAGAATCCGTGATTGCGGAAAAGTTCCAGGCTATTGTTTACCTTGCTGACTTAAACAGCCGCATGAAGGATTTCTATGATATATATGAATTAAGCCGCCACTGTGATTTTGACGGTGCTGCTCTTTCTGAAGCAATAGCGCAAACTTTTAGAAACCGGAAAACTGAAATTATTCCGCAACCTATAATCTTCAATGAAGATTTTTCTTCATTGCCGGATAAACAAGTACAATGGCAGGCATTCCAGCGCAGGACAGGCATTATCAGTACACCCACAAATTTTTCCTTGGTTGTGTTAGGCATAAAGGGTTTTTTATTACCTGTCTATGAAGCATTGGTTAAAAAGGTTTTGTTCGTTGGCAAATGGAATAAAGAAACGGCAATGTGGCACTTTTCAACATTGTGAATGATATAAAAATTGACACCTAAATTTCAGGGAAATGGCCGTTCCCTTTTCATGAAAAATAGTATATAATAACCCTTACCAATGAAGTTGCGTATTATATTACTTGCGGGGTTTCTCTGTCTGACTGCCGGGTTTGCGGCGGCAAAGGGGGATGCTGCGGTTGCGGAACAATATGTGATTTGGGCGGAAAATGCCATAGCGGCGGGACAATGGTCCCAGGCGCGGGCGGCGCTTGAGCGGGCTGCTGATTTTGATTCATCGGATATTTTCTGGCTTTTGGCTGTGACCCGCTCCCGGGACAATGAAAGCCGGGCTTTGGTGCTGCAGGCGCTGGAAAAGGCCATCGGTATTGGGCAATGGCGGCGCTACACCGAGGCTCAGGCGCGGCTGTTTCAGGCAGAACAGCTTATAACACTACGCCGGTATTATGCCGCACTGGATTCGCTTGCCGTGTACCGGGCCCTTGCCGGTGATAATGCCGACTCGGCTGTATTGCGATTGGCGGCTCTGAAAGGGCTTGTGAACGACAGGCCAGGAATGGCAATGGCAGGCCTGCCGATACCGGCGGAATTCCGCCGCCGTATGCTGGAAACTCTGGATCGCTATCCCCGCGATCCCCGCCCTGTGCGGATACTGTTTGACTATGCCCTTACCATGAAAGCCGCCGGACAAAAGCCCGGCAACGATCTTGCTCTTCTGGATATTGCCCTTAAGCGTTTGCCTTTTTTGCTGGACTCTGAACCAGAGCTGGCATGGATGGCAGCCCATTTTATCGGTGATGATGCCGAGGCGCGGCGGCTGGTAGCGGCTTACCGGGCCGCCGGCACGGCCGCTGATTCCCGGCCAAATCCGGCTTCGTTGGTTCCGGCGCTGAATCTGGGGCTCATTGACGACATGGATGCGGTAGAGGCATTGTTTTCCGAAAGCGTTTTGGACAAAGACCTTATCATCACCATTAGTGTGTTGCTTCGCAGTGAGGAGGGGCGGGATGCGCTGGCTGAAAAACTCCATGCGTTTACCGGCACCATAACCGAAGATGCCGACCGTGACGGTTATGCGGAGAGCCGCGCCGTGTACCGGCAGGGCAGTTTGCAGGAATATTACAGTGATTTCGATCAGGATGGCATCGCCGATCTGAGTATAATGTTTATTGCCGGAGTGCCTCAGCGGGCGGAATTGTTGGTCAAACCGCCGGTCTTACCGGTATCGGTTCTGTGGGAACGCTTTCCTTCAGTACAGCAGGCGGTACTGGACGCTGAAACATTCCTGTTTGCGCCGGGACATTTTCACTTCGCCCCGATTGGTTTTGTAGAACTTGGCGCGTCAGACCGCTATAACGGCCTTATGTTTCCCCAGCGCGATTCCCGCAGTTCCGGCCTTAACCGGCGTATGCTTGCATCGTTTGCTTTTACTGTACAGCGTCCCAGCGCCGAATTTACGGGCGGTGTGGAGCGGGTGTACCTTGAACGGGGTAAATCTGTTCGCGCGGAAGTTACATTAAACGATATGCTCGTTGCAGTGACCGAATTTGAAAATGGCATCCCTGTTATCCAGCGGCTGGACATGGACCTGGATGGACGCATGGACACCGTCCGCCGTTTCCGCCAATCTGCCTCCGGCGATCAGGCTTTGATACGATCATCGGAAAGTGATTGGCATGGCGATGGCTCTTTTCGCAGCACAGAACTGTATCAAAAAGACGGCTCGGTTATTTACTTATGGGACCTTGACGGCGACGGAAAATACGATTACTCAGAAACGAGGAAATGAGGAATGAGTATAGCTGACAAACAACGATCCCTACTCCCTACTCCCTACTCCCTACTCCCCATTCTCTTTGTTCTTTTGTCCTGCGTTACCGTTGAAAAACAGGCGGAGCGGCTTGCGCCCCGGCGTTCTACGGTTGAGATACGATTTGACGATATCCGGCAGCAGGTTTCAGAAAACCCGGTAAAGGCGATAGATCTTATTGGTTCCTATCGCGAAACATACCGGATTACCGGTGATGAATCTGAAGCCAACGATCTTTTGGCGCTTGAACAGGAAGCAGTGGATAATCTGCGGACTGTTCTGGAAGAGGCAATTGCGGAAGAACGATGGGACGATGCCACTTCCTACAGCCGTTCTTTGGCAAGCATTGAACCTGAAGCGGCAATGCGGGAACGGGAGCTTATTCTTGCCGGAGCCAAAAAAAAATTAACCACCGGCAATACCCTTGGCGCTTTTCTTGCGGCAGTGCAGGCGCATGAGTTCAGTCCGCTTTCGCCGGAAGATGCCATATTTTTTCTTGAGCGCGCGGCGGCAGTAAAACAGCGCCGTACAGCAGCGTATTTTCTTTCCATTATCGAACAGGCTGGCGGGAGAGTGCCGGCGGAAATCCGTGAATATGCGCGGGGTTCAGATACTGTTGCTGATATGCTCAAAGGCGTTGCCACGGTGATAGTCGATCGCGGTATCAGAATTGAACGAGGCAGAAGTTTCCCTGACAGAATGGGAGGCTCCGCCTTTTTTATCGATGCATCCGGCCTTATGATCACCAATTACCATGTTATTGAAAGCAGGGTCGATCCCACGCATAGGGGTAATACACGGATATACATACGAATGGGCGATAGTACCAGCCCCAGGATTCCGGTGCGGGTTATTGGCTGGGATAAAGCCCTGGACCTTGCATTGTTAAAAACAGAATATACGCCTGAGTTTGTATTTTCCATAGTGGATTGGGTAATACCTCAGGTGGGCGATACGGTTCTTGCCATTGGTTCGCCGGGCGGACTGGAAAAAACCGTCACTTCCGGTATTGTCTCGGCTTTGAGCCGCCGTTTTTTGCAGATAGGGGGCGTGTATCAGATAGATGCGGCGGTTAATCCCGGCAATTCCGGCGGCCCGGTGGTGGATACTTCGGGACGTTTGGTGGGTGTTGTTTTTGCCGGCATAGCGCAGTATCAGGGATTGAATTTTGCCGTTCCTGCCCGGCGGCTTGTCGCAGCCCTTCCTGCAATGATGGAAGGCGGAAAGGCGGAGCGTCCCTGGCTGGGTATGACTCTGAGCGAAACTTTTTCCGGAGCCGAAATAATATATGTTGCGCCTAACACTCCTGCAGCCCGGCATCGGGTGCCGGAAGGCAGTCTTATAAAATCGGTTAATGGCCATGAGATACGGGCTTCGCAGGGTTTGCTTATTCCTGCCCTGCAGGATTCTATTTTTCAGTCTCGTCCCGGCGAATTGGTTGCTCTGGAAACCGAGACTGCGAATGGCGGGCTTGGCCGCCGCCTGATAATGACCGTTCCTCGTCCTGAAATCCCTCTTGCTGATGCGGCAAAACTGGATAGCCGCGAGCGGATAGCCGCCCCTCTTTTTGGCATAATACTTTCTCCCGGTGTCGGTAAATCGTTGTCTTCCACCTATCAGGTTAGGAAAATTGTGCGTGGTTCAATTGCGGACGAAGCCAGTATTTCCGATCAGGATTCAATTAATATCCGCGGTTTCCGTATTTTTGAAAAAGAAGGATTTGCCGTGATGGAAATTGACATTAAAAAACGCAGCATGGGTTATCTGGAAACAACCATGCAGCTCCCCGCATGGCTGGATTCCCCGGATACGTTTTAATTAATGAAAGGTATTTCCTCATGCAGGAAGTACCATTGCTCAAAATGCTTTTCAAGCACGCTTTGCAGATTGTTATACATTTGCTGAACGGGATTTTCGGCTTTAATATCTACAGGCAAAAGCTGCATCCTGTAGTTTTCTCCTTCTCTTATCATAAACGTATTGAAGACGGAGACATTCCCGCGCGCAAGTCTGGTCAGCCTGTCAAGCCCCGCACCTCCAAGAACGCTTCTGTTAAAGAGTTTTACCGGCTTTGAGTGCGGCGTTTCTTCGTCAAACACCGTAAAAAGTATTTCTTTTTTATTTAGAACTCTTGCCATAAGCAACGCATTTTGCGACCCCGGTTTGCCTATTTCAATAAAGTTTATAGGCGCAAATAACCCGGTTTCTTCCATTACCTTTGCAAAGCCGCGCAGCTTGTCGGAAAAGTTTTGTGTAGTAAACTTCAACACCGGATTTATGGGAAACTTCAAATACGCTAACGTTGGTACAATACTTTCAACCCCGCCAAAATGCGACACCGCAATTAAGACAGAGCCTTTTTGCAGGGCGTTTGTAAGCAAGCCCTTTGCCTCCGAAAAATCTATTCGTTTTTCTATAAAATTTGCAAGCTGCGCAGGTGTTCCTGCCAATGGGAGTATCTTTTCCACGTAATGACGTATTATATGTTCCTGAACGCGTTTCACGGTGTCTAAGTCCGAAGGTAAACCGAAACTTGCAAGATTTTGCCTTATTGTTTCGCCTTCCTGCGGGTTATCGGTGTAATACTCGCTGCCTTGTACCATTAATATATCTTTCATCTCATCAAACGATTTTCCCACTATCATGGAAAGAATATTTGGTGATTGAAGCGTTTTACTTAAACTCATCCCTTTTAATGTACTCCTACAATATAGTATACCATAATATAATACCATATTCTAAGAATTTTTTTCAATATTGTCTATAATGTAGGGCGGGCAGTTATCTTTTTTTTACCCAAATCTGCCTGAAATATAATCCTCGGTGCGTTTGTCTTTGGGATTGGTAAAAATATCTCTGGTATTGCCGTATTCAATCAGTTCCCCCAGCAGGAAAAAAGCGGTTTTAGTGCTGACCCGTGAGGCCTGGTGCATGGCGTGGGTTACCAAAATGATGCTGAATTCCTTTTTCAGTTCGCCGATAAGTTCTTCAATGCGTCCGGTAGCTATGGGGTCCAGGGCGCTGGTGGGTTCGTCCATTAGAATAATTTCCGGTTCCATGGCGATACTGCGGGCAATGCAGAGCCGCTGCTGCTGGCCGCCGGAAAGGGCCTGGGCCTGTTTTTTGAGCCGGTCTTTTACCTCGTTCCAGAGCGCCGCTTTTTTCAGCGAAATTTCAACCAGTTCGGCAAGTTTGCGCCGGTCACGCATCCCCTGCATTCGCGGGCCGTAGGCCACATTGTCAAAAATGCTCATGTTAAACGGATTGGGTTTTTGGAATACCATGCCGACCCTGCGGCGCAAGTCAGCAACATCCATCGAGCCGAAAATGTTTTCACCATCAAGCAGAACATCGCCTGTTATGCGGCAGCTTGGAATTAAATCGTTCATCCGGTTCAGTATCCTGATAAAAGTCGATTTGCCGCAGCCGGAAGGTCCGATAAGGGCGGCGACTTCGTTTTTTGCCAGGGAGAAATTGATTTTGCTCAGCGCCTGAAAATCTCCGTAATAGAGATCAAGTTCCTTAACTGCAACTTTCATTATATGTCTCCCATTGTCTTTCTGAATTTTTTGGTCATTATTTTTGTGGCAGTATTAATGATGACGACCAGTATTACCAGTACCGCTGCGGTGGCAAAAGCGATGCCGAAATCTTCGGGCCGTACTGCCTCGTTGGTCAGGTAATACAGATGAATGGTCAGGGTTCTGCCGGATTCAAAGATCGACCGGGGCATATTTTTGGTAAGCCCTACGGTGAGCAGCACCGGCGCCGATTCGCCGACCACCCGGCCAATGGCAAGAATTACCGAGGTCACAATGCCCGGCAAAGCCGGCGGCAGAACCACATGGACTATGGTTTGAAACTTGGTTGCGCCCAATGCAAGCGATCCTTCCCGAAACGAATCGGGAATCGATTTCAACGCTTCTTCCGTGGTGCGGATTATAACCGGCAGGATCATTATCGAAAGGGTTAATGCGCCGGCAACAATGGACTGGCCAAAGCCCAACAGGCGGCAGAACATGAGCAGTCCAAACAGGCCGTAAATAATTGAGGGAATGCCGGCGAGGGTTTCTATGGCAAGGCGTAAAATCCGGATAAAGCCGGAATTACCGGAATATTCGTTAAGGAAAATGGCGGTGGCAAGTCCCACCGGCAGGGCAATGGCGATTGATACCAGCACCACATACAAGGTGGTAACGATCATGGGAAGGATACCCCGTTCAATACCGGCGATGAAAGAAAAATTCAGAAAGCCGGTTGCCTGGGAAAATATGTACACCAGTATATATACCAGAGCGATAATAACAAATGCCGTTCCCAGCGACATTATTGCGTATAACAGTTTGTCAAGGATTTTTCGTTTCATGCCTGCTCCATACGGCGGCGGAACAACATAATCATGCTGTTCAAAATTAAAATAATGGAAAACAACACAACGCCAATGGAAAACAGCATTTCGCTGTGCCGCCCCGACGCATAACCCATTTCCATGGCAATGGTCGAAGTGAGGGTCCTGATGCTTTTGAGCAGGGGATTGGCGAGCAACTGCGGCGAATTACCCGCGACAAGGATTACCGCCATCGTTTCGCCGACGGCTCGTGAAATGCCCAGAATTACGCCGGCAATAACGCCCGAATTGGCATGGGGCAATACAACCCGCCAGGCGGTCTGCATTTTGCTTGCTCCCAGCGCCAGACTTGCTTCCCGCACGGAACGGGGAACCGCCCGCAGGGATGTTTCGGCAATGGTGATAATTGTTGGCAAGATCATTATCGCCAAAACCAAAATTGCCGAAAGCAATGTATTCCCCGAAGGTATATTAAACGTGTTTTTTACCGCCGGGACTATGACCATAAGGCCGAAGAATCCGTATACCACCGAAGGTATTCCCGCCAGCAGCTCAATGCCGCTTCGTACCAGAGCTGCCAGTTTGTCCGGCAGAAATTCGGCCATGAACAGGGCGCAGAGCAGGGCAATGGGAACCCCCAGCAGAATTGCCCCCAGGCTTGCCAGCAACGTGCCGGCGATCATGGGGAAAATGCCATAGACTTTGAGAGTCGAAGGCCGCCAGTGCATCTTGCTCACAAAATTCCAGAAACTGTAAGGCGGTTCCGGCAGAATAATGTGTATTCTTTTTTCCAGAGCAGCGATGGCCGCGGGCCAGCTTACCGTATATACATACGCTTCCGGGTAAGTGATTTTGATCTGTTCATTTTCGGAAAAGCTGAGTATTTTTTCAGGATTTTTTTCTGAGGTATTTATGGTAATTTCGAGCGTCTCGCTGCCATGGGCGGCGGGAAAACTCAGTGTTATACGATCGGTGCCTTTGGGAAGGTGAATAAAAGTAGCATGATTCAGGTACTGTTCGCCGTTTACGGTAAGTTCGTCAATGCGCTGCGGTACCAGACGGATTCCCTGTGCCGTGGAAGTAAAAAAGGGCAGGGAGCCCTGAATAAATACAAACAGCAAAATGGCCCCCAAAGCCAAAACGGAAAAGAGGGCCACTGCGCTGAAAAGATGCTTGAATGAAACATCAATAAATTTTCGATTCATTTGTAATTTATTTTACGGGTATCCAACTTCTTTTTACGATAGTCTGGCCTTCGGTACCGAGTATCCAGTCTACAAATGCCTTGCTTTCTGCATGCAGATTAGCGCCGGTAAGAATGATGAAAGGACGGGCAATTTGGTAACTGCCGTTCAATACATTGTCGCTTGAACCGGAAACTCCGCCTACCGCAATGGCCTTAATCGTAGCATCAACCGAACCCAATGAAATGTAACCAATGGCGTCGGGGTTACCGGCAATGCCGGCCTTGATTGCTCCGGTGCTGGTCGATTCATTGGCGCCTGCCAGTAATTTACCCTGGAAGCCAACCAATTCCTCAAAAGCGCCTCTGGTGCCGGAACCTTCCTCGCGGCTGATAACGGCTATCCTGCCGGACTTGGCTCCGCCGGAAACCTGGCTCCAGTCGGTAATCGCGCCGGTGTAAATGTCCCGTATCTGGGCAACAGAAAGATCACCCACCGGGTTTGCGCTGTTTACAATCACCGCAATGCCGTCAATGGCGATGGTTTCCGCTTTCAGGCCCTGGCCTTGTTCGGCAGGGGTCAGTTCGCGGCTGGACATCCCAATCTGGTACAGAACGCCGGCGTTTTTGATTCCGTCGCCGGAACCGGTCCCATTGATATTAACCTTGATGTGGGACTTTGCCTTTTGATAATCTGCCGCAAGCAGTTCCATCAAAGGCGATACCGAAGTTGAGCCGCCTACTTCAATCGTGTAGGAGGCGCCTGTCGGTTTACTGTCTTGTTTGCCGCCGGCAAAAGCGGGGGACAGGACAACTGCCCCGGCCAAAATCATTGCTGCAATCCATCTCATACTATACTCCTTAAGTGTTAGATAGCCACAGCCTATCTGTCTCCTGTTAAGAGTATGTAAACGGTTTGTTAAATTTTCGTTAAATTTTGATGGAAAGATGTTCCTTTATTATGGTACGCAGGGAATTTTCGTTGGTTCGGATAACTTCCTTTTCCCGTTCGAAACTTTCAGTTGAATCTGAACCATGGGCAGAATTTTTCATAATGCTGATGCCAAAGTCCTTGCGTACCGTGCCAGTTGATGCCTGGCGGGGATCGGTGTGACCAAGCACATCGCGAATTTTTTGTATCGCATTCTCGCCTTCATAGACCAGAACCATGCATTTTCTGCCGGTAGCCTGATTGAGCTGTTTTTTTGAATAATGACCGGGCCGTTTGCCGCACATATACTCAACAAGCTGCGCAAATTGGTCCTTTGCACATTCAATGCCTATATTATCCATAAGAATTCTTAAGGCTTCCTTGCTCAGCTTAAACTCGAATTCCGTTTCCAGCAGTTTTTTTGCCCGCATACCAAACGTGCGCGCATGTTTTTCTATGAGTTTTGGTTCTACCGAGCCGTAAAAAGCAATGGCCTCCGCAAGTGAAAAACGATGAATCTTGATGCCGATAATCCGCAGCCCGGTGCGTGAGAACATATCAATAATGGTTCCAAGGTGGGATGAATTGTTTGCCAGAATATCGGGTTTGATCATTGCCAAAGTCTGTTCAATTTTGGATGGATCGGGATAGGTAACATTCTGTATGACATTTCCCTTCCCTTCAAGGAAATTGGCTATCTGTAATAATTCTTCGTTTGCTTCATCCTGATCGCGGGGAGTCAATACGGCAGGTTCAAAATAAGTTACCTCGTCGGGATTGGTATGCGAGAAAATCAAATCGGCATAAGTATCCCGGATAGTTTCCCCTTGCAGCGCATCAACTTCCACATGCTGGGTGTAGAGGTGACCGCACACATTGCTCAGTTGTTTGCAGGGTTCTTCTCCCCGAAACAACAGCAACAGGGAGCGGTGGGGCCGCCCGCCGGAAGGAGCAAGATTCTGTTCTACGTAATCCGGCAAAAGCATAAGCTGCTTTGATGGGGCGCGTTTTCTTAATTTTTTTGCATATTCTTTGACAAATGTTTTATCTGGAGTAAACATTTGCGCGCCTACCAGCTCAAGGTTTGTGCGGGACAACAATCTGGAAAGTACCCCGCCGGTTCTGCTTTTGGCAATAGTATAGGGGGTTACCAATACATAAGAAAGAGACTCACTCATTGTTATTTTACTCCTTATGCTGAAATACCTTGTTTCTGCCTTCTTTTTTTGCGGTATACAGCGCTGTATCTGCATTACGAATGAAATCTTCCAGTGAATCACTTGTGGTAGGTATTATGGTATTTACCCCAATGCTTACCGTAATTTTTGATATGAAATTATCAAAAAGAGGAATTTCCATTTTTTCAACATTCAGGCGAATCCGGTTGGCAACATCTATAGCTCCGTTAATATCGGTATCTGCAAGCAGCACCACGAATTCTTCGCCGCCCCAGCGTGCGACAAGATCTCCCGGACGCCTGAGTTCCTGGGCAAATATTTTTGCGACAAGCCGCAATGCCTTATCGCCCTGAATATGTCCGTATGTGTCATTGTAGTTTTTAAAATAGTCAAGGTCAAGTATTAAAAGACTCAGGGGCGTTTTTGTTCTGACGGCTCTTCCCCATTCCAGAGGCAGCCGTTCATCAAAATTACGCCTGTTGGGTATATTGGTTAACTGATCTATTCTGATTAAGCGCTCCCGTTCACGGGCAGCATGCAAAAGATTTGCATTGTCAATGCCAAGGTGATCCCACATTTTTTGCATGGTTCGCGCCAGTTCGCCAATTTCGTCTTTCCGGTCACGGCCGAATATTTCACTTGCGTTTAATTTTTGCGCCGTCAGGCTTTTTGTCAGGCGGTCCAGCGGCAGCAGTACAACCCGGCGCATTACAATACCGTTGATCAGTGTATATATCAAAAAGGCGGACAATAGGGTAATCAATAACGGCAGGAGATTCCAGACGCTGTACAGTGAGTTATGATCAAAGAATGTGACGACTGACCAATCCGTATCAATTATCGGCGCAATGGACGCATATCCATAAGGTCCTCTGGCAAGTTTGATCGCCTTTGCCTCTGTCTTTGAATCAAAGTAACCGTTAATGTTTTGCAAATGTGTTTCAATTTCGGCGCAAAATTGGGCATCGGAATTCAATGCATTGATGTGGATTTTATCTTCATGCCTTTCTTGCCGGGTACTGCTGATCTGAATGATGCCATGGTTGTCAATAATATATCCTTTTACGTTTTTCAGATCATAATGGGCAAAAAGGCTGTCGAGCATTTCGTCGTAATGGAGCTGGATGCTTGGCAATATATCTGCAAATTCCATGAGATTGTCCTGCTTTACCTGCAAATTGAATCTTCCGACCGTTTCAATTGCATACAGATCGGCAAGTCTTTTTGAAGCGCGGTTGGTTATGTCAAGCGCCATTATCGCAGCCATTGTCATGATCAGAATGAGAATTAGTCCAAGGAACAATATGTTGGTATTGCGTACATACGCAATAATTTTGTTTTTGGGGGAGGGAATATTCGGTAAAATATCATGGCTCATTCCTTTAATTATATATTTTTTTTCAATATTTATCAATAAATTAGTATTTTCAATGGTTAATTTTTATGCTATAATAAGCCCGATTATGCCTTTTTCGCTTGCGCAGGTACACGAATTTGCCGCCAGTGTCAAAGCTGTTCTGGGTAAAGCCCTGGACAAGCTCCGGCTCGTTGTGGGCAGGCTGCTGGAGGCGGCCTTGTCGAAGGTGCCGCCGCACAGACGGCGTCTGGTAATGATGAGTGCAGCCGGTTTTTTGGTAATTTTTGTGCTGATTTGCGCCCTTTTGGCACGGAGCGAGGGGCCTGTTCCTGCGGCAGCAAACGCTTCGCAGCGGCAGCGCGCCGGCGATACGGCGATTATTCCGTATGAAGAGCTGTTTCTGCCCGATGAGCCGGATTTTATCCCCGGTGTGATACTGGAACGGGAGCAGCGTACAGTGTGGACTGCCAGTGATGCCGCGCCCTGGTGGCAGGATCCACTGAAAAATGGGGAAGAACCATGGCGTAGCCTGATTGAAAATACGGTAGATGAGATTCTGGGGAGTGTTCCGTGAAGAAACAGTATTTGGGCAGTATTTTACTATTTTTCCTGATGATTTTGATGGTTTCCTGTGCCGGTACCTCTAAAAAAGAGACTGCGCCCGTTGCGGAGACAGCAATTGCCGAGCCGGAGCTTGCAGAACCGGAACTTGAAGAGCCTGTTCTTGCAGAAGCGGAACCAGCAGCCTTGCCGGAGGAACCGGAAGCGGAACCAGAGCTTGAAGAGCCTGTTCTTGCGGAGGCGGAACCAGAGCCGGAACTTGAGGAACCTGTTTTTGCAGAAGCGGAACCAGAGCCGGAGCTTGAAGAACCTGTTCTTGCAGAAGCAGAGCCAGCAGCCCTGCCGGAACCGATTGCCGAGCTGCCTCAACCGGTAGCCCCGCCGCCGCCACCACCTCCGCCGGCGCCTCCACCGCCACCGCCACCGCCATTGGTTGTCGCCCCCGAACCCGAACCCGAGCCGGCGGCCCTGTCGGAGGAAGAGCCTGTTCTGGCTGTGCCGCTGCCGCTTACCATACCGGAATTACCGAATCCTACCCCGGGCTTTATGGGCCGGCCGGATGAAAGAACAGATGTCCCGATAACTTTTTCCCGTGTGGTACGCGCCACGGTAGGGCAGTTGGTAGAGGTTCCCTTCCGCGGGACAGGCTGGACGTATGTGGGTGAACTTGGCGCGATTCGCGGCATTGCCTACGATGCCCGCAGACTCGATCCTGATGGACAAAGTTTTATTTTCAGAACCGAATTGCCGGGCGTTTATGTGTTGAAATTTCACCGGCAGGATTTTATCCGTGACTTTATTTTGAATGATCATGTACAGGTCATTGTTGGTGAGCCGCCTGAGACTGCCGGAACGGGTTGGTTTAATCCGCCCATTGACCGGGGCCGGGTCATTGCCGAACCGCGCTGGCCCAGTTCTCTTGAGGAAGCCCGCAGGGTAGATGGCCATCTTTCCCAGACGCCTGTACCCGCAGCTGATTCTGCTGTAGTTGCGGCGCCTGCTCCGGCTCAGCCGCCTGCTGCCGGAAGCCAGCCATTACCGTCAGCGCCGCCAGTACCGCCGGTACAGGAACCGGCGTCACCAATGCCGGCAGCGCAGGAACCGGCAGCGCAAGTGCCGGCGGCACAGGTGCCGTTGAACCTTACCCCTGAGGAATACCTGAAAAAGGCGAAAGAAGAATTTGATGCGGGAAAGGTAGCCGCGGCAATTTCCTGGCTGGATATGTTCTGTGAACGCTATCCCTCAGGAAGTGATGAAGCGTGGTGGCTTTACGGTCAATTCTACGAGGCAAACAGCCCCAGCCGGAATATCCTGCTTTCTCTGGAATATTATCGCCGTCTGGTTCAGGAATATCCGCAAAGCCATCGTGCGAATGATGCCCGCCGGCGAATAGCCTTCCTGGAACGGTTTTACATTAATATTAACTAGTGGTAGAAATTAAAAAACCCTGCTTAATACCATATACAATACGGTGCCCCCGAATATGCTAATGAGGGGGTTTCTGCGCCAGAGGTGGACCAGGGCGGTACACACTGCGGCGATAAGCGCGGGAATTAATGCGCGGGGCTCAGTCTGTACCGAACCGGCAAGGGCATTAAAGGCCAGTACAGTCATTGCTACGGGCGGTACGGTTTTTTCCACAAAGGACAGGAATACAAAGTTTTCATTATTTTTTCCCCGAAAAAACAAAAAGGGGAAGAGCCGGCAAAAATAGATTGCTGCCGCCATACCAATGCTGAGGATCAATGCCTCGCTGATGCCGGTTTTCATGTGTCGCTGCCTTTGGGGATGGGTACTTTCGGCAGGATTGCGCTGAAAGCCAGGGCAAGAGCCATTGCCGCAAGCAGGGAAACCTGCGCGGGGAGCAGTATGACACAGAGGACCGCCAATATTGCCGAAATGATAAAAATACCCGGCTTGCGGATCCGGTACATTTGCTCAATCATCAGTACGATAAACAAGGCGGTAAGGGCATAGCCGATTCCCTCGGTGCTGAACGGAAGCAGCGATCCGGCAATTGCGCCGATCAGTCCGCCTAAAACCCAGTAACCATGATCCAATAATGTGACCAGAAACATAAACCGCGCCTGTTGGGTTGGATTTTCATTTTCTGGCAGGGATGAAAGCAGGGCAAAAGTTTCATCGGTCAGGCCGAAGATAAGGTAGAATTTAACCGGCCCTGCATCTTTGAAACGGTTCATCATGGAAAGGCCGTACGCGATATGCCGGGCGTTTACGACTAACTGTACCAGAACGGCTTCCCACAGGCTGGTTCCTGCGGCAAACAGTCCCACGGCAATATACTGCCCGGCGCCGGCGTACATAATAATGCCCATTATTAAAGCGAGCCACCAGGGATACCCCGCATCCGCCATTAGAAATCCAAAGGCGGAACCAATCGCGAGGTACCCCAGCAGCACCGGAATGGAATAACGAAAAGCCTGAGAAAACAATTAAGAACCTATTTCTTGGCCGCTCTTGGTTTGCCTTTTCCTTTTTTCTCTTGTTCCATGAGAGAGCGAACCAGTGTCGACACCCCGTATAGTTTGACAAAACCCTTTGCATCGGCGTTATTGTACAGTGCGCCGGCAGTAATGTCCGTGTTATACAGGGAATGGGGTGAATTTACCCCTGCCGAATATATCGAGCCTTTATAGAGTTTAAGCCGCACGATGCCGGATACTGTTTCCTGAGTGGCGTTGACAAAAGCGGACAACGCTTCACGCAGGGGGGTGAACCAATGGCCGGCATAGATAAGCTCGCTCATTTTTAAGGCAATCTGCTGCTTGTACGCATAGGTCTGCCGGTCAAGACAGGTATGTTCCAAATCCTGATGAGCATAGTAGAGAATACTGCCGCCGGGGGTTTCATACACGCCGCGGGTCTTCATGCCAATAATGCGGTTTTCCACCAGATCGCTAATGCCAATGCCGTTTGCTCCGCCGATTTGGTTTAATGTTTTTATCAGCGCAGGGCCTTCCATTCTTTTGCCGTTCAATGCAACGGGAATGCCTTTTTCAAATTCAATTTCAATAAAGACGGGTTTATTGGGCGCTTTTTCCGGGGTAACGGTGTTGACCAGCATTTTGCCGAATTGCGGTTCCGCAGCGGCGTTTTCCAGTTCAAGGCCTTCGTGGGAATAATGCCACAGGTTATCATCACGGCTGTAGGCATTTTTTTTCTTGACGGGAACGGGCAGTTTGCGTCTGGCAAGGTAGCGCATTTCTTCTTCACGGCTTTTCAGTTTCCAGATTCGCCAGGGGGCGATAATTTCAAGGTCCGGGGCCAGAGCCATGATTCCAAGGTCAAACCGCACCTGATCGTTGCCTTTGCCGCTTGCGCCGTGGGCTACAGCCTGGGCTTTTTCTGCGCGGGCATATTCTACCAGTGTTTTGGCGATAAGAGGCCGGGCAGTGGCGGTTCCCAAAAGGTATTTGTTTTCGTACACGGCGCCTGCTTTAAGGGCAGGCCAGATGTATTCTTCAACATACTCTTTTTTGACATCGGCAATATGACAGGCCGAAGCTCCGGCTTTAAGAGCGCATTTTTTGAGCTCTTTGAAATCGGCGTTTTGGCCGACATCAACACATACTGCTATAACATCGCAGTCTTGATTTTCTTTAAGCCAAGGGATGCTGACGGTAGTATCAAGACCGCCGGAATAAGCAAGCACAATTTTCTTTTTCACAGTTTCTCCTTCGATAAGTAATTGATTAGATTGAGTACATATTATCCTAAAAATACAACTTTGACAAGCCAGTCAATGCATAAAACATCTTTTTTTGCGATTATTGGGCAAGGAAGACTTTTCTTCTCTGTATGTATACGCTATGATTTGAAAAGGAGATATGTATGAACAGGAACATTATATATTTTGGCATTTTCGCTCTTGTGGCGGTATTTGCGTTTTGTATATCCGCTTGTGATGGAGATTCTGCGTGTACTCACGGCAGCGGAACATGGCACACCACATTGGAGCCAACTTGCACGGCAGACGGTTCAAAAGAATTGCGATGTGCAAAATGCGGATACGTCCTGGAAACTCAAACCATTGACGCAGAATGTAACTGTACAACCTGCAATTGTGTAACTTGCGAATGTGATTGTGCAAACTGCGTAGTAGTTGAATTTTGGACAATCACTTGGCACCTGAACGGCGGTACAGCGGGAATGGGATCGGTATACCCAACGCAAATTGAGAAAGGCGGAACAATTATAATACCAATTCCATTGCCAACAAAAAACAACTGCACATTTGCAGGCTGGTTTACCGATGCCGCTTTAACACAGCATATAACCAGTTGGCCTTATACTGTAAACGCAGATTTAAACCTGTACGTAAAATGGCAGCAGATTGAGCCAATGCTTTATTGGGGTAACTATCTTCCAGGTGTTAATACCGAAGTTCCTGGAACCCCAGTTGCTTATAACATAGATGGCGTAGTTGGTGTTGCACTTTGGGGTACATTTGATATTGATGAACTGGTTGAACATATAGAAAATGCAAGACTGGTTGGTGTATTTGAACTTGTTGGAGCAATAGGGGCGCAAGAATACAAAACAGGCCAGCCTTTTACCAATCAAACCGCAGTAACTACAACCGGATTAGGTTATCATTATATTGTAACACCACATAGACTAAGTGATATAACGGTATTAGGAACTACATCATTTAACCAATTTACAGAAGCACAAATAATGATTGATGGTGTTAATTACTTTATTTACCATTATTTAGCGCTTTCAGGCGGAACGTTCAATTTGAATTTGGTTTACAAGCAGATAACACCGATGTTCTATTGGGGTAATTATATTCCTGCTGCTCATCCAACAGAAGGACAGCCTGTAATTTATAATACACCTTATGGCGATCTATGGGGAGAATTTTTTATTGATGAGTTAATAATGCATATTGAAAGGGCGAGATTAGTTGGCGAGAATGAACAATTTCAAGCCTTAGGCAAACAGGAAATAAAAAGTTGGGAAGAGGCTGTTAAGGGAAATAAACAAATTACATACCAGGATTGTTTTGGATTTCCCTATTTTATTTCTCCAGCAGGATTTGGGAATATAATTATAAGGAATCCGCTTAACTCTGATGTTACAGATACATTTAATAAAAATGAAACAACGATAGATGGAATACAGTACTTTGTATATAGTTTAAAAAATCGAATGTCAGCCTCTGGTGAAGCCCTTTTTACAATCCAATTTAACTAAACAAGATGATTGACACCGATTGACAAAATGTGTATACATGGTATATACTTCTAATAGGAGATTATTATGCAGGCAGTAGTACAGAAATGGGGAAACAGTTTAGGGATTAGAATACCAAGCTTGATAACTCGTGAATTATCATTGAAAAATGGCTCTGTTGTTGACATTAATAATAATGGCATTGAAATTGTTATGAAACCGGTAGCAAAGAACAGTTTATCAGAAATGTTGAATCAGATTAATGATAAAAATGTACACGAAGCAATTGACTGGGGTAAGCCTGTTGGAAAAGAAATATGGTAAAGGCAAAATACATCCCTGATAGGGGTGATATTGTATGGTTAAATTTTGACCCCGGTTCGGGTCATGAACAACAAGGGAAAAGACCCGCAATTGTTATTTCTCCAAGAGCATATAATGAAAAAGTGGGATTAGGACTTTTTTGTCCGATTACAAGTAAGATAAAAAATTATCCTTTTGAAGTAAAAATAAAAAATAAAAAAATCGAAGGTGTTGTTCTTGCGGATCAAATTAAAAGCCTTGATTGGAAAACAAGGCAAGTTGAATATGTTTCAAAAGAAAACGATGAAAAAATCGAGGAAATAATCAATAAAATAAATGTTTTATTGGAATGATGATTGACACCGTATACGTTAACTTAACCACGAACCAAACGAACCAACACGAACTTTTAATACGAATTCAGGAAAATATTGTGTGTTCGTGAGGTTTGTGTTTGGTTCGTGAAGGTATGATAAAAGCAAGCGGCTACTGGTATACTGTAGGTGTTCGGAAGAACAGCTACCGGTTGTAGTTTAACCTGGGGCAGTAACTGACCCCGTGTTCGTGATTAACAA
>Ga0123356_10002572_pt1 | contig 19342 bp, 11 predicted proteins | sample TergutEmb28metaG_2_FD_92546 | JGI IMG/M metagenome (GOLD analysis project Ga0123356, IMG submission 92546) | Embiratermes neotenicus P3 segment gut microbial communities from Petit-Saut dam, French Guiana - Emb289 P3 | ecosystem: Host-associated > Arthropoda: Insects > Digestive system > Gut ...
GTTATTATGGGGCTGACAATGGCAATAAAAGTGCTGTTTTCAGCAATATTTAGAGACTGGTTTCACCCAAAGTGGTTTTAGGGACATTATTCAACGGGGCCACAATTGATATCGAATACCGTGCTCAACACAGTATTGATAGGCGTATGAGTTACGCGAGCAAATAACAACGGGGTCGCAGTCACCTGCGGCGCCAAACGGAAACCCTCCGGATGGATCAAAATTATCCCCGATTACGCCTGCGCTACCGAAGACTATTTCGCCAATACTTGTGACGCTATCCGGTATCACCAAAGTTGTAAGGTTAGTGCAACCGGAGAAAGCCCCGTAACCGATGCTGGTTACGCCATCGGGAATATTTATTTCTGCAAGGCTAGTGCATAAACTAAAAGCCCCGTCACTAATACTAGTTAAGCTATTTGGTAGGGTTATGCTGCTAAGACCAGTGCATAAAGAGAAAGTATCCTTGCCGATACTGGTTATGCCATTTGGAATTCTCACATCAGCGAGCCTGATACAATTCCAAAAAACCCTTTCGCCGATACTAATCACACCCTCAGGTATGGTTACGGCGGTAAGCTTATTGCAGAACATAAAGGCTTGATTACCGATATAGTTTACACCGCTTGGTATGATTATCCGCTCTAGGTTGTAGCAAGATCCGAAGGCATTATCACCTATACGTGTTATGCCGCTTGGAAGGGATATACTTGTTAAATTACGGCAGTTATAGAAAATACTATCTCCGATACTAACAACACCATCTGGGATTGTTATTGCAATGAGGCCGTGGCAACCAGAGAATGCGCCGTCGCCGATATGGGTTAAGCCACTCGGAAAGATGATACTGGACAGTTTTTTGCATTTGGCAAAAGCATAATTGCCGATACTGGTCACGCCGCTTGGTATTGTATAGGATATGTCCTGTTTTCCTGTTGGATAATACACAAGCACAGTGCCATCTTTGGAAAACAATACTCCGTTAATATCTTGATAGATGTTATTGGATGCACTTGCATTAATATCGGATAGATTTTCGCAGCCAACAAAGGCACTGTCGCCAATACTGATTACGCTACTTGGAATGGTTATACTGGTTAATCTAGTACAGCCAGAGAAAGCACTGTCGCCAATATGTGTAACGCTGTCTGGAATGATCGCCTCGGTTAGGCTTTCGCAATTGTAGAAAGCAGAATCCCCGATGAATGCTACTCTTCTGGGTATGTAAACATTGGCCAAGTTGCCACAACCCGAGAAAGCCCTATCGCCAATACTTGTTACGCTATCCGGGATAAAAAGACTGGTTAAACTGAAGCAGCCGGAGAAAGCCCCTTCGCCTATACTGGTTACGCCATCTGGTAGGGTTATGCTGGTAAGATTCCTGCAACCGGAAAAAACGTTATCACCGATACTGGTTACCCCGCTTGGTATGGTATAGGTAGTGTCTTGTTTTCCCGCTGGATAACATATGAGAACGGTGCCATCTTTTGAGAACAGTACGCCATCTATATCTTTGTAATTGCTATTCGAGGAACTAACCGTAATACTAACGAGATCGCGGCGATGATGGAGAATGCCTTCGCCGATGAATTCGACACTGCTTGGTATCGATATGCTGACTAGATCTCTGAAACCACCAAAAAACGAATTACCATAGCTGGCATAGCTGACAATGGTCACGGTTTTCCCCTCGATTTTCTCGGGTATCACAACGTGGCTATTATAACCATCGTAACCGGCAATGGTTATGCTCTCGTCGTTAACTTGATATATAAAACCAGAGGAGTCGGTTATAGGAGGGCCTGTTGTATTAACTGTGGTTAAAGTTCTTGTGTTGGTTGTCGTGGTGGACTCAAATGGCGTCACTATGGATGATGACGTTACTTTGCCGTTTTGACACGATGTTACCAAGGCCAATATGCATATGGCTAGGGTGATAACAGCAAACGGCTTGTTCTTTTTCACCAACGTATCCTCTGTACTCACCGGATTGTGTGCCAAGTCATTATACGACGAGGTGTCCTTTGGCTACCGCCTGCGCGACATGACAAGTGAAAGCGGTAATAGCGCCTACCTCGACGTTGCTTGCCTGCGGTATCGATGCCGTGACCTAGCCAACAAGCTTGACGTATCGGCGCTTGCCAACTTTTAGGATATTTCCTGGGCTTATGGAGCAGGCGGCACTGGTTACAGGCGCACCGTCTAGCTCAACTGCCCCTGCCATAATAAGGCGCTTAGCATCGCTTATACTCTTGGCTAACTGCGCCTCAACCATGAGTTGGGGCAAGGTCATGCCTTCCCCCAAATGACACTCGGCGATTTCATCGGGGATCTCTTTACGCTGTACTGTGCGTGCAAAAAACTCCTCAGCTGCCTCTGCTGCGCGGGGGTCGTAGAGTTGGGTAATGATTTCTGATGCTAGGCGCTTTTTTAGCGTCATGGGGTTAATGCCGGACTGCATACTTTCCCGCATATCTTGAAGCTCGTCCTCAGGTACGTCGGTAACGAGCTCAAAGTAGGTAATAAGCAGGGCATCGGGCACTGACATTACCTTGCCGAAAATCTGCTCCGGGGTCTCGGCAACACCTATGTAATTACCAAGGCTTTTGCTCATCTTATGCGAGCCGTCGGTGCCTACCAAGAGGGGGGTCATCAGCACCTGTTGGGGGCGCTGGCCAACCATAGTCTGGAGTTCGCGTCCAACTAAGAGGTTGAACTTTTGGTCTTGCCCGCCAAACTCCACATCTGCCTTAACAATTACTGAATCGTAGGCTTGAAGTAATGGGTAAAGGAACTCGGTCAGGGTGATGGGTTTTCCGGCGGCAAAACGCTTGCTAAAATCCTCCCGGGCTAAGAATTGAGCAATGGTAAAACGTGAGGTTAGGCGCAGGACGTCGGCCAATGAAAACTGACCGAACCACTCGCTTTGCCAGCGTACTTCTGTGCGTGACTTATCGACTATTTTGAAAAACTGCTCCATGTAGGTTTGGGCGTTGGCGTGGACCTGCTCGGCGGTTAGTATGGGGCGGGTAATGCTTTGGCCAGTAGGGTCACCGATCTGGGCTGTCCAGTCGCCGACGATGAGTACTACCTGATGTCCTAAGTCCTGAAACTGACGGAGTTTGCGCAAGCCTACCATGTGGCCTAAGTGAATGTCTGGTGAGGACGGGTCAAAGCCCTCCTTAAGGCGAAGCTGGGTACCTGTTTGGAGCCGTTCCCTTAGCTCTTCCTCAACGATGATCTCGGCTACGCCACGACGTAGCAGGTTTTCGATATCTGTGCTTGTGTTCATAACTCACTTCCCATTTCAACGGTCCGGTCAGGCTGATTTGGGGTGACCTGAGCCGGGTTGCAGATTACCTGCCGTTAGTATTTCCCTGGCCTGGGTAATATCAAGGGCGACTTGTTTCTGGAGAGCCTGTTTGCTCTCAAAACGACGAACAGGGCGCAGGTATTCCATTATAGCAAGGCGAATGGTTTGTTGGTAAATATTGGCTGAAAAGTCCAACAGATGGACCTCGATGGTGCGCTCGGAGCCCGCAAAGGTGGGGCAGGTGCTAATGGCTGTAACGGAAGGAAATGGTTTGCCATCCAGATAAGCCCGGGTGGCATAGACTCCCTCTGCGGGCGCTACCCGATCTGGGTCTATGCTAAGGTTGGCGGTGGGAAAACCCAGCTTAGCCCCGCGTCCGGCACCAGGAATAACCTTTCCCTCCAGACAAAAAGGGCGCCCTAGCATAGCGCGGGCTTGGCTTATGCGACCTTCAGCAACAGCCTGCCTAATAACGGTGCTGCTTACCACCTCGCCGTCAATGGTTACGGCGGGTACAGTCTCTGTGGTAAAGCCAAGTTCGCAGCCGATATCGCTCAGGGCGGCCTGAGTGCCCGAGCGGTGATGACCCATGGCAAAATCCCAGCCTAGGATTAGCCCCTTCATCTTTAGATAGTGCTGCAGGAGTTGGGCAAAGGTTCGGGCATCTGCCTGGGCTAGGGCGGCATCAAATGTAAGGGGTACAAATAGGTCAATACCAGAGGCTTTTACGAGGGCGGCTGTTTCTGCCAGACTGGCGAGGCGGAGGGGGGCGTTGTGGGGGACAAGAAACGCCAGCGGGTGTTGGCGGAAAGTAATTACCCCTGGCTGAAGATTACGCTTGGAGGCCTCACTGGTCAACTTTCCCAACAGGGTCTGGTGCCCGATATGGACACCATCAAAGACGCCAACCGTGAGCAGGGTGGGGTGGGTGGGGATGATGAGGGATAATTCGTGTTCAATGGACATGGCTTGTTGGTTTCAGTGCGGCTGATGGTTGACCCTGTGGTTGTTGCGATGTTGGCGAATTGTGCATACTCAGCCGTTTGGTTTTTGTTGTCACATACCTGTTGCTCACAGTTACTAATTATATGGCTGGGCAGGCGTGGTGTAAAGCATCAGGAAGATGCCTTTGTCGTATTGAGCAAAGGTGATTACGCCCGGTGGCTGTTGCGAACTGTGTAAACAGGCAAGACTACCCCTAATTTGCGTGCTTGTCTCGTGGTTTAACAAAAGGTATCACAGTGCTTATAATAGGATATGCTAAGACTTTCATATGGAGGCATTGGTGAGTAAGCTCGAAGTGTTGTTATGCGGCGTATTATCCGTGTGCGTATTGGTCACAATGACCTCGTGCAATTGGAGTACGGGTCCAAGCACCCAGACGACACAGGTGAATACACAGGAGTACCCCATACTGACATTATTCTCAACTGAAACAACCATTCCACCAGTCAGTTCGGGAATTGAAGTTTCTGATTCTGATTTCGTTTATCAACTCAATGGTGACAGTGTGACTGTAGTTGGATATCGTGGTACCGACGGGCATGCCGTGATCCCAGAACAAGTTGATGGCAAAAAAGTGACCTCTATCGATGCTCATAGTTCTGGCAGTGTGTCTGCTATCCTCTTTGCAAATCTAGTCAGCATATCGATACCAAGTGGCGTAGAGGTTATCAACTTAAGCATTTTTAGCCGTTGCCCCGAATTAGTCAACATTACGGTAAACGCCTCAAATAATCATTACAAAGATATAGATGGCGTATTGTTTTCCAAAGATGGCACGGAGCTAATTTATTATCCCAGAGGAAAGCAAGAAACTGTTTACGCTTTACCATATGGCGTAACATGTTTCACCTCGCAGGCATTCTATTACTGTAGCAGCCTAACAGAAATAACCTTACCTACCAGTGTGACAACCATTAGTGATATGGCTTTTTATAACTGCAGAAGTCTGACCAGCATTGTGATTCCGAATAGCGTAACGAGTATAGGCGACGGGGCTTTCTCCGGCTGCTTCAGTTTAACCAGTCTTTTTATCCCGAATAGCGTAACAAGTATTGGTAATGGGGCTTTCTCAGGTTGTAGTAGCCTGACAACAATAACAATACCAACCAGTGTTACAGCAATTAGTGTTAGGGCATTCTATGACTGTAGCAGCCTGACAAGTATTGTGATTCCGGATAGCGTAACAAGTATTGGTGATGGGGCTTTCTCAGGTTGTAGCAGCCTGACAACAATAACAATTCCAACCAGTGTTACAAAAATTAGTGATATGGCTTTCAGTAACTGTAGAAATCTAACCAGTATTGTGATTCCGGATAGCGTAACAAGTATTGGTAATAAGGCCTTCGAGGATTGCCATAGCCTTACCAGTCTAATTATTCCGGAAAGCGTTACGAATATTAGCGAGGGAGCTTTTATCCGTTGTAGTAGTCTTGCTGATGTAAAGGTAAGTGACTCTAATGGATACTACAAAGTATCAGACGGCGTGTTGTATACAAAAAATGGCACTGTACTCGTTTGTTATTTTATAGGAAAGCGCGATCTGGTTTATTCCATCCCATATGGAGTAACGAGCATTGCTAATCAAGCTTTTTCTGATTGTACGGACTTGGAAACTGTCTCAATATCTGGAAGTGTTAGCATTATTGGCGAGAGGGCTTTCTACAATTGCCAAGGGTTGTTATCTATCGCAATACCTGACAGTGTGGAGAGTATTGGTCCTATGGCTTTCTATAATTGTATCAGCCTTGCCAGTATAGCTTTACCGAGTACGATGACAATTATTGACTATGAGACTTTCTTTGGTTGCTCCGGCCTTGTTAGGGTATCCATACCGCATAACGTAGAGCTCATTGGGCGTGGGTCATTTGGACATTGCGGAAATCTTATAGAAATAACTATCCCAGATAGCGTGACAACAATTGGCTTTGAGGCGTTTGTCAATTGTTATAGCCTCGTATCTATAACCATTCCGAACAGCGTAACATATATGGGCGAATGGATTTTCGCCGGATGCGATGACCTAGAAAGCGTTACGTTGCCTAGTGGAATAAACACTATAAGCGCTGGGTTTTTCTCGGGGTGCAAAAGTCTAACGGAAATATCCATACCGAATTGCGTAACAAGCATTGGTGCCATGGCTTTCTCAAATTGTAGCAGTCTGACAGCCGTAACAATACCGCCTTGTGTAACAAGCATTGGCAGTTCTGCTTTTTATGGCTGTAGCAATCTGGCCAATACTACTATTCCAGATGGCGTAATACTTATTGACTGGCTGACTTTTGCGGGATGCAAAAGACTAACAGAAATAACCATACCAAACAGCGTAACAAGCATTGATAATCAGGCATTCTTCAGTTGCGTTAACCTCATAACTATTGTGATACCGGATAGCGTAACTAACATAGGCTTTTGGGCTTTCGCTGAGTGCCCGATGCTTGTTGTCAGATGTTCTGGCAATTCTTATGCTCATCAATACTGCGAGACTAACAATATTCAGTTTCAACTCACAGGTTAATCTGTCTCGCAGGGTAGCTTCTGGCTTGCCTAAGCAAAGCCCCCGCTAGTGGATAGGCGCGGCGTATGGCATTTGACAAATGCCATCTTCTTTTGTTATGATAACAGCTTGCATTATGCATTCCGTTTATTCGCGTTTTTTCCCGCATATATTATACCTCAGCATTCACCGCGCCCGGTTGCGGGTTGTTGCCGCTTAAGTCTATTTATCCCTGGCGCCATTATTTTGTGAGGAGTGAAATGACCCCAGAACAAACAGCATTACTTGCGTGGAGACGCACCCCCGCTGCGTCAAAATCGTATTCCCGCATCCCACAGGTTATGAATGTGCCTAATCTGATCGAGATTCAGCTGAACTCGTTCCAATGGTTCCAAGAGGAAGGCATCAAGCAGCTTCTGGAAGAGATATCGCCTATCAAGGACTTTACCGGAAATCGCTTGGAGCTTAGCTTAACTGATTACGAGTTTCGCGAACCGCGCCAATCGGAACAAGAGTGTTGTCAGCGCGATCAGACCTACTCCGTTACCCTCTATGTCAAAGCGCGTCTGCTAATTAAGAGCACTGGCGAGATCAAGGAGCCCTTTGATCTCTTCTTTGGCGATATGCCTTTGATGACAGCCCAAGGCACCTTTATTACCTCGGGAACAGAACGGGTAATTGTAAGCCAGCTTCTGCGCTCGCCAGGTGTTTATTTTACCACCCAAGAAGATCCCGCCTCTGGTCGGCGTTTGTGTTCTGCCAATCTAATCCCTAGCCGGGGGGCTTGGCTCGACTTTGATACCAGTGCGCGTGACGTTATCTCGGTCAAAATTGATGGCAAGCGTAAGATTCCTGTCACGACCCTTTTGCGTGCTATTGGCTATGGCGATGATGAGCTTTTTAGCATGTTTGCTGGTGAGGATACCCATCCCGATCATCACTATATCAAGGCAACGTCCGAGCGCGAGGCTAATATTCGCACCGAAAAGGATGCCTTGCTGGATATCTATCGCAAGGTACGACCCGGCGATCCCCCAAATGAGGATAACGCCCGCAAACTCTTGCAGAACATGTTCTTTAATGCTGAACACTATGACTTAGGGTTGGTGGGGCGCTATAAGCTCAACCGCCGTTTGGGGTTTGAGGGAAAAGTCCCGGATGACGAGCACTCCTTGTCGCGTGAGGATATGGCGGAGATCGTTCGACATATTATTATGGTGAACAATGCCCAAGATCATTCGGATGATATTGACCATTTGGGCAATCGGCGTATCCGCACTGTGGGCGAGCTTATTCAAAACCAGTTTCGCATGGGTTTGCTGAGGCTGGAGAGGGTCGCCCGTGAGCGCATGAGCATCCTTTCGGCAGAAGCCCTTACCCCGGCGGCCTTGATTAATATCCGCCCCGTGGTATCTGCCGTACGTGAGTTCTTTGGCGGCTCACAGCTTTCGCAGTTTATGGATCAGACCAATCCCTTGGCGGAACTTACCAACAAACGCCGCCTTTCAGCTATGGGTCCGGGTGGCCTCTCCCGGGAACGCGCAGGCTTTGAGGTGCGCGACGTACACTACTCCCATTACGGACGTATCTGTCCTATTGAGACGCCGGAGGGCCCGAACATTGGTCTTATCGGCACCCTTGCTAGCTACGGACGCATCAATCGCTATGGGTTTGTTGAAACACCATATCGAAAAGTGATTGGCGAGGTTGGTAGTAGGAGTCCGGAGCTTTTGGGAAGGCGTTTGCGCGAGGACTTCAAGGATAGCAAGAACAAGCTTGTCTTTGCTGCGGGAACGGTGGTTACGCCGGAGGTTGCCCGACGCATGACTCAATTCAACCGGCCAGTCAAGGTAATCCCATTCGTAACTGAGATGGGTGAGTATATGCCTGCCGATGCCGAAGATCGTTATACGATTGCTCAGGCCAACTCCCGCCTCAACGAGCGTGGGGAGTTTATTGACGACAAGATCGAGGCTCGTTTGGCCGATCAGTATGTCGTCGTGCCCCCCGAGCGCGTTGAATATATGGACGTTTCGCCCAAGCAGATCTTCAGCGTGGCGGCTGCCCTTATTCCTTTCTTGGAGCACGATGATGCTAACCGGGCCTTGATGGGTGCAAATATGCAACGTCAGGCGGTGCCGTTGGTTCTACCTGAGGCCCCCTTGGTGGCGACTGGTATGGAAACTGAGGCTGCCAGACACTCAGGCCAGGTGCTTTTCAGCAAGCACGATGGCTTGGTAAGCTCGGTCACCGGGGCTCGTATCATAATTACCGATGCTAAGGGTAATGAGTACGAGTATCCATTAAAGAAATTTGTGCGCACCAACCAGGGCACTTGTATCAACCAGCGTCCTATTGTAGGCTTAGGCCAGACGATAAAGGCAGGGCAGGTTTTGGCCGACTCCTCGGCGACCGAGGGTGGCGAACTGGCCTTGGGACAGAACGTAGTCTGTGCCTTTATGAGTTGGGGTGGTTATAACTACGAAGACGCTATTATCGTGTCCTCGCGTCTGGTTGAGCAGGATAAGTTCACCTCAGTCCATATTTCCAAACACGAGCTTGAGGCGCGTGATACCAAGCTGGGACCAGAGGAGATAACCCGGGACATTCCTAATGTGGGCGAGGAGAGCCTTCGCGAACTGGACGAGGAAGGCATTATCCGCATTGGCGCCGAGGTTGAGCCGGGTGACATTCTAGTCGGTAAGATTACCCCTAAGGGTGAGACCGAGCTCTCGGCGGAGGAAAAACTCCTGTGCGCCATCTTCGGGGAGAAGGCGCGTGAGGTTAAAGATACCTCGCTACGCGTCCCGCACGGTGAGTGGGGCAAGGTTATTAATGTGCGCACCTTTTCGCGTGATAACGGCGATGAGCTGCCGGTGCGTGTTAACAAGTGGGTACAGGTCTGGGTTGCTCAGAAGCGCAAGGTGGCGGCGGGTGATAAACTAGCCGGCCGCCATGGCAACAAGGGAGTTATTTCCCTAGTGGCCCCGGCCGAGGATATGCCTATGTTACCCGATGGTACCCCCGTGGATATCGTCCTAAACCCCATCGGCGTACCTTCCCGTATGAATTTGGGCCAGATTTTGGAGACCCATTTAGGCTGGACAGGCCAGCTCCTTGGGTATAAAGCGGTGACCCCGGTATTTGACGGGGCAACTGATGAGGATATTGAAGATGGTTTGGCCCGGGTATGGTTGGCCCAACAGGCCGGGGCCGTCAGCTTGAACCCCTATGGAGGACAGGCTTCGTTTGATTTGGAAAAGGCCAGTGCCTGGATTGACAACCACGGCTTCTCTGGGGAAAAGGTCTTTGACGGGGGCTTGCAGGGTGAGGCGCGGCGTACTTGTCTGCAGCTGTGGCTGGAGGAGCACGGTGTTGCCAGTCGCAAGCTTTCCCAGCAGGAGTTGGAAAAGGCGGTGCGTGAGGTTGCTGAGGAGCGTAATGTCCCATCGCCCATTAGTGGCAAAGTCATTTTGCGTGACGGACGTACCGGCGAGCCCTTTGATCAACCCATTACTGTAGGTAATATCTATATGTTAAAGCTTATCCATTTGGTTGAGGATAAGGTTCATGCCCGAGCCACCGGTCCTTACTCTCTTATTTCCCAGCAACCGCTGGGCGGTAAGGCGCAGTTCGGCGGTCAGCGCTTTGGTGAGATGGAAGTCTGGTCGCTTGAGGCATATGGGGCAGCCCATAATCTTCAGGAGATCCTAACAACCAAATCAGATGACGTTACTGGCCGGGCTAAGACCTATGAAGCCATTGTAAAAGGCGACGACATCCAGTCACCCGGGGTGCCGGAGTCGTTTAAGGTATTGGTAAAAGAGCTCCAAAGCTTGGGTATGTCGGTTGAGGTTATGAACGAAGAGGAGCGAGCGGCCTTGATTGAAAAGGCGAAAGAGATAACTGTGCTGGAGAGCGAACTTGATGCCTCGGAGAGTAGTCTCGTCCTAGGTGGTGAGCTGGCTGGTGAGGCGGAGAGTGAAACAACCGAGCTTGATGATGAGGCTGAGACCGAACCTATTGCTGAAGAGGGGGAAGAATCCTCAGAATAGTGGGCGGCAAACGAGGGATACCTCGTTTATCAGAATGGGTTAACCCATTCTGGACAGATTGCCCCGAGCTTAATTCTAAGGAGACGTACTGAAATGCTAGAAGTTAATGATTTTAATGCCGTCCGAGTGTCCTTGGCCTCGCCGGAGCAGATCCAGAGCTGGTCATACGGTGAGGTTGTTAAACCAGAAACTATTAACTATCGCACCCTTAAGCCAGAACGCGACGGGCTTTTCTGCGAGCGCATTTTTGGTCCGGTGAAGGACTTTGAGTGTGTCTGCGGTAAGTACAAACGCGTACGTTTTAAGGGCATTGTCTGCGATAAGTGCGGGGTGGAAATCGCCCGTGCCAAGGTGCGCCGTGAGCGCATGGGGCATATTGAACTGGCCTCGCCGGTTAGTCATATCTGGTTTTCCCGTGGTATTCCCAGCCGTGTGGGATTACTCTTGGATTTGTCCGCTCGTAGTCTCGAGCGTGTTATTTATTTCTCTCATTATATTATTACCTCACTAAATGCTGATGAGCGTGATCGGGCTATTCGGGACCTTGAAGCCCGCTTCGATCGCGAAATCTCCGAGCGGCGGGCGGCCGCTGAGGCTCGCGTTAAGGAAATGGAGCAAGAAGGGGCGACTGTTGAGGATATTAACCAGATCCGCCGGACAGTCGATGAAGAGGTGACGCGTCTGCAGGAGGATATGCCCCTTCACATCGGGCAACTCAAAGACTTGGCAAAAGGGGCCCTTCTTACTGAAAACCAATATCAGGAGCTAAAGTCCCACTATAGCCACATCTTTGAGGCTGGTATGGGGGCCGAGGCTGTGCTTAAGCTGCTCTCAGGGATTAATCTGGATGAGTTGTGTGTAAAGCTTGGCCAGGAGACACGTTCTTCGTCGGGGCAGCGCCGCCGCAAGGCAAGCAAGCAACTTCAGTTGGTCGAGGCCTTCCGACGTAGCGGCAACAAGCCGGCGTGGATGATCCTGACAATGCTCCCGGTGCTGCCGCCTGACCTGCGCCCCATGGTGCAGCTTGACGGTGGTCGCTTTGCCACCTCTGACCTGAATGATCTCTATCGGCGGGTTATCAATCGTAATAACCGGTTGCGCCATCTTATGGACATCGGTGCCCCGGATATTATTATTCGTAATGAAAAACGCATGCTCCAGGAGGCTGTGGATTCGCTTATTGATAACGGACGGCGGGGCAAGGCAGTCTCGGTTTCCAGCGATCACAAGGCCAAATCCCTCTCCGATATGCTACGTGGTAAGCAGGGGCGTTTCCGCCAAAACCTGTTGGGTAAGCGCGTTGATTACTCCGGCCGTTCTGTAATCGTGGTTGGCCCCAACCTTAAGCTACACCAGTGCGGCTTACCTCGGCGTATGGCCTTGGAGCTCTTTAAGCCCTTTGTAATGCATCGCTTGGTAGTTGATGGGCTGGCCTCCAATATTAAGAGCGCCCGCCGCTTGGTGGAGCGGGCTCGCCCAGAGGTTTATGACGTACTGGAGCAGGTAGTTAAGGAGCGCCCGGTTATGCTAAACCGTGCGCCAACACTGCACCGCCTTTCTATCCAGGCATTTGAGCCGGTATTGATTGATGGCTCGGCCATTCAGATCCACCCATTGGTATGCTCGGCATTTAACGCCGACTTTGATGGTGACCAGATGGCTGTGCATGTACCACTATCTCGGGCGGCAGTTAAAGAAGCCCGCCAGATGATGCTTTCGATTCATAACATGTTATTGCCGAGTTGTGGTGACCCCGCAGTAACACCAACCTTGGACATGGTCTTCGGGTGCTACTACCTGACGACGGTGCGTCCAAAGGCCAAGGGTGAGGGTCATGCCTTCGCTGATTTTGAGGAGGCTAAGCTTGCCTCGGAATTAGGCGAGCTTGACCTGCGGGCAGAGATTGAGGTGCGTGATGCCACTGGGCAACGTATTACCACAACGGTAGGACGCATCTTCTTTAATGAGATCCTGCCAAAAGAACTGGGCTTTGTGAACAAGGCGATGGATAAGGGTAGCCTTAAAAAGCTTATCATCGATATCTATCAGCTCTTGGGCAGTGACGAGGCAATGGCCTCGGTGCTGGATGGTCTCAAGCTATTGGGCTTCCGGTATGCTACGCGCTCAGGCATTAGTATCGCTATGAGTGACGTTGAGGTGCCGGCGGCTAAGGCGCAACTACTGGAACAAGCCGGGGCACGTATTGCTGTTATCGAGGATCAGCACTTAAACGGGCTTATCACCGATGAGGAGCGCTATAACGGGGTTATCGAGGTCTGGATGCAGATCACCGATAGCATTACTAAGGCTATCTCTGATTCAATGAACCGCCAAGGCTCGGTTTACATGATGGCCCATTCCGGGGCAAAGGGTAATGTCTCGCAGATTCGCCAAATGGCGGGTATGCGTGGTCTTATGACCAACCCCTCGGGTAAGATTATTGACTTCCCGATTACCTCCAGTCTACGGGAAGGCCTCTCGACATTGGAATACTTTATCTCCACGCACGGTGCGCGTAAGGGTCTGGCTGATACCGCCCTCCGAACATCTGGGTCAGGGTACCTAACCCGCCGCTTGGTGGACGTAACGCAAGACGTGATTGTACGCGAAGAAGACTGCGGTGACCTCACTGGGGTGTGGATACCGGAGCCGGTAGAAAAGGGTATTTTACCTGCCTATGCCGATCGTCTTATTGGACGGCTGGCGGCAAGTGCTGTAGCCGATCCTGCCACGGGCGAAATTATTGTGGAACGCGACGAAGAAATAGATGACATCAAGGCCCAGGCTTTGATTGATGCTGGGCACAAACGGATTCATGTGCGCTCGCCTCTGTCTTGCCAGTCCCACCAAGGGGTTTGTAAGAAGTGCTACGGGCGTGATTTAGCTCGTGGGCAACGGGTGGATATGCTTACGGCAGTGGGTATTGTGGCCGCCCAGAGTATTGGCGAGCCGGGTACCCAGCTTACCCTGCGTACCTTCCACACCGGCGGCGTGGTGGGCCAGGATATCACCACCGGTCTGCCTAGGGTTGAGGAGCTTTTCGAGGCCCGTCCGCCTAAGGCGCAGGCTATTATCTCAGAGATAGACGGGGTGACTGAGGTTTCGGAGGCAGAAGAAGGGCGCTTTATCAAGGTCACGGCAGTCGAGTCCTTCCGCGACGAGTATCCTTTACCTTCTGACTATAAGCCATCAGTAAAGGATGGTGAGCATGTCGAGGCCGGGCAGTGTTTGGCTTTGCCAAAGCCCCCCAAGAAGACAAATACTGATGAGGCCCCCGTGGAAGCGCCCCCGCTAATAGCCCGCGTGGCAGGGGAGATTATTATTGAGTCTGGGCGGTTGGTTATCCGCTACGAGGAGTCGGAGGAGCGTAAGTACAATGTACCTGCGAACACCCATATCCGTGTTGTCACAGGCGATCTTGTAAGGGCTGGTCACCAGCTTACCGACGGCTCGGTTAATCCCCAGGACATCCTGTCGGTACTTGGTAAGGATGCCGTACAGCGCTATCTGGTGGATGAGGTTCAGAAGGTGTACTGCTCACAAGGCGTGCATATCAATGACAAGCACATTGAGGTTATCGTACGCCAGATGCTAGGCAAGGTGCGCGTGGAGACCTCGGGGGACTCGGAGTTTGTAACACGGGAACTGGTGGACCGCCATCGTTTTGAGGAAGTCAACTCCAAGGTTCTTGCCGAGGGCGGCGAACCGGCAACGGCCCAGATTGTTCTCATGGGTATTACGCGTGCCTCACTTTCAACTGAGAGCTGGCTGGCAGCGGCCTCCTTCCAGGAGACTACTCGCGTTCTAACTGAGGCTGCCATCTATGGCAAGATTGACCGACTCGCGGGTCTTAAGGAGAACGTCATTATCGGTAAGCTTATCCCAGCGCGATGTAAGGCTTGCCAAGAGGCAGAAGAAGAGGCTCGCCTCGCAGAGAAAGAGAAAGCGCGTCAGAGCCTGCCGTTCTTTGCAACCGAAATAAGTCGGACGGCCGAAGCACTGACGTCTGATATGCCACTTGAGGCATCTTAGCCATAGGGCAAGATAACATAAATAAAATTAGTCAGTTTAATTGGGCGGCATGGCTTTTGGGTCATGCCGCCCGTTAGCATAATATCAAGGATGGCTTATGCAATTTGAAGCTGTGCTTTATCTCGGCTATAATTAGCCCTTAGTTTATTCACGAGGTGGCTATGTTACGCACGCATAGTGCCGCAGAACTCAACAGTAGCAAAATAGGTACTACAGTGACCCTGGCCGGATGGGTCGATCGCCGCCGTGATCATGGCGGGCTCATTTTTATTGATCTACGCGACCGTTCGGGGATTGCCCAGGTGGTTTTTAATCCTGAGCTGTCGACCGGAAGTCATGATGTGGCGGGTGGCCTGAGGAGCGAGTATGTCGCTCAGGTGATAGGCAAGGTTGCCCCTCGTCCTGAAGGAACCGAGAATCCCCGGCTTCCCACAGGGGCCATTGAGGTTTTGGCTGAAAGCGTGAAAGTGCTCAACACCTCGGAAACCCCGCCTTTTTACATCAACGATGATGCCGAAGTGGATGAGAATCTGCGCCTGAAATATCGTTATCTAGATATGCGCCGGTCGCGTCTTAAGCGTAATATCTTGCTACGTCACGAGCTAATTAAGACAACGCGTCGCTTTTTCGATGAGAGGGATTTTGTTGAGATAGAGACGCCTATTTTAGGGAAAAGCACCCCAGAGGGGGCGCGTGATTACCTTGTGCCTTCGCGGGTACACCCTGGTAAGTTCTATGCCTTGCCTCAATCGCCCCAACAAATGAAACAGCTTCTCATGGTTGGTGGTCTGGATCGGTATTATCAAATTGCCAAGTGCTTTCGCGATGAGGACACTCGCGCCGATCGTCAGCCAGAGTTCACCCAGCTTGATGTTGAGATGAGCTTTATTGAAGAAGAGGACATCATTACCCTGACTGAAGAGCTTCTTACCTTGCTCACGAGTACTCTGCGCCCGGACGTTAAAATTGTTACCCCGTTCCCGCGACTGTCATACAACGAGGCCATGACGAAGTATGGCTCAGACAAACCAGACCTGCGTTTTGGGATGGAGATCGGCGACGTGTCGGACATTGTGGCTGATTCGGAGTTTGCGGTTTTTAGCCAGACTGTTTCGACAGGAGGGGTTGTGCGCGGACTAGTTATGCCCGGTCGCGCCAGTAGTACACGTAGCGAACTGGCTGAGCTTGTTAGTATGGCGCAGGGTTGTGGGGCGAAGGGCTTGCTAACCATGGCCTTGGTTGGTGATGGTACCTTGGATGATCTCACAACGGATATGGTGAAATCACCCGCTGCTAAATACCTTACTATTGATCAAATTAAGCAGATAAGTATTCGTTTGGGTGCCAAGCCCGGCGACCTTATCCTTCTTATGGCGGACAAGGTTGGACTGGTCTGTCAGGTATTGGGTCGGATGCGTGGCGAGCTTGGTGTAAAAATGGGACTGGCGGACCCCCTGCTCTTTTCCTATGGCTTTATCGTGGACTTTCCTTTATTGGATTGGAGCAAAGATCTGGGTCGCTGGGAGGCGGTACATCACCCCTTTACCTCTCCGGCGGAAGGGGATATTCCCCTCTTGGATACTGCACCGGATTCAGTTCGTTCGCGTGCCTATGATATTATCCTGAATGGTTATGAGGCTGGCGGCGGTAGCATTCGCATTCACCAAGCGGACATGCAGCGTAAAATGTTCCGTCTTATGGGTTATACCGATGATCAAATTGATGATCGTTTTGGTCATCTTCTTACTGCTTTCAGTTACGGTGCACCGCCCCATGGCGGCATTGCCCTTGGAATCGATCGTTTAAGCATGCTCTTTGCCGGCGAGGAAAGCATTCGCGAGGTTATCGCTTTTCCTAAGAACCAGCAGGCAGCGGACATGCTTTTTGATGCCCCGGCTGGGGTGGAACCGGGACAGCTTAAGGACCTGCATATCCGCCCAGTAGAGGAATAAAGCGGGCTCGATGCAACGAGTCCGGGTCGGTAAAGGAGTTTTCGTGAAGCTACTTGAAACCAAGACTGAGGAACACCAGGTACATCTAAAGGCTGAGGCCGAGCCCAGCGAAGTTGAGCAAGCCTTGGATAAGGCCAGCCAGCACTTGGCGGATACTATTGAAGTGCCTGGTTTTCGCAAAGGCAAGGCCCCGCGTGACGTCATTGAGCGTCAGGTGGGAAAAGAAGCCTTGTTCAACGAGGCAATGGAGAGTTTTTTGGCTCAGGCATGCCTTGCCCTCGTGCAGGAAAACAATATTCCTGTCTATGCCCGTCCGCAAGTCAATATCATAGACAAAGAACCCCTGGTTTTTGAGGCGATCATCCCGCAGCCACCCGATGTGACACTAGGCGATTTCAGTACAGTTAAGATGCAACCCGAACCGGTTGATATTAAAGATGACGAGATAGAACGCGTTATTGAGCGCTTGCGCAAACAAGTTGCAACATGGGAACCTGTCGATCGGCCGGCGCAAATGTTTGATCATCTGGTTGTCGATGTTGAGAGCCAGGTGGATGGCAAGCCATTAATCAACGAAAATGCGGCAAGCTTCCAGCTTATGCCAGACATGTCCTTCCCAGCCCCGGGTTTTAATGACCAACTGGTTGACATGAAGGTGGGGGACGAAAAGGAATTTACCGTAACCCTCCCAGATGACTACAGCGATAAGGATATGGCCGGCAAAGAGGCCAATTTCAAGGTAAAACTACATGAGGTTAAGCAGGAGAAGCTGCCGGAGCTTGACACTGCTTTTGCCAAAGAGTTGTCCGCTGATTTTGAGGATATGGCAGCGGTGCGGGCGAAAATAGTGGAAGATCTCACCTCCCGCGATAAGGAACGGCACAGGGTAGCATTTGAAGATAAGGTTGTGGATGCCTTGGTGGGTATTAGTGAGATTGAGTTCCCTCCGTTGCTTATTGACGTTGAGGTTGACAATATGGTGCGCCAATATGTAACCCGCCTGCGCCGTTCAGTGCAATCAGAGGAGGAGCTAAAATCTATCCTCGGCCTGACAAATGAAGAAAAACTGCGCCAGAGTTATCGGCCGCGGGCCATCCAGCAGATCAAGCGCACCTTGGTGTTGGCTAAGACTGCGGAGCAGCAGGACATTAAGGCGAGCGAAGAAGAAGTCAATGAACAGATCGAGTCCTTTGTCTCTCGGATGGGCGATCGGCAGGAAGAGCGGCGCCAAAGCCTAAGCACTGAAGAGAGCAGAGGGGGAATTAGCGAGTGGATTGTAACTCGCAAGACTATTAACTATCTGGTGGAACAGGCTCAAGCAGAGTAAAAGGAGGTCCCTATGGACATCAACAACGTTATCCCTATGGTTATTGAAACTGGCGCTCGCGGCGAGCGCGCATACGATATATACTCGCTGCTACTCAAGGAACGCATTGTTTTCTTGGGTACGGCGATTGATGATCAGGTGGCCAACAGTATCGTCGCCCAGCTTCTTTTCTTGGATCGCGAGGATCCAGACAAGGATATCAATTTCTATATTCATTCCCCCGGCGGGTCTATTACCTCTGGATTGGCTATTTGCGATACCATGCAGCTTATCCGACCACAGGTGTCCACCATTTGTGTGGGCATGGCCGCTAGTATGGGAACTATCCTCCTATGTGCCGGGACCAAGGGCAAACGCTACTCGCTACCTAACAGTACTATCCATATGCATCAAGCCCTCGGTGGGGCGCAGGGTCAAGCCTCAGACATTGCTATTGCTGCGAGGGAAATCTTGCGTCAGCAAGACATAATACGTAATATCCTAGTCAAAAATACAGGGCAGAGTTTGGAGAAGATTGCCCATGATACCGACCGCGACTTCTTCCTTAATCCCGAACAGGCCTTGGAATATGGGTTAATTGATGAGATCTTGACCAAACCAGAAAAGAAGTAATACTGAGAGTGGCAAAAAGCAATAGGGGTCGGTTTTCCGACCCCTATTTTTTAACTAGCCGACCCCCTCGGTCGCCACTCGCTTATTCTTGGTAATCAACTTGGACAGTTGTATTCCTAGCTCCAGAAAAACGAGCAGGATACTGGCATAAACGATTTGGTTTAATGGATCGAGGGTCGGGTTAACAAAGGCAGCAATAATAAAGGCTAGCACAATCCACAGCTTTCGCTTGCTGGCCAGCCACCGGGGAGAGATTATCCGTGCCAGGCCAAGATCGTGACGGCAAGAAATATTGTAACAGGCAGGGAGCCAACTACGCTTGACAAGAGCATCGGATTACGTGGCATTCTGACAAGATCAATGGCCCTATTGCCAAAAATGAAATCTAGGACAGGGCACACAGCAACGTAGTAAGCAAAGGCTGTCGTCATGTGGAATGCCGTGGTAATGACGAGGACGGCAATAACTATCTTTCGAGTCATTGTCATTATTGCGCCCCCCGTGTCGCTTCCCTCATCTTCTTGTATACCATCCTAGCCAACAGTATTCCCA
>Ga0123356_10002573_pt1 | contig 19337 bp, 15 predicted proteins | sample TergutEmb28metaG_2_FD_92546 | JGI IMG/M metagenome (GOLD analysis project Ga0123356, IMG submission 92546) | Embiratermes neotenicus P3 segment gut microbial communities from Petit-Saut dam, French Guiana - Emb289 P3 | ecosystem: Host-associated > Arthropoda: Insects > Digestive system > Gut ...
AAATGGATTATACAATAATGGGAAATGCTGTTAATCTTGCAGCCAGACTGGAAGGAGTAAACAAGCAATAAAGAACGGGCGGTATTTTGATAAGCGAATATACCCGCGGAAAAATAGGCGATGAATTTTTATTGCGCCGCCTGGATCGTGTGCGTGTTGTCGGCATAAATACGCCGCTTAGATTGTATGAAGTGCTGGGAATCAGCAGCGAACATTTAGAAAACAGCAATGAACAAATGGCTGTAAAAATATGGGAACAGGGTATCGATTTATTTGAAGGGCGCGATTTTGGACAGGCATTGAATTTGTTTAAATCTGTTAAACAGATTCAAAAAGATGATTTAGTCGCGGATTTGTATATCGAAAGATGTAAAGATTATATGAAAGAGCCGCCGCCTGCGGACTGGGACGCAGTAAGAAACCTAACGGAGAAATGATTGTGAAGTTTTTTTGTGTATTATTTGCTTTCTTTTTAACAATGTCCGCATATGCTGAAAACGAAGTTTTTCTTCGTGTCGCGCCTGTTGTTGAAATGCCTATAGACAGCGCTATTTTTAATACAGGAATGGGAGCGGCTGTTTCTCTTGATTGGTCGTTTTTACAGTTTGCCGGCAATTTTAATTTTGGAGTTAGCGCGGGAGGCGCTTTTACTTCTTTGCCTTTACAGGTTGGCGATCCTCTCAATTTAATGGAAGGCAGCGCCGGATTGTTTTTACGCTGGCGGCCTTTTGACAGATGGGCTTTTAGAGTTGCAGCTAACGCGGGAGCGTATCAATACTTCAGGACAGGAGAAAACCAGGTTAATTTACTTGGTTCGTATTCTGCCGGAACGGAATTTTTTCTGTCGCCGTATTTTTCTTTGACTGCGGACGGGACTTATACTCGCAGGGTTTTTAGCAGGGAACCGTTAAACTCATTTAATATGGCTGTAGGGCTGCGGCTTAACTTGTCAGAAATAATGGGGGGCAATACAAGACTACGCGTTGAAAAGCAGGAACAGTTTAGGGTATTTCCCGTTTCATGGGCATGGTACGAAAATAATCCTGTCGCTACAGTGAGAGTCACTAACGAAGAGCCAAATGCGATTACAAATGTTCAGCTTTCTATTTTTATGGACAGTTACATGAGTCAGCCATGGACTTTTGCCGTTGTACCCAGACTTGGCGCAGGCGAAAGTATCGATATACCTGTGACTGCTTTGTTTAACGAAGCGATGATGAATTTAACAGAGACTGTTAACGCAAACGGTTTATTGGAAATTAACTACCGCAGTCTTGGAACAAGAAAAGTCGCTTCAACTGCTATTCAAATGCCGATTTTTCACCGCAACACTCTTTCATGGGACGACGACAGAAGAGCGGCGGCGTTTGTTTCACCCAATGATTTTGCCGTGCGCTATTTTACCAGATACATAGAAAACACAATTAACCCAAACACTCGATACGGAAATGCGCCGCCCAATGTTGTGCATGCGGCAGCTTTGTTTGAAGCTTTGCGTTTGTATGGAATAACCTATGTGGTTGTTCCCGCTACTTCGTTTGTAAATGTCTCGGCGAACGAATCGGTTTTGGACAACGTAAGTTTTCCTTATCAGGCCTTGTATTACCGCGGCGGAGACTGTTCTTATTTATCGATTCTTTTTTGTTCATTATTGGAAGCGCTTGGTATTGAAAGCGCATTCATAACGATACCCGGACACATTTACATTGCGTTCGAAGTTGGCAGCTCAACATGGAACGCAGGAAGCGCAGACATTATAGAAACCGAAATAGACGGTGTCCGAAAACGCTGGCTGCCTATAGAAGTCACTATACCAAGAGAAGGTTTTACCCGTGCATGGCGTGTAGGCGCAAGACAATGGCGAAGCGCCGGAACAAACGCAGCTTTATATCGTATCCGCGATTGCTGGGAAGTTTATCCTTCTGTAACTGTTCCGGCTTCCGGCGATCATATACCAAACATGCCTTCGCAGGCAGATATTTTAAGAGCAATAGAAAGAGAACTATCCGGCAGATAACTTGCTTGACATTAATCCGCCGGTCTAATATAGTAGAAGCACACATGGGGCTGTAGCTCAGTTGGCTAGAGCGCTTGAATGGCATTCAAGAGGTCAGGGGTTCAATTCCCCTTAGCTCCAATTTTTCTCCACGTAATCCAAAACTGCCCGAAGATTATCTCTAAAACTGCCATTGCTTGCAAATTTTTTATCGAACAATGCGCTGCCTATTGTAAATGCCCAGGGGGCAATATCCAACATAACATCTATGTGTTTAAAACCGGAAATGCTTCCTGCTATACAAATTTGCGCGTCAATCTCTTTGCAAAATTTACGCGCCAGATTTTCTCCGTTTTCCTTATGACGGTATGCAAGAAAATCAAACCCTGTTATTCCTTTTTCCATGAGGCTTTTGGCGTCATTGGCAATTTCGGCATAAGCGCTTTCCAGAACACATGGGATTCCGGAAACCTTGCCTACAAACGGTTTGTACGAAATGTTGTTATCGTTTAAATATTTATGAACAGAAGGAAAATACAGAGTTCCCAAGACTTCGTCAAATTCACATTCTACGGCAGCCTTTGCAATATCAAGACAAGATGTTTCGTCATATGTCAGAACTTCCAAAAAAGTTTTCTTTCCTTTTTCTTTCATTGTTTTGGCAAGTTTGTACATATCGCTTTTGTTAATGCCGGTGTTTTTAAAACCCCAACAGTGAATATCCAAATCATAAGACGACATAAAAACATCATAAGCATTTTTTACCGTTATATCATTTTGAGTAAGCATAACAATAATATCGGGTTTTCTTTTCATTTATCTTCCATGATGGTATCAAAGTCCAAAACTTTAAAATCATTTTCTTTGATATATTCGTCTTCTATATTGTACAATATTTGCATAAAGTTTGTTGTTATTTTTTCTGTTTTTACCAATTCGCCGCTTCTTTTTGTTTCTCTGTAGATTTCATTATATTGAAAAACCTTATCCTTAACTTTAATAAAACAATGATCTTTTTCCAAAAGACTGTATTTTTCCTGCATATTATTTACCGATACTATTTGCCCGTTTATATGATCATCTGTAAACCATATCTTTAATTGTATTGGATATTCATAATCGTTTCTTATTTTTAGATCCATAAAATTATACAATACGGTTGCCCCGCACCTGGAAAAAACATTTTGTCTTGAATCGGGAAAAGCATCCAAAGAATGGGGATGACGTTCTGTAATTTTTACAGGGGTATGCAAAAACAACCAATACAGGAATGTAGATAACTGGCACAGCCCTCCGCCAACACCTGTGATTATTTTACCAACAGAATATACCCTGCCTTCGATGTATCCATTTTTTTGCGACGGATTACCAATAATATGCCAAAAAGAAAATACCTTACCGGGTTTTATAACAATGCCGTTTAGTTTTTCTACAGCTTTTTTCATATTATATATTTTGTTTTCCTGTAATCTGGAATCATGATTCCTGGAATCAAGATTTCTGGAATCTACATTTTTTGATTTTTTTCTTAACTCAGATTGATGATCGGCAATAATATATTCAAAAAAATTATCTTCTTTGTAAATTCGTAATTTAGAGTCCAAAATGTTCTGTATCGATCTTTTTAAACACCGTAAAAATATAATTGGTTTTTCCAAAAATGGATACTTTCTTGACAAAGCAATTCTTTTGGGATTTTCATAAACATTAATGCGATTAATAATTTCTTTTTTTAATACATCATTCATGAAAATATCATTCATGATATTAGTTTACCGGAAAAGTATGGCATTGGGCAATAAACGTTCTCTATCGCCGTCGGAAGGACTGTTTATAACTCTGCCATGATACACCATGGTAGAAGAAGCTCCGCCGTCAAGGTTAATGGCATTGATGGCTCCGTTGGCATATAAAATGGTTTGTAAATCCGCAAACGTAGCTCCCAAACTTGTCCTTTGTCTGCCGTCTACCACAAGAAGAAGCACATGCCCCTCGGCGGTTTGGCCTATGGCAGTCCGGGGAGCAAGCCCTCCGGAAAAAGGCTGGAACTCTGTTTTTTCGCCGTTAACAATTAGTACGGGGAAAAATTCAAAAGCCCACAAATATTGCCGGGCGATTATTTCTTCCTCGGTAAAACCGCCGATTATCAATTTATAGTCTTTGTTAAAACCTCCCATTACATGATGTTCGCCGTCCGAACAGCGGGAAGTAAACTCGCCGTCTATAACTGTAGTGCCCCAAACAATTCCGCGATTATCAGGATCCGCATAACCCGAAGCGTTTATTCCGCCGACTGCTTCGTATTTTACGACAAGCTGTTCCAAAAGATATCCTTCGGATATATCGGACTGAGGAAAAATAAGACGCCGAGGATCATTTATTTTTATGAGAAAACCATTGTAATTGTTTCCCTTTATTGGCGCAAAAGCAATTCCGTCATCCCAGGCGTGTGATAAAAAAGAATCATCGGACCTTGGATTTTCTTCAGGTTCAATTCTTCCCACGACCTTGTTTATATAATTTTCGGTATAGAACATTTTTGCCAGTATCTGGAAACGGCTGGTATGCATAGCGGTATTGATAAATAAAAGACGAGGGCCTTTTACGGGACCATAAAGAAGAAAGAGAAATACAAACAATAAAGCGGCCGGAATTAAAAGCCGGCGTTTAAGCTTCATTCAGCAAGCGCCGCTACCCAATACCTGCCATGTTCCATCGAGTCTCTTCTAAAAAGTATTCCATTTGCCAAAACAAAATTCTGGTTATTTCTGTCCACATTAATTTGCCGCAGTCCGGTATTATAAAAAGCAAAACTTCCTATGCTGGTTACGCTTGCAGATATGTTAATCGAAGTTAGGCTGGTACAACGAGCAAATGCATATTTTCCAATATCGACAACGCTGTTGGGAATGTTAATCGAGGCAAGACCTGTGCAGCCGTCAAAAGCAAAGTTTCCTATGGCAGTTACGCTTGAAGGTATAGTAATGGAAGTAAGTCCTGCAGAACCATAAAATGCTTTATAACCAATGGTTGTAACGGTGGCGGGTATGGTATAGGATCCTCTCCTGCCCGGCGGAAAACGAATAAGCTCTGTTCTGTCTTTGTTAAAAAGAACGCCATCCGCTGTTGAATAATGCTGATTGTTTCGGCTTACGACAAAACGCTGCAATCCCATAAAACCATAATAAAAGTAATCTCCGCCTTTATCATATTCATTACCTTGTTGATCATGACGAAACCCGTCAGGCAAGCCGATGATAGTTAAATTTGGATTATTTAAAAATGCGCCGCGTTCTATTTCGGTAACGCTGTTGGGTATTGTAAGAGACCTAAGACCAGTTTCGGCAAAAGCAGTCCTTCCTATGGTTGTAACGCTATTGGGTATTGTAACCGCTGTAAGTCCTGAAGCGCCTGCAAAGGCATTGTCTCCTATAACAATAACGGTGTTTGGTATGGCATATCGGCCGGTTTTCCCGCGGGGATAACGAAGAAGCCATGTTCTGTGTTTATTAAAAAGCACACCATCTAACGAAGAATAGTTTGCATTATTTTCATCTACGGTAATCGAGGTAAGTCTGGTACAGTTAAAAAATGCACCGTCTCCTATTTCGATTACGCTTGCAGGTATAGAAACCGTAGTAAGACTGGTACAATTATTAAAGGCGTTTTCTCCTATGGTTGTAACGCTGTCGGGTATGGTAACCGAGGTGAGTCTGGCACGACCATCAAATGCGCCCCTTGCTACGCTTGTAATGCTGCCGGGTATGGTATAAGAACCTTCTTTTCCCATAGGAAACCAAATAATATGTGTCATAGCTTTGTTAAAAAGCACACCATCCGCTGAAGCATACTCTCTGTTATTCTGATCTACGGTAATCGAGGAAAGGCTGGTACAACCGCTAAAAGCGCCGCCTCCAATGAATGAAACACTGTTGGGTATAGTAATCGATCTAAGACTGGTACAATTAGTAAAAGCTCGATCTCCTATATTTGTAACACTGTTTGGTATAGTAACCGAGGTAAGACTCTTGCAATCATAAAAGGCTTCCTCTCCTATACTTGTAACGCTGCCGGGTATAGTAACCGAGGTAAGGCTTGTACGCTGATAAAAGTCTCTTTGTTGAATGGCAGTAATTGTGTTGGGTATGGTATATGCGCCTTCTCTTCCAAGAGGAACCCAAAGAATCCTTGTCATGGCTTTGTTAAAGAGAACTCCATCCGCAGAAGCATAGTTTCTGTTGCCTGAATCTACCGTAATCGAGGTAAGGCTTGTACAACCATTGAAGGTATTTCGGTAGACATTGCCGTACCAATGTGTTTCCATCAATTCAACGCTGCCGGGTATGGTAACAGAAGTAAGCTTTGAACGATTCGAAAAAACATCGCGAATATCAACAATAGTGTTGGGTACGGTATAGGAGCCTTCTTTGCCATGAGGAACCCAAAGAATCTCTGTCATGTCTTTATTAAAAAGCACTCCATCCAATGAAGCAAAATTTTTGTTGTTTGGATCTACTGTGATTGATTGCAAATAATAGCAATTAGTAAAAGGTCCGGAAGAATAACTCATATCCATCGTTTCTACCTGCGCTGGTATTACTACCGAAACAACAGGACCATGAGAAAAAGCTGAGCTTATCCCTTTTATCGCTAAATCTGCCGGTATCTCTACATGGCGCGCTCTTCCTGTATAAAGCACCAATATTTCATTCCTTATAACAAAATCCCCAATCTGCGCTGTTTCACCGTAGTCGGAATACATGGAAAAGTCAGTAAAAAATGTGTTGTCTGAATTTTGGCGTTCTGTCCTGGAACTATAAGGAGATTCCCCATAAACCCGGCGTTCATTGGAACGGTTATTTTCGCGGGAACAGCCGGTAACACTCAGAATAGAAAAGCATAATCCAATAAATAATATTGATACGGCGGGTTTTTTAAAAATAGTCATCTTGTACTCCTTCCATACTATGATACATATTTATCTGTTTTTTATCAATCTATATCGCCATATCAAGATTTAACTCTTTTGCGATGATTGCCGTTATGTCGGTTATGCTGTTATTAAGCCGCATTTGTTCATGTCTTTGTCCTCTTACCGCATAAAACACATTGTAGTTTTCATAGTCCGACGGATAACCGTGATTTCCCTTGTACACATTACTTTCAGAAAAACAATACCCTGCTTTTGCCGCTATACCGATTACTTGTTTGTCAGAGTATCCGCTTTCCCGCATTTCTTCTTCTGTAAGATAACGTCCAAACCACGGCTGTTCTTCCGGGGGAGACACCCCCAAACCTTCTATTGTTTTGTTTAAAAATGCACAGCCGCCGCATTGTTCAAAAACATAATCTGTGTACATAACCTGCAAGTTTATATTTTCTTTTATATCGATTTGAGAATGGTCAGAAAATACAATCACTGTGTCATCGCCCCAGCTTGCAAGAAGCTTGCCAAGGTTTGTATCCATAGCTTTCTTTGCTATCTCTCTTTCTTTTTCGCCGGGCGGCGCATAATGAAACATATGATCATAGGCAAGCAGATGAACAAGTACAAGATCCGGTTTTTTGCGCCGCAGTAAATCGCAGGTTACGGCGGTAATAAAATTATCAACAGCGGGCTGTCCCATACCGCGCAATTTATTTTTAATAATAGCTGTAACAAGTATCCCGCCGTATTTTAAAAGGGCGTTTAGCTGGAAAAAAAAGCTTCCGTAAACAAACCTGCGAAGAGGGTTTTGCCCTTTTTCTGTATGCGTCTCCGGCAGATGATAATCAATTTTTGCGCCATTGGTAACAGGCCACAAGATGGCCGCTGTAGAAAGATTTTTTTCCTTTGCAGCGTCCCAGATAGTTTTGGTTTTTATATACTTTGCCATTTGAGCCCAGTGGCGTACGCCGTTTTTGTTTGGGGGCAGCATGTTGGAAATAATACCGTGGTCTTTGGGCAGTTTACCCGTAGAAATTGATGTATGCACAGGGTAAGTATTGGATATAAAAACAGTTTTAATGCCCCCGCGGTAAACAGCCTGCTCTTTAAATCCGGCAATGTTTGGGTAATTTTTACTGTCCAGCGCCATCGCTTCAAAGGCATTGTCGCCAATTGCATCAAAACTTATAACAAATACACCCATATATTGTAATCATTATATACATTAATGTTTGTTTTCCGCAATGGATACAGTTTTCCAAAAATAATATGCAATAAGCCAAGATAATACAATATCATCTAAACGGATTTGATCTATAAATTTCTATATTCAAAGCAAGGAGACATTATGGGTATAAGAAAAATCATTACAGGACTTTTGGTATTTGCGGTATTGTGCGCTTTTACGGCATGTCAAAAAAAAGACGGCGCGGCAAGCGGCCAAATGAAAATCAAGGTTGCGCATTGGGATGTAACCACACATCAATATGTTACACCTCTTATAGAGGCGTTTAAACAAGCCAACCCGGACATATCTGTAGAAGTAATTGATATTCCATCTGCAGATTATACACAAAGACTAACGGTCATGCTAAACGGCGGCAGCGATGTTGATGTCTTTTGGATCAAAGACGGAGACACCACAAAAAGCATTGCGAACAGGGGACAGCTTGCCGATCTTTCAGGTTTTATAAACAAAAGCAATATTGATTTGTCGGATTTTAACGGAACGGCAGATCGATTTGTTATTAATAATAAAATCGTAGCTCTTCCTGCAAGCGCCAGCTATTATGTTTTGTACTATAACAAGGACATTTTTGATGACATGCGAATTCCATATCCTTCAAACGATATGACCTGGGTAGAATGGGAGAATCTGGCAGGGCGGCTTACATCCGGCAGCGGAAACAGTAAAATATACGGCGGTCTTCTTCATACATGGCAGGCATGTGTACAAAACTGGGGTGTGCAGGATGGAAGACATACAATTATGGAAACCGATTATTCTTTTTTTAGACCCTATTATGAAATGGCGCTGCGAATGCAAAGAGCCGGGTATATTCAGGATTACGGATCACTGCGTGCGGGCGGCGTACATTATTCCGGCCTGTTTCTCCGAGGCAGCGTAGCTACTCTTCCGATGGGAACATGGTTTTTTACAAACGTAATAGAAAGAATTAAAAATAACGAATCCAATATCCGCTGGGGAATTTCCACACTGCCTCACCCTCCCAGTGCCGCAAAAGGCTGGACAGTCGGATCTGTAACTCCAATAGCAATGAATCAAGCTTCACAGAACAAAGACCTTGCATGGAGATTTATTAATTTTATAACCGGCATTGAAGGAGCAAGAATCCACGCATCATTCGGTCAATTCCCCGGCAGAACAAACGATGAAACATTGAACGTGATCGCTTCTCTTCCCGGTATGCCTGAAGGAGCTGCGCAAGCGCTGGCTGTTAGAAACATTGCGCCGGATCGGCCTATGGAGTTAAAAGTCGGAGAAATTAATCAAATGCTGGGTGAAGAACATAGCCTAATTATGCTGGGAGAAATTTCCATTCAAAGGGGCCTTGAAAATATGGCAAGGCGTTCCAGGGAAATTCAGGGTAGATAATAAATAATGATCGCAAAAACCGGTAAAACAGGAAAAAAAAGTTTTTCGCTTTCCATAAGAAACAATCTTGTGGGTTACTCTTTTATACTGCCCAATTTTATCGGTTTTTTTATTTTTATACTTATACCGATGGGTTTTTCCCTATTTTTAAGTTTCATGCAATGGGACGGTTTTAACGCTATGTCTTTTAACGGCGTTAAAAATTTTGCCGCCATTCTGAACGAAAGTATTTTCCGCCAGTCCATAAGCAGAACTTTTATTTACACCGTATCCTGCGTAGTCTTTACAACATTTGCGTCTCTGGGACTGGCTGTGCTTCTAAACCGTAAATTTAAGGGCAGAGGTTTTTTCCGCAGCGTTATATTTTTTCCTTATGTTGCAAGCATTGTTTCCATTGCCGTTGTATGGCGGCTTCTTTTTATGCGGGATGTCGGCCCCATTAATGTTTTCCTTCGTTTAATCGGCGTTACAGATCCTCCGGGCTGGTTTGCAAGCACGCAATGGGCATTACCTGCGGTTATTATCGTAGCAATTTGGAGATCGATGGGTTATTACATGATTGTATACCTGGCAGCTCTTCAAAATATTCCCAAAGAACTTCATGAAGCTGCAAGCATGGACGGAGCTTCCGGCTTTAAATATTTTTGGCGGATTGTGTTTCCGCTTCTGACTCCCGCAACATTTTTTGTTGTGCTTATGCTTACAGTAAACAGTTTTAAATCTTTCGATATTATTTTTGCTCTGACAGAAGGCGGCCCCGGAACTGCCACCACCTTGATAAGCAATTATATTTACAACAAGGCTTTTATAGCTTTTGATTACGGACAAACAAGCGCGGCGGCAATGATTCTTCTTGTCATTGTGGCGTTCCTTACCTTCTTCCAGTTTAAACTGGAAAAGAAATTATCATAGGGTAAAAAAATGACAGAACGGGAATCTTCAGCAAAACTGACAGCCGTTTATATCGGCCTTGCAATTATAACCATAATCACTCTTTTGCCCTTAATCTGGATGCTTTCATCGTCATTAAAAAATGATACCGATGTTTTTTCCCTGCCAATCCAATGGATTCCGTTTAATCCTGTTTGGGGAAACTTTGTACAGATATGGAAAAAAATAAATTTTGCCCTATTTACATTTAACTCTTTTAAATTGTCCGTCATTATAACTTTTATTCAGGTTATTACATCAAGTTTTGCCGCCTACGGATTTGCCAAATGCAATTTTAAAGGCAGGAATTTGCTTTTCTTTATTTATGTTGCAAGTATCGCCATTCCATGGCAAGTGTATATGCTTCCGCAGTATGTAATGATGGGAAAACTGGGGTTAACAAATACCCACACGGGTTATATTCTTATGCAAAGTTTTATAGCCTTTGGCGTATTTCTTATAAGGCAGTTTTACACATCGATACCTGACGAGCTTTTGGACGCTGCAAGAATAGACGGTCTTTCCGAATATGGAACATATTTTAGAATTGTACTGCCGCTTTCAAAGCCTGTTATCGCGGCGCTTGCAATATTTAGTTTTGTAACCATTTGGAATGATTTTATGGGACCTATGATCTATTTTGATTCGATTAGTTTAAGAACAATTCCTTTGGGTATAAGGATGTTCCTTGGGCAATATTCAACCGAATACGGACTTGTTATGGCTTCGTCCGTTGTTTCTCTGTTTCCGGTTTTTATCGTATTCCTTTTCTTCCAGCGATTCTTTGTACAGGGCATAGCAACAAGCGGCCTGAAAGGATAAAGTCTGTCCGCATTATTGTTAGTTAATGGAGGGTATATATGAAAAAGAAATTAATTGCTGCTGCCGCTGTATTATGTTTGCTTGCAGGTCTTATTTTTCCAGTCAAGCTTACAGCAGAAAAAATCTCTGCAGCAGCAACCTTAAAAAAAGAAATAGCCGCAGATAAAGCCTTGGCTGAAAAAATCTTTCTGGAAACAGGAAGAAAAGTTTTTGGCACTGTAAACGGCGAGCCTTTTTTTTACGAAGACATAGCTGTATTTACAATCGAGCTGCGCGCTGCTGTCGCCGCTCATTACTGGAGAAAGTACAATGTTTCAAACATGGGAGCGGACTTTTGGGACACAGTATATGACGGCAGTACCCCCAGAGAATTTTTAAACAAGACTGCTCTGGACGAACTTGTACGGAACATGGTTTTAATTCAACAGGCCCGTTTAAGGGGCATTGATACGCCTGCCGCATACAGCGACCTTGAAACTGAACGCGCGGAGTGGAATACTCCGACCGGCGATATTATCTATGGACCGCAAACCCTTGGACCTGCAGAGTTTAACAGTTACCGTATCACAGGCATTACCAACGAACTAAAAAGGGCATTGCTGGAAAAAGAACTTTCTCCGACTGCGCAGCAATTAAGAGCGGCATTCAATAGCCTTGACGACTCATTAAAGTTTGATCACTTTATTGCAAAAGGAATCCGTTTTTTTTGGAATGCCGGGATTCCCAATCAGGAAATACGCGCGCTGCTTGAACCGCCTCTTTTGGAAAAATATTTTACACCGCAAGAAATTGTCAGCCGTCTTTCTGTATTGTATCCCAGCCTTAACATGGAAGATTTTGAAATTGACTCGCGGCTTGTTTCCAGAGAAGCCCATTACGACATAGAACTGGAAAACATTTTGTGGGAATACGGCTCAAGCGACCTTATCTTTCCCGCGCCTTTTGAACACCCATCTGTTTATTACGTAACCAGTTTTGAAGGCGGCGGGACAATCGCTTTTGAAGACGCGCCGGGCTTGGGACTTACCAAATGGATCAACGATCAGTTTGATGTATTCATGAATGGAAAAGTCCAGGAAGCCCGGGTTACCCTCAATACTGCACTCTAATCCCGACAGGAATACCAAACTCAACTATGCCCGCTTTGTCAACTTTGTTGCTGCCGGGTTCAGCATGTTGATATGAATTGAAACTTAAGTTTGCAGCCAGGCCTGCGTTAATGCTTGCATGGATTTTTTCGTTTTGGACAATCGTGTAAGTGACGCCGGCATACAATCCCAAATTACTGCTGACAGACACAACGTCATCATGTTCCCACTTTAAGGTAAAGATACCCAACTGGTTTGCAGCCTGAAAGTCTGCGGACAGATTTTCGTTAATCTCATAATTTATCCCCAAAGCATTGTACAATCCCAGATAACTTTCACTGCGGTTTTTTGCAAGATAACTTCCATCATCACGATTAAGCTGACCCCGATACGCCCAAGCGTATGAGTAAACTCCTCTTGGGTTTGGATCGGGCGAGCCTTGAATGTTTGCAAAGCTTACATTGTTATTAAGGGTGACGGTAAGCCTGTTTATGCCGGTGTATGAAGCCCTTAAATCGATACCGCTGTAAAACGGAAACATTGTTTCCCTATACTGAGACAGATAATGTTTTTCCTGATCCCGCACATCTCCCGAACTGAAATCGGTATCTTTGGAGTTAGACCAGTTATAGATAAGCCCGGAATACCCTACAGTTATTCCCAGGTTTTCGGTTGGCGTAATGTTTGCATACAAGCCAAATGTATGAGACCCTGTATTTTCATCGATGATGTTTTGATTATTGGGCGCGGTAAGTTTGGCAAGCGATGTGCTTGCATGTTTATAAACTGCGGCCAGTGTTACCATGTCGGCAATCTGCACTCCTTCGACACGAAGCCCGAACTTTAGCATGTCTTCCAGTACAGGATTATAAATAGCATCGTAGAAGTTTCCTCTGGTTGCAGCGCGGTTTTGATATTCCCATGGCTGCAGAAACGGACGCGACATACTGTTATACATACCGCCGAGCGATGCGGTAACGGTAATCGGATCAAAGTTTAATTCCAATAACCAATTCAAATCAGAACGATCAAATGCTCCCGAAGGAACAGCCAGATCATTTGTGCCGCTTGATTGAAAAGTGACAAAACCTTTAACAAGATTGTTGGCGTCATAACCCCAGGGGTAATCGTTTATAGTATCCAGGTTATCTCCAAGAAAGCGGCGCGCAGACCAATGATATGTTGGGTACAAAACGCCAAGATGATCGATTTTTGTTTTTACACTGTCATTAAAATTTTGGTAAGTTCTAATCTGCCCGGGCTGTTCGCGGCTGGCGGCCAGAACTCTTACCTGATTAAACGGGCGCGCCCATGCTTCCCATTCAAGCCTTTGAATTACCTGCCCTGTTTTTGCAAAGTCGGTGTTTCCCTGCAATTCCAATAACCCGCCGAACTTTTCACCGGCATAGGAAAATCGTATTCCGATATTCCGGGGAGAGTCAAAAGCGGACCTTTGAAAAAACTTGATGTCACCGTCCCCCTGATACCTATAAATACTGTCAGGGTCTCTTACAGCGTAACTGCCTGTAAACATTCTTGTATAAAAGACATCTGTCACGCTGTTTATCCATGCAGTAACTTCCTGTGCAAAAGTTCCGCTGCAGATTATTAGCGCAAAAACAAATACCATTAATAACCTTTTCATACTTTCCTCCTAATATTATTGAAAACTTTAACCACAAAGGCGAAGAAGGCGCACAAGGGTAAATATTTTAAGGTAACGAACTTGTGCCGTTATAAGGCGCAACGGCAGCTCCGATCGGCGGAGTGTTCCAATCTAACGGATGGTTAAACAAATCTACGGTAAGGGGGAACTGCGTGTTCCATCCACGGTCGATTGAATCATGTTCACTGTTGTTATTCATAGCCGTTGTTGGAATTAACATACCGGCGGCGATGACCGGGGAATTATTATCCGCCGGCGAGAACATACTTGCCCGGCTTCTCATTCTTTCCCTGCCTGTGAATTGACTTAAAACAACAGGATCCGTAATGCCTTCCGGCGGAAGTCTTGTAAGCGCCATCTCTTTTAACCTTGTTATGTTTGTTCTGTCAGTTTGAATTTGCAATCTGGGATTTACCCATCTGTTACCGTTTACGCCGACATAAGAGCCGTTTTCGATATTACCCAATAGGGGAGTCATACCGCTTGAACCGTTAGTGAATGCGCCTGTTCTTGGACTGCCGTTTTTATCAACAGCCCAAAGAATATTGTTTCTAAATCCTGATGCGGGATTAACAATAGAACCGGTTGTATTTCCGTTGTCTGTTTGACCATAACTCATAACAACTCTTCCATCGCCTTCTTTTAAAATGATGTTATTATAAAAACGAACATACCTGTCTGCTTTACCTGTTGTATCGTTTCCAAAAACACCGACATTAATTCCGTCGCCTACATAAAATGTGTTGTTATAAATTAGAGGGATATTATTACTGCCTGTAGCATTCGAAAATGAATAATGAAAGAAACATTGTCCGTTGTTCCATCTGGTATAAGAATCGGAACTTGTATTTATTCCAGGATATACACCTGTGAGCGATCGGGTTCCGCCGCCGTCGTTTGCGCTTATGTTGTAACGGAAAATACCATTGGTGATCCCGGACATAAAGAGAATAGCGCCGCCCTGATTGTGATGGCTAAAGTTATATTGATAGATGACTCTATTGGAACCAATATCGATATCCCAGGCTTCGCCGTCGTTCCAACCGTAGATACTTCCGTATACTTCGTTATACTGGAACGTGGTGTCAATGCAAGTCATTGCCCATACTGCGGCATAGTTGGCTGCTCCTGAGTTCGGCGCCGCACAAGCTCTTATGATTACATTGCTTTCTACAAGACCGTTCATGTGATTACCACGGGCATTTAAAGCATCGCTGGATTGAACTCCGTCTACGACAATGCCGTCGCCGAAAATATCTTCAAGATAATTACCGCGGAAAACAATATTACTGTTTGCCAAACCCTTCGTGTCAGGAGTAGTTTTATTTCTGAGTCCTTCAAGACCTACACGTTTTACGATATTGTTCTGAAGCAAAAGACCGTTGTAGCCATAATAATTTCCGCTGCCGGGAATACTGGTTCCGTCATAGTTATAATGCATTCCGTATACGATAATCCCGCCGACAACTTTAAATATCGGGCTGGCAGCTCCGCCGCCCAAGGCTTGAGAACCCTGGAACTCACTGCCCTTTCCATTGTTTTGGTGCATGGACTGTACATCATGAACATAACAATGTTCGACAATAATGTTATAGGTTGTAATATCATCCGGGTTTACTATCTGCCGGTAATCAGGATTGGTTCTGGTATCACTTACACCGCCGATAAAAATACCGCTTAGGTGTTTTGGCACCATCGAATTATACCAGTGGGTGTCACGTTCGGCGAGAAAGTCTTTAAATGTATTGGTAACTTGAATATTACGGATTCTCCAGTGGTGCTGTTCCCAAAGGGTTATAGCGCCGGACGGGAACCAGCGATTCGAACCCATAGACGGGGTTCCGTTACCGTTTATAATAGGACGCGTATTGGAACGGAAAGACATCTTTGGATTACTGGATACAAAATCTTCGATGACATAAAAGTCTATAACGATATGATTCTGATACGTGCCGCTTCCTTTTGGCCAGAGCATTCCTACTTCGCTTGAATTGAGCAGAGTGTTTAGGTTGCTTTGATTAACAGAAGTTCCGTTCCAAACACTGTTTGCTTCCAAAAGGATATGATCTCCCGGCTGAAATGTTTTTTTATTGGCATCTCTGAATGAACGCCAGGGAGTTAAAGGAGAAAGACCGTCATAGTTATCGTTACCGTTTTGGGCATCGATATAATAAGTAGTACTTCCTTCTTTGGCAACACCCAAAGACACAAGCGTTCCGACCCCTTCGACAATGGTTAATTCTTTATTGCCGGAACCGGCTGCAACCAGCTCAAACTCTTCGTCGGTCAAGCCGCCGTCTTTTATTTCTTTCGGTAATAACATTTCTACTGTATCCCTGCAGCCGCTAAAGAGCATAACTGCAGCAATCATCATAACCAGAAGAACCGAAATTGTAATAAATAATTTTTTTCTCTTTTTCATAATTTACTCCTTATTGTTTACTATGTTTGTTTCATCCGGATAGACCGTAAGCATTTTGCCTTTTACTGTAAACGGCTCTTCGCTTACAAGAAAACCGATAAAATTCAAATCGTCTTCGCCGAACAGAACCGGAATGCTGTCTCCTTCTTCCGCAAACCCCGCATTATAAACCCATATACCCAGATCGTTGTCATTAGCTTCGGTAGCGAATGTAAATGAAGAACTTACGCCCTGTTGCAGCATGGGCGGTTGAATCGCAAGAAGCGGGTCATCAATCAATTTAAAAATACCGTAACGTATATGTATCCGTGTTGCGGCCGTTTTGTTTCCGACAAGCAACTGCGCTTCGTATAATGACGGCAATTCCCTGAAAGGAAAGGAAACTGTAAATGTTTCTGAAACGCCGGGATCCAGAGCGGTTATACCGGCTTTATCCGTCGAAAATTCAAAGGGGGTTTCCGTAATAAAACCAATAACCATATCTTCCATTCTTTGATTTCCGGTGTTGGTCAGGGTCAGAGTCAACTTATAGCGCCCGGCAGACACATCCACGGGATGATATATTGTTATATCTTCCCTGTTAAGACTAACCTGCCATAGATGCGACTCTTGTATCATCAGTTCAACATCCTGACATCCGTTAAAAATTAATAAAAGCGATAAAACAAACGTAGAAACTATAATTTTCTTCATATTCGTTCCTCCTAATGAAATCTAACTTAAATATAAAAACGAAAAGTTCTATCGTCAAAAAAGTTTTGGAATAATCATATGAATCAAACAAGAATATTAATATAAAAAACATTCCATTTATTGATAGTTAAAAAAGAAAAACGTACTGTTATATATAACAAATTAAAGGAGATAATATGAACGATAAAGAAAAATGGATTAATGATTTAATGGGCAAGATGAACATTAACCAGAAAGTAGGCCAGCTGATGGTTTTTGGTTTTTGCGGAACATCGATTACGCCTGATGTAACAGAAATGATAAAAAAATATCATATTGGCGGATTAAGAATAAGCAACAGAATAAGATGTCTTACGCTTTTTAATGATATAAAGCCCGGTGAAAAACCAAACAGAAGCACCAAACGTTCGATAATTAGACCATCAGAAAAAAACAGGGATTATTCCCTGTTAGCAGACAAATGCACATCCGCAACTGCGGGAGAATATGCGGGTGTTCTTAACAAACTTCGCACACTTGCCCTTGAAAGGGAGTTAAGTATACCTTTGCATTTTACGGTCGATCAGGAAGGAAACGGCAATGACGATATGTTGTACGGACAGCGGTTATTCCCGGGACCCATGGGGCTTGCCTTCAGCGGGGATACCGATTTGGTTTACCGTTCAGCTTTGGCAATTGGAAAGCAGCTGCACGCTTTGGGCGTAAACATGATACATTCGCCGTGCCTTGACGTTAACACAAATCCAAAAAATCCGGAAATTGCGCACAGAGCATATGCAGATAACCCTGACGATGTTGCAAAATACGCTTTGTCTACCTTAAAAGGTTTACAGGAAACCAATATCATTGCAACAGGAAAACATTTTCCCGGCAGGGGAGAATCCGAATCGGACTCGCATTGGGGGCTTCCCTCTGTAAATCTTAACTATGAAACTCTCCTTAAAGAGCATGTCACTCCTTACAAAGCATTAATAAAAGCGGGTCTTCCCGCAATTATGATTGCCCATTCATGTTTTCCTGCGCTGGGAGTTAATAGCATTCCTGCGGGAATGTCCAAAGATATGATTCACAACTTTCTGCGAGGCGAACTGGAGTTTGACGGTGTTATCACAACAGATAATATGATGATGGGCGGTATCTTAAAACAATATGAAATGAGCGATGCTGTTGTAGAAATGCTCGCAGCCGGCTGCAATCTTGTTCTAATGAGAGACGAAAGCCCGATTCGTATAAAAATAATCGATAAAGTTATCGAGGCGGTTAGATACGGCAAATTAAAAGAAAAGACAATCGATGATTCTGTTAAACGCATACTGGCTATGCGCTGGGATATGGGAATAGTCGGAAACGGCGGTATCGTCGAACCTTCGGACGCAGACTCGATAATTAATAACGAATTTGTAGTAAATACAGCAATAGAAGCCGCAGAAAAATGCGTTGTTGTTTTAAGAGACAATAAAAAACTGCTGCCTCTTAAACCCGAAGAAAAAGTATTGCTTGTTGAACAAATCCACCATACGCATTTGGAAGCGAATAATTTTTACTGTCACCCGGGAATGTTATGGGAAGAAATGTGCGAACTTTCGCAGAATGTAAACTCTGTAGAAATATCCGCAGCGCCTTCAAAGGAAGAAAAAAACAGGGTACGGGCCAGACTTAATGAGGCCGACACTATCGTATTTACCAATTACTATAATCATAAAAGCCCGTTTAGATATAATAACTTCATCACGGAGCTTTATAAAATGGGTAAAAAAATAATCCTTATTAGCAACACTGTATATGAGCTTACCAATCCGCCGGAGCTCCCTACAGTAATTGTAGTCGGTACGCCGGCAGGACGTGAAAACTTAAAAGCCGCAGCAGAATTGCTGTATGGGAAATGACGCAATCAAAGACTTGATATTTCTGTAAAAATATGGTATTTCATTATTAATATCATTATAACACAAGGAGCCTCGTCATGGCGCAACATCAGTTTCAGACAGAAGTAAGCCGTCTACTGCACCTTATCATTCACTCTCTTTATTCCAACAGAGAGATATTTCTCCGCGAGCTTGTCTCCAATGCCTCTGACGCTTTGGACAAACTAAAGTACCTTACGGTAGCGGACGAAGCTTATAAATCCATCAATTTTGATCCTCGTATCGATATTTCCTTCAATAAAGAAGGTAAA
>Ga0123356_10002574_pt1 | contig 19336 bp, 14 predicted proteins | sample TergutEmb28metaG_2_FD_92546 | JGI IMG/M metagenome (GOLD analysis project Ga0123356, IMG submission 92546) | Embiratermes neotenicus P3 segment gut microbial communities from Petit-Saut dam, French Guiana - Emb289 P3 | ecosystem: Host-associated > Arthropoda: Insects > Digestive system > Gut ...
AGAACCTTTTGCGCAAACTTCTGTGCCTTCGGGTCGGACAAATCTGCTCTGAGCCACTTTGCGTTAAGTGTTGCTTCATTCATACCAAGAATACCGATCGTTGAAAAATGATTGTCAAAACTGCCCAGATAACGTTTTGTGTATGGGTATAAGCCCTCGTCCAGGAGTTTTGTTATAATTATCCGTTTTGTATGTAAACCACGTGCTGATATATCCATCATTTTGTCGAGTTGCATGTAAAATTCTGCTTCACTGCGTGATTTATATGCGATTCGCGGCATGTTTATAGTTACAACACCTATTGATCCGGTGCTCTCTCCACTTCCAAAGTAACCTCCCGACCTGTTGCGCAGCTCTCTTAGATCCAGCCTGAGGCGGCAGCACATACTGCGTACGTCGCTTGGTTCCATATCGCTGTTTACGTAGTTTGAAAAGTATGGAGTACCGTATTTTGCAGTCATTTCAAACAACAGGCGGCTGTTTTCCGACTCGCTCCAGTCAAAATCCTTTGTGATCGAATATGTAGGGATCGGATATTGGAATCCGCGACCGTTTGCGTCACCGTCCAGCATGATTTCAAGGAACGCTTTGTTTATCATGTCCATTTCGGGTTTACAGTCTTTATACTTAAAGTCCATTTCTTTACCTGCGACTATCGCCGGCAACTCTGCAAGATCATTTGGTACGACCCAGTCAAGGGTGATATTTGAAAACGGAGCTTGTGTACCCCAACGAGACGGGGTATTTACTCCGTAAATGAAACTTTCTATACATTTTTTTACTTGATCAAATGACAAGTTATCAGCTTTAACAAATGGTGCAAGATATGTATCAAATGATGAAAACGCTTGTGCTCCCGCCCACTCGTTTTGCATTATACCAAGGAAGTTTACCATTTGGTTACATAGCGTAGGAAGGTGTCTTGCAGGGGATGACGTGATTTTACCCGATATGCCGCCAAGACCTTCTTGTATCAGTTGTTTTAAACTCCATCCGGCACAATAGCCTGTGAGCATGGAAAGGTCGTGCAAATGAATGTCCGCATTTCTATGCGCATCTGCAACATCCTGGTCATATACTTCGCTGAGCCAGTAATTTGCTGTTATTGCCCCGGAATTGTTCAAAATAAGACCTCCAACGGAATAAGTGACCGTGGAGTTTTCTTTTACACGCCAGTCTGTAACTTTTACATAGCTGTCTACTGTTTCTTTGAAATCCAGAATCGTGGATTTCATGTTCCTCAATTTAGTGTGTTTTTCGCGATATAGTATGTATGCTTTTGCAACGTCTGCGTAGCCGCCTTTGATCAAAACAGCTTCAACACTGTCCTGGATCTCTTCTACGGATATAGTCTCATCAACTATTTTCGGTTCGAAATCCGCTGTAACCATCAGCGCTAGAAAGTCAATTGTATCCTGATGGTATCTTTTGTTTTGCGACTCAAAAGCTTTTGTTATTGCATCAGCTATTTTTTTGATGTCAAATTCAACAGTTGTACCATCTCGCTTAACTACACTATACATAAATAAAATCCATTCCTTTCGAAAGCCAGAATATACACTACTCATGAAATGTAATCTATGCATGCTATCCATGTGGTTTCATCATAGTAACACTTGATTTACAGCATGTCAATACTAAAATACAATATATTGTGGATTTTTTTTTGCAATATACAATATATGCTAAATTTTATGTTAAATAAAACACAAAAACTACGCTGATAAGTTATGTTCCACGAAGCTGTGCGGTGGGTAGTATTGGTTTGATACTATTTAGAAACCGTTGCATTTGGGTATCCGGATATCCATGTAATCCGGCTTGCAAAACATCATCAGAGCTGATGAAGCCTTGGAGACAGTATTTTCGTGCGCCGGATATCCACCCCGCTATAGATGTCAAATCATCAGCCGTATGGAACTCCCGGACAACGGTTGTGCGAAACTCATATGGAATCGAGCTTTGGAGCAGTATAGTTATGCTTTCTTCTACAGGAGATATATCAAATTCGGAAAGACCGGTGGTTTTTGCATATTTTTCAGGAGTATTCTTGATATCCATGGCAATATAGTCCGGTTTTCCGTTTTTTATCAGGTGCTCCAGTTTTTTCGGGAAATATCCGTTAGTGTCGAGTTTCACTAAAAAACCCATTGCTTTTACTTCATCGATAAACTCTTCTAAATCATCTTGTTGCAAAGGCTCGCCACCGCTGATGCAAACACCGTCAAGCAAGCTCTTCCTCGTCTTAAGGAAATCCAGAACTTCCGATGCTTTTATCGCTTGTTCTGCGGTCTCTTTTTTAATCAAAGATGCATTTTGGCAATATGGGCAATTGAAATTACAGCCTATCGTAAATACGGTACAGGCTGTTTTATCCGGATAATCAAGTAATGTGAGCTTTTGAATTCCTCCAAAAACCATGCTTCCCTCTTTAACGTTCTCCCGCCCTGCGCTTTTGATCTTTTGTCCAACTCTTTTTGCCCTCAAGTAGTATAGAAAATGCTATATTGTTTGCGTGATCGGCACTTCTTTCCAGGTCAATTATCATGTCGGTAAAAATAACTCCGCTTTTTGGCTCGCAGCTGGCTAGCTTTAATCTTTCTATATGGCTATTAGTATAATCCTCTGACAACTTATCGATTTCCTGCTCAATCGAGTTTACTTCCGGCAACTGCTCGGCATCCTCTTGTTCATATGTGTCGAGTGATTTTGACGCCAAAGTCAAAGTCAACTCACTTAACCTTTTTAGCTCTTCCATTGCTGCATCCGAGAACTTTAAGTCACTCTTATTGACAAGTATAGCGTATTCCGCAATATTTTCCGCATGATCACCGATTCTTTCCATGTCTGAAACGACCTGAAACATTTTCCCGATTTTTGCCGCTTCATAACTTGATAACGCCATATTATTGATCCATATCAGTTTTATTGCGATGTTATGGCTCAGATAGTCTATTATCTTTTCGTTTTTGAGCGCTTTTTTCGCTAGATCCATGTCATTTTTAAGGAATGATTCTGTTGCCAGTTGTAAATTTTCATTAGCTATCTTTCCCATCCTGCATAGTTCAAGATGCGCATTCAAAACTGCAATTGAGGGTGATAAATTTGTTTTTTCATCGAGGTACATCAGCTTCTTTTCGTATGTTATATCTGCACCGGTTTCCGTTATCGGAACTATTCTCTGCATTAATTGAGCTACTTGAGAAACAAACGGTAAGAGCAGGAACATAGTTGCAAAGTTATATAGTGTGTGGAACATCGCAACCTGACGTGCCGGTTCTGTCCATGTTGTTTGAAACCATCCCAGTATTCCCGGGAAGATATAAATCAATGTACCAAATAATGTGCTGCCGATTATATCGAACATTATATGAAACAATGCAGCTCTTTTGCTTTCGCGGTTTGCCGGTATTGAGGCGATAACTGTCGTTATGCTTGTACCTATGTTTGTTCCAAGGATAATATAGGCCGATGTTGCAAACGGTATAGGTACACCGCTCAGATGAAGTGTGACTAAAATACCCATTGTTGCTGATGAGCTTTGTATAATTGCAGTAAATAAAAAGCCCGCAAGTATCGATAAAATCGGGTTTTGGAATGTTGTGAGTATCGTATTAAAGGACGGGTTGTCAGCCAGTCCTCTAAGTGGAGTTCCCATAACCGTAACACCGAAGAATAAAATACCAAAACCCAATACTGCATAGCCGATATTATTTACACTTCGTTTTTTAAAGAACAAATGCATTATTATGCCGACGAAGATAAATAAAGGCGCAAATTGATCGATTTTAAAAGCGATCAGTTGCGCACTGAAGGTTGTTCCGACGTTTGCGCCCATAATAATGCCGATCGCTTGTTTTAAGTTCATCATCCCGGAGTTGACGAAACTTACTGTCATGATCGTAGTAGCAGTTGAACTGTTGATAGCGATCGTCGCCGTGATCCCTACAATTACCGCCAGAAATCTGTTTGCAGTTACTCGTTTTATAATACCTTGCAGGCGGTCTCCTGCTATAAGCTCAAGTCCGTTCGACATCATTTTCATGCCGAACAAGAACAGCCCGAGACCACCAACAACTAAAAATACACTTTCTAATGTTGCATTCATTTTCTCACCACATGTGTGTTTATCAGACTTATCTTATCACGGTATTTTGCTATAAGCAAGTATTGTTAAATCACTTTTTTGTATGCTATAATCATGGTCATGAGAAGGTTGGTATTTGTTGCTTTGTTTATGGCAGGTTTTCTTATTCTGCTGTCTTTTTCTATGTCTGCCTATGCTCTGCCTGTTACGGGATTTGAGACATTTGAGGATTTCGATTTTGAAGAGTATTTGGCAATTATCTCTGCGATGGCAGAGGCAGGAGAGTATCCGCATTATATAGAAGAAAACGAACAAAGGTATATAGAGTATCAGGAAAAGAATCCTAATACACCCTTTGATGTCGTTCTTGCACGGGTTAATGTAAATATCGATCTGGAGCCATATATTGATATCGAACCTATTACCCGTCCGGAAGAAATCACAGTTTTGGTAAATAAACATTTTGCTCTTGCGGAAGATTGGTCGCCTGACGATTTTGTAGATCTTGGCGGAGGGCATTTGATGCGTGAAGAAGCTGCTGAAATGTTTTCTCTAATGCGAGAAGCAATGCGTGAAGATAATCTCAATCTTAATATTATTGTTACATATCGTTCTTTTTCAAGGCAACGAAACCATTTTGACAGCGGTGTTGCAAGGGTCGGTCAACAATCTGCCCAATGGGGTTTCGCCAGAGCAGGACATTCCGAACACCAAACCGGTCTGGCAATAGATATCCTGCATAGAGGGCATGACGGTGGTCTCATGATGGATATGGGATTCGAGAGATCGGGACAATTTGACTGGCTTATGGAAAATGCCCATGAGTTTGGATTTATCCTCCGATATCCTCAAGGCTACAGAGATGTCAGCGGTTTTATGTTTGAACCCTGGCACTGGCGATATGTCGGTGCTCCCGTCGCAACGGCAATGAAAAACGAAGACATAGTTTTATATGAGGAGTTTTACGGACGATATCTTGTACAAGGTGTATTTGATAATGTAAAAGCATATATTTTGGAACAGCAGCGACTCGCTGAGCTGGCGGAGGCAGAGGCGGCTGAGGCGGCTGCCGCTGAAGCTGCAGCGGCTGAGGCGGCAGAGATCGCAGCGGCAGAAGCTGCAGCCGCTCTTGCAGCTGCGGAAGCAGAGGCGGCTGCATTGGCGGCAGCGGAGGCGGCTGCTGCGGCTGAGATTGCGGCGGCAGAGGCAACGGCTGCTGCGGAGCTGGAAGCAAGGCAGCGCGAGGCAACTTCGGCAAACAGACATTTTATTGAAATAATCGCTGTTATTTTCATTTCCATCTTTGTTTTATTACTATATTTAAAAGAAAGTAAAATCGAGTAAAAATATCTGATAAATACAGATATAGTTTAAGGAAAATATCCGGTTCAAAGTATGTGTAAGTATTTCTTACGGAGAAATAACAAAGGATTTTGCCGATACGGTTGATTTAGAAGTTGCACATCTATAATTCTTTACAGAAATCTGGTTTTTTTAAGAAACCGGCATTTGAGTGAAAGTTACTCTTATGCCGGTTTCTCTCTATTAAATTGATAAAAAGAATGCATTAAAAGAAGACATATATGCCCAAAATCGTATGAAAAAAGCTTATTAACACAACGTTAAATGTCACATATAAATATTTTATTTGCTCTTGCGGGAATTTGTGTAACATTGTATGATTTTACTATATTTCATACACAAAAAACTTCCTTGAAAGGAGAAATAAAATGGGCATTAGGAAAAGTAAGGTAATTCTTACAAGCTGGTTAAATAGAATTGAACACATCAATAAGAACCGCTTTAAAATGAGTAGACAAATGTGGCTGACTTGTTCTCTTATTGTCGCATTGCTTATAGTAGCTGTAATACCTATAGCAGCTGTTGCAAACACGGATAATCCGGACACTATATATATCAATGTTTACAGAAACGGCGAGATATATAGGCAAAATATAAGTGTCAGTGAATCGTCGGGTTGGTATAGGGCGATATCCGGATTGCCAAAGTATGATGATAACTTTGCTGAATACACCTACTCTGTTGTCGAAGTAGGTGTTCCCGGTTTTAAATCCGAAGTCCGAAGGGTATCTTCAGGAGATTTTCACAAGAGCTTTCACATAATCAATACTAAGGTTGATAACGGGACAATCATTGTACCACCTGTTGAGCCACCCGTGAATCCACCGGTTGAGCCACCTATAGAGCCGCCCGTGAATCCGCCGACAGAGCCTCCTGTAAATCCACCGATAGAGCCTCCCGCAGAACCGCCACCGGTTGATACAATTCTTGATCCACCTCAAACAGTACCTATAGTGATCGTTCCAACACCTCCTGTTATCGATGCTCCGGAGGCTCCTATGAGCCCGGTAGAGCCGGAAGAGACTATACAAGCGCCCGTTCTTTACCAACCGTTTACAGAAGAACCGATCTTTACGGGTCCGACACATCTTGAAACACCGGCAATTTTTGTTGATCAGACAGCAATCATTGAAAACGGTAATGGCGATACAATGGAAAGAGTCCTCGAGCGCGGATACCCGATAATCACTGTTGGTGATATGGCAATACCGCTGCACGCATTCAGCTTGAGTGATTACGTATGGGCATTGGTGAATCTGATTTTAAGTGTCCTTGGAGTTGCTTTGGCATTAATTACCATTATCAGAGCCATACTGTTGAAGGGGCAAAAAAAGAAAGATGATCTTAGCGTTTTCCATTACAGCTCTGAAAACAGCTCTGAGACGTTTCAGACTTATGAAATCAATAGCGAACAAAACGAAGTTGCCGAGAACAATGAAACGTTTTACAAACGCTGCAGACCTGCCTTTGCGGTACTTGTTTCAGTGCTTAGTATAGCTGCTGTCTTATTGTTTATTTTCACTCAGGATATGACTAAACTTATGGTGCTTGTTGACAGATGGACTATAGTTCATGTTGTTATATTTCTTGCCGGTCTGTTGACCTACATTGTTGCTTTCAGACGTGTCAAAGAAACTAATGAGACAGATCGTGTAAAGCAGCCTTTCTCAAAAATCAAAGCTTTATTTACCGGCAGGTCGTCACGAACGAAAACAATAGTTACTTTGATGATAGCGACAGTAGTATTACTCTTTGCTTTTGTCGAATCAACACATGCAGGTTTCTATGATGATACTATTACATTACATATATATAAGTTCTGGAATCAAGAACCCTCCGGACCTTATACGGTTAACTTCGACGCAAATGGCGGTTTGCCAACACCGGCCGATCAAACAATACCGCATGGTGGTCTTGTTACCGAACCTGATCGTCCAACTTCTGCATCATCTTCCTTTGACGGATGGTATTGGTACGACGGAAGTTCATGGATTTTATGGGATTTTGAGAATAACACCGTAACAAAAAACATTACCTTGCGTGCCGGATGGGTACCGCGTAGTTACATAGTAGATTTTAGTGCTAACGGTGGTTTTCCGAACCCCTTGCCGCAAATAGTTGAACACGGTGGATTAGTACAACAACCAATGGAGCCCATGAGAGAGTACAGTGTATTTCAAGGCTGGTATACGGACCCTGCTTTTAACGGACAACCGTGGGACTTTTTTAATGATGTTGTTACAGAGTCTATAACTCTTTATGCAAAATGGGAATCTTCTCAATCTTTTATGATCGAGTATAATCCGGGTTTTCGTGGATTTGGCGGATTTGTCAAATTTGAAGGCGGCGGAACATTCCATACGATTTTAAGTGATTTTGAAGCAAACGTATATCGGGAGAGTGACTCTGGTCACTATATGGTTCTGGATTCCTGGAACACACATCCTAGTGGCACCGGGATACGCTATTTTACCGGCCAAATGATAATGGTTCGCTCTAACTTGATACTTTACGCACAATGGATTCCCGCTGAACCGGCTATGTTCAGCCTTCAGGTAGACTCTATTGAAGAATCGGAGTCAGACAAAATAAACTCAAATATCTCAGATCTTCCGGATAATGATCAGCAACAGACAGACACCTCTCAATCACCGCCTGAATCGCAGGAACATCAACAGGGTATTCCGTCAATGGATGAGTCTGAACAACCACAAGAGTCTCCTTCACATGAGTCGTCGCCTCAACAAGAGTCCTCACCTCCGCAAGAGTCCTCACCTCCGCAAGAATCTTTGCTCCCACAGGAGCCGACAACTTCTCCGGAGTCTCACTCTCCTCATGTGGCTGAAAACGCACATTCGCCTACCGATACAAAAAGCGCAGACGGAGATTAAAAGGATAAATCAGCCGGAGCAGAATCGCAAATGTGATCCTGCTCCTTTTTTTGTCTTCAGTAGATCCAAACTATCTCTTTGCAAGCTTTGCCACCAAAAAAGTGATTATAAGTAACAAAATCGCTATACAGCCAACAATAATCGATATGTTCCTATACATTGTCAGTTCACGGATTATTTCGTCATTTGAACCTCCGGGAGTGCCGTCTCTGAGCAGATTTATCACAGCAGACATCTCAAAATCAGTTTGATCTGTGAAGTTCAGCGGTATGACTGTTACCGCAAGGTTATCTCGAATACTCGTTTCATGGGTCGAGCTTTCAAGCTCGCCTGCCGGCAGTGATAGTGTAACTGTTCCTTTACCTGTTATTATTGCTTCATCAAGATGTCTTTGTAAGGAAGGTGATATTTCTTCTTCGTTGGAGAGCCGTAAAATCTGTGGTATATCCATTTGTGCACCGATTTTATATTTATTCTGACGGGTTGAGCTGTAAAACTCCATATCGACCTGCATAAACGGCGTTATATCCTCATCTGTGAGCATTTCTTCAAGTGAGCTAAATGCCTGTTCTAAACTGTTGTTTTTGACTCGTCGTGTCATGGTAATAAAGATCGGCGAGGCATCTTTATGAACTTCAACAGCAAAATCATGTTCTTCCTGGTAATACCATGCAATCCTATGCAGTGCGTTGGTTAGTATTTCCTGACGCAGCTCATCAAACTCACTTACATCCATAGCTATACGATAAGAAAGGTATGTTGTGAAATCTGTATCGATCCCGGTGCTTATATCTATCTCTATACAGCCCGAAAGCAAAAAAGTTAATGATATGATCAATAGCGCGATGACTGGTATTGCAGTTTTTTTCATGATTCTCTCCGTTTTAATAAACACAAAGGAAAGCTAAAACGTATATTCAAGCTTTTCCGAAATGTACTGTGTGCCGTCCGGTAGAAGCGCTACTACAAAAAATACTTTTGTTCCTTGAGCGTTGCCATCATCCAAAAACGCTATTTGCTCGCCCCGCTCAACAGAGTATTCACCTATTACGGCTGAAGTTGTTTGTCCGGGGTGAACTGTTTTGATCGGGGTTCCCCATCCCGAGTAGTTAAACGGATCATAACAAACAAGTGTATATATTGCATTTTGATATGGTGCATTCCATGATAAAACATAGTGCACCGAAGTGTGGGGACCTGTGACTAGGTTTCGCTCCACAACATTTTGCCTAATTTCCAATACTACTTCCATCTTATCTTCAATCGGAGCCGGAGGCTGTGCATTTATATAACTGTAGAAATACTCTTTTAACCCCGGCACATCATTTGCCAGAGGCAACATCATGTTTTCTTGCGGAAAAGCGTTTCTCGCCCCGCTTATATCCGTTGGATGCTCCGCTCCGTTTAGAATTTGCTGCACATCAACAAAATCAACAACCTGGCGGGTAGTTGGAGAGCCCATTAACTGCACATAGTCTTCTGCGGCAATTTCAATAAGATAACGATGCCGCTCTAACATATAATTTTCTTCCGGATTTGCCGATGTTATCAAATCAAATCTTGCTGCTTCTCTCAGCATTGCATATGTTGTATACGACAGCGAATCATATTCGTCTTTCCCGGGGTTAAACATATGGTAGAAAGTAAAGAGATGCCCATACTCATGACTGAGGCTTTGAGCCATACTTTCTACTGTGGTTTTTGTATCACCGCCATAAAGATTGATTTTACCTATATCTTTCGGGAAATCAATTGTAAAATCGGTTGGAAAGGCAGGAAAATTTATAAAGAAGCTTTCTATCGTTACGCCAAAAGCGAAAGAGGCAAGCATGTTCATCTCTTCTTCTTCGTATGGATGGACGACAACTTCATATAACAAGTTGATTTCTTCACCGTATTGATTTAGCATAAGCTCCTGATACAACATCTCCAGCTTATATTGATTCCATGCTTCAGAATGGCTTGCCATGGTAAACCCTTCCGGAGCATCAAAGAAATATAGCGCATCGTCATGATGATCGTAATCGTGATGCGGATCTGCTTCCGCTGCCGGGTTAATAAAATGCCGCTGTGATTTTAGCAACAAGATATCATCCGGGTCTTCGTCCGGAATTGCTTCTATCGATGAATTTTGATAAGTTTCAATCTCACGGTTGAAGTGATAAACTGCACCGAAACTTCCTAAAATCACAATAAAAATAACTATTAAAAACACAACAATTACAGGACTTGCGGATTTTCTTTTTTCCATGAAAGGTTCTCCTCGGGATGTTCTGGATTTACTACTAACAGATTACCATAAATCCGTTTTCATGTATACAAGAGCAGAATATTATAGTATAATACGGTGGTAAATAGGTGAAAACAAGCACTGTAATACACATATCATGCGATTCGAAAGGACATCCTCATGAAACTGTTATCAAAGGTATTAATTCTATTATTTATGGTTGTTTTAGTTGCCGGCTGTTCACAAGGTGGCAATACACATACAAGTGATATCGATACGGCGCAATCAAGCGCACAAAACGTTTATATAATACCAATGCCTACCGCATCAGGTGTTGATGTTGAAGCTAACGACAGAGCTGTACTTGACTACTCAAACATACATCACGGCTATGTTGTTGCTAAATTTATCGGCAGTTCCGATGCAGCACTGAGAGTTGTAGTAGTTGCGCCACATGGAGAAATGTATATTTATTCGTTAAGTGACGGGGGGTTGCCGGAGGTTATACCGCTTACCGAAGGTGACGGAGATTACAGAATAGGCATCTACGAGAATTTGCAAGCCGACCAATACGCTATGGTAGTATCAATAAATGTGAATGTTGTACTTGAAGACGAGTTTGCACCATTTCTTCGTCCAAACCAGTTTGTAAACTTCACAAGTGAAAGTGAACTTGTTGCTTTAGCGGCAGATCTGACAAAAGACGCCAAAACCACCAAAGATAAAATACTTGCAATTTATAATTATGTTGTAGACAACTTTTCATATGACTATGAGCTTGCGGCATCGGTAAAAAGCGGATATCTGCCTGATCTTGAAGAAGTACTGCATAAAAGAGAAGGCATATGCTTTGATTATTCAGCACTACTCACTGCAATGCTCCGCAGCCAGGGAATTCCGGCAATGCTGGATATTGGTTATCACGGTGAGCAGTACCATGCGTGGATAAGTATATACTGCGAAGAAGAAGGATGGATAGACAGCAGATATCACCATGACGGAGAAGAGTGGTCTATGATGGATCCGACTGTTGAATCGGGCGAACGCAAAACACATAATTCAAGACAAGACGCAAGAGACGACAACAGTTACCGTTTGATGTATAACTATTAAGTTTATCAAACCGAAAGCCCTTGCTATAGCAAGGGCTTTTTGCATGTTGCTTTTTTATTTACTGCGTTGCTACTTTTCCTACCCATAGTCTTTTTCTATAGTAAATCCAACTCGAGAAACTGCTCAGGCTCCAGCCGATCGGAATCGACCAGGCAAGCGCTTCGGGACCCATTCCGAGAAACAAAACCATACCATATGCGGACAAAGTCCTGATAGACAGGCTTATAACAGGAAAAACCATAGCTATAGTTGCATCGCCTACACCTCTGAAAAATCCGTTAAACGCAAAGAGAATAGCGAATAAAAAGTAGAACATCACCATAATACTTAGATAGTTTGTCCCGATTTCAAGAATTTCCGAAGAGCTTATATCCCCGGGGCTTAAAAACAGTGATATTATTTCCGGAGCAAACGCCATTAGAAGAGCAGATACACATACGGCGAATATAAGCATGTAAACCATTGTAAGACGAAAACTTTTGATTGCCCGGTCCTCCTTACCTGCACCCATGTTTTGAGCAACAAAGGTAGACATTGCCATACCCAAAGTGCTTATCGGCATGATCGCAAGTGCGTCGATTCTTGAGACGGCTGTAATGCCTGCCATTGCTGCGGGCCCGAAGGTGTTTATGAGTCCTGTTATAAAAAGTACCGACAGAGAAACAAATGACATCTGCAAAGCTGCAGGTGTCCCGTACTTTAGGATAAGCCTGAGAAGCTTATAGTCAAATGTAAGTCTTTTTATCTGAAGTAAAGGTACATAACGATGTACGTACAGATAACATAAAACTAAAGCGACAAACTGTGAAAAGATAGTTGACGCCGCTGCTCCGGCTACACCCAAGCCTCTAACAATAACAAGGTATAGAGTCAGCACACCACTGAGTGTTACAGTGAAAATAAGAATATATAGAGGACGACGGGAATCTCCGAGTGCACGAAGATATGCTGTATACATATTGTAAAAAATAGGAAATACCACCCCGCTCATTAAAATACGCATGTAAAGCAAGGCATCATCGAAAATCTCAGGATCTGTGTTTAAAAGCCGGAGTAATTGCGGGGCGAATATAACGCCTGCTATTGTAAGCACTACAGAAAGACCGGTCATCAGTATTATACTTACAGATACCGTATCCTTAAGCTTATTTTCTTGCTTTGCGCCGAAAAACTGCGATATCGCGACCGCTGCACCTGTTGTCAGACCAATGAGTACCGAGACCACGAGCATTACCATATTCATTGAAATCCCTACCGCTGCCAGAGCACCGCCGCCGACAAAGCGACCAACAATGATTGCATCAACAATACTGTATAGTTGTTGAAACAGATTTCCAATGATCATTGGAGTGGCAAAAGCCAGAAGTGGTTTCGATATGCTTCCCTCAGTAAAATCCTTCATTATTTTATCCTTTTATCGAGTGTGATCTTACTATAGTATATCGCAAATAATTCGTCAAATTACGATAGTTTGCACGCAACTTTTACATGTACATCTAATAGATTTTACATTAGTACATTATAGTCTTTATATTGACACCGGTAATAACAATCAGGAGTTGCTTTATGAAAGTCAAGACTATACGTTTCCTGGCTTACAGTGCATTTATCACAGGGACATTATTAATGATTCTTGCTGCTACTCTTCCGCTACGCTCTGATTTTATCGTGCCGGTCATGTATTTAGGTGGATTGATAGGTGTGACCGGTATTATTTTCTGCTTTGTTTGCTTTTATTGTCACCCTTGTCCGGGGTGCCGCGAATTCATGATCATTCGACGATCGATCACTGTTTGCTGCCCTTGTTGTAATCATACCCTGCAATAAAACCGGCTGTTTATACACTTTTTATAAATTTTATTTCAAGCTCCGACAGGAGCAAGCAGTAATCCCAAATAAGTAAGAAATCGATGGATTGTTTTGTAATATCAATCCATCGATTTTTCTTTAAAAAGTATACAAAATATGTATTGAATTGCGATACTAATTATGGTAATATAAGCGGCACAATTTATGTCAAACTAATCACATGTCAGCTGTCTAATGAGGTGTTATTGTGAAGGAAAAGAAACTTAAAATCCTTATTATTGAGGATTCCAAGCTCAATCAGGAAGTTTTACGCAGGATATTGCATAATGATTACACTTTAGATTTTGTGGGAGACGGTGCTGAAGCATTGGAAAAGATAAAGGCTGAATCTACAGACCTTATCTTGCTTGATTTAATACTTCCGGGCATGAATGGTTTTGAGGTTCTTTCCGAGCTGAGAAAATGCGAATCAACACGTTCAATCCCTGTTATCATAATAACAGGAAGGACAGATCCTGAAGAAGAAGTAAAAGGATTACAGCTTGGTGCTACCGATTATATAACAAAACCATTCCATGAGGTGGTTGTAAAAGCGAGAGTTGAAACACAAATAAGACTTTTGAAACAAATGCGGATAATTGAGAACTTTGGTTTCATTGATACATTGACCAACATTCCCAACAGACGTCAGTTTGATCAACTTATGGTTCGTGAGTGGAATCGCGCCAAACGCGAGAAGACACCATTTAGCATAATGATGATCGATGTTGATCATTTTAAGATGTATAACGATACCCACGGGCATCAACAAGGTGATGTTGCGCTGCAGACAGTTGCAAGTACCATAACAGCGTCACTAAAACGTTCGACCGATATTGCCGCTCGCTGGGGCGGTGAAGAGTTTGCAGTACTGTTACAGAACACTCTTCTTGATGGTGCAATGCAGGTTGCAGAAGATATAAGAAAAAATATCGAAATGACAGAAATACCGGGCACAGATAAAGAAGCAGATTACAACGTCACTATCAGTATAGGTGTTGCAACAATGTCGCCCGATAATAATACAAGCATACCCGACCTCATACTTAAAGCAGACATGGCACTATACAAAGCCAAAGACACAGGCAGAAACAGAGTATACGCAGACGAAGAAAAAGAATGATCCGCCCAAATCCAAACCACCATCTTCACCTCACATAACATAAACATAAAACCCTTGCATCGCAAGGGTTTTTCTATTTCCGGCGGGATGCCCAACATACCTATCAAGCGATGCGAAGTGCCTTTACTTCCAGAAGCCGGATAAAATCTGCCAATGCCCCGTCCATACACGGTCCCAAAATATAATCACATAATCCTTGTAGTTCAGCCGGTGTTTCCGAAACACAAGCACTGAATCCTGCGACTTTGAATATCTCCCTGTCATTGTAACTGTCACCGATAAAAAAGGTATGGTCTTTCGGTATTCCATACATCTCGCATAATTCTGCAAGTGCCGACCCCTTGTTGACACCTTTGGGCAACATTTCAATATATGTCTCTGATGATTGAATAAAATCTATACCCGGGAAATCCCAACTATTCCATAAAGAGACTTTATCTTTTACATTAATATCAGAAGAAAGATTGAATACAACCCTTAATAGTGGTGTATGATCTTTTCTCAGCTTGAATAATCTCCGGTTTAAATCCTCATCGTTCGGTATATCATAATTATCAGCACTAATTATACGGAAAAACCCGGACCGTGTAACTGCTGTAACTTCAAGAAGATCTTCAGAATTACAAATCACCTTAAGGTATTCATTTATCCTGTTTGGTAAAGTTCGGACACAATAACTTTTACCTGTCGTATAATCATAAAATGCTGCCCCGTTATTAGTGATGCAAGGTCCGTTAACAACGATATCTTTCGTAAAGCTTTTGATATTGACAGCCATTCTTCCGGTACAAAGTGAAAAACTGCCGCCATTCTCTACAAATCTTGAGATAGCAGAAATATTTCTTAGTGGTATCCCTTTGCTCTCCACACCTAACGTTCCATCAATATCTGAAAATAAGTAATATCCTGAAAAAATCATATATCTCAAATCTCCTTATGTCTCTTGTTTTTATCAAGCCGTTTTCCTTCGTTCTTGGGAATAAACGCCAATATGTCGTCCATGCTGTAAATATTTTTCAGCATATTGATATACCGCAGACATAGCCCAAGACGCAATACTCATTGCAACAGGTATGTCTGAAAAGGAAATCTCAGCATTCTTTGAAAGAAGTTTAACACGTTTTATTATCCACTCATCCAGAGTATTTATAAGCTCAATAATACCGTAATACATACCGTCATGCATAAAAATCGGAAATACTTCTTTACCGGTGACTTCTTGATTCTTCTCATAAATCAAGTGTTCACGTACACCGCCCTCGAAGATTGGTGTATGTGCATAACACAAGAAGTCACAAATATAGTGCGCAGCCACTCCCGAGTAATATGAGAATTTTATACGATTGGAAGTTGATGTTTCATAAAGCAACTTAAGTATCTTATTAAGACGTAAGCAGCATTTTCGGTTAGAGTAACTATGTGGATTAAAAACATATGTAACTAGTATGTCGGGTGCAAGATTACCAAAAATAAAGAGCGATTTTTCGAGTGGAATGCCATTTTTGTTCAAACTTTTATACATTATCCGTCCCATTTTGTAATGATTAGAAAACTTCATTTTTTCACCTCTTTGCTAAATATAATGACCGATGATATAACCGCCGATCACTTTATGATGCAAGCTTCACGGAAGCGGCTCCTCTCTTTTCAATGACTGTCATATAGTCTTCGAGCAAAATATCGAAGATACTGTCCCAATCTCTCGATAAAGCGGTGCTTAACGCATTTTCTGAAAGTGTTTTATGGAGTATTTTGTTTTCCATGATCGATATTAGATTCTGAGTAAAGGCTTCCTGATCATTTTCTCCGGAAAGGACAGCATTAAAGCCGTGTGTCAAAAAGTCAGTAACTCCGCCTTCGTTGATGCCAACCACAGGCAAGCCACTTGCCATTGCCTCGAGTGGAGTGTTTCCAAATGTCTCTGTTCCTGATGGAAAAGCGAAGCAATCACATGACGCATATATTTCGGACAGCTCTTTATCATGTTTAAACCCTGTAATGATCACATTATCAAAACCTGTATGCCGTACTTTCTCAGCATAGGGTCCGTCACCGGTAAAAACAAATGCTGCTTTACCGGGAAACCGACTGTTTATTTCCCGAATAGCATGAATCAGTAAGTGCAGCCCCTTTTCGGGAGAAAGCCTGCCTACATATAAAAAGGCAAACTTATCGCCGGTTCCGAGCATATTTCTGATTTCTTTGCTCCTGAATCCGGCGTTGAATTTTCTTGTATCAATTCCCCTGGTCCAAATCCCTAAATTTTCATACTTCTTTTCTTTTAGTTTTATCAAGGTATGCTTTGAAGGAACAAGTGTTTTATCTGAGAAACTGTAAAACCATTTCAAGTACTTTTCTACAAGAGTTTCAAACTGTTCCAAATCGAAGTACTTAAGGTACTTGCAAAAATCCGTGTGACAGCTCATGATGAGCGGTAAATCTCGAGAGGTCGCGTATTTCAACCCCCTGTAACCAATCCCGAACTCTGTCGTTGTGTGAATAATATCCGGTTTAAAATCGTCACAAAGACTATTTATTATCGTCGCCCTCGGGAATGACATGCAGCTTTCCGGGGATATTTTTATTTTTACTCCGGAAAATCGATGGATCCTCTTCATTTCAGAAATCATATCCGGCTCTTTTATATCTTCTTTCCTGTAGTCCGGAGCAAAAAACGCATGTTTTATAGACTTTTTTTCAAGGTAGTTGCTCAACTTACCAAGCGTATTTGCGACACCGTTGACCTCAGGAGCCAGAGTGTCGGTAAAGAATGCAATTCTCATGCTGACCTCCTGATATTAATCATATTTACGGTCTTACTATACTCGCAGAATGTAAAATCTACAAGTCGGATAATATAAATGTAAAGTAAAAATATCCTGATATTTATGAGGAAAGAATTAGGGTTTACATAGAATTTACATAATAGGTTATCTAGACTTTACATTGGTGTGTTCCACTATATGTTGTGGAATGCAAATTTACTTATATTATTTCGAGGAACGGTTTATGAGAATTGGTATGCTAACCAGTGGCGGAGATTGTCAAGGTTTGAATGCAGCACTGAGAGGTGTTGCTAAAACGTTGTTTGGATGCATTGATAATCTTGAACTTTACGGTATTTTTGATGGTTACCGTGGTCTTATAGAGGGAAAATGGCGCAAAATGGAGGCTATGGAGTTTTCAGGAATTTTACGTCAAGGAGGGACAATATTGGGATCTTCGCGCCAACCATTTAAAAAAATGCGGGAATCAAATGGTAACGGCACTGATAAGCTGTCAATGATGTTGGAAAATTATCAAAAAGGGGAATTTGACGCACTTGTTATCCTGGGGGGCAATGGTACACATAAAACAGCACACTTGCTCAGTGAAATAGGCGTCAATGTAGTTACATTACCAAAAACGATCGATAATGATATTTTTGGTACTGATGCAACATTCGGTTTTGATAGTGCAGTTGAAAAAGCTACATTTATAATAGACTCGATCCATACAACCGCTGCGTCTCACGGAAGGGTTTTTGTTATAGAGCTCATGGGTCATAAAGTTGGTTGGATCACATTATGCGCGGGCATCGCCGGTGGTGCGGATGTGATAATAATCCCCGAAATCCCGTATGATATAAAAAGTGTACTCAGAGTGAACGAGGAACGAAATGAATCAGGAAAACAATTTTCTATAATTGCGATTTCTGAAGGCGCTTTAACAAAAGATGAAGCTGCCTTACCAAAAAGTGAACGCAAAAACGGAGGCTCGACAGCTGGAACCAGACTTGCCGAGACTCTATCAAAAAAATTAGATCAAGACGTACGCGCTGTAATCCCTGGACATATACAACGAGGAGGCGATCCCACACCGACAGACCGTCTTTTATGCTCTCGATTAGGAGTAAAAGCAGGAGAATTGATACGTAAAAAAAAGTTTGGGTATATGGTCGCGTTATGCGGAACAACCATAAAAGCCGTGCCGCTCAAAGAAGTTGTGAAAAAACTTAGAGTTGTACCGGAGGATTCAGAGTTGTTGTTTCAAGCAGAACAATTGGGTATATCTCTCGGGTGCAGTGACCGATGATTATTTCTTTTTCTTTTTTGCTGCCTTTTTTTTGACAGTTTTAGGCTTTTTCTTCTTTTCAGCCTTTTTTGCAGCTTCTTTTTCTAGTTCTTTCGATTTAACCTTGGTTTTTTTAGCTGATGTTTTTAGTTTTTGAGCTGAAGCTTTTGGTTTTTTATCTGAAGCTTTTGGTTTTTTATCTGAAGCTTTTGATTTCTGAGCTGAAGCTTTTGGGTTTTGTCTTCCTTGTGGTTTCTCTTTATCTATTTTTGGTTTATTGTTTTTACGTTTTCCTTTGATATACTCATCTAAATCAGGCACTATATTCCAGTGGAAAAAGGTGCTCTTTACTAAGCCGTTTTCAAGCAAGTCGCTATAAGAACAAGTTCCTTTACCATATGTTTCTTCGAGTTTTAATGTCGCATATATGTCCAAACTACTATCTATACTCTCATTTGTATTTATTACAGAACATTTATAGCGAATATCTCCATCTTTTATATTTGCTTCGGTAATGTATATATAAACAATATCCCCTTCATTGACATTTGCAACTCTGCCGCTTCTCCTTTGTGACTGTTTATACTTTCCATTCTTTTCGAGTTGTTCACAAAACTCATTGGAATGGG
>Ga0123356_10002575_pt1 | contig 19332 bp, 11 predicted proteins | sample TergutEmb28metaG_2_FD_92546 | JGI IMG/M metagenome (GOLD analysis project Ga0123356, IMG submission 92546) | Embiratermes neotenicus P3 segment gut microbial communities from Petit-Saut dam, French Guiana - Emb289 P3 | ecosystem: Host-associated > Arthropoda: Insects > Digestive system > Gut ...
AACCCTTTGCGAAATCGTCCATATCGACGTCAAACAGGTTCTCTGCCATGCGTCCTAACATCGTGACCATCTGAGCGCGGGTGAATGTACCGGTAACGCCGTAATTCACTCCATCCAAGCCATTGCTGATGCCGGCAGCCTTGAGGAAGGTTACTGCCACGTCGTCAGTGTCTGCAAAGGCATCGGTCATGTCTAAATCAAGCTCGTCAATCACTTCGACAAGCGTCATGCCTGTCACGGCCTCGACCAGCGAAACGATCGCCCATGCAGCAAGCAGGCGGTCAGTCGGCTGTGTCCATTTGCCTATCATGTCATTAAGGATAAGGCCGCTATCCAGCGCCAGTTCAAGTTCCCTGATAGCCCACGCGGCTGCGCCGTCGAGCGGACCTGCCGGAGCTGCTGCGCCGATGACGACTTCAATCGGACCGCTTTGTGGTCCCGGTGCGCCCCAGTTGACGGCCGGAGTCGCGCCGATTACTGGATTAAGCACGCGCGGCACTGCCTGGATGCGCAGGAAGAATGTCTCGCCTTCTTCAAGGTCAAGATCAGCGATGTTAAATTCTATGACTCTGTTGTGAGTGCCGTTTGTTCCGGAGGAAACGTCTCTCTCAGCGCCTGCGATCCTCACGTTTGCCACTGCTTCGGTTGCGGTCGCGCTTTCATATGCAGTTATAACAAAATCTGCATGAGGAATCCCAAGCCATCTCAGCGTGCCTGCTTCCTCGTTATACAGGACTGAGCTGGGGGATGCGGGCGGGATGACAGTGTAGCCATCTATCGCTACGTCTACTCTCACTTCGCCTTCTTCTGCTGCAGGGATGCGGAACCTGAAGTTTTCGTGATCGTACATGATGCCGAATTCAAACTGGTTCACGCCCTGGATGTCGATGACATTGTAGCCTATCGCCGTAAGGCCTTGTGACGTGCTAACTGTGCGCCCGCCGCCGCGGCAGTAAACCATTACAGTGACCTCGCCCCTGCGGCTTGCATCGTTACCGACACCAGCAAGCAGAACTTCGTCGAACGCAGCAAGCATTTCAGGGTTGTCCCTGGTTGCTTCGGGGAAACGCAGAGTTTCAATAGCTGCTGTAGTATATCTGAGGTGGCCTTCGTCGCCTGTCTCCTGCAAGCCGTTTGTTACATGGAGGCGCAGGTCGATGATGTGAAGCGTTGTGCCGATATCTGCGAGGCGGCTCTCGATCAGGGCCTTGACCTCTTCGGGCCCCATTGACAGGGGGAATGAATCCAGAATATTGTGCACTACGCTAAGCTCCGAATCGGCATTGACTGCCGCATCGGCTGCGATCGCCTGAACGCGGATCCAGTACTGGCCGGGGATGAGGTTAGTCTCATACTGCCCGTTTACTGAGCCTATGGCAATGGCCGAAGCGCCAAGTCCCGCCGGTGAAAATCCTGCCGGAAGCACGCGGGTCGCTCCGCTTCCATTGAGTTCGTCGAACTCGATCATCCTGAAGTCTGTGACTATTCTTTCGCCGGTCGCCTCAAACTCCGCCGAAGCAACCGCCAAGCCGGCGGCTGTTTCCGCTGTCGCGGCCGCTGCATCCTGATAGTCGTCAAAAACGTACATGATGTAGCTTCCTGCGCCTGCGACATGGTCCCAACCTGTTGCGCGGGACATGTTGGGGTTGTTAGGGATCTGGACTTCTGTCATCTCCAGCGCCTCGGGCGCTGCAAATGCCGGCGCCGCAAAGCTAAGCGCCATTATCAGGGACAGGGTCAGTGCAATAATGATCTTGCCTTTTTTGCGTGATTTTGTCATAAAACTATTCTCTCCTTTATATTTTGATTTAATCGCTCATTAATCCTTTTGCCGGGTCTGTCAGCCTATCGCCGCGAGTGCTGCTGCTACTCTTTCTGGGGCGTTTTCTGGGACGGCTCCTGCTTCGACAAGCGCCTCGACCAGCGTCTGATTGGAACCCTTATATGTCTGGACAAGCGCCGACAGTGAGATGAGGGCGACATCGCCCCGGAGCATCGAATTGTTTGCTGCGTCAAACTTGCCATCTGTGATCCCGAGGCTGTCTGTCAGTTCCCACGCAGCGTTCCAGGTGAAGTCTTCCCCGGCGACATAACCGAGGGAACGGAGTACGAACGTCAGGTACATCGCCGCAGTCAGCGCCCCTGTCGGGTCAAATGTGTTTGGCGTCACGCCTGTCGTTAGTCCCCTGTTCTGAGCAAATCCGAGAATCGCCCCGTTGTATTGGGTGCCTGCATCGTCAAAAGGACATCTTATAGTGCTTGCTCTTGCTTCGTCGTAAACGCCGAGAAGACGGACAAGCATGACCATGCCTTGCATTCGGTTTGCCGGGAATTGCAGGTCGAACACCGGATTGTCGTACGCATCAACTCTCGTCCCCCTGAAAAGACCAAGCTCGAAGAGTGTCTCAGCAGCGATCTGTTCTGCGGACTTTGGCTGGTTTGCTACTGCCGTCGTGGCAAGCAGCGTCGAAGTCAGCATCACAACCGCAATAAGTATTGCAACTGACTTCCTAATGTATTTGCTTTTTAACATTTTACTATCCCCTCCGACGTTATTTGATGTGTTTATTTTGCTTCATTTGGAGTATACAGTGTCTTACATGAATATGCAAGCATCTTTCGCATTTTCAACAGAATTTCACCGTATTTTCAATCTTTTCTTGCATATGGAATGGATATATGGTAGACTTTTCGCAACAATTCATCTATATGTAGTTGTTTGGATTTGGACGAATATCTTTGATTTTTGCGGTACGCAACGATGAGAATAGGGGTGCGTCATGAGTAATAACACAATTATAAAAAGCGGCAAGCGGGTTTTTGCTATGCTATTGGCCTTAGTGATGGTTTTTTCCATTTTTGCCCTGGTGCCGGAGAGTGTAAGCGCGAATGAATACGCTCCGCTGATCATATCCGCCGGAGCAGGCGGAAGAGTAGAGAGCAACCAGATGCCGGAGATGCTGGTGGGGGAGTGGATCGATGCTGAGGCAATTCCAAATGAAGGTTTTTCTTTCAGCCACTGGGTATTAGTTGTTGGCACAATCAACATTGACCTGCTAAGTCCTTTTGTCCTGTTTCAGATGCCTGCGGGCGGCGTTACCCTTGTAGCGCATTTCAAAGAAGACGTTGTGATAATCATTTCAGACATCACTGTGCAAGTATCCCCCTCCGAGGGCGGGGAGGCCAGCGCAAACCGCGACTTCGCCGAGACCGGCACCCGGATAACGCTTACAGCTGTGAATAACGCAGGATACAGGTTCAGCAGATGGGAAACCGTCCCCGGCAGCGCTGCCGTGACGTTCCTTAATAATAGCGCGACTTCGGCAACGGCAACATTTGACATGCCTGCCGCCGACGTCATCGTCAGGGCCGTTTTTGTGCAGATAAACGTTATAACGGTCAGCTCGAATAATACTGCAATGGGTACAGCCACGGCAAACCCTGCGCCGGCCCCTGTAGGCCAGACTGTGACCCTGACCGCTGCTCCGGCCTCCGGGCACAGGTTTGTCCGGTGGGAAGTGCTTACGGGAAGCACTCCCATAACATTCCTCAACAATAGCGCGACTTCGGCAAATGCTTCATTTAATATGCCGGACGGGCCAGTTATCGTCCAGGCTGTTTTTGAACGGACATTTACGATAACGGCCAGTTCGAATAACGCAGCGATGGGCACTGCCACGGCAAATCCAACTGCGGCTTCTGTCGGCCAGACTGTAACACTGACCGCTGCTCCGACCTCCGGGCATCGGTTTGTCCGGTGGGAAGTGCTTACGGGAAGCACTCCCATAACATTTCTCAACAATAGCGCGACTTCTGCAAGCGCTTCTTTTAATATGCCCGCCGGAGCCGTTTTAGTCCAGGCTGTTTTTGAAGTAGCTGCCATCTCTGTCACTGTAAGTACAAATAACATCGCCGGCGCGACCGCAAGCGTCAGCGCGCCAAACGTGACTCCCGGCAACGCGACGCACCTAGCGCCTGCCGTCATAAACGTTACTCAGGGCGCGGTCGTGACCTTGACCTCGAACCGTCCCGCAGGGTACGCGCTTTCGCACTGGGAGGCAGGTACCGGCATTACAAACGCGAACATCAGAAACAGGACCTCGCCTACCGCCACATTTACTATGCCAAATACAAACGTCTCTGTCCAGGCTATTTATGCGGCCGGGAATTCCGTTACGACAACTTCGAGCAATGCAGCATGGGGCACGGCTGCCCCCGCCTCCGGAGCCGCCGGGCCGGGCGCTACTGTATCCGTCACTGCGACCGCGTCGGACGGGTATCGGTTTGTGCGCTGGGAATCGGTAACACCGAATAACCTCACATTCGCTAATGCAAATCAAGCAACCACCACGTTTGTCACCCCCACGCCAGCCACTGACGTGACTGTGAGGGCTGTTTTTGAGGCAGGGCACGCGCTGACCATATCCACAAATAACATCGCAGGTGCGACAGCTACCGCCAGCGCACCGAACGTGACGCCCGGGACAGCAACAAACGCAGCGAACGCATCCATAAACGTGACGCAGGGCGCGACAGTGACTCTGACAGCAAACCGGCCTTCGGGATATGCGCTCTCGCACTGGCAGGTCGTGACCCCGCCTAATCCCCCAAGCGGCTTTGGAAACGGAAATATTTCAAACAGGTTCTCCCAGACCGCTTCATTCACAATGCCCGCAGGCCCCATCGCAGTACAGGCCGTTTATGCGATCGGCAGGGCTGTTATCGTAAACACCAACAGCACAAGCGGCGTCACTATGGGCACTGCTGTGCCGAACTCCGGGGCGGCCAACAGCGGTCAGACGGTTACGCTCACCGCCACAGCGGCAGCAGGATTCCAGTTTGTGCGCTGGGAATCTGTTACGCCCGCTAACATCACGTTCGCAAATGCGGCCAATGCGTCAACAACGTTTGTGATGCCGACCACGTCTAACGACGTGACTGTTAGGGCTGTTTTCGAAGCTACCGGCCAGACTGTCACCGTAAGCACGAACAACACGTCCACCCTAGCGATGGGAACTGCAAACGCGAGGCTCGGGAGCGCCGCGGCTGCGGAAGTCATCACTGCCTCAAATGGCGCAGTCGTCACGCTGACCGCAACACCTGCCGCAGGTTACGCGCTCTCGCACTGGGAGGTCGTCACAGCGCCGACGGGGTTTTCCAATGCCAGCATCGTCACGCGTTTCCAGCCAACCGCAACCTTTACGATGCCGACAGGCACAGTGTCCGTCAGAGCCGTGTTTACCCAAGGTTTCCCGGTCACAGTGACGTCGAATAACACAGCTTTAGGAACGGCGCAGCCAAACTCGGGTTCGGCAAGGCATAACAATGCCGTGACGCTAACTGCTTCGCCCACGCCAGGGAACAGGTTTTTGAGATGGGAAGTTGTTTCCGGCAACTTCACGGTGGATAACTTAAACTCCCCGACCACTACGTTCACAATGCCAAACAACGCCGTTTCGATCAGGGCAGTTTTTGACGCAGGGCACGGCATCACTGCGGGCGGCGGGGTCGCGATAGGTTATACTCAGGCAGGAGGCGCTGTTACGCTCGCGCTTCCGACCGAATTGGTCACGCAGATAATCACCGCCGCGACCGGCACATCAGCGCTTATCGATGTGTCGGCCGTCACTAATTCCACCAGCGCCATAATGCCGACGGCGGCAATAACGCAACTTACGAACGCTAACCTGGGTGTCGAGCTAAAGCTGCCGCTTGGCACGATGTCGCTAAACAGGAACGCTGCAAGATCTGCTGCAACCCAGGCAAACGGTGCGACGATAACCGCTTCGCTGAATTCAGTCGGCCAGGCCTCGCTCGGCACAACGCAGCGGAGCCTTCTGAGGGCAAATGACCAGGTCTACAGCATCAATGTGACATCCGGCACGCAAGGCATTACGAACTTTGAAGGAGTTGTCACAATAACGCTGCCTTACACAGGCCAGCTCCCGGTCGCCGTCTGGCGCCTGGGCGACAGCGGCGCGCTGGAAAAGATCACAAGCAGCTACGTCGCCTCAACTCGGACGGTGTCGTTCAACACGAACCGCCTGTCATATTACGTCGTCGGCAGGGACGGCAACCAGACTGCGACGAGCAACCCGTTTGTAGATGTTAACTCCAGCAACTGGTTTTATGAGGATGTAATGTTCGTTTATGGAAACAACCTAATGGGCGCGACTAGTAATACAGGCCCGGTTTTCAGCCCGAACATGCCGCTTAGCCGTGGTATGATCGTTACTATACTGCACCGCCGCGAAGGCACGCCAAATCCTACCGGCACGGCAAATCCGTTCAGGGATGTCCCTGCAGGGCAGTTTTATACCTCGGCTGTTTTGTGGGCAGCTGAAAATAATATCGTTTCAGGCTTTACTGACGGCAGGTTCGGCCCGAATGACAATATCTCCAGGCAGGATCTGGCCGTTATCCTCATGAACTATGCCAATTTCAAACGCATAAACTTTCCTACTGTAAATACTTTCCAGAACTTCAGCGACCAGTCGAGGATTGCGACGTATGCAGTTCCTGCCGTGAGGCGCTGCTTCGAGGCAGGCATAATCGGGGGCAAGCCAGGCAACTTGTTTGACCCGCTGGGCATCTCGACCAGGGCTGAGGCGGCGGCGATGCTGCATAGGTTCCTTACGCAAATGTAAAATGTAAAATGTAGAATGTAAAGTTAAGACGGGGCGTACCGGATGGTGCGTCCCGGTTTTTTTTTTGCTTTGGGTGGTCACACTTTTTTAATTTCTTTTGCCGTTTTATACAATAAAGCGATTTGCCGGAAGTGCTACTATTGCCCTAGTGTAAAGTGGAAAGTTGAAAGTTGAAAGTTGAGACGGGGGCTGCGCCAAGTGTAAAGTGTAAAGTGTAAAGTGTAAAGTTGAGACGGGGGCTGCGCCAAGTGTAAAGTGTAAAGTGTAAAGTGTAAAGTGGAAAGTTGAAAGTGGAAAGTTGAGACGGGGGTTGCGAGTATGATTAAGGCGGATTTGGTGCTTTTGAATGGCAAGATTGCTACTGTTGACAGCAAGTTCAACTTCACAGAGGCTGTGGCGGTCAAGGCCGGCTGGATCATCGACATCGGCTCCAATGAGTACCTTTCAGGGCGCATCGGCCCCGAAACTGAGGTAATCGATCTTGGCGGAAAAGTTTTGCTCCCCGCCGCAAACGACGCACATATGCACGCTACGCTCGCCGGCATCATGATGGGCCCGGGATTTTTGGACTTAAGCCCCGCTTCCGGAGTCAAGACAGTAACGGATCTGCAGAACGTCGTTGCAGAGGCAGTCAAAAAGGCGAAACCCGGCCAGTGGATCTTCGGCACCGGCCTTATGGAATTCACGATGGAGGAGTGCTCCTACCCTGGAAAGAGCTTGAGCCGCCGCGATCTTGACAGTGTTTCCCCAAATAATCCGGTAGTTCTGTATTTTTATGGGCTGCACACTAAACTCGTCAACAGCAAAGCACTTGCCATCGCGGGAATCGACCGGAATTTCCGTGAGCTTCGCCCGGAGGAAGGCATCATCGAGCGCGACCCGGGGACAGGCGAGCCTAACGGCCGCCTGCGCGAGTGGGCTGCACACGATTTTGTCGCCAGAAATTGCCCTGTTGTCAGCGAGCTTGAGATCGAAGCGTGCATCCAACGCGTCCAGCGGGCACTGAACGCGCAGGGAATCACGAGCCATACCGACATCGTTGGTTCGGGGCTTAATAACATTTTTTTAGGAGTAGCCCGCGAGAGGGTCACCCATGTCTATGAAAGGATGTTCAGGGACGGCAAGCTAAGCGCAAGGGTCAGCTTGAACCTAAACCCATGCTTCGAGGGGGTCGAAAGCTATTCGTCAATAATGGTCGCGCTCGAAAACATGGACTTGCCCGTCTTCAAGGACAGAAACTGGGTCAAAGCGGACACAATAAAGCTGTTTGGCGATCAGGGCGCATGGCTGCGAGCACGCGAGGGACGCCCCGGGGGTTTCGGCCGCTCTGTATTTCCGGGAGTAACCGACAAGGAGCAGGAGGACGAGATAACCAGGACGATAGTTGAACTGCACAGGCGCGGCTGGCAAATCGGCATGCATGCCATCGGCGGAAGGGCGATCGACGTCGCCATCAGCGCCTTCACAAAGGCGCAGGAGACCTTCCCGCGTGAAGCTCCAAGGCATTTTGTGATCCATGCTGATGACCTGACGAGGGAAAACGCCGCTATGATGGCTAAATTCCGCATAGGCTGCTCGCCGCAGCCAATCGCAGCAAATACGGTGGCAGCTATGATCGTCCCGCTTATGAGCGCAGGTGACGGCCTTTTTGACTGGCAGACTTACATGGAGAGCGGAGTCTGCGTTGCCGCAGGTTCCGACGCGCCGTGTTTTTCGCTCAACTGGCGCAAAGGTGTGCAGTTTGCTGTTACCCGCGTGACCGCAGATGGTATTCCTGTCCGCCCACATCTTGCCATGAGGCTTGAGGACGCAATCAGAATGTATACGATCGAAGGCGCGAGGCAGGAACACATGGAGAATGTGCGCGGTTCCATCGAGGTTAATAAAGTGGCCGATTTCCAGGTGCTGGGCAGGGATATCTTTGCTTGCCCAAGAGAAGAGATCGGCGACATCCCGGTTGTGATGACTATATGCGCTGGAAGGATAGTTTATGAAGCTTAAGCTGAGGCCCTGCCGGGGGCACTCATATAAGGAGGGCGAAAAAAATGAAGATAAAGTTCATCATCCGCTTTGCGCTTGCCCTTGTTATGGCCGCATCAATTTTTGCAGGCTGTGGGACATCGCCCGGGGCTGGCCAGGTTACGGTGAACCCGGGGATATACTATACAAACACAGCATATCCCTGGGCTGTAAACCTGCCGCCGCCGGTGGCACCCCCCGAAGAAGGCGCAGAGTATCTGGAAAGAATCACAGTCCTTTTGGATAATAACAAGCCTTCGACTTTGGATCTGGGAAGCCGCGCCAGCTCGAGCAATGCCACACGATGGATGACGATGCTGTTCCTTGACAGGCTTGTTGAGCTGAACAGCCACACCGGTGTTTATGAACCACAACTCGCAACTTCGTGGCAGAGCTCTGATTGGAGAACTATTACGCTCGATCTCCGCGATGACGTGTATTTCCACAATGGCGACCATTTCACAGCGGCGGACGTCGTTTATACGATCGAACGTGCCTGGAATTCGCCTGGAACCCTGTCGTCTGAAAAATGGGGTCTCGTCGAGAGCACGAGGATAATAAACGACTACAAGATAGAGCTGAGACTCGGGAGCCCAAACGTGGATTTTATTTTCGAGCTCACCCAGACAAACAGCGGAATCCTGAACCAGAACGCTATCGAGGCGGATCCGGAAACAGGCCCGTGGGTGGGCTCAGGTCCCTGGATCGTTTCCAATTTTGTACTGAACGACTCTGCGACATTTGTCCGCAACGAGAACTTCTGGGGCGATGTGCCTGCTACGAAGGAACTGACATTACGTTTTGTAGAAGAGCAGTCTGCCCAGCTAATGATGCTTGAAAACGGCGAGGTCCAGGTCGCATGCGGCATTAATCCTAACGACTACCCCTACCTTGAGTCAGATCCCCGCTTCGTCACATATGGAATCGCAACTCACAACGTAACTTATCTTGCTTTTAATATGCAGGTCCCGATCATGGAAGACATTAACTTCAGGCTCGCCGTTGCGCACGCTTTAAACATGGACGATATCGTCCTGAGCGCGAGAAACGGTTATGGCCTTATCCCCGATCACGGCTCTTTCTGGGGACATGGGACAGAGTTTCTGAACGATTCGATCCACAGGCTGCCGTATGACCCCGGTCTTGCAAGGGAATATCTTGCCCGATCTGGTTATGATGGCGAGAGACTCGAAATCACTGCCGCTTTCACTACCTTTATCAACACAGCGCAGGTCATCCAGCAAAACCTCGCTGCCGTCGGAATAAATGCAAGGATTTTCGAGACCGATGGCCTGGGGATAATGTCTTTAGCTTCATTTTCGAACAACCAGTCACAGATGGTTTGTTTTACCGGCGCATGGAGTCTCCCTGCAAGCTCAGTAAACATCTATCTTTACCCGGGTTCAGTCAACAACAGGGCGAGTTATGTCAATGACACGGTCACAGAGCTGCTCGACAGGGCTTTGACGACTTTTGCTCCAGTGGCGCGTGAGGCGCTTTACTGGCAGGTCCAGGAAATCGTGGCCCATGATCTTCCTTATTTAAATCTTTACCATGTGGTTTTTATCGTCGGTGCGCTGCAGGGTGTCGAGGGCGTGAATCTTTACGGCGACGGCGTTTTTGATTTCAGGCAGGTGCGGATGAGGCTATAATGCTTAGTTCGCCCCTACGGGGGCAAATTCGGAATTCGGAATTCGGAATTCGGAATAAAGGACGGGGGATACGGGACGCGGGCGAACGCAGTTCGCCCCTACGGAGGGGTTTTAATCATGCTGCGTTACTCGCTTATCCGTATCATTTGGCTTATCCCGATAATAATATGCGTTTCTTTTATCATTTACGCGCTTTTGGATATGACGCCCGGTTCGGTCATCGACAATATGATCACCGATAGAATGACCGAGGAAAACATCGAAGAACTCAGAAGGTTACATAACCTTGACAGGCCTATGATCTACCGGTTCGGGTTATATATGCTTGGACTTATTCAGGGCGATCTCGGCAGGTGCGAGGTCACGGGTTTACCTGTGTGGGACATATTTATGGCCCGCTTTCCAAGGACTCTTGCCCTCTCCCTCTGGTCGCTTGTTTTTGGAGTTGCGCTGTCGATCCCTCTTGGGATTTTTGCCGCAAAACGCGCAGGGACTATTTGGGACAATATTACGACTGTTTTTTCCATGATAGGCATTTCCATGCCGGGCTTTTGGCTTGGGCTTCTGTTGCTGATCTGGTTTGCTTCCGAGGCTGGGTTCAAGGTGTTCCCTGTTGGTTATGACGGGACCTGGAAGAGTTATGTGCTGCCTGTGTTTGCGACTAGCCTCGTTATGGCAGCAACAACAACGAGGCAGACGAGATCGGCTTTCCTTGAGGTATCGCGGCATGACTATCTTCGCACGGCCAGGGCAAAAGGTCTTCCCGAACGGCATGTTACGTTGAAACACGCGCTCAGGAACGCCTGGATACCAATAATCACCACAATCGGTTTGACGCTCAGCCGCGTACTGGCTGGCTCTGCCATCATAGAGTCGGTCTACACCTGGCCAGGCGTCGGGCGGCTCACGGTTGAGGCCGTCTCACAGCGCAATGCGACCCTTGCCGCAGGATGCGTGATACTCACATCTATTATGTATGTCCTTATCCTGCTCCTGGTCGACCTCATATATGTTATCGCCGACCCCAGGATAAAGGCGCAATACAGCCCTCAACGCAGGGAATTGGGAAGGATGTTCTTATCATGATCAATAATTCTTCCGATATCCTCGTTTCGTTGAAATATGTTAAACGGGGCCGGTATTCCGAAGTCTGGCACAGTCTAAAAGGCAATCCTGGCGCCGTATTAGGCCTGGTTTTGATTTTTCTTCTCCTGCTTGTCATTGTCTATACGTTTATCTTCGTCAGCTTTGAGCAGGTAACTGCCATGAACGCCCGGAACCGCTTTTCCCCGCCATGCCGCGAGTTTATTTTCGGCACTGACGACATGGGGCGCGACCTCTTTCTGAGGACGCTTTACGGCACGCGATATTCTTTTGTTGTTGGTTTTGGTTCGATCGTCTTTTCGCTTGCTATCGGCGTTTTTTTGGGCGCCTTGGCGGGATATTTCGGCGGCTGGGCAGATGAAGTGATCACGCGGGCTTCTGACGTCCTGGCGTCAATACCTGCAATACTGCTGGGGATGTGTTTAGTCACTGTTTTAGGGGCTAATCTCCTTAATCTCACGCTTGCCGTCGGCATACCGGCCATTCCTCTTTTTCTGCGTTTGGCAAGGGCGTCCGTGATTATGCAAAAGGGGCACGAATATGTCGAGTCTGCGATGGCTGTTGGTTTGTCGAGCTTCAGGATCGTATTTTCCCAGATCCTGCCCAACGGCCTTTCTCCGCTGATCGTTGCAACAACAACAAGCATCGGCACCTCCATCCTCTTTGCCTCCGGGCTCAGTTTCCTTGGGTTTGGGATACCTGTACCGACGCCTGAGTGGGGCGCTATCATTTCGTCGGGGCGGACATTCATCAGGTCGGCTCCGCACATAGCCTTTTTTCCGGGCATGTTTATCCTTTTGACAAGCCTGGCATTTATTCTGCTGGGCGACGGGCTGCAGGACGCACTGGACCCGAAGCTGAAGACGTAATTCGGAATTCGGAATTCGGAATTCGGAATTAAGAATCCAGAATCCAGAATTTGTATGTAGCTGTTCGAATCGAAATCATATAGTTCGCCGTTGTAGGGCGCGACGACCCCGGCGCGCCGTCTCCATGGTCGTTCTTCCGCTGCGGCGTTTTATATGATGCGGTATGTCCAGGAAACGTTCTTTTGATTGGGGGGTTTGTTATGAGTATTGTTTATGATTCTGATGTGCCTGCTGAATTGATCGTTGGTTGTTCTTATGCCGATATTGTTATTGTTGGAGGCGGCCTTTCCGGGGTGGCGGCGGCACAGCGGGCCACCGAGCTGGGGGCAAGCGTTTTTCTGTTTGAGAAATGCGGCAAACCTCAGGCGCGTTCGGCGGACATCGCCGCTATGAACAGAACGTATGAGCTTGCAATAAAAAGCGGTTTGATGGACGTCCGTTTCAACTGCCCCGTCGTGAAGCTTCTAAAGGGCAAAACGGGACGTTTTACCGGCGTTGTCGGCACTTTAGAAAATGGCAAATTCATCAAGGCAACGGCCATGCTTGGTGTGATACTTGCCACCGAAAACTATTTAAGCGAAAACGTCGGGCTGGAGAGCGACGATGACGGCCGCTGTCTCGGCGCAAACGGCTTCCCCCTTCCGGGGCTGTATTTTGCTGGAATCGTCCAGAGCAGCCGTTTTTCGATCGAGCACCCGACCACTGAGTGCGGGATCAGCCATTCCATTGCGCTCACCTTAGGTTATATTGCCGCAGAAACCGCCCTGAATGACAATAATTTTAAAGGAGAATCGACATGAACAGCGAGGCCAACAAAAAGAAGCGTCCCGTAGGGGCGAACTGCGTTCGCCCGCCGTCCCATGTGACAAGGTTATCTATACACAATCAATAATATTGCAAAGGAGATCTGACATGAACAGCGAGGCAAGCAAAAAAAAAGCAGTAAGAGAAGTCATCCAAAAATACATCGACGGCACATACACCGCAAATATCCCAATGCTAGAAAGCGTTTTTCACGAAAAAGCCGTGATGAACGGATATCTGGGGACGAACCTTATAACCGCCAGCCCCTCCCCTTTTATCGAGGACATCGCCTCCGCTCCCTCCATGAAGTCAAATAATGACCCATTTGAGGCGGAGATCACCAGCATCCAGATCGAAGGTAATACCGCGTCTGTCGCCCTATACGAAACCGGGTTTCGCGGCGAAACCGCGCTGGTGGACTTTTTCCATCTTATTAGGGTCGGTGAAAAATGGCTGATAGTTTCTAAGCTGTTCACAACTCTGTAGAATGTAAAATGTAAAATGTAAAGTGTAAAGTGTCGAGTCAGAATTCGGAATTTTTTGCGGGGGAGCTACAATTGACAATGGACAATTGACAATTGACAATTTGGGACGAAGGTTGCGTGGGGATGGGGGCAGGAGTATTTCATGTTTAAGGAATCAATAAATTATTCTCATTGGAGCAAGTCTCCCCCGTTTCAGCCGCTTGCCAGAAGATTTGCCGATACTTATGTGGAATCCCAGCTCATCTGGAACCCTTACTGCATAAAAAAAGACGCCCTGTTCTATCAGTTCAGAACCGGCGGTGTTGAAAATGAAATCGTCGAGGTCATTCCGGACGCTTGCCTGAACGTGCTTTTTTGCCTGGACGAGGCCTCCCCTTCCGCACTGTTTTCCGGAACTTTCCTGAGCGCTGTCCCGCTTGAGCTTAAGCCAAAAACAACATATTTCGGGTTCAAGCCATATTCAAATCTTGGATTCAAATCCCCGAAAGCGCCAACCCGGGAGCTTGTTGACTCCTATGTGGATCTTAAATACGCATTTCCAGACTCCGGGCGCCTCATGGAAGACCTGCTCTATGCCGAAAGCTTTAATGACCGCATTCGCGCGCTCTTGAAATACGCCGCAAAAAACATCGCTGACGCCGGTTATCTGCCGACGTTTATAGACTACATGGCTATCATGATATGCTCTTCAAGCGGGAAAGTCGTGCTCAAAGATATGTATAAGGAGATCGGCTTTTCGGAGCGGTATTGCCGGGAGATGTTTAAGGCGTATTACGGGATGCCTCCTAAACTTGTTTGCGATATGATCCGCTTCCAGAACTCAATGAAGCTGCTGACCTCCGGCGCGTACAACGACCTGTCAACTCTGGCGGTCGAATGCGGATACTTTGACCAGTCCCACTTCACCAGGGAATTCAGGAGATATGTGCACAGACCGCCGGAGAAATACTTGAAGGCGTTTAGATGAGAGAGGAGAGTGGAGTTTAATTATTCTACTACTTCGGTTATGTAGGCTACCACTACCCTTCTGGTTGCTTCTTCGTAAACCAGGCTTACTGTAACTGTTGCATATGCGTCTAGCGCTGACATGAGACCATAGGGCGTCAACAATACTTGGACTTCGCGCTGTTCATCCACGTCGCGCGTGTCGCCAATAAGCGCACTTGTGAAATTCAGCATCAGTTCGTTTCCGAAATCTATGATGTTAAGCGATGAAGCAGCGATATGCGCGCTGTTAAGAATCACCTGCGTCAAGGCGCGGGTCTGCCCCGATGAGTTCCGCCACGGGTTTACTGCCGTGCCGGTACCTGCGACCCACGGATCTCTCGCTATGAACAGCCCATCTGTTCGGAGCACTGTCGTATAGAATCTGTGCCCATGTTCCGGCGCCTCGACAAGAGGGATGCCGTCACGGACCGGGCTTCCGTCGCGCCAGGCCTGGTAGTAATTCCATCTCGACATGCCGACAAATTCGACTCTTGTGAGCGCGATTTCAGGGAAATAAGCAAGAGCAGTCGAAGCCGGCACGCTTGCGGGAGCCGCAGCCGCAATATAGACGACAGATGCTTGCCTCGTGATATTGTCATAGACGACGCTGAGGCGCACGTGGGCAAAATCGGGGCCTACTATTGCATCGATGATGCCCCTTGAGCTTAGGGTAATCGGATTATCTATCTGCTCTTGCACATGTCGCGTATCCGCAAAAACCGCGCTCCCTATGTTGATGCGCAGACTGCTACCGAAGTCTATCTGATTTGCCGATGCCGAACCACCGCCGATACCCATCAGCGGAACGCTTGTTAAGGCCCGCACATTGCCCTCTCCAACCCACGGCGAGGACGCCGACCCGATGCCGGACGAAAATGCGTCGCTGACGGTATATCGTCCGTCAGGGCGAGCGGAGAGCGTGTAGAACCTGTGCGCCGACCACGGCTCCGACATCAGCGGCAAACCGCCCTGCACGGCCACTCCATCCTCCCAGGCAGAGTAGTAAAACCATGATTCGCCGCCAACGGACTGAGTCCTGAAAGCGTCGCGGGCAGCAATGTAGACAAAATTGCCGGACCCGGATTCAGGCGGCGGCTGCAACCCTGTAATGCTCCTGATCGCAGAATTGACGATTCTTACCGCGTCAGACGGGACGGCTTCCCTGTCAATGAGCGCCTCGACGAGCGTCTGTTCCGAATCCTTAAATGTCTGCTCCAATGCAAAGAGCGAAACAAGGACCATGTCGCCACGCTGCAGCGTATTGTTCAAAGCGTTAAATCTCCCGTTTGTGATGCCAAGCGTGTCAGTCAGTTCCCACGACGAGTTCCAATTGAAGTCAAGACCGTCCCTGTAGCCGAGCACGCGCAGCACGTATGTAAGGAACATTGCTGCGGAGAGCCTGCCTGTTGGGTCGAATCTCGTCGGCGAAATGCCGCTTGTGTAGCGCATCTCATGAGCAAACGCGACTATGGCGGTATTGTAGTCCCCTGTCACGTCCTCAAACGGGTTATGAAAACTGCTCTCCCGCGCATCGTAATACAGGTCGAGAAGGCGGAGCAGCATTATAACCCCCTGCAACCTGGTCGAAGAGTCCCCAAGCCCAAACATAGGCTCTCCATATTCGTCGTCCCCATATCCGAGGAACAAACCAAGGCTATGTAGCGCTTCCGCCGCAAGCGTCTCGCGCGAGACCTCCCCTTCCGCCGCCAGCGCCGGCGCAGCGGCGAATGCTGTCATAAGCATAAGGCAAGCCAAAAGGATCGCCAGCGGCTTTCTAAGATATATGTATCTTTTCATGGCAGACCTCAGTAATTATGATAATGTGATGTACCATTATACTATCATAATAATTATATATCGTCAAGCGCAACCAGGAAAAAGGAAGACCCCCCGGAACGGGGGATCCTCCCTTTGCTTTACGCCGTTTGACGTAATTGGTTCAGTTGTGTGCAATTGCGGGTTTATGGCCAAGGTGTTGCGGATGTGATGTAGATGACTGACGCCACGCGGGTGTTGTCGGCAAACTGGATGCCGACTCCCACGGTCTTGTTGTCATCGTCCATTGCAGAAACGATGCCACGTCCGCTTGCAGTAATCGGATACCCTTCAATCGGGCTCTGCTGCGTCGGAGGACGCAAGTCTATTACGGTTGCATTGGTGATGTTGACATCGACCCCGGCAACAAGCTGAATGATGTTCAGTCTGGCTGCGTCTGGATTAATGATGCTTGTCGTCGAAGATACAGTTCCAACAAAGAGGCGCGGATGGGTGCCCAATACCGGGTAATTGTCCACAGCGTTTGCATTGAACTGCACAGCTGACTGATATGCCCCGGTGGAAAGGCGAACGATATTATGGAACTGGCCCGATGTCGGCCTATTCTGGAACGGGATTACTTCAAGCACGCCGTCGCGATAGACATTCATGTATGTCCAATCGGTGCCGTCAGACTGCCTCTCGACCCTGTTTGGAGTATTGACGAACACAAGCCCTGATGCGTCTTCGTCGAAGGTTCTGAGGTATACGGCAGTGACGAGGTTCTGTTGCTGCGCTACTTTGTATTCGATAACTGCATATGACGCGCCATTATTGTTGTTCGGCGTAGTATGCAGGCCTTCCCTTACGGTGTAGGTCAGTTCTCTGCTGTTAGTATCGATATGGTAGTAGAAGAACTTCACATCCGTTGCAAAGAAGGTTCCGCCATGCAGAGGATCGTGGACAGCATCCATCATGAACGTAGTTGACAAGCTCATGGTGGCAGAAGTCATTGTAGCGGTATCCAAAAGCCTGATAAGGTTTGAATTTGTCGCTGTCGTCGGCGCCAAGCTGCTGACCGTGGAAAGCGGTGCCGCCGCTAGAGTATATATGCCTCCGGAAATGTCAGTGACTGCATAGATGCCCGCATCTGCAGGACTCATATGCTGACGTACACGTACTTCCACAACTTCGCCATTGGGGAGGACGCCCCTCGCCATTGGCGCAGATCTTCCGGTCGTCAGATCGATCTGATGGAAGAAATCCAATACCATGAGGACCGGCGTATCTGCAACGCTGCCGTCTTTGATGTCAATGACAAATCCGTATGCGTCGAGCAGAAGCGTCGCGGCATTGGCGGTTGTCCCGGTTGCCCACACATCGACATGATGCGCCATGGAGAGGCGATAGGTATTGCCGCCGACTGTCAGTGCGCGTGCGCCAGGCCACGAGGTGGTTGCGGCTTGACCGGCGATCGGCCCAACAACTGTGTCAGGAACTACAACTTCGACGACTTTTACTTGAGTGCCGTCCCAGGCAGCCGTTACGACGACCCTGTCACGAACCTTCAGGTCTAAGTTGACGACAGCAGCGTAGAGGTCTTCCTGATCAATGTCACGGAGCGTGATGCGGCTGTTGACGCCAAACGTGGTCTCTGATAAGGAAGCCGGGCTTGAAACGTTCTCAAATACGAACTGCCTGGCTGCCGGATTGATGTTCATGACTTCGCCTAGGAAAGTTCTGACTACGATGACATCAGTAATCACCCTAGTGAAAGGCCTTGTGTATATCTCAACCCTGTAGCCATTTTCCGTCAGGTTGGCGATAACGGTTTCGAAGTTGCCGGAAGTGAGTGTGGGAATGCTGGTCAGCGAAGCATTGTTTGTGCCGTTGATGTAAACTGAACTCGGGGAGGCCAGCGTATAGCCACGCAGGTTTCTGGTCATGTCAGTAGCATTTTGGAAGCTTGTGTATAACAAGGCGAGCTTTCTGGCATAGACGCCGATGACTTCATCGCCGATCATCCACTCAATCGAAGGGCGTCCGAGATCGTCCCTAATCGCTTCGTTTTCAAAGGTGAGCGGAATAACAGCGTTTTCGTGTATCCTGGTGAAAATCGACTTAAATGCCAAGTGGCTGATCGTGTAGTTGCTGATGTCGGCAGACCAGTCGACATACCTGAGGAGATGCGCCTCATCTTCGTGGTTCAGCGCGTTAAACGCATAACGCGCGATCTGTTCGCGGTTCGCGTTGTCCTGGAAGTTGATGTCCTCAACGGTGAGTATGCCGAGCGTCATGCCGTTCAGGATACCGTTTGTCTCCCAGTGGGTGCCAGTGTATTCGCCGTTTCTGCCGTAACCGACTGAGCGCAGGATCATGATCGCGAATTCAGATGCTTTGACAGGCGCGTTCGGCTCGAAGTTTCCGTTCGGACGACCTACGACGATGCCCTGTGAGACAGCCCATGCAATTGCGCCAGTGGCGAAGCCGACACCTGAGACGCCGTCAACGTCCGGGAAACCTGTCCTGTTGCTGGGCAGGCCGTCTGCCACTGCTGCGCCGAGCAGAAGGCGTGCTACGATGACCACGGCTTCGGCGCGTGTTACGCCAGCGTGCGGGTCGAAGCTGCCGTCCGGGCGTCCGCGAAGCACGTTGATCGCGGTGAGGACCTCGACCGCTTCATCGTCCGTGATGATGTTCGCGTCAGTGAAACCACCGAGCGGACGCTCCGCCGCTGCGAACGGGACCATGCCGAGTGCAAGCACGAGGACTAGCAGCACTGCCAAGAGTTTCTTTGCTTTTTTCATGTGTTTCCTCCTTAATATTTGTCGCGCTGAATGCGCTATTGGCACCGACAGGTGCTCTTACATGGGAAATTATAGATAGGAGTGCGCGGAACGTTGTATAATCGGAGTCGAATGCAGAAAGGGTGATGGCCTGGTTTGCTCGGTGATAAGTGAAAAACGGTTATCTCGAGGCAAAATAAGAACCGAAAACTGAACTGCGCGAA
>Ga0123356_10002576_pt1 | contig 19331 bp, 15 predicted proteins | sample TergutEmb28metaG_2_FD_92546 | JGI IMG/M metagenome (GOLD analysis project Ga0123356, IMG submission 92546) | Embiratermes neotenicus P3 segment gut microbial communities from Petit-Saut dam, French Guiana - Emb289 P3 | ecosystem: Host-associated > Arthropoda: Insects > Digestive system > Gut ...
AGGGGCAGAGCGAACTGAGCGTCGCGGTGACCGTCAGCCCTGCCGACCGTGCGACGGCTCTCGAGCCCGTGCAACCTGCACTTATCGTGCGCTCGCGACCGGTGCTGGCCCGCAAGACGGCGATGCGGGCCGAACAGGAACAGCAACAGCAGCAATAGCGGAAGAACCGGCTCAGGTGTTTTTGCCGTGGTTCCCGGGGGTGTGCGACAGGAAATCTCTCCGCCAGGATTGCCAAGAAAGTCCGCAAAGAGCGCGCAGAAAATCGCAAGCTCGCTAAGGCTATTCCGTCAGCGAGCAACTGCAGTCGGCCGGGACGACGTGCGCGAGCAGGAAATCTGCGACTCGTTTGTACGCGTCGATCTGATTCTCGAGCCGGGCGAAGCCATGGCCCTCGTTTTCGTAGATCTTGTAGTCCACCCTGCCGCCGTGCTTCTTGATTGCGTCGACCACCTGCAGGGTTTCAGATTTCGGACAGCGCGGGTCGTTCCCGCCGCCCAGCAGCAGTATCGGCGCTTTGATCTGGCCGATAAAGTTAACCGGCGATCGTTCTGCGAGGAGCGCCTGGTTCTTGACCGGATCGCCCATCGTGGCCAGATCCGACTCGCGGAGGCCGGGATCTTCGTTCTGAATCTCGGTGAACCAGTTCACGAAGGGCACGATCGCCACACCCGCCGCCCAGACCTCGGGAGCCTTCGTCACTGCCATCATGCTCAGGTAGCCGCCGTAGCTTGCGCCCATCACCGCGATCTTTTTGGGATCGAGATGGCCGGTCTGCTTGATGAAGTCGACGCCGGCAAGCACGTCCTCGAGATCGCCGCCGCCCATGTCGAACAGGTCGGCTTGCTCGAACCCCCTGCCGTATCCCGTGGAGCCGCGATAGTTGGGGGCCAGGACCATGTATCCCTGATTCGCCGCGAACTGGATGAAGCGGTTGAACGAATTCACGGTCTGGGAGTTCGGGCCGCCGTGAATGTACACGATGGCGGCATTCTGCCCGTTCCGCGCCATGTTGTACGGGACATAGAGGAAGGCGGAGATCGTCCACTTGCCGTCACGGCTGGGATAGTGCACGAGGTAGGGCTCCACCAAATCCTCGGATCGAATGCCTCCGACCAGTGAGTGCGTGATCTGTTGTGATTTGCCTGTGGCGAGGTCATAAACCCAGAGATCGGAGGGGGCCGTGGGCCCGTTGTGGTTGTAGAGCAGACGCGATCCGTCAGCGCTGAATGCGGAGTGACCGCCGACGGGTTCGTTCACACCCTTGGGGGTGGGCAGCGCCGTCGATTTGCCGGTTGCGAGATCATGGAGATAGATTTCCTGGTTGCCGTCGACGTTGGCGGTGAAGGTGAGGTGCTTGCCGTCGGGAGAGAACTGGCCCCCGGCAATCTCCCATTTGTCTCTGGTCAGCCATTTGATCCGGCCTGGATTGAATACGCCCTCGAGTTCTCCACTTTTGCCAGCCGCGAGCAATCCCACGTTGTCGTACCCATCGGCCGCGTTCGAGGTGATCAGTATCTCGCGGCCCTCCGGAGTGGCGTTCGGAGAGATGTCGTTTGCCACGTACATCTGCTCTCCCTGGTGTGGCGTCAGCAGCGTGCTCTTACCGGATGCCACATCTGCGATGAAGATATTCGAGTCCGTCCCCTTGGCCTCGACCTGCGTGTAGACGATATATTTCCCATCCTTCGACCAGATCGGAGCGGAGTTTCCCTTATCCTGCGGTGTGCCGCTGGTGATGTGCTTCACCTCGCGCATCACCATGTCATAAACGTCAATTTCGACCGCTGCCGAATTCTTCGGCTTCACTTCGTAGGCGAGATAGCGGCCATCGGGCGACCACGCGGGATTTGTCTCCGCGATCTCGCGCGTCCCGGTCAGGTTTACAACTTTGCCCGTCTTCGGCGACACCAGGAAAATATCCCACTGCTCGTCGCCGTCGTAGTCGGATTGATAGGCAATCCATTTGCCGTCGGGAGACCACGCCGAGGCCATCTGGCGCTGATCACTGACGGTCAGCTGGGCAGGGAAGCCGCCGCTGGCGGGAACGATCCACAGATTGCTGCGCCCGCTCATGTTGGAAATGAACGCGATGCTTTTTCCATCCGGCGACCAGGTTGCCGGTCCGATCTGCCGCGTCATGTAGAGTTTCTCGATCGTCAGAGTGCGCGGTTCGATCTCGGCATTCGGTTTCGACGAAATCTGTTTGGGGTCGGTGATGACTTTCGGGGCAGGCAGAGTCTGGGCCGGTGCGTGGCCCACCAGAGTGGCCGCAAGGATCAGGAAACAAAATAGTCTGTAGAGGAACATGGCGTGGAATTGAAAAATAATGTAGAAGAGAAAGTCTAGCAGTTCCGGCCGGATCAGCGGTAAATCGCAGCCTTATGCCTCATCACTTTGTTCGTGGATTTCTTATTCTTGCCTGCGCTGTCAGCCTGGGTTCGCTCTCGTTTACCCAGGCCGCGCCTGGGACGGGCCACAGGTTTGGCATCGAAGGGGATCATTTTGTGCTCGACGGCAAACCCTTCCAGATTATCTCCGGAGAGATGCACTATGCGCGGATCCCGCGCGAATACTGGCGCGATCGTCTCAAGAAAGCGCGATCCATGGGGCTTAACACCATCTCGACCTACGTCTTCTGGAACGCGCACGAACCCAGGCCTGGCGTTTATGACTTCAGCGGCGTGCTGGATGCGGCCGCTTACATCCGCATGGCGCAGGAAGAAGGGCTCTACGTAATCCTGCGTCCGGGCCCCTATTCCTGTGCCGAATGGGACCTTGGTGGATTTCCTGCGTGGCTGCTCGCGGAGCCGGATATCGTGCTCCGTGGCAGCGACGAGAAGTTCATGGGACCCGCCGAGCGATGGCTCGAGCGGCTGGGCCAGGAACTGGCTCCTCTCCAACTGGCGCGCGGCGGGCCCATTCTGGCAGTCCAGGTTGAGAATGAATACGGCTCATTCGGCACGGATCAGACTTACATGCGGCGCATCCGCGACTCCCTCGTTCACGCCGGCTTTACCGACTCACTGCTGTTTACCGCCGACGGGGGAGACGAACTCCCAAACGGCACTCTGCCCGATGTCCATGCGGCAGTGAACTTCGGTCCAGGCGAGGCCCGGAGGGAAATTTCCAAGCTGGAGAGATTCCGGCCGGGAACGCCCGTTCTCAACAGTGAATACTGGGACGGATGGTTCGATCACTGGGGAGATCACCATCATTCGACCGATGCCAACCAGCAGGCACAGGAGATTGACTGGATGCTGGGCCAAGGGTATTCCATCAACCTCTACATGTTCCACGGGGGCACCAGCTTCGGCTTCTGGAGCGGCGCCAACTGGGATCACAAAACGTACGAACCGGACGTTACCAGCTATGACTACGATTCGCCGGTCAGCGAATCGGGAGCACTGACGAAGAAATACTTCCAGTTCCGGGACGTGATTCGAAAGTATCGTCCGGGAGTTGCGATTCCCGATCCTCCGGCGCCGCTGCCGGTCGTCGAAGTGCCGGAGTTTGAACTGGCGGAGAGCGCCTCGCTGTGGACGAACCTGCCAGACCCTCTGACTGTGGGGCGGCCGCGAACCATGGAGTCTTTCGGGCAATCGTATGGCTATATCCTTTATCGTACGAAGATCACCAAACCGGTCGTCGGAGATCTGGCAGTCCAACAGTTGCGCAGTTACGCCCGCATCTTCGTCAACGGCACACTGGCAGGGCAGCTCGATCGCAGAAAGGATGAGGACCACCTGCGGATCGAGGCCCCTGCCGGGGCGACACTCGATGTGCTGGTAGAGGGCACCGGGCGCATCAATTTCAGCACCCAGTTGCGCGGCGAACGCCAGGGCATCGGCGGCCCGGTCACCCTGGCGGGAAGGGAATTGACGGGATGGCAGGTGTTCCCCCTGCCGATGGACGACCTCGTCGCGCTCAAATTTCACCAGTCACGGGAGAGTGCGCCTGTCGCCCCGGCGTTCTACCGTGGTCATTTCGATCTCGACGAAGCCGGCGACACGTTCCTCGACACGCGGGGATGGGGCAAGGGAGCAGTCTGGATGAACGGGCGGGCGCTGGGGCGCTTCTGGAATCTCGGCCCGCAGCAAACCCTGTATGTGCCGGCTCCCTGGCTGAAGAGGGGGGCGAACGAGATTGTCGTGTTCACTCTCGAACCGCCGAGAGACGCGCGCATGCACAGCCTGCGCGAGCCACTGCTCGATGAAGCCCGCGGCAAGTAGCCAACACATTCTATGGAATCACTGCGCTGCCTTGTGCCTGTCGACCGTGCTCCACGTCTTATCACCGGCATGGCAGAGATTCTCCAGCGTGCACTCGGCGCACTTCGGCTTACGGGCGATGCAGAGCTTGCGCCCGTGCCAGATGACCTGGTGCGAGAACAGGATCCAGCGCTCGCGGGGAACGATCTTCATGAGATCCTGCTCGATCTTTTGAGGATCATTCTGCCTGGTCAGCTCCAGGCGTCGCGAGATGCGCTGCACATGCGTGTCGACGACCACGCCTTCCGCCTTCTTGAACCAGGTGCCGAGGACGACGTTGGCCGTCTTGCGTGCCACGCCCGGCAGAGTCAACAGCTTGTCGATGTCGTCGGGAACCTGGCTGCCGAAGTCGGAAACAATCTTCTTCGCCGCGCCCACAACAGACTTTGATTTGTTGCGGAAGAATCCGGTGGAACGGACGTCAGGCTCGAGTTGCTCGGGAGTGATCGCTGCAAATGCCCCGACCGTTGGATATTTTCGAAATAGTTCGGGGGTGACGCGGTTCACGTTTACGTCCGTCGATTGCGCGGAAAGGATCGTGGCGACCAGCAATTCCCAGGCGCTGCGATGGGTCAGGGCACAGGTCACGTCGGGATAGAGGTCATTCAGACGTCTGAGAATCTCCGCCACCCGGTCGGGAGCCAGCGGGTTATAGCGTTTGAATTTGCTCCCGGTTTCTCGACCCTTCTTCTTGGAGGCCGGTCTCGATGGTGGTTCGAGCTTTGCCGCCGGCTTGCCCTTCGGCAGAGGGGCCGCGGCGCCGATCAGGGCACGAACTTTATCCTGGCGGCCGGTTCTGGCCGGTTGACGGGGAATGACTCCGCGGGGCATGAGAATCCTTTCAGTTGTTCGACGATGGCGCTCATCATAGCAACGGATCAACCTGGATTGCCAATCAGGCCGGCCCCGCAGCATATCCGAAGCGGCACGCGGTCTGCCCAGGCATGTCCCTCGGTGACCAGCCAGGGCAATGGACGCCTCGAGCGCGTCGGGGGGCTGATCCGTCCGTTCCGTCCAACAGGCCTGTAGTCGCGACTATTTTTCCGCTACACTGAATGAGATGTCGTCCCTCGCAAGCGCTGGTTCGAAAGGTTTCACTGGCCACTGACCCCTAGCCTCTGGTCTCTGCCCTTCCATGACGGAAAAGATACTCGCAATCCTGTTCGCTTTCATTAGCAAGATCATCGCAACGACCGGCTACGCGGGCATTGTCTTTCTGATGGCGATCGAGTCGGCCTGCATCCCTTTGCCCTCGGAGTTGATCATGCCGTTCGCCGGGTACCTGGTATATCAGGGAGCCTTCAACCTGTTTTGGGTGGCCACGGCGGGTGCTATCGGATGCAACCTGGGGTCGCTGGTTGCCTATGAAATCGGCTACCACGGCGGCCGGCCGCTGGTCGAGCGCTATGGCCGCTGGATTCTGATGGGCCACCGCGAGCTCGATTGGGCCGACCGCTTCTTCGCGCGCTGGGGATACATGGCGGTTTTTGTCGCCCGGCTGCTGCCGGTCATCCGCACCTTCATCGCGCTGCCGGCCGGCATCGCGCGCATGCCCCGCGCACGTTTTCATCTCTACACTTTTCTGGGATCCTGGCCGTGGTGTTTCGCCCTGGCGTGGCTCGGCCTGAAGCTCGGCGAAAACTGGCGAGACTTGGGAAAGTACTTCCACAAATTTGATGCCGTCATTGGCGCGGTCCTGGTCGCCGGGATCGTGTGGTTCGTGTGGAGTCACTGGCAGAACCGGTTGCGGACTGCCGAGGACTAAAACGCCTCGGGTGAGGCTGCCATCTGCCCGGCGCCCGTCGACTTGCTCGACCGGCGCCCTTGATGACGTCCTCCAATTGGTGTACAAGCGAAAGCATTCTCCATCAAGGAGCAATCCGTGCCCCCCAGCCGCCGCATGATCGCTGCACTGTTAGTCATCGTTGCCGTCATTCCGGTCGCCTTGCGGGCGCAGTCGCCTGCTGCCCCCGATCGTCCTTTCGTGGTCGAGTATTACTACAAAACCAAGTGGGGACATGCCGAGGAATTCCTGAAGCTGTTCAGGAAGAATCACTACCCGCTGCTCCGGAAAGAAGTCGAGATGGGGCGGATGCTCAAGGTATGGATGGACCAGCCTCGCTATCACACCACCGAAGACGGGCGCTGGGATTACCGCGTCACCATCGTTTTCAGAAACGCTGCGGTTGCCAATGAAGCCTTCGATGAAGATGGGCTGAAGAAACAGCTCTGGCCCGACCAGGACACCTACGCTCGCGAGGAGCAACGGCGCTTCGAAATCCTCGACGCGCATTGGGACTTGCCGGTCAAGCCCGTCGAGCTCGACCAATAGCAGCGCGTCCGGGGTTGCCGAGTTACCCCCAATCCCCGGGTGCGCCGCTGCCGGGACCCGGTACTACGATCCGTCGAGCTTCAGATAGTTCGCGATCATCTTCTCCCACGTCTTCCAGGGAAGAATACGCTTCATGGCGAGCTCCATCCTGGCATCCCGGCCCACCAGATAACGCAGCCTGGGATTCGGATTCCCGGCCACGGCCACAATGACCCGCGCCACCGCGATGGGATCGGCCTTCGGCAACTTCTCCACGATCGAGCGCATCTGCAGGCTGCGCTGAAAGTTGGGCGAAGTTGGCTTGACGGCTTCCTCGCCCATGCGGACGCCCCGGGTCCAGATGTCGGTGACAAACCTCCCCGGCTCCACCAGCACGATCTTGATGCCGAGCGAATTTAGTTCCATGCGCAACGATTCGCTCCACCCCTCGAGCGCGTGCTTTGACGCGGAGTAACTGCTGACCGAAACCGAGCCGTGCAGTCCGGAAATCGACGACACCTGGATAATGTGTCCCGACCTCTGCTGGCGCATCGTCGGCAACACCGCCTTGGTCATGGCCACGGCCCCAAAGAAGTTGGTCTCGAACTGCAGGCGCAATTCGTCAAGCCTGATGTCTTCGGCGAATCCGGCGACGGCGAATCCGGCGTTGTTGATCAGGACGTCGATCCGCCCGTAGTCGCGAACCACGGCTTCTGCGAAGCCGGGGATGGTGTCGAATTTGGTGACATCCAGGGTGCGCACGTCGATCCTGGCAGCGACGCCTGCGCTCCTGATGGCCTGGTCAAGTTTTTCCCGCCGTGCCCGATCCCGCATGCTGGCCACCACGCGGAATCCAGCTTTGGCCAGTTCGACCGACGTCAGCAATCCAAACCCGCTCGACGCCCCCGTCAGGATCGCTACCTTTTCAGGCATGGCATTGGTGTATCACACCGCGGGAAGAACTGGAACCTGCCCGGCTGAAAGTGGGACAATTCCCGGGTGCAAGACCGTCCGTTGCGGGTGCCCACGCGCACCGCCAGAGGAGGTCCCATGTTGGCGACAAGGAATCGTTTCGCTCGTAACCCGTTGTTCCATTTCCACCCTCTGCACACGGTTTTCTCGCTGCTTGGCGCTTTGATTTTGCTCGGGATGCTGATCTGGTTCCTGGTTGTCCCCGCCCGCTAAATCGACTGGGCGCAACCCTGGCAGCAGGGGCATGGCGCCCGCTGGTCCTCAACTAAAACAGCAGCGATGCGCCAACTTGTCGAAAGATGTTAAACCTTGTTCACAAACGGCAGGGAAATCCTTTATCCCTGCCATCAAAATTTAGAATTGGACTTAATCTCTACCAAATCAATAATGTTTCGCATGGACTCATTTATTGCTACAGAGGACTCACCCGTTGACGTGCTTCATGAGATCACCCTCTGCCTGGGTACGGCGGACGGCTTTCATGAGGTTCTGACCCGCCTGGTGGATTTTGCTTCTGCGCTGGTGAAGTGCGATTCCTGCCTGATCTACGTTCTCGAAGGCGATGAACTCCTGCTGCGGGCTTCCAAGAATCCGCATCCCGAGGTGGTCGATCGCCTGAAATTGCGCGTGGGCGAAGGGATCACCGGATGGGTCGCCGCGCATCGCGAACCGGTTGCCATTCCGGAAAGGGCGGCACTCGATCCGCGTTTTCAGTTTTTCCACGAATTGCCGGAAGACAGTTACGAGGCCTTTCTGTCGGTGCCGCTGATGTGCCGCGGCAGGGTCGTAGGGGTCATCAACCTGCAGCACCGTCAACACCACGTCTACCGGCGGCGCGAGATTCGCATCATCTCGGCCATCGGATTCCTGGTCGGGGCCGAGCTCGAACTGGCGCGGCTGGAAGAGGCCAACTCCACCCTCACCGAACAGTTGCAGACGCGGAAGATCGTCGAGCGCGCAAAGGGCATTCTGCAACGCGATCTCGGCCTGAACGAAGAGCAGGCCTATCTCGCCATCCAGCGCCAGAGCCGGCAGAAGCGCAAGCCGATGAAGGAAATCGCCGAAGCGATCGTGCTCAGCGACGATGTGCGGGGGAATTCGCAGCCTCAGCCAGCATAAAACCTGAATTTTCGTCCAACCCAGCCGAAAGTCCGAGTTACGCTCGGCGGGCAACGAACCGGTGGAAGTGGAAACTGCCTGATGGGCGGCCTTGCGGCCCGATCTGAAGTCAGGCCCTTCCGCTCTGGCTGAAATGAAAAACGCCGGACCGCAAACCTCGAGCCGCCGACCCTGAAAAATCGGGGCGGATACCCGTTCGAGTACCCGCCCCGGCAGTCCGGACCAGCAATCGACTTACTGTTCAATGGACGCGATCGTGGTGCCGTGTTTGTCGGCGTGCTCCGGCACCCGAAAGTGCAGCGTCATCCCGGACTCGGGCAGGAGCAACGAGCTGACATAGGTGCCCTGGGCCGTACTTTCCAGCACGAGCCGGCTTCCCCCTGAAGGCGTGACCTCATCGGTGTCAGTCACCAGGAAGATAAATCCCGCACCAGGATTGCTGATTTTGGTGAGCGTCAGCACGCCGGACGTCCCCTCGGCCGCATAAGTGAAGCGATACTCCCCGGCGGGAACCATCGCATTCTGCCAATGCACTTCATGCGTGAGTCCGAACCTGCCGCTCGCCGGACCTTCGGCGGAAGCGGATCGCGGCGCCAGGTTCAAGCTTGCGAACGCCAGCAAGCTGGCGAACACGTATTTGCGAATCGAAGTCATAGCATCTCCTGTCTACCCTCCATGAGGGCAAGCTGACGAGCACGCAGGTCGGCGCAGCGGGCGCAGATCCGCATGGACTCAGTTTGGAGTGGAGAACGACAAGGTCAGGAGATTGTCGATGCCGCAAACGCGGTCGGCACGCAATCAGCGACTTCGCGGGAATCAGCTGACTGTGCTGATTTGCGAAGTGGTTCGATTATGCCACGACAGTGGTCGAAGATCCAATGCAAAGATTCTATGGACGCGATTGGTGTGGATTCGGCACTTTAGTGATGCAGCCCTGGAACGCTCATCCCCTGGAGAGCGTCCCGCGTCATCTCCCGAGCCGTTGGCTGGTCCTGGTCGCGGCGAGGCCCGCGTTGCCATTCTTTCTCCGTCCGGGTTTGCCAAACTCCCCTTCAGCGTGAGAAGATGGCCAGTTTTGGTGACGGTGGCAGTGACCAGCCACCGTCACCCGAAAGGAACCCCTGCATGTATCAGAAACGCCCCGGAGTGTTCATGGCCGACTGGTGGGATGCCGACGGCCGCCGCCACCGCAAACAGTTCACAACCGCTTCAGCAGCGCGTGAACACGAGCACCGCCAGACGGCTTTGGCCCATGCCGAACGCGCCGGCCGCGAGATGAAGCTGGCCGCGCGCAGCAGCGGCAGCCGCCGGCGTTCCCAGCCAGCGGTGGCGGATGCTGGCACCGTCGAAGGGGCCAGGGGAAAGCTGGGCGTCATGATCCCCGGCATGGGAGCCGTGGCGACCACATTCGTGGCCGGTGTCGAGGCCATCCGCAAAGGCCTGGCCAAGCCCATCGGATCGCTGACCCAGATGGGCACGGTCCGCCTGGGCAAGCGCACCGACGGCCGCTCGCCCAAGGTGAAGGAATTTGTTCCGCTCGCCGGGCTCGATGACCTGGTCTTCACGGGCTGGGACATTTTCGAAGACAACATGTTCGAAGCCGCGTCGAACGCAGGCGTCCTCGATTACCGGTTGCTCGAGCAGTTGAAGCCGTTCCTCTCCTCGATCACGCCGCGGCCGGCGGTCTTCGACCACAAGTACGTCAAGAAGATCGATGGACCGAACCTGAAAAAGGGCAAGAGCAAGATGGATCTGGCCGAGCAATTGCGCGACGACATCCGCGAGTTCAGGAAGTCGAGTGGCGCCAGCCGCCTGATCACGATGTGGTGCGGGTCGACCGAATCCTACATCGAGCCGACGGCAGCGCATCAGTCGGCCAAGACGTTCGAGAAGGCGCTGCACGACAACGACGAGATGATCGCGCCCTCGATGATCTACGCCTACGCCTCCCTGATGGAAGGTGTCCCCTTCGCCAATGGCGCGCCCAACCTGACCGTCGACCTGCCCGTGATGCTGGAACTGTCGCGCAAGAATGAGGCTCCCATCTGCGGCAAGGACTTCAAGACCGGGCAGACTTTGATGAAGACCGTTCTGGCGCCAGCCTTCAAAGCGCGCCTGCTTGGGCTCAGCGGGTGGTACTCGACCAACATTCTCGGCAACCGCGACGGCGAAGTGCTCGACGATCCTGGATCCTTCAAGACCAAGGAAGAGTCGAAGCTTGGCGTGCTCGAGCACATCCTGCAGCCCGGGCTCTATCCCGAACTGTACGGGAACATGTTTCACAAGGTGCGCATCAACTACTATCCCCCGCGTGGCGACAACAAGGAGGGATGGGACAACATCGACATCTTCGGATGGCTCGGCTATCCCATGCAGATCAAGGTCGACTTCCTGTGCCGGGACTCGATCCTGGCCGCACCGATCGTGCTGGATCTGGTTCTGTTCCTCGATCTGGCGCAGCGTTGCTCGGAGCTGAAAGGAATCGGCATCCAGGAGTGGCTCAGCTTCTACTTCAAGTCTCCGATGACGGTGCCGGGGTTATATCCGGAGCATGACCTGTTCATCCAGCTGATGAAGCTGAAAAACACTTTGCGTCACCTGAAGGGAGAGGAACTGATCACCCATTTGGGGCTGGAGTATTACGACTGAGGATGCGGCGCGGGCCTTGGGTCCGCGCTGTTCCTTCCTGTCCTCCAGTCTTCAGGCCAGTCTTCAAGCGGCGGGATCGGGGACACGCTTATGGCCTGGGAGCCGGAATCTTTCCCTTCCGTCGCCCGAAGGCGGGCCCACGGGCCAAACCTACGACTGGCCAAAGCCGCGCGCAGAACACACGGGTGGTGTCGGAGCATTTCTTCCGAATCCGTGGCGCTCGTTTCCGACCAGGCCCTACCAGGCCGGCTTGCCATTCTGGAATCGGAAAGTCAGGGTTTCGCCGCCTTTGACAATCTCCCGGGCCAGGATGAGTTCGGCTCCGTCGGTTTTCACCTTCGAGCCGATGACCTGGATCGACTCGTCAGCCTTGAAGGAGATTCCCAGTTGATCGAGAAAACTCTTCGGACAGAGGAACACCTGTACGGCATCCTTGTCTTTGTCCGGACCAGTTTTCGTGACCAGATACGCGACCGGCTTGGGACCGGAGGCGGGAACCAGCTTCAGTTCTTCGACGGTGCCTTTGAGCGTGGTCTCGGTGGCAGGATCGTATTTCGGCGGCGCCTGAGAAAATGCGAAAGTTGTCAGCAGGCTGACTGCAACCAACAGCAGAACATGCTTGTGGAGACAGGCAGAGGGGATCATCGCGGACCCTCCATTGGCCGCAATGGTAGGCCTGAAATCCGGGAAAATCAATGGGATTTCTGGGCTGCGGCTGGGACAGCCGATGCCCCACCAGCGCGGGCAACAGGCGAGAGGGCAGCGGCGTGGTACTTCCGACTCCATTTCCGGGTTTTATCGGGTAAACCCGGAAACGGCGCCCGGCGTCTAAGTGGTCAGCCAAGATTAGGGGGTCGGTGCCTTCCCGACGAGGCGTATAATCAGGCAATGAGGGGTAACTCCTATGAAGCTCAGATGGCTGGTAAGCGCAGTGGCATTGGCGGCGTTCAGCGCAGGGCCCTGGATGATCGCACAGACTCAACCCCAGCAGGTTCCGGCCTCTGATCCGGACAGCGGCCAGCCCAAGGCTGGCGACGTCCAAAACGCTCCCCAGAAAGACGCGAATCTGCCGACCCAGGACGACAGCCAGATCAAACATGATGGCGGCAAGAACGATGTGGATGCGGTCGGCAACCGCAACGTAGGATGCGGACGCGGAGTAGGCAACTGGTATTCAGTCGAGCGCCAGGTGGCCATGGGCCGCTCGTTCGCTCAGCAAATCGAATCGCAAGTCAAGCTGATCAACGATCCCGTGGTTACAGAATATGTAAACCGCATCGGCCAGAACATCGTGCGCAATTCCGATTCGCAGGTTCCATTCACCATCAAGGTAATCGACTCCGACGTGGTCAACGCGATGGCGCTGCCGGGCGGATTCTTCTACGTGAATTCCGGCCTGATCCTGGCTGCCGACGAAGAAGCCGAGGTGGCAGGTGTAATGGCGCACGAGACGGCGCACGTCGCAGCCTGTCACGCGGCCCGCGAAATCAGCCGCGCCAACCTCATGCAAATCGCCTCGCTGCCTTTCATTTTCTTCGGCGGGGGCATCGGGTATGCAGCCTACGAGACCTCCGGTCTGGCGGGAATGCTCGGCATTCTGAAGTTCTCGCGGACGTTCGAGGCGCAGGCGGATTACCTGGGTATCCAATATATGTATCGCGCCGGATATGATCCGTCGGCCTTTGTCTCCTTCTTCGAAAAAATTCAGGCGATGGACAAGAAGAAGCCGGGAACGTTATCGAAGGCGTTCGAGACCCATCCTCCGACTCCAGACCGCATCGAGAAAGCGCAAGACGAGATTCGCAAGATTCTTCCTGCCAAGCAGGAATACATTGTGACTACCTCGGAGTTCGACGAAGTCAAGGCGCGGCTGGCAGCGATCGAGAACAAGCATAAGGTGCTCGATCAGAAGGATGAGAACAAGCCGAGTCTGCGGCGGACGGCGAACAGCAGCGACACATCCGACAACGGCAAGAGTAGCGATGACGATCGTCCAACCCTCAAACGGCGCGATGATTCGAACTAGCCGAAAGGCAGAAACCGGCGGCTCTCGCCGCCGGTTTTTAGTTTTCCGCAAAAACCAGGTTCCGCGTTAAGATGGCTTCCGCCTTAACGTATGACGGTTTCCGTCGATCCCTGGGCATTGGGGCGCGCTCATGCGCCGGTTTAGTCAACTGACAATCATTCTGCTCTGCATTTCCCGCCTTCCCGCGTTCCCACAGGGACAACCGACAGTGGCACGCATCGCCGTGGCTCTGTTGAACGTCCGCAACGGCGATAACCAGGCGACCGAGGCCCGCGACGCACTGGTGAAGGCGTTGAATCACCACAAACCCGACAAGAAGCTGCCTGTGCTTTTGCACGCCGATGGACTGGACGTATTGCCTGGCGGCCCGGCGCTCGACGAAGCCAGGTCCAAGGGCTGCGAATATGTCCTCTACTTCAAGTTGCAGGCCCTCGAGAGGTCCAGGAACTTCAGCCAGGACTCCAGCGGGGCTTACCAGAACCTGGAAATCGATACGGCGATGCTGGAGTACGAAATCCGGAGAGTCACGGACGGGGTGAACGTCGCCATCGGCATGGTGCGTGGCTCCCCATCGGACTCGGGCCAGGGAGCCATTTTGAATGCGATTGCACGCATTCCAAACAAGCTCGAGGCCGATCTTAAAAACGCGGCTCTGGCGCCGCCGACCTCTGCCGCGCTGTCGGCCGATGCGAAACAACCCGAGCCGGGCCTCGAGTATACGGGAGCAGATTTCTGTGCATGGTTGCCGAAGGATATCTCTCACGCCGATGCGCTGCGCAGCGTGTGCCAGTATTCGGCGAGCGAGCGCGAACGCCTCCCGAATTTCGTGTGCCAGCAGGAGACCTCGCGCTATCAAGGCCATCGCCGGGTGCCAACCGACCTGATTACAGCGACGATCCGGTATGTCGATGGCGAGGAGTCTTACACCGACCTGAAGCGCAACGGCCAGCCGCTTCCGGACGCAATGTGGAACTATGTCGGGCTCTGGTCCAGTGGACAATTTGAGGGAAACCTGCGCGCTATTTTCCACTTCAGCAACCATGCCGTGTTCGCGTTCGCGCGGGAGGACCAAATCGGCGCGCGGGCGGCCTGGGTATTCACCTATCAAATCACCAGACAGTACGATCCGCAATGGGAATTGCGGGACGAGGATCAAGTGGCGGCGCCGCCGTATGAGGGGGAAGTGTGGGTGGAGGAGAAGACGGGCAACCTGCTGCGTTTCCGCTCGACTGCGGGCGATCTTCCGCCTCTGTTTCCCATGCGTGGTGCCGGAATCGTGACCGACTATGACAGCGTGGCATTTCCGGACGGCAGCGGTTTCGTTTTGCCGCTGCGGGCTACGATTACGACCAGCTACCGCGATGCCGATGCAACGCGGAATGTTGTGGAATTCCGGGGCTGTCACAAGTTTCGCGCCACCTCGCGCATGATTCCCGATGGTGGGGAGGGAAGCAGCGGAGCTCAGCCCTCGGTGGGCAACAGTTCGGCGGGACTCGCCACCGAAATCGAAGAAAGCGAGAAGATCTACGCCATCCTGCGCGAAGAAGCGATTACTCAAGATGCCGCCCGACTGGAACTGGAACAGCAGCAGGAACTCAGGGGTGCGACTGGTGCAGCGTTTTTCCGGTTGGCCCAGTTGAACAAGCAGCGGGAGAAGCTGCTGGCCAGCAACTCGAAGAACATGCGCCCTGTCTGGGAGACGGATTTGGTCCCGGGGGCGAATGGGTCGACGACCTTCCGGGTGAAGGTAAAGCTCGTACCCGTAAGCATCGTGGTACGCGACCGCAAGGGACACGTGGTCGGCAATCTGGGCAGGCAGGATTTTGAGTTGCTCGACGACCGCAAGCCGCAGGAGATTACTACTTTCTCGGTAGAGAGATCCGGCGCCGACGCTGACCGGCATGGGAGTGAGATTCCCCGGCCGGAAAGCGATGTTGCGTACGTTTTTGATGATCTTCACACCGAATCAAACGATTTGTCGCGGGCAAGGTCTGCGGTAGAAAAACGATTGGGCGAAATGCGGCCGAGCGATCGTTGGGCGATTTACAGCACATCCGGTGAGATCACGGTGGACTTCACCGCCGATCAACGCCAACTTCAAGCGGGGCTTCGGCGGCTGCGGTCGCATCTGCACGGCGATGATACGGACTGTCCTCCGATGACGTACTATCAAGCCGATTTGATCGCCAATCAGGGCGATCCGAACGCTTTGACCGAATCCGAATACGACGCACTCGATTGCGGCTTTCCCCAGGCCCGCGGCGCCAGCAAGATCGAGCAGCAGGGGTTGCTGACCAAGGCGGAGCGGATCGCTCAGGCAAAGGCTTATGAAGTCGCCAGCCTCGGGCGGGCGGACAGCGAACAGACCATTGGCATGCTGCACGAAGTCTTCGCCGAAACCTCGGCCATGCCGGGGCGGCGTACCATCATCGTGCTTTCCCCGGGTTTTCTGGTGCTCGATCGTGGGCAGCAGCAGGCATTGATGAACCTGATCGAGCGAGCGCTCGGGGCGAACGTGGTGATCAGCGGCGTCGATATTCACGGGCTGTCCAGTGCGAACCTTTCGGCCGCCAACCACAGTCTGTTGAACTCTCCCTCCGACATCGCGACCAGGAGCAGCCAGGAGGTTTCGTCCCGGGCCGGAGTGATGGCCGATCTGGCCTACAGTACAGGCGGCACTTTTTTTCACAACAACAACGACCTGGAGCGCGGACTCGAGCTAACCGCCAGCGTTCCGGAGTGCATCTATGTGTTGGGCTTCTCCCCAAAAAAACTGGACGGGAAATTTCACAGATTGAAGGTGAAGATTAGTGGCGGCGGGGAGCTTATGGTGCAGGCGCGGTCCGGATACTATGCCCTCAGGCCCGCGCCGGCGCAGTGAATCGGCAGGGAGTCGACGCTTCGCCAGGGTAGCCGGGCGCCATCTCGTCACCGGCGGCCGTGATTTTAATCACAGAATCGGCTTGGGGAACACACCTAAGCTCGTCTATGCTTGTTCCAGACGCACTCGCATAAAGGCGGACATCCTATGCCAGAGAACACCCTCACCATTACCGACAATCGAACCAACAAAACCTACACCGTTCCGGTGGAGAACGGCACGGTCCGGGCGATGGATTTGCGTCAAATTAAAACCTCCCCTGAAGATTTTGGACTCATGACGTACGACCCGGCCTATATGAACACGGCGTCATGTAAGAGCGCGATCACCTACATCGACGGCGACAAGGGCGTCCTGCACTATCGCGGATATCCCATTGAAGTTCTGGCCGAGCGCTGCACGTTTTTGGAAGTGGCGTACCTGCTGATGTTCGGCGAGCTGCCGACGGAGAAAGAATTACAGCAGTGGGTCTACGACATCACCCACCACAGCATGCTGCACGAGACCACCAAGAAATTCATGGAGGGATTCCGCTACTCGGCGCATCCGATGTCGATGTTCGTTTCCACGGTGGCGGCGCTATCGAGCGTGTATCCCGACGCCAAGCAAGTACGCAGCCCATCCGACCGCATGCATCAGATAATCCGCATTATCGGCAAGGTGCCGTCAATCGCTGCCATGTCGTACCGGCACAACGTCGGGTTTCCGTACGTGTATCCCGACAACGATCTGAGCTACACCGAGAACTTCATGAACATGTTGTGGAAGATGGTCGAGCCGAAGTACGTAGCCCATCCTGCGATCGCGCGGGCGCTCGACATTCTCTTCATTTTGCATGCCGATCACGAGCAGAACTGCAGCACCAGTGTGATGCGCTCGGTGGGGAGCGCGGAGGCGGATCCGTATTTGTCGGTTGCATCCGCGGCTTCGGCGCTGGCCGGCCCGCTGCACGGCGGCGCCAACGAAGAAGTCCTCAAGATGCTCGACGAGATCGGGAGCAAGGACAACGTCGGCGCCTACATCAAGCGCGTGAAGGAAGGGAAGCTCAAGCTGATGGGCTTCGGACACCGCATCTACAAGAATTACGATCCTCGAGCCAAGATTATTCGCTGGAGTGCGGAGCAGGTATTTCAGGTTACGGGGCGCAATGCCAAGCTCGACATCGCGCTTGAACTGGAGCGCATCGCGCTTGAGGACGAGTACTTCGTGAAGCGCAAACTGTATCCCAACGTCGACTTCTATTCCGGAATCATGTATCAGGCCATGGGTTTCCGGCCAGAAATGTTTACGGTGCTGTTCGCGATTCCGCGCACGGCCGGCTGGCTGGCGCAGTGGCAGGAACTGTTGACTGATCCAGAGCAGAAGATTGCGCGTCCGCGTCAGATTTACACCGGATACGGCGAGCGGGAATTTGTACCCATCGACCAGCGCGTCGCGGTGCCGGTTCCGGCGGAGTCTCCAACGCGGTAGGTTTTCGGGAGCAGGATTTGCCCCACCTCGCGGCGGGGCTTTTTTACTTCTGCAATACTTGCGTTCCGCCCAAACTGAGACTTCGCGCCGGAGATGCTCGGCACACCAAGCCCAGCCCGCAAGATTTACTCGCGGCTCCCCGGGGGAATTACCGACTTTCCTGGGGACGTTTCGAGCAGTGTTTTTATGCAGTATGCTTGGCCAGTTCCGCCACTCTTTCGGCATGGCGCGCGGGGGAGGTGATGACCTTCATCTCTTGCCAGTCGTAGGGAAACTCTTTACCGCAATCGAGACAAGCAACGTAAGTTCCGGTCAGTGCAGCGGCCTGGGGGCGACGCGTGGTCTGTCGAACCGTCACGGGGAAGCTGTAGTGACTATGTTTACAGCCGAACAACAGATCTACCAGTTTTCCAATCATGACCCACCTTCCTGAACATGGATGCCAGTACCTGGGTTTGATACCTGAGAGTGACGCCCCCTCGACAGTCACCCAACTGCTAATTAGATTCACCGATTGCTAAAAAGGTTTAGGTTTTCCTTGACCTCGCCTGGCGAGCGGCAATCGCCGGAAGCTTTTCACCTGATGGCACTTACAGCACCAGCGGGAGTTCTCGAATGGCTTTTGTCCGCTTGTACCACGGCGGTAAACACCGAATGGGCGCAAACGACCCTGTGAAGCCAGGAAAAACTGGGGCGCCAGGTGCACACGAATCAAGCCCAGCTTCTCATCTCCGGCTGGGATTTCGGATTAGTTCGGGGAAGACTGATCGCTCATGAGCCGCCTTGGCTGCTCAGTTGGAGTTCACACGCTCTGCGGTCCGCGCCGTTTCTGCTGCTGACACTTCGCCATGATGGCGGAGCGTAGCCGGCCACGCAGGTCCTCGGGGAGTTCGTAGAGTTGAGAGTCGCGGTAGATCTCGATGGTCTTCTTGGTAGTGTCGCAGACTACATAGCAGTTGTGGCACCAGGAAAGATGATTTTCTAACTCGACTTTTGTCTTCTCATCGAGAACGCCGTCCAGATAGCTGGTCAGCTCAGTAAGGAATTCAGAGCATTTCACAGGTTACCATCTCCACTCGCCACATCAGGTTTGACATCTCCGCCTCTCGAACCGCTTTTGCCATTGCCCGCTTCACGTCGCTGGAAGTACCGTCCCAACCGCTCGCGAAGTTGCAGGCGAGCCCGCAACAGCCGAGATTTTACCGCAGGAACGCTCAATTCCAGAGCGGCTGCGGTTTCTTCGGTCGAAAGCCCTTCGACGTCTCGTAACACGAACACCGTCCGAAAGCCTGGGGGCAGGCCCTGGATGGTTTTGCTTAAAATCTCTCGCAGTTCAGCCTGCGTGTACTGTTGCTCCGGATTCGGGCTCCAGTCCGCGATCTCGCGGGGAAGGGAGTCGTCTTCCGTTTTGATGTCTTCGTCCAGCGATACCGTGCGCTCAGGCTTGCGCCGGCGCAACTTCATCAGCGCTTCGTTCACCGCAATCCGGACCAGCCAAGTATAAAACTTCGACTGCTCCTGGAACTGCGACAGGTTGCCGTACGCCTTCAGGAACGCTTCCTGCACCACGTCCTCAGCGTCTTCGCGGTTCTGCGTGATGTGCTGCGCGATCCGAAAAACGTTGCGGTCGTAACG
>Ga0123356_10002577_pt1 | contig 19327 bp, 21 predicted proteins | sample TergutEmb28metaG_2_FD_92546 | JGI IMG/M metagenome (GOLD analysis project Ga0123356, IMG submission 92546) | Embiratermes neotenicus P3 segment gut microbial communities from Petit-Saut dam, French Guiana - Emb289 P3 | ecosystem: Host-associated > Arthropoda: Insects > Digestive system > Gut ...
TTATTAAAGTTCGAGGAATGGCTCACCGATAAAGATTTCGCCAAGAAAACAATCGACAGCCATGTGTCGAACGTAAATTTTTATATCAATCATTGCTTGGTCTACGATGAACCGCAAAGCGTAACATCGGGCTGTAATAACGGCAATCTCAATTACTTTTTCGGTTACTGGTTCAGTAAAAAGCATCGTGGGCGAGTGGCTCGCATATCAAGCGTAATGCCGCCAGTTTCAAGAAATTCTATGCTTTCTTACTTGAAAAAGGTGTAATCAAGCAGAGCGATTATGACGAACTCTGCGAAACTATCAAACTTGATATGTCAGAGTGGTTGGAAATAATAGCAAAAGTCGAAGAATAAAGAATTTGTAGAGGGATATATTTATGCCGTATTCTCAAATTGAACTTGAAGAAGCACACAAAGCGTTACTTTCTACTCTACACAAGTGTGAAAAAATCGACTTAGCAAAACAAGCTAAATCACAACGCACTTTGCTTGAACGTAGGATTTCCGCTTTGAAATTAGCGTTGGTGCTGATTGAAAAAGAAATTACGACTGGAGAAATCATGACTACACTTGAAACCGCCAACCCGAAATGCCCAACCGTTCCCGAATGTCCTTGCCCGAAAACCGACTGCCCGAATCATGGCAAGTGTTGTTCGTGCGTGGTTAAGCACAGAGAGGGCGGCAATCTGCCTTTTTGTTTGAGGGAGAGAAATAGCTGATGTTAGATAAAAGCGTTCCGTATGTAGACGTGCTAATGCACAGAAAAAGTGGCACTCCTGTTTCGCAAATTGCGTTGCCGGACGGCTTTGCGTTTGCCTACTTTCAATCGGGTGATGAAAAAGCGTGGGCAAAAATCGAAACTTCTGTATTAGAATTTCCCGATGAAATAGAAGCCCTGCTGTATTTCCAGAATAGATTTCTTCCTTACATCGCGGAACTTGAACGACGATGTCTGTTTATCGAAAATCATGAGAGCGAAAAAATTGCCACAAGCACAGCTTGGTGGGAATACAACGGGGTCAGACGTTGCCCTTGGCTGCATTGGGTGGCAGTAAAACCTCAATATCAAGGCATGGGATTAGGCAAGGCGATTTCTGCAAAGACAATCCGGTTAATGGTTGACATTGAGGGCGACAGAGATTTCTATTTGCACACGCAAACGTGGAGTCATCGGGCGATTAAGATTTATCAAGCATTGGGATTTGACATCACCGACGAGAAAAATGTAGGGAAGTACGCAAACGAAAACTACGAAAAAGCGTTGAAAATATTAGCGGAGTTATAACCTAATCTTTCCAATCGCCCCAATTCTGTTTATCGGGCGGCAGTTGTCCATCGTTATCGGCGTAATGTACTGCGAGTCGGTAGCAATACAAAACACATCTGCACGATTGATTGCCTACTCCGTTAAGCAAGCAATGTTTCGTGTAAATGTCGTCGGGGTTTTGACCTTTGAGCGATTCGATTGTCGGGTATCCGATGTTGGCGAGGTGCTGTGCCATTTTTGTGCCGATACCGGGGATTTGGGTTAGGTTGGTGTTTGTCATTTACGTTGTACCATCTTTCTCTTTCTCAGAATAATTCAAGACTTTGACAAACTCAAAGTCAGCACGGTCGTTGACCATGCGTTCAAGCTGTACACAGAAGTCTATTTCTTCAAGGTCGTTCGGAACTTCAAGCACAAGTGTTACGGTTACTTCTTTCATAGCGATTGACCGCCTTTCAAAGATTTCTGCCGACTCCTCCTGCGAGGGGTCGGCTTTTTTGTTTTGCGTAGCAAAACCGAGTGAGCGTAGCGAACGATTGCATGGGGTTTGGGGCGGCAGCACCAACAAGCAAAAAATCGAAGATTTTTGCATTATGCTTGCATAATGCGTTGCTTGCTCTCAATCGCACAACAGGGCGATGATTACGCTTATAAAGCGGTTTTACGCATGAAATGCGGTCGTTTGTGATTGCTTGTTCATGAAAATAATTCGATTACTCTTTCGAGGAATTAAAGTCAGCTTGCACCGTGCAAGTAATAATACTTGCCGTCTTTAATCACGATTTCAACGTCATTATCGTAAACGTCTGTTGTTCCTGTCGGCACACTTGTCGTTGATTTTGATTGCGTGGTTATCTTCTGAACTAAGCTGTCGTCTAATCGCTTATACTTCCAATCGTCAACAACAATCGCAGGGATTGCCGCAAAGAAACCCTCAACACCCGACTTCGATATTCGCTTTTTATCCAAGTCAATCGAGAGAGCCTTAACTTGACTTTCGTGCCACTGTTCAAGTGCGTTTCGTGTCTGAACCGACTGCTCTAAGAATTTATTGAACAGTGAGTAACACATTTCGGTAGTTTTGCCGCCTTTGCTTAGCAGATAAGTCAATTCGCTTATTTTTTCGAGAATAGCAATCAAAATACTCTGATGTTCGACTAAAATGTTAAACTCGTTTACAATATTTTGATAATCTTTGTATGTCGGATTAGAGTTACTCTGCCTCAACTCGTCGATTGTTATGTTGACTTGGCTGAGTAACTCTGTCGCTTTGGCTTTCAAATCTTCTAACGCAGAGAGTTTAATGCCACGCGTTTCATCGTTCTCCATGATTTCAATACTGAACTCTGAAATTTCACCGATAAGCGGAATGAGCGAAACGATTCTGCTCTTAAACTCCCTGTTCTGAAAATCGCTGATTTTGTTTATGGTCTTACTCATCGTTTCGAGTTTTGAATTTATTTCGCTCATGTAATACTGCCCGACAATCAACGAGCCGACGTTCATTACATTGGCGGCACTATTAGCGAGCGCAGTAGCCTTGTTAAGTTGTGCAGGGTTCACTTTCGTCAGATTAGCGTTCTTGCTTATTGTATCTTTCCCACGCGAAAACGCACGAAACGCTCCCTTTATTTCTTTCGATTTAGTTAGAGCAGAACTCGGAATGTCCAACTTGAATAGTTCGACACCTTTCATTGCGTTGTTAGATACACTCTTTGCAATCGCCTGTGTCGCACTTGGAAAAGTCTGCGTTATTCGTGAAACTATTGTAACGTCGGTAATCTCACGCAGACTATTTTCGTTAATCGCCGTAGTCAGCGGAAAGAATTCCGGCAAAGTCATTACTTCGTAAGAGTTTTCGTTTAGATACTCTGCCAACATATACCACTCGGCATTGCAATGTTCGGTAAGAGCGGTCTGAAATGATTTGTTGAAGTACAATCGAATGAAAAGGTCGAGTATTTTACCAATGCCGCCAAAACCTATTTGTAACTCGTGAGTAAGCACAACTCCGTCGGGTGAATCTGTAAGGCACAACGTCACGAACGCCGGAAGCTGAACACCCTTTTTCATCTGCCATGTTATTTTGTAATAGTTGTCAGTGCCACGGTCAGCTTCAATGACAACGGCGTGAAACTTCAAGCGATGTCGCTTGCCGTTATTGCCCGTGAGCCACTCGTCCATGAAAACCAAATCGCCAACGTGATTGTCGTCGCCGTTCTTGACAATATGAAATTGCAAATGCTCACCCTGCCACCACTCGCTGTAGCGTTCGTCGGTCGGGCTTATCATAAAATCATAAAACTGTTCCGCTCGTGCGTTTGGAACAGTCAATGCGACGGTGTGTTTAATCATGGCTGCTCCTGTTTATTTTTCTGTACACTCGTCAATCCAACTCAGATACTCTGCAAAGCCGCCGACAATCGGAATTTGCACAATCTGCGGAACATCGTAAGTGTGGATTTCTTTTATAACGGTGGCTACTTCATCGAACCGCTCTGCTCTCGTTTTAATTAATAACAAGATTTCGTTTTCGTCACAGACTTTACCCTGCCACGAGTAAACCGAGTTAATCGGCAGTAGCTGAACGCAAGCGGCAAGTCTGCGTTCGACAAGTAACCGTGCCGCTGATTTAGCAGAAGCGTTGTTAGGGAATGTCGTGGTTATAATGCAGTAGTCGGTCATATTTTGCTCCTTAATTATATTACTCCCTGCTTAACAAGCCAAGCTAACAAGAATGGTCGGTCGTTGTTCGCCGGAACTTCAAACCATTGGGAACAGAGATAGTATTGCTTGCCATTTATGACGAGCGGCTTTGAGTAGTATCTTACGGAATCGAACTCGCTACCTTCCGCAACTAACAACGGATAATTCAAATCAAACGCAGTTTTTGAATACTCTCTCGTCTGCATTGATTTTATTTCATCGTCGCTGACTTTGCCGTTTTCTAACTCTTTTCGTAATAAAGTCTGAGCGATTTTACCGATTTTGAATTCGGACAATGCGTCGGTTGAAACAACTTCATCATTAGAATCAGCATTATTGTCTGCTGTCTTTACCGTTCGTTTTCTTGACACTCTCCGTTCGCCGCCGAACATATTCACAAGTTGAAAACCTCTCATGAACAACTCTGACGTGTCGGAAACATCGGGGCTTGCAATCAGTATCGGTGCTAAAACGTGTTCGTTAAAATCATCATTAGCTATTATCCTCGCTATAAATTTATAATTGTTTTCCGTAAACAGAGCGTTCAACTCGGCAACGCATGGCTCTAAATCGTTAAGGACTGCGTTATGTATCTTCGGTGAAGCAAAAATTATTTCACCGCCATCTACACCGAAATACCCGGTCATACATAACGCAGTACGGATTAGCTTCTTCAAAATAACCATAACCGTATCTTGCCGACCACCGCCATAGAGCAAGCCGTCTTTGTGAAACGCAACATCAACAGCATAGACTTCCGCTCCGCTTTCCTCAGACACACTGATACCGAGCGCATCTATCTCGGCTTGCATAAGCAATTGTGAGAACGAGTTCTTTTTATAGATGTTATAATCGTATTTATTCTGATAATACTCCCCTACAATGCTCATGAACCGTTCAATCTCGGTTTCATTCTGTAACTGCCATGAGGGGGAAGGCTTCCAGTTAGTCTGCACGATTTGACATTCCTTGACGTGCCGCAACCATGAATAGAACAGCGATTCGCCCATTTCGATTTTCATTTTGTTTTGCTCTCTTTCTCTTTTTTGCTTTCGTTCAACCACGGCGAGAGGTCAATATACTCCGATGTTCTTCTATGAACCTCTACTTTTCTCGATGCTTTGGGGTGACTGTTATCTACTTCATACACACCGATGAACCGATAAGCACTCCGCCCTAATACATCTGTACTCTTTGCGAAAGTAATCCGCGGACGTTTTTGCCTTGAACCCTCAACATTTCTGAGTTTATCGGGGTCGTCATTTTCTTGAAAAGTGTATTGCCAGTCGTCAGACAGAGTGTTAATCCAACCTCTCGACACAGATGTAGCTTTGCCGTCAACATAAATCGCAAGTTTCGGACACCATAACTGATAGCCATACCCTATATTAAAGTATGCTGTTTGCATATTCTTATAATTTCTTCCGAAACAACGGCATATATCAACGATTGTCCTAAACGCAAGCCTGTCCGCAACATGGATTTGCTTTCTTGCTATTGCTGTGTCGTAAGGCGATTCGTTGTAATTCCATACAGGAAACGCTCCACCCTTTTGTCTGATTCTATCTTTGATTGCCGAAACAGTATTATCTATTTGTCGCTCAACGCTCTCGATGTTTTCATAAGCCTTGATTCGTAACATCAAAAAATCTTCAGTTTCGTCATAAGCCGAAAGAACTTCTTCCATAGTAAGGGTGCGTTTCAAATCGTATTCAGCGTTTTCGATATGGTGAGCTTCGTCACACTCAACGGCAATGCTCAACTGCGGAAAATATAAATCCACAAGAGCATACCATCCGTCGGCGCGTTTAATGAACTGCTGTGTAACAGGCTGAATGTCGCTCCTGTCGAGTTTATGCCAAATCGCATTGAGGATATAGTTCTCGTAGTCCTTTCGCTTGGTTCGCGAGAACGTCTTCACTAAATAATCACGTTTAAAGTCGCTTGTCATTCTTTTACCCCCATGCTCCACCATGCAGCGTATATTTTCGTATTCTATCCTTCAATCATCATAGATATATTTTTAATTTTTGGAATTTTATATTTTTTAAACTCAAAAATCTCACAATTTTCAATGCTGACATCACTCTCATTTGAATTGGGAATTCCATTAAAATACCATAAAATGGTTCTTATCACATGACCATGACATACAAGTAAAATATTACCTCCGTTATATTTTTCAAGCACATCATCTAAACACTCAAACACCCTCGCAGCAACGTCACGGATTGTTTCGCCGTTCGGAATAAATAAATTATCAGTCCACCGTCGCATTGACTTTATGTTAAGCGATGATATAAGCAGTCCTTCGTAATCTCCGAAATTACGTTCACTAAGCCGCGAGTCGGTGACAACATCGCTACTTATATCTAACTGTGTAGTAACAATTTCAGCCGTTTCGGTTGCACGTTTTAGAGGTGACGAAATAATTACATCGAATTTATATCCTGCGAGTAAACACGCTGTTTCGTATGCTTGCTTTCGCCCTTTAGCATTCAGAGGATTGTCTGTTTTGCCTTGAAGCTTTCCCGATAAGTTCCAATCAGTTTCGCCGTGTCTTATTGCTATGATTTTCATATTACATTTTTCCTATTTCAAAAAGATAATTATGCGCGATAATGCTCCACTTTATTCTTAACGTTCGTAATTTTATGCAATAGGTTTATTCGGCACTAATTCAACAATATCGTGTAAATCGCAGTTCAGAGCGACACATATACGGACAAGCATTTCCATATTTACGCTTTCTCCCTTTGCGAGTTTGGTGAGCGTAGAATCGCTGATATTTGCCATTTTCGCAAGAGTTCGTTTGTTGATTTCTAAATCAATAAGAAGTTTCCATAATTTTTTGTAACTTACAGTCATGTTCCGCACCCCTCTTCCAATACCCTCAATAAATTATTATAGCATATATAAAAGAAAAACGCAAGATAAAATCGTGTTTTCTCAAATATATTTTGAATAATTACTATCTATGTGTAATCAATACAGGATAATTATTTATTATCCTGTATTGGGTAAGGGGAGAAATAAACACTCCGGAGGTTCAAATGAACAAGAAACAACTTTACGAAATGTCAGAAAATAGCATTATGGACTATACCGACCACGATGTTACTGCCGCAGTAATGAGGGAGTACGCCATAAAAGGAATGTATCGCATACACTCCTGCCTTAACGAGTTGGGGTTGTTGGGCGAAAACTCTAAACTTTTTGCTCTACCCGATTTTACATTTTCAAGAAGCGATTATAGGTTTAAGGCGGGATTTCCATATGGAACACTCATATACATTGATTCTAAGAAAGAGCCGTTTATCCCAATAGACTTTCGCCCGAATTGCTGCGGTATTGTTTTTGTAGAGCTTGCTGATTACGAACGTGATGTAGCTCGTTTGGCTGAGAAGATAAGCAAAATCGAAACCTGTACCCTCAATATCACAGGCGATGATTTGAGGCGTGGTAACCATTTTATAGGTATTTACAAAAATGTAAATAACCAAAAATGCTACGCTATTATCCATAATTCTTTTGAATTTGTTAAGACAGGATATAACGAAACCCCCGGACTTTATATTGATAAAACGGATTATTGGAACAGCTCCGTTCAAAAACACAATGTTGCAGGCGAAGAATTCCTATATTTAATAGGGGAGCAAGCCATCAATTATTACAGGTCATACTTAGAACATGAAATACATTCCAAGCAATTAAAAGCGGAACTTGCAAGTTACTTATTTGAGGATTGTACGATTATTTTCAACGAAACTCACGAGGGTTTCTTTGATATAGATACTATAATGCTCGGAACATATGCCCAAAGAGCAACCTTTACTTGCCCGATTATGTTGTCGGCGAATGATAATTTACCGCTTTTCGATGTAAGAAAACCGTTGCCGTCATTGCCAACTGACGTATTTGCTTGTCCGCATGGTGGTGGTTATAGCATATTGCACCTAAATTCTGGAAACTACAACGCAGAACAGAACATTTATACCGTCCAATTTCTTAACGGTGCAGAAATGACAACATCAGATTTACGTAAGTTAAATTTCGATTATCGTAGCAACGCCGCCAAAGTATGGTCGGATACACACGGGTTTGGCGAAGTGCTTGAATTACTCGCTACAATTAAAAACTTCAAAATATAAGAAGAAGCCTTTGAGACAGCGTTTTTTTATTACTTAATAAACTATCGACAAGGCTAAATTGTTTTTCTTTCTGCTTAACGATATGGCGGAACTCCTTAGCATATCGCTTAGTGATTCTGTCAATTTCCGGGGTTATTGCTGTTATGGCTTGCGTAGAAAGCAAAACTAAATTTTCAAGGTCATTATGAATGCAAATATCTTGAATAGTTTTTAATCTTTTTAACAAGCAAAGTTTTTTGCCCAGAATAATAGCAGCATCTAAAATATCGGCGGCTTGTTGCTTGTCACCATCATGTAACAATGCTCTCGCATATGTCACCGATGCGGCGATAATCTCCTTTTCAACGCCTAATTCTAACGCTTCCGTGTACGCTAATTGCCCCCAATATAGAGCGTCTTGAACATTTTCGCCGGAAAGAGCGATTTGCGAATTTAATTTATGACAAAACATTAGACCGCGGCGTGAATTTAATGATTCTTTTATTTCAATGCTTGAATTGTTACTTTCGTTGGCTTCATCTAATTTTCCCAAGCCAAGAAAGCATTTAGCACGGCGATAATATGAGAACGACAGTCTTTTTGCGCTTATCAAATATTTTTCATCGTTAAGAATATTTAACGAGTTCAAAGTATCTTTGAATAATCCGAGTTTTTCTTCAATAATGCACATTCTATGAATGGCTTTTGTTGCTAAATTATTTTGTTTAGCGGACAAAGCTGTATTAAAAGCGAACAAATAGATTTCTGCTGCCGGACGTAAATCACCTATTACAAAGTATGTACGCCCAACTATAAAGAGTATTTGCAAGTATATTTCCGTTGGATATTTTGAAAGTAGTTCTTGATTATCATAAAAATAGTCGAGAATTTTAATAAATTCACATTTGAAATAAAGATACCTCAAATAAACATACTGCCACATATAGTAATCAACGTGACTATCAGTGATTACATCTTGCGTAACATCAATCAACATTCCAAGCGTATCATACTGTGCTTGCCGCTCTAACAGAATCATTTTTGCCACTAAGAACTCTAATGTATAGCCCTTTGCCGATACGCTTGCTTGCTGTATAGAAGCTAAAAGTTGAACATCGAAATTTTGTTTTAACAATGTGGGAAAATGCTTTCTCAGAATTTGAGCATATTCGTTGATTTTACCGATAGAACACAAAAAATTAAGTAGATTTATGAGTATAGAAGGTTCATCTGAAGAGCATAACTCCAACAAGATAACTACGCTTTCCTCAACGGTTTCGACTGTTTTAAGTAAGCTATCGCGATATTTATCATGCAAGGTAATATGCTTTTCGTGTTCTTTTACAATATGCCTATTTACAAGGGCATAATAGGCTTCGGAATAACCCGCTTCTGCAATTTTTGAGCGTAACAACGCTTTTGGTGAAATCGCAAGAGAACAAAGCAGAATACGTTCCTCGGTACTTGCTGTACCCAATAGATTTCTGAAATAATCGGTTAATCCGTTTACTTCGCGCCAAGTATCGCTATACGGGATTATTTCAGCTACTCCGGGCAATCCCTCACTTTTCTCCACTACCAACATCAAAACTTCATCGCTTATGTCGGATTTAATGCGTTTTGCAACTTCACGTATGTGTTCTTCGTTCATCGGGAGAACTTCAACTAACATCGTTTTCGGTTTTTTAGTATATTGTTCCGGAAGCGTTATATACCAACCCGAAATATAAAACTTGCAATTAGCATTATTCATAAAAATGTCAAATAATTGAAATATTGAATTATTACCCTGTTCTAAATTTTGCATATCATCTATGAAAATATGCAGTCTATACTGGTTTAGGGAGTGTTCAATCAATACGCATAGTTGATTAGTGAAACAAACTCCATGTGTTTTCAAATAGTCGTTTAAGCTGTGGTCATTAAGTTTTGCAGACAAAAAAGCCGCAAATAGTTCCAATAAGCCATTTGTCTGCATTTCGCTTGTTTGAGGATAAACCTTATGCCAAAAGACAAGTTCATTGCTATCATTATAGTGTTTTGCAACACTCTTTGATAGTTGAGTTTTACCAACGCAAGAAACACCAAAAATAATGAAATTATTAAAATCTTTATTAGTTAAGCACTCCAGTTCATTTTTTCTGTTGACGATGTACGCATCTGAGTTCAGAATCTGCGTTTCATATTCCAATGGCAAAGACGGCACTTTTGGCTTGAATTTGCTGTTTTTATCCATTATATTGCTTCCTCGTTTCTTATTTCTCCCCTTACCCAATACAGGATAATAAATAATTATCCTGTATTACGTTAAAGTGTTTTTGTCATCGTCTTGGACGACTACCATCTTGTTGCGCGGATGTTTTTGCACTAAAATCTGTCTCTGTTTTTCAGAGCAAACGTGAGTGTAAATTTGAGTTGTCATAATTGAACTGTGTCCTAACATTCGTTGTATACACCGAATATCAACATCTTCTTCCAATAAAAGGGTAGCGAATGAATGTCTGAACATATGCGGTGTTATATGTTGCGAAACCCCTGCTTGCGAAGCGTATTTACTTATCATGTTTCTAACAGACTGTTCTGATAATCGACTTTTTAGCCTATTTACAAAGAAATATTTACACCCAAGCATAGACTTCTCAAACTCATTAACATAGTTCGTTAACGCTTTAGTAACGCACTCGTTAGCGATTTGCATAATACGCTCTTTTGAGCCTTTTCCTAAAATCCTAATTGTTTTTTCAGAAAAATTAATGTCGCTCTTTTTGAGTTCGCATAATTCCGAAACCCTCATTCCTGTCGCAAATAAAAGCTCAAGAACTGCCACATCTCTTATCGTGGCTTTCCTATCCGTTTTGTTAGTGCTATTCAATGTCTTATAAGCCTCGTTAAATATACACGAAAGCACGTCCATCGGAATAGTGCGTGGTAACGAATTTGGCTCCTTGAACTGCGTTTTTATCCTGTTTAATGGATTATCTGTAAGCAATTCCTCAAATTCAAGATAACGAAAGAAAGATTTAATGCTTGCTATTTTACGTTTAGAAGTTTTAGGCTTAAAATTCTTGTGCAAATATGAAATATATTCCGAGATTTCATATTTGCCAAGTTCGCCACCTACACTGTCAATAAATTCTCTAAATTGCCGCAAGTCGATTCGATACGCCTTTATGGTTTTACTGCTCAACCCCTTGCGGTATTCGCATTCTTCTAAAAAATTTGATATTAGTTCTTCATTTCCCAATCTGTTTATCCTCCGCCATTATTAAAAGAGGCAATAATTTCATCAGCACGACTATACAGCCTATTTAGGTTTTTCTGTGAATGTCCGGGTTCATCGCCACTAATCAGCTTTTCAATCGCTTCGGTATCTACTCCTACGTTTTCCTTTGACATATTCACAAAAGGATTCAACCTTCTGCATATCATTTCCCCGAAATAGTCATTGTCGTGAGTAAAATTGCTCATGCACTCAAAAAGTTTTCGACGCGGTTCGTCAGCCAACAATTCTGACAATTTCAAAAGCTCCCCTTTATATTGTTGTATTTTAATATGATTGTCATAAAATTTTGATTGCTTGAGTTTGTAATATTTCCTTATAGAATCGCTCAATTCATCAATTGTCGAGAACAATCGCTCTAATTCTGAACAAACACCTTTCACAACAGAGTACAAGTTATCATTATTAAACTGTAGTACGGTATTAACCCCGTTGTGAAGATTTGTGAAAACAATACAAGGTATATCGTGTTCGCTTAACTTGAAAAAATGCTTTAACTCCGTTATTGCTTTTGTTTGTGTTTCCGGCAAATCATCAGTATATCGCCCGCGTTCTTCACGCCCCTCAAAATTGTACGGCATATCGGGTCTATATCGCCCTCGCCAATGCGATTTACGTTCGTCTTTATTTACGTTGAGCGACAGTGATTTCTCCCTGTTCATCACACTTATATGTTCATTTGCAAGAGCGTAAAAGTCACTTCTTCCGTAACTATTATATTTCACGGAATGATTTATGAAAGACTTGTAGTCATGTTCTTTATATTTCCCTGCGAACATGAATAAAAAGTCCTTTCCCGTCAAATCATCTAACGAACTCCATTGCTTTTCAAGTTTTTTGTAAAGATTATCAATGTCGGCTTCTCTCGACAAAAGACACATGACATACCTATAACCATTATCTTTTGCGGATTTCAAACAACTCTTATAAAAATCGGTTATTGGGATATACGAACAGTCCATAACACTCCTTTTTGGTCAATGCAGACCAATCCAAAAATTCGTTAGATTTAACATTCTATCGTCTTTTGAGAAATCATAATCGGATAAATCCAACTCAGCTAAGAAAAAAGCATAGTGAATTATTACATCTTCAAGGCAATTGTTTAACTCGAGTACACTTCTTCCCCATAAATCATACACTCCTGTACCGCCAAACAATTTCTCGACATCAGCCCTTTTGACGTAAGTTATGAACTCCTCATGCTTCGCGTTTCTGCGGTTAGAATTTAGATAAACGTCTAACGATATAAGTTCGCGATTATTTGGAAGTTCATAAGTAAAATCACCATAACGAAATTCAATAAGTCTTTTTATCATGCTTTCATATTGAATTGGGTGTGTAATCCCTAACGAACCGCGTACAACCCTGTTAGATAAAAACATTTCAAGAGCAGACTTAGTAAAAGTATTGTCGCGCTTTAGAACTCGTTTTATTCCCCATTTCAAATATTCTTCTTGAATACTTAATTCCTCGTTATTAGCGAGTTTGTCGCGAATTGTAGCATCGATTTCTTGTTGATTAGTAATCCGCTCATCTTCAATTTCAACCATGAAAGTATCTCGGAGATTTTCGTCGCGCATTTCGGAAATAACATCGCTTGCTTTCTCGTCAAACCATTCTTGGATAGCATTTTTCGTTTCATCAGTAAAAGGCTCTGCTTTACCCTCAAGATTTATGGTGAACACAAAGCGATATTTTTCGCTTTGCGGCTCTTTGTGAACTGTTTCTTTTTCGTGTACATGAATCTCAATTTTGGGGTTATGTGCAACGCCTATATTTATGCCTTTTTCAGTTGTTTGCATAATTTGGGGGTGCGGTTCAGTGGCGACTAATCCCACATTATTAATTGCTTTTTGTAAGTTTTTAGCCATAAAACCTCCGTTTTCTATGATTTGAAGTTGAATGTATGGTGATGATTTCGATATTATTGTTTCGCTTGGGAAAATAAGTTGCATATTATTTGCGACACACGATTCTTGATAATTTATGATTTCATCGAAAACAACATTATGATTGCGATTGATATTTATATATTTCAACAAATGATATAACGCCGACTGAGTATCACAGTGTGAATACCAATCAATCACTTCATCTGATATTTCCTTGACGTATTCGCTATGTGCAAGACCACGAGCGATTCCTATCCGCACTTCTTCCCCTGCATCACCACACAAAGAGGATAAGTGTTTTTTGCCAAGGATTTCTTTGACAAAATCAATGTTGCGAGCGATGAAATTGGTGTCTTTCCATATTAAAGTAAAAAACCATTTTTTCTGTTGCTCGCCCATTTTATTATATGCATATGGCGAAAACGGCAATTCGTCAATATTAAATGTGTCTTGCAAATAAAACGCATACATCGCGTGTTTGAGAGCTTCGTCATTATCGGTGGAATCGGTTAATTGCGATAATTCGAGAGAAGATATAATACTTTCTTTTTGATTTATGGTGGCTATGTTTTTGTACGCACCTATAGAAGCTAACCACATTAAAGACAAAGGGTCGGAACGCTTCAGCACATCAGTATAATTAAGTCTTGCTTGCTCAAAGAACAAATATTTTGCGACATCTATGTTTTCTTCGCTTAATCCATGATTTGATTTGCCAATTATTTCGTAAAACTCATTGTTTGATAAATTATTTGCAAGTATTGCGATAATCCAAGTACGATTTAATTTATTTTTGTCTTTCTCTAAATTATTTTTACAAAAGTTTACGAGCAACCCATTTTTTATTCTGCTAAAAATCCCCACTTGGTACGCCCACCGCCTTAAATCGTCGCTTGTATTGTTAGAAGCGTTCCAAACAAGAACAGGCAACAATCGTTCCCATTGCTCGGGGTGAAGCTTTTTACCACTGAGTAACAGGAAGAATAGGTTTTGCAACACGTCAGTTTTTAATCTTACGTTTTCTTGCGAAAGCAAAGCGAGAAAGTGATTGTATAAAACAACATTGCAAAACATTGACCTCTCCTTTCCCAACGTATAGGCAGATTATATTGGCAATGATTAAGGGTCTGCTTTGTTATTGATTGTCAACCCATAAGCAGCACCTATGTTCGTACCGCTAACATTATTTTGGGTAATCGCCACTTGAGCAAGCGTTTGATTTGTGAAATTCGCAGTAGTGCTACTGTTGGTGACTCTGTCCTCTGCCGCCGTTTCAACGGTATCGGGAATCAAGTCGTTGATTTTTTCATCGCAAAGATTGATAAACCACTCGAAGTCCGAAAATTGAACCCATGCTTCAGCCATAGGTATGTTGAATTCAGAAGCAATGTCGTCTTGCCAATTTCTGTAAGCATTAAATATATCCTTAGCAACAGTTAAATGTTTTAATGCAAATTCGGGGTTATTGTTTTGCACATATGCCATTGCCAAATTATAATGACAAACAGCTTTCCGCGGCGGGTCAATTTTAGTGTTAATTATATGTTCTACTGCTTCGTTGCCTCTTTTAATAGACTCGGACAAATTACCGCTGTAAAACCACGAAAGAGCAAAGGCGTGTAGATTTCTAAACCGTGATATAGCAACAGACTGTGTTTTTGCAGCAGTTTTGAAAAAGCCATAACTATCAACAAATTCTTGGGGGGCTTCTGTTGATTTGTCAGTCATAAGAATAAGTCCGATTAAATCTTTAATCCTCAATGTGTCGGGATTCGATTTCATATCATGCTTATCGTCTTTTCTTTTACAGCATTTTTTAGCTTCTTTTGCATATAAGAGTGCTTCTTGAACTTGCCCCATTCCGTTATACGCATATGCTTTCGCTTTTAAGGCGCGAGTTTTAATTGCACAATATTCACAATTTTTGTCGATTCTATTATGTTTTTCGCACTTTTGTAAGTCTTCATTATCAGCTACGTAGAAACAGAGCGTAAATTCGCCATTATCATTACTGTCTTTCCCTGTCCATTCAGTTTCTAATAAATGTAACGCTTCGTTTGCTATGCGAATAGATTCTTGATACCGCTCTCTCTGCACATCATTGATGCTCTGCACTGTTTCAGTGGCATAAAAGTGAGCAGGGAAACTACTTAGATAATCAGCAGAAAACCCTAAAGCATCAGCTTTATTTATTAAATGAATTGCAATTTTAAGAATTGAATCATCAGACGAAACGATTAACCCGGAGTTTTCCTTGATTATTTCAATGCATTTGTCGTTGTAATACTTACAAAATAAAAACCATTCATTGGTAAATAAATCATCTTGTAACGCATCGCAAAATTTGTAATATGCTTTCACGTATTCGGGTTTACTCTGTATTTCGGGGTGCAGAGAATTGTAAGTAACCCAAAATTCTGATAAATATTTTCCGCATTTCGTTGATTCATCATTCCATGAGCATAAAAAAGCTAATTCACACAAGAGTTCAAGCACCAATGGGTTTGTATCGTTTTCAAAAGGGTTTACAATCTTAGCAAATTCTTTTGCGTTTGACCACTTATTAGCTTCGTTGTGTTTAATAATATCAATTAGTTTTGAAAGAGTTCCCTCGAAGTCATCGGATTTTAACTTTTGTTGCTTTACGAGTGCAACAAACTCGTCCGTGTCTATCAAGATTTGTATCACACCGCTGTCGGTTTCTTTAATAAACCCAATTTCGCTTAATTCGGTTATAGCTTTGCGGCAATCGCTTTCTGATAAGGTTGATAGATTTTCAATAAGTTGAAATTCAGCTCCCCTGTCTTTAGAATCGGCAAAGAAACAAACACAGACCATAATTTTCTTCGCGTTATCGGAAATATTAAAATTTCTTTTCGTAGTCGGCTTGTTTATGTTATCCGAAAGACCACCTAATATTTCCGTTGTAACATCAAATTTGCTCTTGCTCTTTTCCCTCTCTTTGCGGTTATTAGAAATTGCACTAATGAACACCGCCGCAAGAAATCCCGCCTCGCCATTATCTTTGAGAGCCTTTTTCAATTCCGCCAATTTGTTTTTTGAACAATTAGATTCTATCAAAGCGATAATTTCGTCAACCGCTGTTTTAAGAGTTCCACCTTTTAAGTTCGGAACAATGTTTGCGTTGAAAAACACTTCTGCCAATCTTATAGATTGATTACATTCGCTTTGCAAAGGTATGTAATCGTTAGGGACGGCTTCTTCACCGCTTTTAAGCCGAGTTGCTTTTGTTTGAGTGATTTCGGCATAGCGCTTCCTATCTTCACTAACATATGAACGCGCTCTTAAAATCAACGGATAGAACACTTTGACTTGGCTTGCTTTTATTTCAATAGCAACGCTGTCCTCGACAAAAGTCTTCGTTGAGGATTGATACTTTTTTATAGATGAATCGTCCGACATCTTTGGTCGAATGATTTCGCAAAAGTCGCAAAAATAAAGCACTTTCTTCATATTCCTTTTCTCGTTGTTTAAAATTTCACCGCAATTCTACCGCAATTTCATAGCTTGCGTAAAACTGAACTAAACGTACAAGTCCTGTAAAGTGGAGTTATCACTTCATTTCACAGGGCTTTTTCTTTATCTTTTCCCCGAACAAGCCCCTCACGCCCTACAACAACGTACAAGCCCCTTAATTATAACACACTTTCGACAAAAAAACAAGCCTTGAAAGGAATTTTCTTATGAAATTTTACAAAATCCTTGCTCATTCGCGTTCGCCGCCTTATACAGCCACTTTTCTGTTCCCAGAGCAGTCTAAACAGCGGTAGTCGCTAAGATTTTCTTGAAAAATTACGCACTCGCTGAAAAAATGTCTACTGGTAGTTTGAAAGGGGAAATCTGCCCGACCGTGGGACAGGCACAAGCCACACCGCCAAGGCGATTCGGCGGCAAAGGAATCGCACTAATACGCCAATTAGGAGGAAAACTTATGAACTTATACATCAAGAACCTTATGGAAACACCGTTTGTTGCCTATTACATCAGCGATATAAACGGCAACCCTGTCCCTGCTGACCGAAAGCAGTGTTTCGCACACCCATTCCCGCAAGGGCAGAGGTGGTATCACATCTTCGACGAGAAAGACCCCAAGAATCCGTCAAACATCTGTGTTCGCCTTGCTCCGACTGCTCACGGTAAGTCCGTTGGTAACGGGGCATATGCAAAACACAAGAAACAGCTTCGCCGTAAAGAAGCCGACACAGAAAACCTATCTCAGCATGAGGTTAGCCCTAATACACCGTCTTCCGCGAGAACACATTCACGCATAGAAAACGCAGAACTCGGAAAAGCACTCAAGGCGGCGATTGCGGCACTACCTAAAGATTATTCTCAGCTTACTTACGATTATCTTGTTTTAGGAAAAAGCACATATGCTCTTTCTTCTAAGTACGGTTGTACGCCAAAAACGATAAGCAACCGCGTGGAGAAAATCAAGCAAATCTTGCAGGCTGACGAGGAATTGAAATTCTTTTGGGAAAATCGCGACTGAAAATTACGCAACACACGATTTTATGTCTACTGGTTATGTGAGAGGGGGTCAAAGCCTCTCTCGCAAACCAATTTACGAAAGGTATTAACTCATATGAAACAAGAACTTCTTAAAAGAATGTCTATCGGCTTCAAATCATCGGTCAACACGTACAAAGACCCGCTTGCAATCTTCTTAAAAAATGAACGCAATGAGGAACTGCTACATCGCCTTGAATCATTATCGTCAAGCGAATTGTCGCTCTTGTATGCGTTGTTTTACGAGGAAATCGGCGAAGCCGACTACGCTCTGCGAAACAACATGGACGAAAACACGGTCAAAAACGAGAAAAAGCGGATTCTCGCTAAACTTAGAGAATCGTATCAAAAGAAAGGCGGCAAAAAATGAACATTAACGAAATTCTAATTGCAACAGAGCCGTTCGCACTTTGTAAATCTTGTTGTGAAGATTTTCGCAGAGAAAGTGTTCGCAAAATCAGACGAACACCAAGCCGTGTTCGACTTCCGTGCAGGGAGTGTGACCGTTTAGGGTGGACTTACTACTACGTTGGCATATCGTCGAAAGGCGGTGCGAAATGACAACAGCAATCGTAGTAATATTCGTGTGTATCACGATTATAGCGTTAATCTCGTTCTTGCGGAAGAACATACCGAGTTTTGACAGAATGGTAGCGAGATTCTTCGATACCCACACCTACGTCAAGTTGACAATGCACAACGGTGAAGAAGACGTTTATGCCTTTGCAGATAGTCGGCAACTACTCGCCTTTATTGAGGAAGCAAACAAACACAGCCGACCGTGGGTGCCGGAACAATCGCGAGTGAAATCCTACGAAATCATCAAACACGGTGATTATACAGCTTATAAAGAGGAGGAAAACCCCGATGGAAATGAATGAAAACAAAATTGTCCGACGTGGTGAAATCTACATGGCAGACTTGAATCCCTACACCGGAAGTGAACAAGGCGGTTATCGTCCTGTGGTTATCTTACAGAACAATGCAGGGAATTTTTACAGCACAACGACAATTATCGCCCCGATTACGAGCAAAAAGGGGAAATACCTACCAACCCACGTTGCTCTCGGTAACTGCGGGTGGATGCTCGAAAACAATTCCCGCGTTCTTCTCGAACAGCTACGGGTAGTTTGCAAAAGCCGCTTACACGATTACCGCACTAAACTCTATCCGCATGAAATGAAGCAAGTAGAACAGGCACTTCTTGCGAGTGTCGGAATGGGAGGGCAAGATGAATAATACAGCTAAATCGCAGCAGTCTTATCAAGAAGTCAAGGTTGGCAGAACGCTCTACCGTGTAACGAGTATATTCAAAGGTGAGGTTGACCTCGGTAAGGCTCTCGAAGACTTGACAGTCAAGAAAGTCTTACAGACAGCGGCTCCGCTTATGGCGGTCTGAAAAATATTTATAAAAAAGGGCTTGCAGTTTCGGCAAAACCGCGCTATAATTAAAGAGTAAAATCTTTCGCCGAAACTGTGTAGCCGTGGATATGGAGGATATAATGGCTATTACGGAA
>Ga0123356_10002579_pt1 | contig 19316 bp, 19 predicted proteins | sample TergutEmb28metaG_2_FD_92546 | JGI IMG/M metagenome (GOLD analysis project Ga0123356, IMG submission 92546) | Embiratermes neotenicus P3 segment gut microbial communities from Petit-Saut dam, French Guiana - Emb289 P3 | ecosystem: Host-associated > Arthropoda: Insects > Digestive system > Gut ...
GCGGCTCGGGGAGGGCAGCGGGTTAAACCTTCCGTCCGCTTCCATATCGGGCGGGATCGTGGCGCTCGCCCTCGGCGTCGCGCTGATCATTGCGGCGCTGAGTGCTGTGATTCCGCTACGGCGACTCAAGACGATGCAGCTCGCGTCGGTACTGGCGGGGCTGTGAACGTGCTGCGTCAGCTTGTCATGGTCTCAGCAATTGGTGTGAGCACGCTTCCGCAACGACGCGGAACTTCGCTCGTCATCGTTGCCGGCGTGGCCTGCGTCGTGGCGGTGCTGGTCTCCATGCTCTCCATCGCTGTCGGACAGACGCGAATGTATCTTTCTGGCGGCGGAAGAGATCAGGCGATCATTCGGCCCAAAGGGGTAACGGGTGAGTCGAACTCCAATCTTGGGCGCAACGAGGCCAGGATGATTGTGAACGCACCGGGTATCGCCAAGGGGCCCGATGGGGCGCCGCTCGCGGATGCCGAGTTCCAGCTGGGCGTCATGCCGCCGTTGGGAACTTTCGGGGATCCGTTGTGGGTCCGCGGCATCGGGCCAACTGGCATAACGATAAGGAACGAGTTTCGTCTCGAGTCCGGCCGGATGTTCCGCACCGGAGCTCAGGAGCTGCTCATCGGCGTCGGCGCTTCGAAAGTGCTCGGACTGAAGGTCAACGACAACGTGCTCATGCCCGGTGGCTTCTGGCCAATCGTGGGCACATTTTCGAACGGTGGCGACGCCTCCGAAGGAGTGTTCTTCGCAGACTCTGAGACGCTGCTATCCATCACGCAACGGCAAGGATTTGCTTCGGTCATCGCAAAGCTCGCGAGCCCCGAGGCGTTCGATGAGCTGCACGACTGGATCGCCAGAAACCCCGCGCTCACGGTCGATGCGGAACGGGTGTCGGACTCTCTCCTGAAGCAGGGCGGCAGGCAGCTCGCGTTCCTGACGCATGCCACTTACGTGATCGGTGTCATCATGGCTCTGGGTGCCCTCTTCGGCGCTACCAAGATCATGTATGCGGCGGTACGCGCGCGAACTCGTGAGATCGGCACGCTTCGGGCACTGGGGTTCGGCAGCATACCCGTCGCGGCTTCCGTTCTGCTCGAGGCAGTCCTCCTTGCGCTACTCGGCGCGGCAATTGGCACGCTGGTGGCCTGGCTTGTCTTCGATGGCCGCGTGGTGTACTCGGGTGGCGTGTTCAAGTTGCACGTGTCTGCGACGCTGCTTGCCCTGGGACTTGGTTGGGGCGCCATCATTGCGCTTCTCGGCGCAGCCTTTCCCGCAGTGCGAGCCGGAAGGCTCGCCGCCGCGGAGGCGCTGCGCGCGGTCTGACGCGTGTAGGGACGCGTCGGGTCCGTACGTGCGCTCAGCGGACAGCCACATGGTCGAGCTGTTGTGACCGCTCGTGGCCGCAGGCGGCTCGCCGCCGTACCCGTGGTCTGTCAAGACCAGCGAGACCGAGCAAGGTCGCGCCTCAACGAGCGCCGGGCGCTGCGGACTCGAGGGCACTTGCCAGGAATGCCCAGACGCTCGTCAGTCTGGCGTTCTGCTTCTCGTCAGCGGATCTGCGGAACGGATGGTAAGGTGCCCTGCGGGCATAACCCAGGGGGTCTCCGAGTGAATGATCCGAGCAAATGTGCACCAGGCGCTTGGCGAGCGCCTGCCCCGGCTCGGAGGTCGGCTCCACCTTCTGCTCGACGAGCTTCATGGCTTCATCCGTTACCTGCGTAAGCGCCTTGGACCACGGTGCAGCCGCACTCGCTGCGCGGAGGTAAGCCGCGAAATCCTCGTTTATCCCGACCCAGTAGGCGCACGCCTCAACTTCCCATAGCTTCTGTCCGATGGATGGATTCCACTCGAACCTCGCGTTCTGAAACTTCGACAGACTGTAACGGCCACTGACGTCCTTCATCTGGACAATCAGCGCTTGAGCTTCAGGAGCGGCGGGATCGACTTTATTTTCCTGAAGATCCTGAACAGAGCGACGCAAGGCCTTGATCAGCGGGCCGGCCTCCTGCACTGCCTTCAACTCCTCCGACGGGCGTGACGCTATCCAGGTGTGGTAAGCCCGCTCCTCCTCCGGCGTGAGCTTTTCGTTGATCAGCCCGCGGACGATCGCCACTTTGTTACCACCGTCCATTTCCGCTCCCATTTCCATGCTCCTCGTGAGACTACAAAGCTCCTCCAGCGACAATGGCTTGCCGGACCCGATCGTGGTCAAGGCGGCTCGAACGAGCACGAGGGCTCTTTCCGCCGCATCCTTTCTCGCGCTGCATGCCCGTAGCTGGATTTGGAGCACGCGTGCGAGGGGCGGAGGCTTTGTCTTGAGGAGCGACCGAATCTGCGCCAGCGTCATTCCGAACGCCTTGAGCGTCACGATGACGTTCAGCCGCTGCAGCTCCCTCGGACCATAACATCGCCAGCCCTTGCCCGTTCGCCTCGGTTCAATCAGTCCGTGGCGCTCGTAGACCCGCAACGCACGCACTGTCAGTCCGGTGCGGCGCGCGCACTCCGCGGCCCCCATCGATACCAATTGTTCCGGCTTCGCCATTTGCTCGGGTGAGCGTAGGGTGTGACCCAGGGTCCGAGTCAAGCGCCAGACTGGGAACTCGGGTGCTGGGATTTGCCTTGAGGCAGCCGTGCGCTATAGGGGGCACGGTATGGAAGCGCTTGGGACGGCGCCGGCCGGGAAGCGACGCGAGCGCCGCCGTGCCTCAAGAAGTAGCCCGAGGGTCCCGGGCGCCAATGAAGATAAAAGGGGGTTCTGCAACGCCATGAATGAACCGACCGACGAGTATGACAGATACCTAATGGATCAGTCTGATGTGCACCTGTTGGCGCAGTTCCTGTTGTCGGAGTTCTTTGGTGCATACTTCCACCAGGACTGGATGCTCGACAGTGACGATCCGGACACGATCATTGCAGGGTACTTGCGGACGGTATCGGAACAGGTCCGTCGCCGAGTGGCGGCCGCAATCCGGGAGTACGCGGCACGCTACTGCGATGACAAGGAACTGGAGGAACGGTTGTTCAGCGATCTCGGCTGTGAGTACCTGCCAAGCGCTGACGGACAATCAGCGCGCTCATGGCTCGCGCATGTGGCAGACCAGCTTGACAAGAGTGCTTGATGGGGATTTGCGTTCGGTCATGTTTCACGCCCGCCGATGTCCGCGTTGCAACCAACCGCTTGGGCCCACCGTCTCATCTTGACGGCAGCCAGTGCATATCAGGTCTGTGCCAGGTCGGGAAAGCGGAATGCGCCATCCGGCGGATCGATCGATCCACGGACGAACAAGTGGTCGTTGGAAGGCAACGCACAAAGCGTCGCAGCGGATGGCCACCAGTCTTTCGGATCAAAACCGAAGGAGATCGAGGTCGCGGTGGCAGCTGCTAGCTGCGGAAGGGCCGCACGTAAATCGAATGCTTGGGTCGGTAGCAGATCATGGATGACCAGGCGGTCACCTTCGTGCCCGGCGATGACCACGGCCTGCTCGCGATCGAGCCAATAGACAGGCAACTCTTGAATAGTGAGGTGGAAGAGCAGGGCAGAATAGTAGTCGCGTGCCCCGAAGCAACGCCCACTCGGCAAGGCGCGGCTGCAATGGTGGGCGAGGAAACGGCGGTCATCGCTGCGCCTTATGTCCAGGCGCACGGCCGGCCGCTTCGCCGCTTCGACTGGGTAGATGTCGGTGAAGTGCCACTGGACAACTCTGCGAAAGCCGAAGCGTGGATAGAAGTCGACAACGGAATCGTTGCCGAACAGAATGATCGGATGTCCTTCTATTTCTGACTCGTCGAGGACCCAGTCGATCAGACGCCGCGACAATCCTTGGCGGCGCCAGCCTGGGCGCGTCGCCACCGTTGCCAACTGCCAACCGTCGCAGGCCACGCCACGGAACAGGAAACGCATACGCAGCCGCCCAACGGTGCTGACCACCCGGCAGTCGCTATCTACAGCCGCAAAGACTTCGTAGTCCGAGGTCCACCCACCGCGTTCCGACCAAGGGCGGAACGTCCGGCCGGCTTGGGGGAAAGCAGTCTCGACATGATCGAGAAAGCTCGCGTGAAGCGGGCCGAACGGAGCCGATATCCGCTGCAGTTGTAGCTTCATCGGCAGGGTCTCAACCGAATGTCCTCACGAATACCCCTGGTCGGCAAGAGTAGCCGATTCGTGAGCTGCACCCCACATGCCGATCGTGCAGGCTCAGGCCCTGGAGTGTGAGATACGCCACCTCCTCGACTGTGGTTCTAGAGCCGTCCGGATGATGGGGATAGCTTCAGCAGCGGAGTAGTTCCTCCTCGCAGCGTACATTCCACACATAGAAGGTCGGCTGACCGGTGTCGGTGCGTCGCCCAGGTTTGGCCGGTAGCCCCTGAGACTGACACCATCCGCTGCCTCTGCGCACGTCCTGGCAGTCTTCGTCCTCATCCCCTTGACCGGTGCCCGTGGCGCGTAGCCCGATCACGACGGTGAGCCCACGAGTTCGACGGCGTGAAACGAGGCACGCGCCGCATGTAGGTCGGCATCCGGCGAGCCCCGCCAGCAGAGTGCGTTATGTGCGGCGGTGCGACCCGTGGATCTCAAATGATGACTGCGCGTTGCCGATGAGGGCGCTTGCATGTGAGGGTTGCGTGGGGTGCAAGAGCGCAAGGTTGCCGACCTCATCGCGCTGCAACCCGAGTATCGCCACGGCCCAGACGTGAGTCGGTGTGGCACGTCACGTGCAACCGTTCGGCTCCGGCGCGACGAGCGCTCTATTGGCAGAAGGCCCATGGCGCACAATCCCTCCTTGTCTGTGACCGGCATCGACGCCGCCGGGTCGCTTCGCATCGGCTCTGATGAGCACAAGGCACTGTTCTGCAGGCAATTTCTCGATAGCTACATCGAGTTCGAGCCCGAGGCTTTACCCTGGCCTGACTTGGCTCCCGCTGCGCTCGAGCGGTTGCGCTCGGTACCGTTCTGGCTGCAGGTGCGACACACGGAGCGGCGTGCGGCGGCCATCGTAGCTGCCTACACCGAGCATGTGCCTGACCAGTTGGTCCGCGAGGCGATCGCGCTCCAGGGTCGCGAAGAAGCTCGACATGCCAGATTGCTCGCCGTGATGATCGAGCGCTACGGGATCCATGCGCCAGAAATACCGCTCGAGCCGCTCGATGGCGATCTCGAAACTCGCTTCACCGACTTCGGATTCGGCGAGTGTCTCGACAGCTTTCTCGGTTTCGGCGCATTCAAGCTTGCGCGACAGTCACAGTTCCTGCCCGAATCGATGTTCGATATCTTCGAGACACTGATGTTCGAGGAGACGCGGCATATCGTCTTCTTCGTGAACTGGATGGCCTGGCGGGAAGTGGAGCGTGGCCGCAAGCTGGTCTGGCTACGCAACCTCAAAGCGCTTCGCTTCTATGGTCGTGCGGCCGGACGCCTGGCGACGCTGTCGCGGGCTCAGAAGACCGAAGGCGACGGGCGGGACTTCAGCACGGTGGAGGTAGGACAGTTTCTCGAGGGCTTCAACTTTCGCTGCTTCGTCGAGGACTGCCACCGGGAGAATGCACGCCGGATGCGCGATTTCGAGCCGCGACTTCTGCGCCCTCGATTCCTGCCTGCGCTGGCGGATGCGGCGCTCAAGGGGTTCCGCCTGTGGGCCAGGGTCCGATCGGGTCTCTGATCGGGGCCGCCGGGATTTCGCGACGCAAGTGACTTCGATGACTTCGACACCTTCGCTCGAGAATGCCCTGCCATCCTGACCGTCATGACAAGCCAGGCCACCGACACCGGGCTCGACCAGCGCAAAGAGCTTTGCCGACCTTACAACGGCATGTGGCATATCCAGGTAATCAGAGGGAACGCCGTTGCGTTGCAGGGGCAACCCGGGGATGGGCTGATCTTTCCGAGAAACTCGCCTGCAGCGCAGCAGCGGATGCTCCGCTTAAGCCTCTCGGCGGATTTGCTGTGCGCCCTAGCGCATGGCGGCGCTTGAGCTTGACAATCTTCTGAGCGCGCGGCTGCTCCTTGAGACTCTGGCCTGAAGCACTCGCGCGCGCCGGGTCAGGATAGGTCCCCGGGGCTGCCGCTCTCCCATCGCTTGCCGTTCCTCGCAGTCTCCAGTATCCGGAACCGTCAGGCTGGCGCAGCAGATACAGGGGCGCATTCATCGAGCGGCGGCCGTCGCATCCCGGACGCCGAGCCTTGGGTTGTCTGCAGCCACGTGCCGCGCATTGCCTACGCGGTGACAAACACTCGCCGGCCCGCGCTGTGCAGCTCAATCATCGGGGAGTCATACAGCTCGCTCAAGGAGGGGGCCGTCAGAACCTCGCCGGCCGCGCCCGCCTGCCAGCGTCCATCGCCGAACAGCAGCAGCACGCGGTCCGCAAATCGTGCCGCGAGCGTGGGGTCATGCAAGGCCGCAATGACCGTGCGGCCCGTACCAGCCAGTCGACTGAACAGCTCCAGCACCGCCAGCTGATGGCGTGGATCGAGGTGATTGGTGGGCTCATCCAGCAGGAAGATGTCAGGGTCCTGCGCGAGCAGGGCGGCGATCGCGAGGCGCCGCTGCTCACCGCCGGAGAGCGTGCTGGTGCGACGGCCGGCGCAGTCCGCGAGATCAAGCGCGCGCAGCGCCTCACTCGCGATGCGCTCATCTTCAGCTGTCTCCCACTGCCACGGTGCCAGGTGCGGATGCCTGCTCACCAGGACTGACTCCAGCGCGGTCGTGACGAATGCATCCTCGACGTCCTGCGCCAGAAGGCCGACACGCAGGGCCACCTCGCGCCGGCTGAGCCGCGCGATGCCCGTGCCATCGAGGCAGACCTCGCCCCGCGCCGGTGGGCGCAGGCCGGCCAGCGTGTGCAAGGTCAGCGTCTTGCCCGAGCCGTTGCGGCCGAGCACGGCGACCCGCTCCCCCGATGCGAATGTCGCAGACAGCTCTGACACGAGCGCGCGCGAGCCAACCTGCACGGTGACCTGCCGCGCGCTCAGAGTGCTCGATGACCGCTCCATGCGCTCAAGCCCGGCCCGCACGCCTCTCTCACGGCTGCAGGCGTGTCACCGCCCAGGGGCCGACATCGAAACCCCCGTCTGCCCGCGGAGTGAGGACTCTCGTCCAGCGAGCGCGATCGTGCAGCCGTGCGTCGCCCTCAACCCACAGCTCGAGCGACTCGGCCCACAGCCGATAGCCGCCCCAGTGCGGCGGGCGGGGAATGTTGATGTCGAGGTCCTGCTCGAGCTCCGGGGGCGGGGCGTGCAAGCTCGCCGCCGTCGCACGGACGGCTTCCCCCATGGCGGCGCGGGAGCCGATCGGCTGGCTTTGCTGGCTCGCCCAGGCGCCCACGCGGCTCTGCCAGGGGCGCGAGGCGAAGTAGGCATCGCTATCGGCGGCGGGCGCCTGGACGACGGACCCTTCCACGCGCACCTGCCGGTGCAGGCTGTCCCAGTAGATCACAGCGGCTGCCCGCGGATTCTGCGTGAGCTGCCGCCCCTTGCTGGAGAGGTAGTTGGTGTAGAACACCAGGTAACCCGGGTCGGCCACGATCTGCTTGCACAGCACGACGCGCGCGCTGGCGCGCCCTGCCGCATCGCTCGTTGCGAGGATCATCGCATTGGGATTGGGTGGGGGATTCTCCTGCCGCCAGGCCTCGGCCATCCAGCGATCAACCAGTATGAAAGGATCAGGCGGCAGCGGCTCCGGGAGCAGCTCGGTGTGGCGGCGCGTCATGACAGAAATGTTATATGTTCTGCGGTAAAGGATTCAGGCGCGGTTAACAGCATGGCTCCTACCGTGGTCTTAGGGCTCGCAACGGGCAAGCCCCTCAGGTAGGAGGATACGAGAAATGCTGCGTGCTGGACTCTTGACCTTGGTGCTCGCCGGGCTGGGCTCGAGCCTGCTCGGGGCGAGCGCGCTGGCAGATGAACACTACGGCCGATACGAGGAGCACGGCCACCACTCCACCCGCTGGGAAGGGCGCGAGTGGAGCCATCGCGACTGGGACCGTCACGACTGGGATCGCCGTTACTCGGATCGCGCCGGACGGCGCCGTTTCTGGGATGGGCGCGACTGGGTCTACATCCTGCCGCCACCGCCGCATCCCGGCTGGCGCTGGGATGCCGAGCAGGGCCGCTACTGCCCTTAGGGGCCGCGCGGCGGAGTCAGGAAGGCTCAAGGGCCAGCGGGCAGGCCCGCTGGCCCCGGGGGGCGCGCCTTGAGCCCGGGCGCTTTGCTCGCATGCCGGGCCAGTCGCTAGACTTCCGCGCCCGGGGTATCCCCCATCCTTGATGGCGCGAGCAACATGAGCGTGACCCTTGAAGACCTGCGGCGGCGGCTGGATGCCATCGATCGCGAGCTGATCTCGCTCGTGGCCGAGCGCAAGGCGGTGAGCGCCGAGGTGGCGCGAGTGAAGCGCTCGACGGGACACCCGACACGCGACTACGAGCGCGAGCGGGAGGTGATCCTCGGCGTGCGGCAAATCGCCTCCGAACGCGGCGTATCGCCCCAGCTCGCCGAGGAGCTGCTGCGGCTACTGATCCGCTCCTCGCTGACCACCCAGGAGCAGGCAAGCGTGGCCGCACAGGGCACCGGCAGCGGCCAGCGCGCGCTGATCATCGGCGGCGGCGGCAAGATGGGACGCTGGCTTGCAGGGTTCCTGAGCTCGCAAGGGTTCACTGTCGAGGTGGCCGACCCGGCCGGCGGCCCAGCTGGAGCCGTGCTGATCGATGACTGGCGCAAGACCGATCTGAAGCACGACTACGTGATCCTTGCCACCCCGCTGGGCATCACGGACGCGATCCTGCGGGATCTGGCGCTGCGCCGCCCGCCAGGTGTGATCTTTGATGTGGGCTCGCTCAAGTCGCCGCTGCGCGCGGGCCTGCTCGCTCTCAAGTCCCACGGTTGCAAGGTGACCTCGATCCATCCCATGTTCGGGCCCGATACCGAGCTGCTCTCCGGCCGGCACGTGGTGTTCGTCGATCTCGGCTGCCCGGAAGCTCTGGCGAGCGCCCGCGGCCTGTTCGCGGCGACCATGGCGGAGCAGGTCGTCATGAGCCTGGACGATCACGATCGCCTCATCGCCTACGTCCTGGGGCTCTCGCACGCGGCCAACATCGCCTTTTTCACCGCGCTCGCGGACAGCGGCGAGGCGGCACCCAGGCTCGCGCGGATGTCCTCCACGACCTTCGATGCCCAGCTGGATGTGGCGAGCCGGGTCGCCCAGGAGAGCCCGGAACTCTACTACGAGATCCAGAGCCTGAACGACTACGGCGCCGAGTCGCTCGAAGCGCTGGCCAAGGCCATCGAGCGGCTGCGCACGGCCGTGCTGACACAGGATCACGACACGTTCATTGCCCTGATGGACAGGGGGCGCGATTATCTGGAGGATCGACGCAGCGTGACGGAGCGGCGCACGTAGCGCGAGCTACGGTGAGCGAGGCCGTGCACTAGAGGCGCAACGCGGGTCAAGTGGGCCCGCCGAACACAAGCTAGGCGTTCAAGGAAGCACCGGATGGCCCACAGCCACAGAGAGCTCCGCTCAGGGGTGCCTGCCGAAAGGCTGCGCGGGCTGGGGGCGGAAAACCGACGGCTCCAGGGACGCATCCTTGAGCTCATGGAGGAGCGCAGGCGCAAGGACCTCCTGCTGCGCCAGACCCACGAGTGCGAGCTCGCGCTGCTGCGCGCCGCCTCGCTCCCGGAACTGCTGCAGAAAATGACCGAGGGGCTCGAGCGCTGCTACCAGCTCCAGGCGGTGCGGCTCATCCTGCACGATCCGCGGCACGAGATCCGGCATCTGCTCTCAGACGACAGTCTGCAGCCGGCGCCACTCGCGGGCGTGCAGCTGGTTGACTCGCTGCTTGCGCGCGCCCCGCAGCTCAGGGATCTCGAGCACCCCTGGCTCGGGCACTATGACCGCGCCGAGCATGAGCTGCTCGTGCCGCCGACGGCGCAAAGGGGGAGCCTCGCGGTGATTCCGCTGCGGCGCAACGCCGAGCTCGAGGGCGTGCTGATCCTCTGCAGCGCCGATCCGCAGCGCTTCATGCCCGATCTCGCCGGCGCTTTCCTGGCTCACCTCGGGCTGGTCGCCGAGATCTGCACCGAGAACGTCATCAACCGGGCGCAGCTGGTGCGCAGCGGCCTCACAGACTTCCTCACCGGCTTTCACAATCGCCGCTATCTGCATGCCCGCCTGCGCGAGGAGCTGGCACGCGCGCAGCGAGCCCGCGAGCCCCTGGTATGCCTGATGATCGACCTCGATCACTTCAAGCGCATCAACGATGAGCACGGCCACCTTGTCGGGGATGCTGTGCTGCGTGAGGTCGCCCACCGCATCGAGGGCGAGATGCGGATCTCGGACACCGGCGCGCGCTTCGGGGGTGACGAATTTGCGATCGTCCTGGCACATGGGAGCCTGGATGACGGCGAGCGCCTCGCTTTCCGGGTGCTGGAGGCCGTGCGCCGCCAGCCGATCACGGTCGGCGTGCAGGCTTCCCTCATCGTGACCGTCTCGATCGGCGTTGCAGCCGCCTTCCCCGGCCCCGGAGCACAGGACTACAGCAAGCTCGCACAGCGCTTGCTTGCCGCAGCGGATGCGGCGCTCTACCACGCCAAGAGCGTGGGCCGCGACCAGGTGATGATCGCCCCGAGCTTCGTCGCTTGAAGGCCGCTCATGTTCAGCCCCTGCCGCGCAGTAGCAGCAGAAAGCAGGGCGCCCCGATGATCGCCATCACGGCGCCGACCGGCAGCTGGCGCGGCGCCGCGGCGGCTCGCGCCACGAGATCCGCAGTTGCTAGCAAGGTTCCCCCGGCGAGGGCGGCGGCCGGGGCGATGACTCGATGGTCGCTGGTGCGAAACATGAGCCGCAGTGCGTGAGGAGTGACCAGCCCTACGAAGCCAACCGTCCCCGCGCTCACGACGGCCACCGCCGTGAGCGCCGCGCAGGCGATGAACACCAGAGCCCGCCAGGCTTCGAGGTTGAGCCCGACGCTACGAGCGCGTAGCTCGCCCGCCGCCAGGACATTGAGCGGTCGTGCCACGAGCACGGCAAGCACCACGGCAATCACGGCGGCTGCAGCGCTGGGGCGAGGGTCCATCGCCCACTCGAGGTCGCCGGCGAGCCAGAACACCATGCCGCGCACCCGTGAGGAATCCGCAAGCGACAGCAGCACGCTGACGATTGCACCGCAAGCGCTCGCCACCACCACGCCAGTCAACAGCAGGCGAGGGGTGCCGCCGCCGCGTGCCAGGAGGTACACGATCGCTACCGCGCCGAGTGCCCCGACGCCTGCGGCGGACTGCACAGCGAGCGCGCCGGCACCACACAGCAGAGCGAGCAGGGCTGCCACGGCTGCTCCGCCGGACACGCCCAGGACGTAGGGGTCCGCGAGGGGATTGCGGAACAGCGCTTGCAGCAGCACGCCAGCCAGGGCGAGGAGCCCCCCGACGCCGAAGGCCGCCAGGACGCGCGGCAGGCGCACCGCCAGGAGGATACTGCGCGCCGCCTCGTCACCATCGCCGGCGATCGCGCCCACCATGCGCTGCCATCCCAGGCCCGAGCTTCCCACCAGCAGCGAGACCAGGAAGACTCCCGCCGCCAGCAGGATCAAGGCGACGAGTCGCCGCGTGAGGGCGGCGCGGGAACGTGGCGGGCTGGGCACGGATCTTCGCGGACTTCGCGGGGCTCGGGCGCGTGAGTGTGCCCCATCGCGCCACGGGCTGCCGCCGCAGCAGTGGCTCATCCTGTCGCACCGCGGCGAAAATTATTGCCGCTTTGCAAGGTCAAAGCTCACGACCGGCGCGGCTTGTGGCAGACTTAGGTCCGAGCATGGGTGACATAATCGACTCCAGAGGTTTCCGGGCGAACGTCGGCATCGTGCTGATGCACCGCACAGGAGAGGTGTTTCTGGGCCGCCGTCCGGGTGGTGGATGGCAATTCCCGCAGGGTGGATTGCGCGAGGGCGAAAAGCTGGAAGAGGCGGTTTACCGCGAGCTGCATGAGGAGATCGGCCTCACGGCGAGCGATGTCGAGCTGCTCGGGTGCAATACGCGATGGCTTCGCTACCGGCTGCCCGGCCGGCTGGTGCGGCGCGACCAGTGGCCACGGTGCATCGGACAGAAGCAGCGCTGGTTCTTGCTACGCCTGACGCGTGACGAGGCGCAGTTCGATTTCCGCAAGACCAGTCAGCCCGAGTTCGACCAGTGGCGCTGGGCGCCTTTCTGGGACCCCGTGCGCGAGGTCGTCTACTTCAAGCGGCCCGTGTACATGCGTGCGCTGCAAGAGCTTGCGCCCCTGGCGTTCCCGCGTGGACAGCCGCCGCTGCCTGAGTGGTGGAGCGAGATATCTGCGCCGCGGGGTCGACGCGCTACTGCTTCTTCTGCAGCCATCGACTGATCCCACCCATGCGACCTGCAAACATGCTTGGCAAGGAAGGCCGGCCTAGCCTGGCTATTCGCTCCAGCGGCCCGACGGGGAACCGGATCGCGTCCCTCACCGTCGCTCTCTTCTTTGCCTTTCTCGTGTTCTACGTGACCTACGAGCTCGGCCGCTACAACGGCAGCTACGATCACCTCGCGGTCTCCCAGGAGCGCACCGAGCTCGAGGTACAGATCGAGCGGCTCGAGTCCACCAACCGGCAGCTGCGCACGCAGCTCGCAGAGTTCGAGACCTTCAAGGTCGGCCGCGAGCGCGAGCAGGCCGAGGTGGAGAGGACGATTGGAGATCTGCAGGGCCAGGTGGCCCGCGAGTCCCAGCAGCTCGCGTTCTACAAGAGCATCATGCAGAAGGCGGCCCCGGTGGAGCTCGGAGTGAGGCTCGGAGAGGTGCGGGTGTCGCACTCCAGCCGCACAGGCGGCTTCATCGTACACGTCTCACTGTTGCGCTCTGGGCGCCCCGACAACCTGGTTTCCGGCACCCTCACGCTGAAGGTCGACGGAGAGTCCGGTACCGTTGTGGACCTCGCAGAGCTCACTGGCGGCAAGGACCGCGAGCTGCCCTTCGAATTTCAGTACTACAAGAACTTCGATCAGCCAGTGACCTTGCCGCAGGGCTTCAAACCCCTGCACCTGGGCATCGACATCCGCTCCGCCAAGGGCGACGCGCCACCGCTTACCCAGACGGTGCTGTGGAACGTCGTTCCCTGACTGTCGCAGCAGGCGGTGCTCGCTGGCGGCGGCTCGGGCTCTGAGTCGACTTACCGCGACCGCGCTCGTCCGGAGCGCCCGGAACGCCATTCAAGTTGGACTCCCGCAGCGCAACTCGCTGCACTTCCCGAAGACCCCGAAGATAGCTTGCGCGAGGGAATCCGACGTTGCCGCTCCAAGCTTGCAGCTTGACCGTCTCCCTGGCAGGCGCGCATTCTACGCCGAGGTTCAGGTGCGAGATGCAACATGGGAGCAACCAAGCGACGACGCCCTGTTGTCGCGGGCCTGCTTGCGTTCATCACTCCGGGCCTCGGGCTGCTCTACGTTGGCAAGCCCTGGGTTGCACTCCTCGTGACCGTGGCTCCGTACCTTCTCGTCCTGCTGGCACGCCTGAGTGGATTCTTGTTGCTGCCGTTGGGCATGTTGGTATGCAGCACGCTGCTGATCGGCGCATGGTTCGTTAGCATCATCTGGTGTGCGCTGATCGCCCGAGGACAGGGAGAGACCACCCTGGCCCCTTATCAGCGCTGGTATGGCCTCCTGGGCTGCTACGTCGTCTTTGGGGCACTGAGCCTGCTGATCCCGTTCGGTGACTGGCTGGGTGTGCACGTGTACCGCATTCCATCCTCCTCGATGCGCGACACCTTGCAACTGGGAGACTACATAGTGGTCGACCGCTGGGCCTATATGGCAGGCTCAAAGCCCCGCCGCGGTGACATTGTTGTGGTCAGTTATCCGGCGCGTCCGAGCGCGAAGTATGCCAGGCGCATTGTCGGACTGCCGCACGAGCAGCTCGAGCTTCGTGGAGGCCGCCTGTATGTGAATGGCTTTGACAGCGATGAGCCCTACCTCGACCGCAGCCTCTACCTACAGACTGCCATGAGCGAACCGCAACGCTACATCGTCCCCGAGGGGAGCTACTTCGTGCTCGCTGACAACCGGGACGATGGCGAGGACAGCCGCATAGTGGGGGCCATCCCGATCGGCAACATCCTTGGGCGCGTGAGCTCGATCTGCTTCAGCTTGGATCCGGCGACGGGTCTGAGCTTCAGGCGCACCAGAAGCCTGCCCGCAGCCGATTCGGGCAAGCTCGCCCGAGCCGCAAGGCCTACCGGGATCTCCGCTGCGCGCAGGCCGATTTCTACAAGTGCTACCGCAGTGTGACGCCGATCGACCGGTGCTCGCTAGCGTGGCAAGGACCCCAGTGGCCTGTGACCGTTTGCAAACACGCGACTTCAGTACCTTTTCTCGCGCGGTAAGCTGAACGTGACGCTGGGCATCGCAGCCTCCTGATGCCCGCGTCGATTTCCGCATGAGCTCGCAATCCCGGAAGGCCTCTGTCCTAGGCTGCTTCCTTGTGCACGGACGGTCGGGCGTACGCGAACAGGTGCACGAGGTCGGTGTTGAGATAAAGCGCCCCGCCACCGATGTCATCGGTGTCGATGCGCAGCTCCTCACCCATGCCGACGGCCGGGAAGCTGTCGGTCGGCGCGGCGAGCATCCTGCGCAGGAACTGCTGCTCCTTGAGGTTGGCCGTGCGCTCCTGCTTGTAGCCCGCGAGCGACTGTAGCGCCGAGCCGCGCACCAGCTTGGGGAAGGCCCGCGCGAACGCGCGCTCGGAGCCGAACAGGTCGGCACCGGCGACCACACCGTCGATGCGGTAGATGACGCCCACCTGACACGCCTGCAACGGGAAGGCGGCGACATAGGCGTCGATTGCATCGGCGCGGCTCTCGTAGCTGTCACTCAGCGCCTGTGTCGGTGACACGGTAGCGAGCGTATCGAGCATCTGTCCCACGCCAGCCCAGACTGCGTGCTGGTCCGAGTAGCGCATGTGCCCCTCCTTGAGACTCCTCGTGACCGAATCAGCCTTGCTGTAGCGCAGCCCCTGACTCAGCACGCGATCCGCAGCTGCGAAGCCGGAACGCGTATAGCTCCAGCGCCCTGCCTCGATGCAGCTCACCGGGATGATGACCTCGCCTTGCGGTGGCACCAGGATGCTGACATTGACGATGCGGTTCTGCTTGGCGCCGATCAGCTCCTCGCCATCGAGGATCAGCACCGGCACCTTGCTGCTGCTCTTGACGCGCAGCTCTGGCACGCTGCCGCGCGCGGAGACTTCTGACACCTCAAGGGTGCCCGCGGCGAGCGCTTCCCCGAGGCTCAAGGGCTCGAGCGAGGACAGCGAGCCATCACTGAGAAGGATCGGAGTCAGCGTGAGATTGTGGTGCACGCGCGGAGTGCCGAGCGAGACCTTTTCTAGCAAGGTTGCAAACATGGACGACCTCGTCCGAGTTGCGGCTTGTCGCAGCCGCGACCGACCTCTGTCGGCTGCCTGGCCGAGCACTGGCACGGTCCGCCCTTCAAAGGGCGATTCCAGTGGGTCCCAAACGCTGGGCTCTCCTGTCACCGGGTCTGATATGCTGAAAGCTACTTCGCCGCTCTCGGGCCTGGTGTGCGCGTTCAACCGACGGCCTCCTTAATGTAGTAGAGAGTCAAGAACTTCCCCCAGCTCGCACTTAAACAAACCGCCGGGCTGCGTTTGCAGTGCAGTGCAGAATATCACATGTTCCCGGTTGTGCAGTGCACCCGGCAGGCGCACACTCGCTGACTGAATTGAGTGCACCTCTCGAGTATGCAAGAGGGGTTACGACCTGTATGTTGGCTCAGCGCTACAGGCCGCCCACCCGCCGCGCCGTCACAGGCGAGCGTGTTATCAAGCTTCTGCACACGATAGGTGACCTCTGGCGGCCTGGCCGCGGCGGTCGAACAACAAAGACTAGGCGTTGTAGGCTCCACGCGGACGGACTCCTGCGCCGGGTGCGCCCAGATGTCGTCAATCGAGCAGGCATCGCGCCGGCGCGAGACAGGCACGAACGACGTTGCTGCATTGCAGCAACCTGCAGCGCGCAGTGGCTCGCTTGCCGACGGCCATTGTCGCTGGTGTCGTCCGTGAGCCGCTGCCAGAGGCGGGCAAGATTCTACAGGCAGTCTGATGACAACCGACATGAGCGACCTGGACGCGCCCGCAGCGGTTGGCTACCTACGCCAGCGGCCTTACATGGTCCTCAAGGACATCGGCCTCATTCGCCACGGCGAGAGGGCAATCCTGCCGCCCGTCGCGGCGGTCCGCTCGCCGGATGCGGCGTCTGGTGTTGCTCGGCGTGTCGGCCGTGCGGGGCGATCAGATCCTGGAGCGACAAGGAGTGCGACGGATGCTCAGCATCCCGCAGCCTTGCACGTGCTCAACTGGGCGCTGCCAGCAGGCAGCGACGATGCCAGCAATGCTCCGCCCTCGCGGCGAGGCTGCCGACGTCCGACCTGGCCGGAGCGGAGCAACAGGAGCTCGAGCGGGGTGTCCCGCTCGTGGCGGCGAAGATCAAACAGATGACAGGGCACTGGGCCCCGCGCCTATCCTCCCCAAGCTGCGCCAGCCGGCGCTCGCGCTGGACGGACGATCTGCAGGTGCCACGCGGCACCGAGATGTCATGGAGCGCGTGCTCGAGAGCGACCGAAGAACTTGAGCCTGGCGACGAATCTCGGGGAGTCCTGCTGCAGGTCTTGTCTCGCAAGCGTGGCGGGAAGGCGCTGTCACGGGAATGAAACCCCCGCCGGGAATCATGCTTCTTGATTATCTGCATATGCGCCTTCGCTCTGGCCAAGCGGCGCAGCAGGCGCCTTCGCGGCGGTGCGGCCTTTGACCTGCATGGCGCGCGCTCCTAGACTTCGACTTCTCCCTACCGAAGCAATTTGAGGATCGAGAGCCACGATGAGCACCCAAGAGGTTCTGCTGGACAGCCCGCCTCTACTGTTCACGGATGCCGCGGCCCGCAAGGTCGGTGATCTGATCCGGGGCGAGGGCAACCCGAACCTGATGCTGCGCGTTTTCGTGCAGGGTGGGGGCTGCTCGGGCCTGCAGTATGGGTTCGAGTTCGATGAGCAGGTCCAGGACGGGGACACCTGTATCGAGAACCTGGGGGTGAAGCTCCTCGTGGACCCCATGAGCTTCCAGTACCTGAGTGGAGCGGAGATCGATTACCGCGAGGGCTTGGACGGAGCACAGTTCGTGATCCGCAACCCCCACGCGGTCACCACCTGCGGGTGCGGTTCCTCGTTCACCGCGTAGCGCTCCAGGCTTTCGCGTGCGTCTAGCCTTCTTTGCCCGCTCGAGTGCACAGCCCGAGGCGGACAGCGCTGCTGCCACTCGCCCCGTCCCCGATGTTCTCGCCGCGGTGGACCTGGGCTCGAACAGCTTTCACATGGTCGTGGCGCGCTACTCCCACGGCCAGCTGATCATCATCGATCGATTGCGGGAGATGGTGCGCCTGGCCTCCGGCGTCGAGGAGAACGGGAGCATCGACAAGGAAGTCGCAGCGCGAGCGATCGCCTGCCTGCAACGCTTCGGCCAGCGCTTGCGGGATATGCACGCGGACAGCGTACGGGTGGTGGGCACGAACGCCTTGCGTGTGGCCCACCGCAAGCAGGCCTTTCTCGAGCACGCGCGCGCAGCTCTAGGGCATCCCATCGAGATCATCTCGGGGATGGAGGAAGCCCGTCTCATCTACGCAGGTGTCGCTCACACGATGCCGAGCGAGCCCGGACGGCGCCTCGTCGTGGATATCGGCGGCGGCAGCACGGAGCTGATCATCGGGGAGGGCCTGACACCCCTTGACCTCGAGAGTCTGCAGATGGGTTGCGTCTCGGTGAGCGAGCGCTTCTTTCTCGACGGCAAGATCTCGGCCAAGCGGCTCGATCGGGCGCGGATGGCGGCCCGCCTGGAGCTCGAACCGGTGCAGGCGGCGTTCCGCCGCCGCGGCTGGGAGCACTGTGCGGGCAGCTCGGGAACCGTGCGCGCCATCGGCGAGGCGATCCGCGCGCTCGACCCGCAGGCGATCGCGATCACCCCTGCAGGGCTGCAGCGGGTGATCGGCTATCTGGTCGATGCCGGCCACATCCGCGAGCTGCGCCTGGACCCCATCACCGAGGAGCGCCGCCCGGTCTTCCCAGGCGGCACGGCCATACTGGCGGAGATCATGGAGGTCCTGGGTGTCAAGGAGATGCGCATCGCCGATGGCGCCATGCGCGAAGGGATCCTCTACGACATGGTGGGCCGGCTCACCGACGAGGATGCACGCGAGCGAACCGTGCGCGCCATGCAGCAGCGCTACCACGTTGATCTCGCGCAGGCCGAGCGCATTGAGACGACAGTTCTGCAGTTTCTCGAGCAGGTGCGTACGACCTGGCGTTTGCAGGACCCGCTGGCCGATCTGGCGCTCAAGTGGGCGGCGCGGCTCCACGAGATCGGGCTCGATGTCTCGCACAACGGCTACCAGCGGCACGGCGCGTATTTGCTGGAGAACGCCGACATGCCAGGATTCCCGCGCGAGGAGCAGCGATTGCTGGCGCGCATGGTCGGTGCCCACCGCCGCAAGCTCTCCCTCGATGGCATCGAGGAGCTCGTGCCACCCTGGGACCGGGACGCGCTCTACCTGATCGTGCTGTTGCGACTTGCCGTGCTACTGCACCGCGGCCGCAGCTCCGCAGCGCTGCAGCCGATCGCCCTCGCCGCCACCGCGCGCTCGCTGGAGCTCATGTTTCCCGGCCGCTGGCTGCAGGAGCACCCCTTGACGTCCGCCGACCTGCAGCAGGAGACGGAGTATCTGCGCGCGAGCGGCTTCAGGCTGCGCGTCTTCAGCGGCGGCAGCAAGTCCCGGCCGTGACCGATCGCTGTCAGCTCGAGAAAGCCGGGCTGGCCGCATACTCGGCCAGCAGCTCCGCCTGGGCGCTCAAGAGGCGCTCACCCACGGCCGGCCGGATGCGCTCGTAGCCACCCGCGGGCAGGAGACGCCACGCCTGTGCGTTGTCGCGCAGGTAGAAATCGAGGTCCCGCAGCATGCGCTCACGCTGGGCGCGCTGCTGGATCGGGAAGGCCACCTCAACGCGACGGAAGAAGTTGCGCTCCATCCAGTCGGCGCTCGCACAGAACATGTCGGGGTCGCCCCCGTTCTCGAAGTAAAACACCCGCGAGTGCTCGAGAAATCGCCCGACGATCGAGCGCACGCGAATGTTGTCCGACACCCCGGCAATGCCGGGCCTGAGCGCACAGACGCCGCGCACTATCAGGTCGATCGGCACGCCCGCGCCCGAGGCACGATATAGCGCCTCGATGGTCTGCGGGTCCACCAGCGCGTTCATCTTGGCGATGAC
>Ga0123356_10002580_pt1 | contig 19311 bp, 15 predicted proteins | sample TergutEmb28metaG_2_FD_92546 | JGI IMG/M metagenome (GOLD analysis project Ga0123356, IMG submission 92546) | Embiratermes neotenicus P3 segment gut microbial communities from Petit-Saut dam, French Guiana - Emb289 P3 | ecosystem: Host-associated > Arthropoda: Insects > Digestive system > Gut ...
GCTCTGCCGGCTCTGCCGGCTGCTCAGTTATACCTGTATCACTGCTCTCAATTTCTTGTTCGGCCGCAAGAAGAGCGGCTTCATCTTCATCAAAAGCAAAGGCCATCGTTGGCACCAAGGCAACGATCAGCATAATTGATAGCATGATGCCTATCAGCTGCGCCCCCTTGTTCTTTTTTCTCTCAAAACGTGTGCTCATTTTTATCGTCCCCATTTCTTTTCTCCTAAGTACTTTTCCTCTTCCCTAAAAATACTTATGTTTCTTGTCTACTGTTAGTGTCCGTCCCGTCAACCCGTATTTTCTGCTTCACCCTTAAAGACGTTTTATTCTTCGTTCTTATTGCGTCATTTCAAAAGTTCTTGAATTACAATGGTTTTTTGCCTGCACACAATATAAAGCAGTAAGCCCCCAATGCGATAAATCTCCACGATATCTCCATATATGGGCTTATGTCTGACCAGGTTGTCGCCTTGCAACGTTCGCTCGAAGAGCGGTTCCTGCGCACTCGAGCTGCGGCTGAGCGCGCAGGACAAGGTCGCAGGGTCTCATTGCGTTATTGGCAGACCTTTGGTAGATCCTGCAACATTGTTTCGCAACGCGCAGGATGACAGGGGTGGTGGTTTCGTAGCGGTCAGGATGACAGGGGTGGTGGTTTCGCAATGCGCAGGATGACAGGGGTGGTGGTTTCGCCAAACGCGGTAGAGCTAGATTTGGCGGCGGCTTTCTATGGCTTTGCCGAGAGTAACTTCGTCGGCAAACTCAAGATCGCCTCCTACAGGCAGACCGCTTGCGAGGCGCGTGGTGGTGATTCCCAGCGGCTTGATAAGTCGCGCCAGATAGACTGCGGTGGTCTCCCCTTCTACGTTGGGGTTGGTTGCGAGTATTACTTCTTCTACCTGGCTGTCTGCGAGGCGCCCCATCAGCTCGCTCACATTGAGCTCTTCGGGGCCTATGCCATCTATAGGCGAGATGGCTCCCCCTAACACATGGTAGGCTCCGTGGTATTCATTGGTGCGCTCTATGGCCACTATATCGCGCGGCTCGCTCACCACACAAATCTGCGCAGCCTTGCGATGCCCCAGCTCTACCGAGGTGCATAGAGGGCAGAGTTCGGCCTCTGCGTAGTTAAAGCAGCGCTCGCAAAAATGTACGGTTTGGGAGACCTTGACCAAGGCCTCCGCCAGGCGTTGGGTGTCTGCTGGTTCGTTATTGAGCAGCCAGTAGAGAATGCGCTGAGCGCTCTTAGGCCCAATGCCTGGCAAGCGCTCGAGCTCTCCGAGCAATTCCTGAATCGATGCAGCTTGAGACATGGCTTACATACCAGGGAGGTTAAAGCCTCCAGTGGCTGCCTCCATGCGTATCTGTGCCAACTCTGCTGCGTTGTTGAGGGCGTCGTTAACTGCCGCCAGCGTAAGGTCTTCGAGCATTTCCACATCGTCTGGATCAATGGCGTCGGGGCTGATGCTGATCTTCTTGACTCGCCCATCGCCGCTTGCCACGGCCTTAACTACACCGCCGCCCGCAGAGCCTTCTGCTTCAAGCAAGGCCACCTCTTCTTGTGCCCTGGCTACTTCTTCTTGCATCTTGCGTGCCTGCTGCATCATCTTTTGCATGTTCATTTGAGCCATCTTACTTCCTCTCGTTATTCTTCAAATTGTATGGTGCTATTAAAGCTACTACTTAGAAAGCTCTCTATTTCTTCTACGCTTGGCTCTGGAGCCGGCTCTTCATCAAGTGCGCCTGCATCAAAACCGTCTTGCCCCAAGCCGCGGGCACTCATGCCCAAAGTCAGTTTTATACTCATGGGTTTGCCAAACACCGCGTCCACTGTTTCTCTTAACAGCTGCTGATTTAAATCGGTTTCTAAATACTGCTTTGAGGTGGCTCCGCCTGCAGGCAGTTCCAAGGTAAGACAAGACCCATCGGCACTGAGCGCTGGCAGAATGCCTCCCAGGTTTGCGGCAACGCCTCGGCGCTGTTTTTTGATTTCGTCAACAACCTTATTCCATTGGCGGTGCAGCTGCTGATTGCTGTCTGGCGCGGCCTGCAAACCCTCAATGCATTCGTCTTGCGCATTGGGAGCTGGTGGTAGTGCGGGCTCTGGATCAGGTGCGATTAAGGAAACATCAGCCGTCGGCTCGGCAGTAAAGGTCTCTTGTGTGCTGGCTCCTGTAGAGAGCTCGTCTGTTGCGCCAGGAGCAGGCACAGAGCTGTTTGGCCTTTCGTATGACTGGTCTTTGCTCGACTGGCGTGCACAAAGCTGCTCGAGTCTCGCAACGCGGGCTGCCAAAGCATCGAGACTGGTCTCGCTCTCGGGGTACAACATGCGTGTAAGAGCAACCTCTAGAGCCAGGCGCGCATTTGCAGCACTCTTGAGCTCTGCCGAAAGCCTGCCAAGAACCGTAAGGATCCACGCCAGGCTATGGGGCGAGTCAAACGCAGCGGCCTGTGTTCTGAGCCTCGGCAGCGTGTCTTCTCCCAGCTCTAACGCATTGATGAGGTGGTCGTCTTGGCTCGCGCTTGTGTGTGCTCTCGCTTCAGAACTGATGTGCACGGCAAAGAGGTTACGCACATGCGTGGCCAGGTCGTTAACCAGGATGGCTATGTCCGATCCGCTTTGTACGTAGCCAGCAACCCAGCTAAAACAAGAGGCTGCGTCTTTGGTGGCAAGGTTGTCGCATAAAATAAACAGCTGCTCTGTGTCTACCATGCCAAGCAGACTTTCCACCGCACTAAAGGTGATATTGCCGCTGCTGAAGACCGCAGCCTGCTCGAGTGAGCGAATAGCATCGCGCATTCCGCCCTGAGAGCGAGCAGCAATAAGCTCAAGTGCCGCAGAGTCGTGATCAAAACCTTCTCTCTCACATATATATTGAAGACGGCCGACTATCTCGTTTGAGGACAGGCGCTTGAAATCAAATCGCTGACATCGTGCCTGTACCGTCTCGGGCACCTTGTGCACGTCGGTGGTGCAAAGCACAAAAATCACATGCGGCGGCGGCTCTTCCAGCGTCTTAAGCAATGCGTTAAAAGCTGGCGTAGAGAGCATATGCACTTCGTCAATAATGTATATCTTATGCTTACCTTGGGTGGGCGCAAAGTTTACCCGTCCGATTATTTCTTCTCGCACGTTGTCCACGCCGGTACGCGAAGCGGCGTCCAGTTCATACACGTCAGGGTGAATGCCGCTCGAAATATCATGGCAAAACTCGCAGGTACCATCGGGCGCATCGGTAGGCGCCTTGGTGCAGAGCAGCGCCTTGGCGAGAATACGCGCTGTGGTAGTTTTGCCTGTGCCACGTGGTCCACAAAACAAATAGGCATGTGAAACCTTGTTTCTCTTGACTGCGTTTGCCAGCGTCTTTTCAACGTGCTCTTGGCCCACTACGTCTCTAAAGACTTGCGGGCGGTACTTGTTATAGAGAGAGAGTGTCATTGCGGGCTCTTTCTTAGAAATTGTTACAGTTCAGTCTACACATCGTCATTGCGGGCTTGACCCGGAATCAATAATTCATGTTGGTAAGATTGCGGCTCGGAGGCCGCAATGACGGACAGAGTGTGAGCAGTAAAGTGTGTGTTGCTCATAGTCTTGCCAAGCTGTAACCTGGTTTTTTCTTCTTTTCCTATATACTAGCAAATCAACACAGTTAGTTGCACTTCATGTTGGTTGTTGCAGCTTTTGGCTGCAACTGTTACTTGTCGCACATCTGTCGTCCTGCAACGTTTTGCGCAGCAAATGTTGCAGGCTACAGGTCTGTATAATGCTAGTAGGCTCTGCAACATTCGCTCTTCGAGCGAACGCGACAGGGCGACATGAAGGTATAGGATGAGTTGGACTAACCTGCGACTCTCGTTTACGGCAACGGTTGCGCTGCAGGACTACAATGATAGGCCGGGTGTAGTGCAAAGGTATGGTCAAACAGCATGAACATGGTGCAGATTAAAGCTAGGAAAACATCGAGGTTATGATAGAAGCTGATATTTTTACTGTAGTGGTTGCCCACTTGGAGTCCCCCTCCGTTGTGGTTCTGGCCGAGAAGGACGTTGCTTCTCGGCTCCTTGGAACCGAGAAGGACGTTGCTTCTCGGCTCTTTGGAATGACACCGGCAGCTGTGGATTCTGTTGATGCTCGTTACAAGAGAGCAACAGGCTCTGCTGGAACAATCCATCTTGCTTGGAAACAGGATGACGACCTTGTTGTTCCTCAGCTTCTTCCCATTTGGATTGGGAAAAGCGAGGCAGAGGCCATCATGCTTTTATTAGACGGACAGTCTCATACGCGCCCACAGACCCACGATTTGCTCGCCAACGTTATTGGTGGGCTGGGTTCCAAGGTCGAGCGTGTAGTAATAGACAAAGTGACCGGCTCTACCTTCTTTGCTACGGTCTGCTTGAACAAAGAGGGTCGCATGGTGCAAGTTGACGCTCGTCCTTCCGACTCGATAGCCCTGGCGCTTCTCACGGGTGCTCGTATCTTCATTGACAAAGATGTCATGAATGCAGCTGCGCACGATGTTAAGGTCAAGCTCTCCGATGCAGGCGACCTGCTCTGTGACTCCGATGATGAAATGGTGCGTTTTCATTCGTTTATTGAGTCAATCTCTCCCGGGGACTTTGCTCCCTAAAAACTTGAGCTGCCCTTTGTGCACAGCAGTTCTTTATAACCAGGAGGCCTGCCGGTGCGTGGCAGATGCAGCCCTGGCTTAAGCGCTATTGCTCCAGCTGGAGAGTTCCTTGCTCACCGTTGCCACTGTCGTTGCCGTTGGCATCTTCATCCTCACCGTTTTCGCTTCCTACGTCTTGCTCGGAGCCGTCGGTTTTGGGAGCTTTGCGCGAGGTGGCTACGCGCGCTACTGCGGTTACGCGATCGCCTTCTCCAACGCTCATGACCCGCGAGCCTTGCGTTGCGCGTCCTTGCAGCGAGATGTCGGTTGCCCCAAGGCGAATTGACTTGCCCTCCAGGCTCATGATCATGAGCTCGTGGCCCTCTGTGATTATCTTCATGCCGGCAAGCGTGCCTTTTTTCTCGGTCATCTGAATGGTGTTGACACCTTGTCCTCCACGATGGTGAACAGGGTACTCTTCAACGGGCGTACGTTTTCCATAGCCGTTAGCGGTAATCACAAAGAGTTCGGTGCCCGCCTTGGCTATCTCCATGCCAATGACTTGCTCATCTTCTGGCGTGGTCATACCTTTAACACCGGTGGTGTCGCGCCCCATGGCACGCGCCTCACTCTCTTCCCAACAGATGGCCTTGCCGTTTGAGCCTACCATGAGAACTTTCTCGCCGTCCTTAACACGACGAACAGCAATGAGATTATCATCGTTGCGCAAATTGATGGCTATGAGGCCGTCGCGTCGCGAGTTTTTATATGCGCTCATGGCCGTTTTCTTTGTCATACCGCCGCTGGTGGCAAAGAGCAGGAATTCGTTTTCTGGAAACTCCTTGGCAGCAATGATGGCAGCAATCTTCTCGCCTTGTTCGAAAGGTAAGAGGTTGACGATGGCAGAGCCACGGGCATGACGGCTTCCTACTGGTAATTCATGCACCTTGAGTCGGTAGACCTTTCCGCGGGTAGAAAAGAAGAGCATGTAGTCATGGGTAGAAGCCACAAAGAGGTGTTCCACAAAGTCCTCGCTTTTGAGGTTGACCCCCTGAAGCCCCTTGCCTCCACGTTTTTGTTGGCGGTAGGTTGCAACGGGCAGCCTTTTGACATAGCCAGCTGAGGTCACGGTAACCACCATGTCTTCTTCGGCTATGAGGTCTTCGACCTCCAGATCCTTGGCATCATCGGCCAGCTCGGTGCGGCGCTTGTTTGCCAGGCGATCCTTAATCTCAAGCATCTCATCTTTGAGCACCTCGTGCTGCATATGCTTGCTTGCAAGGAGCTCGCGAAAGTAGTTGATTTTCTCTAGAAGCTCGGCCAGCTCGGCGGCAATCTTGCCATACTCTAAGCCGGTCAGGCGCCTTAAGCGCATCTCGAGGATGGCGTCGGTTTGAGCCAGGCTGAGAGCAAAGCGCTCCATGAGGCGTCCGCGCGCCTCGCTATCGTCCTTTGAGCTCTTGATGATTTGAATGATCTCATCGATGTTGTCTAAAGCAATGATGAGTCCTTCAAGGATATGGGCGCGATCTTCAGCTTTTTTAAGATCAAACTTCGTGCGGCGCACCAAGACCTCTTCTTGGTGGGCAATGTAGTGGTGCAGCATATTCATAAGAGAAAGCTGCTTAGGCGTGCCGTCCACCAGCGCCAGCATGTTAACACCAAAGGTGCTCTGCATTTGGGTCATCTTATAGAGCTTGTTGAGCACTACCTGGGCAATGGCGCCCGTTTTGAGCTCAATAAGAAAACGTATGCCGTTGCGGTCGCTCTCGTCTCTACAAACGCTTATCTCAGGTAGCTTTTTATCGCGCATGAGCTCGTTGATCTTTTCTTCGAGCTTGGTGCGGTTAACCATATAAGGAAACTCAAATACGATGATGCGCTCGCGCCCCGAAGAGGTTTTCTCAAGACGCGCTTTGGCACGTAGCGTAAGCGAGCCGCGGCCGGTTTCATATGCCTCGCGAATACCAGACTTGCCCATAATCATGGCGCCTGTAGGAAAGTCAGGGCCAGGCAGCACCTGCATGACTTCGTCGAGTGTGGTTTCTTCTTTGTCAAGACATAAACAAACCGCGTCTATAACCTCGGCGAGATTGTGATGCGGAATATTGGTTGCCATGCCCACGGCAATACCGGAAGAACCATTGACCAACAAATTGGGAAACCGCGCTGGCAACACTGTGGGCTCTTGCAGCGACTCATCGTAGTTGGGCTGCCAGTTGACCGTGTCCTTATCCAGATCGCGCAAAAGTTCCATGGCAGCTTTATCAAGCCGGGCCTCGGTGTAACGCATGGCCGCAGCGCTCTCTCCGTCAACGGAACCAAAGTTTCCGTGGCCGTCTACCAGCGGTACACGGAGTGAGAAGCTTTGCGCCAGGCGCACCATGGTGTCATAGACTGCAGCGTCTCCGTGCGGGTGGTACTTACCAATAACCTCACCCACGGTCCAAGCGCTCTTCTTGTGAGGCTTGCCCGGCGTGATGCCACTTTCATGCATGGCATAAAGAATGCGGCGATGCACGGGCTTAAGGCCGTCGCGCACATCGGGCAAGGCGCGCGCAACAATGACGCTCATCGCATACTCGAGGAAGCTTTGACGCATCTCGGTTGCCATCTCGGTAGGCTTGATGGTGGATCCGCTTAGGTCTAAAGATTGTGTGTTTGTCATGTTGTTCTCGGTTCCTGGCTCTCGTTGCTGTTCTTAACCATACTGCCTTGCTGGTCATCAGGCAGCCACACGGGCTCGCCTGACAAGGTCTCTCACAAGGCGTGCGAGCTCAAGCCCGCACTATCAAAGTACTACACGTCCAAGTAGCGCACATCTCGGGCGTGTTTTTGAATAAATACCTTACGGGGCTCCACTTTGTCGCCCATGAGGTCGCTCACCACTTTGTTAGCGGCTAACGCATCGTTGATGTTTACCTGCAAAAGCGTACGGCTTTTAGGCTCCATCGTTGTTTCCCAGAGCTGCTCGGGGTTCATCTCTCCCAAGCCCTTATAGCGCTGGATATTATATTTGGTGCCCTGCTCCAACTTACCCGTCTCACGTTTGAGCGCATCTTCTGAATAGAGGTATTGGTGCTTGCGCCCTACCGAGAGGCGGTAGAGTGGTGGCTGGGCAATATACACATATCCCCGCTCAATCATCTCGGGCATAAAGCGGTAAAAGAAGGTGAGCAGAAGAATGCGTATGTGCGAGCCGTCTACGTCGGCATCTGTCATGATGATGGTTTTGTGATATCTCGCCTTGTCTATGTCAAAGTCTTCGCCAATGCCCGTGCCAATAGCGGTGATAAGCGTGTTGATGGCCTCTGAAGAAAGCGAGCGATGAATGTTGACCTTCTCAATATTCAAAATCTTGCCGCGCAGGGGTAAGATTGCCTGGAAGGAGCGCTCACGTGCTTGCTTGGCAGAGCCGCCGGCGCTGTCTCCCTCTACTATATAGAGTTCGGTGAGCTCTGGATCCTTGAGGGTACACTGAGCCAGCTTGCCCGGCAAAGAGGAGTCCTTTTGCTTACGCTGGTTTTTCTTGTAGTTAGATACCGCCTCGCGCACGCGCTTTTCTTCAAGCGTTTTTTTGATGATTTCGCGGGCAGGGTTGGGGTGCTCTTCCAAATACTCGGCAAGTCCTTGCATGACCGCACTTTGGCTCAGCGAGCGTATTTCGGTGTTTCCCAGCTTGGTTTTAGTCTGTCCCTCAAACTGAGGTTCTTTGAGCTTGACGGAGATGACACAGGCAAGACCGCTTCGTACGTCTTCTCCCACCATGTTGTCTTCTTTTTCTTTAAGCATGTTTTTAGCACGCGCATACTTGTTGAGAACCTGGGTTATACCGTTTCTGAAGCCTTCTACGTGGGTGCCGCCCTCGGTTGTGTGAATGTTATTGGCAAAGGCAAGCGTAGTTTCATAGTGAGTGGTGTTCCACTGCATAGCAAACTCTATCTCGCCAATCTCGGGATGCTCGGCGGTAAAGAAGATAGGCCTTGATAGCCCGGCCAGCACGTCTTTTCCTTCGTTGATGTATTTAACAAAATCAACGATGCCGCCGGCATACTGGTATTCCTCGTAAAAGGCACCGGTGCCCTCTTCATTTTGAGTGCGCTCGTCGGTGTAGGTTATTTTGATGTTCTTGTTAAGAAAGGCCATCTCGCGCAGACGAGCAGTGAGGATGTTGGCATCGTAATTGGTGGTCTCAAAAACCTCTTCATCTGCCCAAAACTTGATCTTGGTGCCCGTCTTTTTGGTTTTACCGATTTGTTCAAGCTTCTGGGTGGTCTTTCCGCGTGAGAACTCCATAGTCCAGATGCCGCCATCACGCATGACCTCTGCTTCCATCTTTGAAGAAAGCGCGTTGACAACACTTACGCCTACACCGTGTAAGCCTCCCGACACCTTATAGCCTTCGCTGCCAAACTTGCCGCCGGCGTGTAAGATGGTCAACACCACTTCGAGAGTAGACATCTTCTTTTTGGGGTGTTTGCCCACAGGGATTCCGCGCCCGTTGTCAGAAACGCTTACCGACCCGTCGGTTGCGATTACTACGTCAACACGGGTAGCATATCCGGCCATGGCCTCGTCAATGGAGTTATCAACGACCTCATACACCAGATGGTGAAGACCGCGCGGCCCGGTTGACCCTATATACATACCGGGGCGCTTGCGTACCGGCTCAAGCCCCTCTAAAACAATAATGTCTTCTTCGCCATAGCCTGCGTGGGCACCTTTAGCTTCGCTCGCGCTCAAAATGAGCTCCTCTCACAATAAGTTTGGGTTGAAAGACCTATCCGCTGTTGAGCGAAAGAATTGGCATTACGCCTGTTTCATGATTATGTCCATCTTGCTCCATGTTGCTGTGGTTTATTCTGCAATCTTTACTACCAAATCCATGATTGCGGCACGTTAACCCTTATTGGCAAGCTTGGTTTTAACAGGAGTTTACCGGTCTCTTCTACTACATTTATATGCTGCTTCTCTCTTTGTTATCATTGAGACTCTATTATACCGTATTACCTTTTTACAAACCCGTGGGAATGTGTCAATTTAGCCACGTGTGACGGCTTCTCAGGCTTGATTCGGGGCATTTTTGAGTTTTGCCTCCTTGAATACAAGAAAAAAGCCTCTCAGCGCTTCCTTCGAGCAGCTTTGCGCGACACTAAAAAAAGAATATCATCTATCTCTTGCTTTGTTTCTTCTTGCATTTTTAGTCGATATAATTCCTTGTCCATACTTAAATCTGTGGCATAAGCAGCGCTGTCTAAATACACCAGTATCTTCGTCTTGTCTGACCCGGGCTCAAATACCACATTATCGGTATGCTCAATAAAGTGAGGAGCTGCAACTCTTTGCCAGCACAGAAGTAGATTTTGTTTGGGAGTAGGCAGCTTTTCTAAATATTCAGCTATTCCTTCTCCTAAGGCAATTTCTTTCATCTTTCTTTTTATTTTTTTGATGTTGCTCTCCTACTCAGCGCCTGCTGTTGCTCCCAGCTCCATTATGGTAGCTCTTTTAAGAAACTCTGTGTCAAAATATCCCAGATTAGTGGTAGTGATAACTGTTTGCGTGGATTTTTCGATAAGATCAATAAAATATCTCCGTCGTTGTGTATCAAGCTCACTCATAACGTCATCTAAAAGGAGAAGAGGTGCCTTGCCACCCAATCTCTTGAGCGTTTCAACTTCTGCAATTTTTAGAGAGAGAGCTAAAGAGCGCTGCTGCCCTTGTGAAGCAAACCTTCTGGCATCTTGTCCGTCGATAGCAAAAAGAATATCGTCTTTATGTGGTCCAATAAGAGAGCGTTTGGCTGCTATCTCTTCATCTCTTTGTAAAGAGAATATCTCAAAGAGATCCATACCGGGATAATCTTCCTCCCATTGAGCATGATAATGTCCTTGGAGCTGCTCTCCTCCCGATATTTTTTCATAGGCAGTACAGGCAGTTTTTATAAGCTGATTAAAGAGTCCCAGGCGGTGTTTTTTTAGAGAGCTTCCTAACCGGGCAATATTTATATTCCAAGAGTCCAGCAAAGTCACGTCTATTTCCTCTTGCTTAAGAAAACTGTTTTTATGACGAATCGCTTTTTTATACTCGTTTCTAATATGAGAAAAGGTGAGCGATATTCTTGCTCCCAAGCTATCTATCATGTCGCGTCGTTGCTCTGGAGGACCTTTAACGATTTGTAAATCATCGGGTGTAAAAAGAACAGCAGGAATAGTGTCGAGAATATCCTTTGCCGGTCTTTCTTTTTTATTATAGAAAAATACCCTGTTTCCTTCTTCAAACCTGATTTGTTTTGTGTGGGTAATATCGCTGCTTGTTGCTTCTATGCTGATAAAGGAGGGCTCTCCTTTTTTACGGCTGTTATATAATAGCTCCTCATTTTTTGGTCGCCTGAATGATTCATGCATGGAGAGCAGTTGAAGTGCTTCGATGATATTGGTTTTTCCTGATGCATTATCACCAACAATAATAAAAACCGATCCGATATCCTTACACACAAAGTGTTTATGATTACGAAAATTGGCAAGCTCAATTCCGGTAATTTTCATGTTCTATCGCTCAAGGCGAACCGGCATTGTGAGATAAAAATAGCTCTCAGAACCGATGGATTTAAATATTCCTGGCTTGATGGATGTTTGAGCCTCAAACACTATTTCATCTACGTCAGCCGTACTGAGTCCATCTAAAATGTATTGGTGATTAAATCCTATTTCGATTTCTTCTCCGTCTATTTGTGCGGGAATCTTTTCTTTTGCCTCACCAATGTCGGGCGTAGCTGCACTAATTTCTATTTGTTGTGTGTCTGCATGAAGAGCTATGCGAATAGGGCTGGAGCTTTTTGCCACAACGGACACTCGCCGTACCGCAGTTAAGAGCAGTTCGGTTTCAACCACCACAGAAACGCTCTTTTGAGCAGGCACAATTTGCTCAAAGTTGGGATAGTTTCCTTCTATTTTTCTTGAAATAAAGGTAGTGGAACCAAACTGAAAGATGATTTGGTTATCACTTTCTCCTATAGTGATTTGTTTATTTCCTACCGCCAGCTTACTTACTTCACTTAATATGCTTCCGGGTATGATAGTGATAATCTCTTCCAGATTATGAGCATTTTGTTCTGATGGTAAGGTCTCTTTTGCAATGGCCAACCGGTAGGAATCTGTTGCAGCGAGACGGAGTTGTGAATCTTTCACCTCAAAATAAATCCCGTTAAGAACGGCACGCGATACCTCTTTTGAAACTGCCTTTCCTACTTTTTTAACCATATTTGATAAAAGTGTGGTGGGAACTTCTATGGAGCGAGAAGGAATAATATGAGGAAATTGAGGGAAGTCCAGAGGGTTAAGTGTGGCAATATCAAAATTTGTTTCTCCACAAAAAATAAGAAGCCTCTCTCCCCTGCTCTCTAATACCACTGCTTCTGCAGAAAGACTATTAACGATATCTGTAAACACTTTTCCTGGCACCACGGTAGAACCTTGTTCTTCAATAAGCGCTTCTTCGATATGCTTAATAGAAATATCCAAGTCGGTGGTCTCAAAAATAATTCCATCTGGTGCTACGTTGATATGGATACCACTCAACACCGGAATAGTGCTATGAGAACTCATAGCCTTTGCAACCATCTTAATACTATGAACAAGCTGTTCTTTTCCTATAGTGAACTTCATCGTAGGTCTCCTTATTTTTATTAGTTAAATAAATATAAAGTAGTAGTAGTAATAAGGGGTGTTAAAAACCTTAACAACTGCTCTTTTTCCTGCTCAGTGGGCACTTTTGTATGTGCAGTAACTGTTTTAAATCCTTTTGAGTTTTCCCTGTTAAAAAAGGTGAGGAAAACTTTTCAACAAAAAAGGTATAACGGCTACCAAATAATACCCTTTTTATTAAGAGGTTTTCACCAGGAAAAAACATTAAAAGGAAAAGAGCTAAGAGGTTAATATTTCTGCAATCTTCTCCACTTCTATCTTTACACTTACTTCTTCAACCATTTTAGCTTGAATATTTTTATCTGCGTACATAACGGTTGTGTGATCCTTGTTAAAGCCATCACCAATTTCAGGGTAGGACATATCGGTATAACGGCGAATTAAATACATGGCTACCTGGCGAGGATGAGAAATATTTTTTGATCGTTTTTCGCTTAATAATTCAGCTCGAGAAACTTTAAAGTATGATTCCACTGCTCTAACAACCATGTCAAAATTAACCCTCCTGGTATATTGATGAAAAAAAGCACTACCAAGAATGTTTTCTACGTCTTCATAGGTGACAGGAGCAGGGTTTTCCTTATTAAGACCAGACGAAGAATGAGCAATAAGCTTATTAACCGCTCCTTCAAGCTCTCTAATATTAGAACCAGAGAGTTCTACGATCTTTTGCATGGCCTCATCTTCAAAATCAACCTCAGGAACATTTAAAAAGCTACAACAATAACGCTTGTAATTTTTCAGAATGGCCGTTTTCATCTCATAATTTGGAGGATGGATTTCTGCTGGAAGGCCTTGGGCAAAACGGCTGGTAAAACGTTCATCAATATTTATTTCAACAGGAGAGCGATCGGCACTCAAAACGATTTGTTTTTTGTTTTCGATAAACATATTGAAGATTTCAAAAAGGGCATCTGTCGTGCCACCCTTTCCTTCAAGCGCTTGTACATCGTCTATTAAAAGAACATCACAGGTATGATATTTCTTCTTAAAACTGGTTAGGTCGCGGTCTCCTGCCATGGCGTTGGTAAAGTCATTAACGAATTCGGTTATTGGGGCATAAACCACACGTTTGTCTATCAGGTATGCATTGATATAGTTTTCTATTGATCTTAAAAGGTGAGTCTTACCCAAACCGCTTTTTCCATAAATAAAAAGAGGGTTGAAGTATAATCCCGGAGTTTCTGCCACACGCTGAGAAGAACTAAAAGGCATGACATTACTGGGCCCCACAACGTAATTAGAAAAAGTTAAACGCGAGTGTGGCTCAACACTTAAAGAGCTCTGAGCTTGGTTATCCGGCGCAAAAACCGTTCTCAGTCCGCTTCCTAGAGGAGGACTCTCTGAATGAGGAGATGATGAAGGGGGTGTTTCAACACGAGGAGAAGGAGGAACAGCCGGACCATGGTGGTCAGATAAAGTGGTAGCCTGCAAAGGAGATGTTGAATAATGAGACGAAGTCAAAGAAGGAGAGATTGAGGGAGCAGGGGTAGTAAGCGGGTGCGCGTCGGCTGTAGAAACGGCAGGAAAAGTGCTCGTGGTATTGCCTGCTACAGATCCTGCTGCATTAAGGGCACTTATTGACTGTCCTAAGCTCTCATCAATAACCAACGAGATTTCTCGAGCTCCCTCTACAATCTCGGTGACAACCTCCTTGATATAAGGAAGGTAACGCTTTTCTATCCATTGCTTGGCTTGGAGATGTTTGACTGCAAACACCATTTGACGATCATCCAAAGAAACCGGCACCAGATAATTGAGCCAGGCTCTTGCCATTTGAGACTTTGTTTCTTCTGTTGTAGAGAGCCGACTAAAAGCCTGATCCCAGACTACACTTGCATCCACCATGTTCAATTGAAACCCTCCCGAGCATCGCAAAAATTCCTATACAAGAAGCTCTTGAATACATGCCATTCCGGCATTAGAAAGAAACCGCTTCTTGTGTTGGGTACTTTCCACCATTCCCAACTCCTCCAACTTTTGAAGAAGGCGGTACGCGGTGGCTGCGCTTACATCGAGAAGCTCGGCCAAGTCTACTGGGCCGAGCATTCCGTGTTCATTAAGTATAAGCAAAGTTTTTTCTTCCCTTTTACTCAGTGATTTCAGAGCCCTTGGGGCAGGAGAGTCATGTGTTGGTATCGTGCCTATACCGTGGGTTTGTTGAGAGTAGCTCAGAATATCTCGTGAAATTACCTGATTGGTACTTGCGCCAGAATCTGGACTTGATGCTTCAGGTGCAGCAGAAGAGAGAGATATAGTTACTACAACTCCGTCTTCTGCATTGTCTTCAATGGTTAGGTAACCGCAAGAAGCCAAAAGGTATTCTTTTACGGTTGGAAACCCGGAGCCTACACCTCTTATATAATCTTTCATCCAATGCCTTGCCGAGCTTACACCAGGGTGCAACACCAGCTCCTTTTTGGCGATTCCTGGCCCTTGGTCAGAAAAACGAAGGGTGTTTCCTTCATCAAGAATCGAAACGGTGCATGCAAGAAAGCCTGCATGGATAAAGTTTTCTGTAATCTCTTTGATTACCGTGTAGGGAAGATGTCCTCCCTGCTGGCGAGACAACTCGTAGGTCGTTACAGTAATTGCCTCAATAAAATCAGGGATAGACTGTGGCGCAATATCGACAATACGTGGCGCAGAGAGCAGGTCATCATAGACCGCTATTCGCGCTGTATCCTCTATTACCATGCCAGTTTCTTCCATTGTTTCATTTCACCTTGATTTCGCTGTGTCCGTGTGTTTCGTGTAATGCAAGCAGATATAAGCAGTAGCCATTTCGTATTGATGAACAACATTTCATATCTCACAGGATTTTCCACAAAAACTATCAGTAGCTGTTTTAAATTTCATGCCGTTTTGGGCTTATTGCCTGTTATATTGACCTGTGTCTATCAGAAATGAAATAGCGTGAAACGTAGGATACACCATTTGACTAGGTAATTTCAAACCGTCTTCGCCGCTTATTTCACATCTGTGAAAAAAAATGTGAAATACTGAAATATTTCTTCTCTATGCTTGTGGAAAAAGCCCGTGAATCTGTTAATAACCTCGCATTATGATGCGAAATATGAGCTATATCCAGTAAAACAGTGGTCTTTATAGCAAACAACCCCTACTGAAATGAGTAAGAAAAAAGTGGTTTCTTTTTCAAGGTGCTTTTGTGCTAAACTGCTGGCAAATAGCCAGTTTTATACACAGTTTAAAACTACAGTTGCAACAGATTGCACTTAAAAAAACCTCTTGTCAACCGCAAACAAACGTTCTTTTTTGAGGTTTTCCACAGGATTGGTCTGCGTGGTTACTTGTTTTTACACATTTTCCACAGGCACCAATGTGAATAGTGAGAATTTTTTCTTTTCGCTGAGTTGTTCATTTCAAAGGAAGGCGAAGGCAAGCCGAAGGGAAGTGATGATGAATTGTCATTTGACAGCAGGCAGTCAAAACAAATAAAATTTCAGGTTCGCACAATGACACTGCGCGCTGAGCAAGGCAGTGCGGTGAGCGCCTATACACCACAATACGGCTACAAGAGCAGAGAGCCGTTTGAGATTACGGAAATGAGGAACCAACATGAAGCGAACTTATCAGCCCAATAGGCGTAAGCGCGCAAAATGCCACGGCTTTTTCTCTCGCATGTCCACGAGAGGCGGCAGGGCAGTTCTTTCGGCTCGCCGTGCCAAGGGGCGCAAACGCCTAACCGTTTCATCGCCACGCTAGTTCATGCGAGCCCTGTTAGCAACAGGCGACTCTTAAAGCATGAAGGGTACAGTAAAATCAAAAGAAAGCATTAGCCAGCTCTTTGCACATGGAAGCAGATATGCAGGAGCGGGCTTTTTGCTGCTCTATGCATGCTGCAATGGAAGAAACGCAGAGGATTTACACACAGAAGCGGGAAGAGTTGCCTACATAGCTGGCAAGAAACTCGGCTCAGCGCCGCAGCGTAGCCGGGCTAAGAGGCGGCTGAGAGAGGCGGCGCGGATTGCAGGGGCTCCTTGGTATGGACACGATGTGCTACTGGTTGCCAAACAGGGAATCGCCCACAAGGATTTTAACCAAATAGTTGCCTCCTTAAAGCGCTTTGGCGAGCTGCTTGAGCAAAAGCCTTCCGAAGACCTCTCAGCCAGCAAGCAAGAGCGAGAAGACGAAACAGCCAGCACTCAAGCAGTGGCAAAAAGAAGGCAGTTTTGTAGCTTTATGGTTGGCATTCCACAAAACATTGCGATAGTATGTATAAACACGTACCGGCATGTCATCTCGCCACTTCTTCTACCGTCGTGCAGATTTGTACCAACCTGTTCTGAATACGCCCTTATAGCCTTGCGGCGATTTGGCTTTTGGAAGGGGCTGTGGTTAGCAATGAGGCGCGTTGGCCGATGCAATCCCTTTTTTAAGGGTGGCTTTGACCCGGTGCCAGAGGAGTAGCATGCCAAGCTAGTATAATAGCGTACTAGCATAATGATAATTAAGACGCAGCTGCACTACTGCAGCGCCAAGAGACAGGAGACATCTTGGGAGCATGGGACATATTCTTAGACTCTATCTTTGAGCTGATAGCGTGGATTCATAGTTGGTGTGGCGACTGGGGACTTGCCATCATCATTGTCACTATCATTATCAGGCTGCTTATTTACCCAATAACCAGAAAGCAATTCAAGTCGGCTCATCAGATGCAAAAGCTTGCGCCAAAGATGAAAGAAGTCAAGGAGAAGTATGCTGATGATCAGCAACGCCAGCAACAAGAAACCATGAAGATCTACCAAGAGGCCAAATTTAATCCCCTGGCAGGCTGCCTGCCCATGTTGCTCCAGATGCCTATTTTTATAGCGCTTTTTTGGGTACTACGAGACCTGGACACACGAATTGGTACTACTGAGGGCGTAAACTTCTATAAAATCATTCCTGATCTTACAGCGACCCCAGGTTATATGTTTTCTGTCGACATCATTGCAGCCATCCCCTACCTCATTATGCTACCGCTCTTTGCAGCATCACTGCTTATACCCATGCTCTTGCAGCAAAACACTGAAAAAAATATGAAGATCATGATGGGCGTCATGTCAGTTGTGATGCTGTTTTTTGGCTGGCAAATGCCCGCAGGGGTGTTGCTTTATTGGGTGGTGAGCTCTTATATAGGCGTTGGCCAACAGCAGCTCACAAGAAAAAGGCTTATGAAAAAGGATGAACTGGAAGAAAAGGAAGAAGAAGAAACCCGCCCGGTCAAGGTAGAGGTTGACAGAGCCGAACGCAAGGCACGTCCCAAAAAGAAGCACTAGTACTGCTGCGCCAAGCGGCACACTATAAACAAAAGGCTAACGCACCAAGGCAAGGTGCTCGAAGAAAGGAATGTAATATGAGCAAAGATGAGAGCTATCACGACAATTCTGAGAATGAAGTTGAAGAGGGCAGCACGCAAGGGTCTGAAGAGGGATACGAAGACGAGCAAAAGGGCAATCAGGGGTCTCAAGGCTCAGGCTATCAGGATACTAAGCCCACTCTTTCTGATGAGGAGCTAGACCAGGTTGCAGATACCGCTATTGAAACGCTCAGAAGCATCTTGAGCTACTTTGATGCCCAAGATGCCTCAATTGATGAGTACGAGGGAGAAGACGGAGAGCTGATTCTTGATGTGGTAGGAGGCGATCTGGCTGTTCTCATTGGACGCTACGGCAAGACACTCGATGCCCTGCAATTCATGGTTGCCTCAATAGTGAATAAAAAGATTGGCTTTCGCTATCCAATCGTCGTAGATATTGAAGGCTACCGTCATCGCCGCAGGCAGAAGCTTGAGTCTGTAGCAAAGGCATCAGCAGCACGGTGCATTCGGAGCAGAAGTGATGTTCACTTAAGGCCAATGACTCCCTACGAGCGCCGCATTATCCACATAATCTTAAGAAACGAGAGGCGTGTGGTTACCGAGTCCGAAGGAGAAGAGCCCAACCGCCATGTGGTAGTTAAGCTTAACCAGCGCTAGGACGCGAGGAAGCGCTGTGTTTGACAAGAGTGCCAGCAACGAGGAGTTTTGTCTAACACACCCATTACTACGCACACATCTTGAAGCAGTCTTGCTTCATAATCAAAAAAAGAACCTCACGAGCATTACTGATTATTCTGCTGGTGAGGTTCTTCATATTGAGGACTCTTTAGCCGTCTTGCCCGAGATACATGAGGCTCCTACAGGAAGCATGGCGGATTTAGGCAGCGGTGCAGGATACCCTGGAATCCCCCTGGCGCTTGTATCAGGGCGACAGACCACGTTAATAGAGTCAAATCAGAAAAAAGCGCAGTTCCTAGAAAGCTTCATATCAGCAAACGGGCTTGTAGGCAAAATCGTCGTATCACCCTGTAGATCAGAAGAGCTTGCATTGAGCCAGGCAGAGAGCTTTACAGTGGTGACTGCACGAGCGGTTGCTGAACTACCTGCCCTTCTTGAGCTTGCTGCTCCCCTTCTCTCTCTAGGAGGCCATTTCGTAGCCCTTAAGGGAAGGCCAAGCCCTGAGGAACTGCTGCGCGGTTGCCAGGCAGCAGAGAAACTCGGTATGTATCAGCTAAAAAGAAGAGACTATTTGCTGAAAAATGACACGAACAATGCTCAGCGCTGCGTACTTGTATACCAAAAGCAAAACAAAACCCTCCTTTCTCTCCCCCGAAGACCTGGCAAAGCTACAAAGCGCCCCCTTGCCTAAAACTTTTCACGTGAAAACTGAGACACTTGACAAGCCACTCGGCATCAAGGGCGTGTGAGGCTGTGGGAGGCGCAAGGGGAAGTTCCTTGCGCCCACCCGACTGAAAACGCCAATAACAGGTTGCTCTGCGTGCTTGATGCGGACGATGCAATCTAGCTAGCGGTGCGAAGCAACCAAAATCCCCCTGTCATCGTGCGTGTTAGGCTATAGCCAAAATCCTCTGTCATCGTGTTGCGCAGCTAACCACCTGTCGTCCTGTGTGTCGCATAGCAACCCCACCGTTGTCCTGTGTGTCGCATAGCAACCCCACC
>Ga0123356_10002581_pt1 | contig 19308 bp, 16 predicted proteins | sample TergutEmb28metaG_2_FD_92546 | JGI IMG/M metagenome (GOLD analysis project Ga0123356, IMG submission 92546) | Embiratermes neotenicus P3 segment gut microbial communities from Petit-Saut dam, French Guiana - Emb289 P3 | ecosystem: Host-associated > Arthropoda: Insects > Digestive system > Gut ...
GAGCGCGGGGTCGTCCCGGTCGCGTACGCCGCAGATGATCTGCAGGCGCGCACAGTTCTGCTCGCAGAAGGAGCGCAGACGCTCGTACAGCTCATGTTCCGCGCCGCACAGGGGCTTTAGAATTGTGGTCGGCGGTGCCGCCACCAGGCCACGGTGCGCCGGGGCGCGTCGGACTCTCAGTGCCACCGCGGCGGCGATCATGTAACACATTGCGACCGCGGCCAGTGCCGTTCCGCAAACGTTGAGCAAGATGTGAGCGTCCAGCATCATCGGCGGCTCGAGCTGAGGCACCCCACCGCGTCCGACAGACAACAGCGCACCTCGGACCGGGAGGGCGAGATTCCTGTCGCCAAGCTTACGGGTCGAGGTATCATTTGCCGAGGATAACTCGCGCTGCCGCCACCTGCTCGTGTGGCGCGAGCGTAAGCTACTGTACAGGTGCCGTGCGGCAGTTTGGAGTGAGCTCTTTGACGGACCAGATTCAGCCCATTCGCAGCCGCGTTGGCGAGATTGCAGCAGATTCGGAGCCTCTGATCCTGGTCGACGACGCCGACCGTGAAATCGGCCACTTGGACAGAGCGCAGTGTCACCTCGGCTGCGGCGTGCTGCATCGCGCCTTTTCGCTGCTGATCTTCAACGGGAAGGGCGAGTTGTTGCTGCAGCGGCGCTCGGCCGGCAAACGGCTGTGGCCGCTGTACTGGTCCAACAGTTGCTGCAGTCATCCGCGCCGCGCCGAGAGCATGGAGACGGCGATTCACCGCCGCCTCGCCGAGGAGCTCGGGTTGAGCTGCCGGCTCCACTTCCTGTTCAAGTTCCGCTACCAGGCGCAATTCGACGCCGGCGGTGCCGAGCACGAGCTGTGCTCGGTGTATATCGGACGCTGCCACGGGCTGCCCAGGGTCAACCGCGCCGAGATTTCCGCCTGGCGCTGGATCAGTCCCGCCGCGCTCCAGGCCGAGATTGCCGGCCCGGAGGCGGAGAAATTCACTCCCTGGTTCAGGCTCGAGTGGGAGCGCACCTGGCGCGAGCACCGGGCAGCCATACTGACTCTTCAGTAGTACCGTTCCCGCAAGGAGACCCGTTTGGCCGTTCCGCTGCTGCAGATGTACCGCGTTGGCCGCTATGTCGCCGCGCGCAGGCTTCGGGGACAGAAGCGCTACCCGCTGGTGTTGATGCTGGAGCCGCTGTTTCAATGCAATCTCGCCTGCGCCGGCTGCGGCAAGATCGACTATCCGAAAGAGGAGCTGCAGAGGCGGGTGAGCGTCGCGGATGCGCTGCGCGCCGTCGACGAATGCGGCGCGCCGGTCGTGTCCATTGCCGGCGGCGAGCCTCTCATCCACAAGGAAATGCCGCAGATCGTCGCCGGAATCGTGGCGCGCCGGAAGTTCGTCTACCTGTGCACCAACGCCATTCTGCTCGCGCGCCACCTCGACGAATACCAGCCCTCGCCCTACCTGACCCTGTCCATCCACCTGGACGGCAATCGCCACCGTCACGATGAGTCAGTGTGCCAGGAAGGGGTGTATGACAAAGCCGTGAGCGCGATTCAGCAGGCGCGGGCCCGCGGGTTTCGCGTTACGGTCAACTGCACCCTGTTCAACGGCGTGGATCCCGACGAGGTGGCTGACTTCTTCGATGCGGCCACGCAGCTCGGCATCGAGGGCATCACCGTCTCGCCCGGCTACAGCTATCAACACGCGCCGCGCCAGGATGTCTTTTTGGCGCGTAACGCCAGTAAGCGGCTGTTCCGCGAGGTCTTCGCGCGCGGTCGCCGGCGCGGCGCGCGCCGGCGCTGGTCATTCAACCATTCCGGCCTGTACCTCGATTTCCTCGCCGGTAACCAGAGCTATCAGTGCACACCCTGGAGCAATCCAACCTACAACATCTTCGGCTGGCAGCGCCCCTGCTATCTGCTCACCGACGAGGGCAGCGCCGCCAGCTACCGTTCCCTGATGGAGGAGACGGACTGGGAGCGTTACGGCGTCGGACGCAATCCGCGCTGCGACAACTGCATGGCGCATTGCGGCTTCGAAGGAACCGCCGTCGAGGATGCGTTCGCGCATCCGCTCAAGGCGCTGCAGGTTACCCTGCGTGGCCCACGCCTCAGCGGGCCGATGGCGCCCGATCCGCCGGTGGTGTATGCGGCAGAGGCTCGCTACCACAGCGTCTCCATCCCGCTCACGGCGCTCAAAGTCGCGCGCCGCGAGTCAGACGCGACCTCCCGGCAGCGCGGCCTTGAGTGAGGGGGCGCGGCGTTCGGCCACAGTTGCGGTCGAGAGGCAGAGCGAGGGAGCGAAGCGCGCCGCGTTTGCAGCGCAGCTCGAGTCATGGCAGACGCAGATGGAGCGGGCGCTCGCCGCCAGGCTTCCCGCCGCCGACCTTGAGCCCACTCGCCTGCACCAGGCGATGCGCTACAGCGTGTTGGGCGGTGGCAAACGTGTGCGGCCGATGCTGCTGTTCTGTACCGCCCGCACCCTCGGGATCAGCGAAGCACGCGTCGAGGCCGCGGCCTGTGCGATAGAGCTGGTGCACGTGTATTCCCTGGTCCACGACGATCTGCCGGCGATGGATGACGATGATCTGCGCCGCGGGCGGCCGAGTTGCCACAAGGCCTATGACGAGGCGACGGCCGTGCTCGTGGGCGATGCCCTGCAGTCACTCGCGTTCCAGTTGCTCGCGAGCGATGCCGCGCTGCCTGCCGTGCCCCAGGCACGTGTGCGGCTGATTCAGCTGCTGGCGGAGGCGAGCGGCACGGCCGGCATGGCGGGGGGCCAGGCGATCGATATCGCCGTGCAGGGCCGACAGCCGTCGGTCGCTGAGGTTGAGGCCATGTACGCGCGCAAGACCGGAGCGCTGATCCGGGCGAGTGTGATGATGGCAGCTGCGTGCGCGCCCGCGATCGCCGACGCCGAGCGCGAGGCACTCGCCGCTTTTGCTGCGCCGCTCGGACTGGCCTTCCAGATCCAGGACGATCTGCTGGACGTGTTGGGGGACACCACGACACTCGGCAAGGCGACGGGCGCGGACCACGCGCATGGCAAGCCGACGCATCCCGCGCTGCTCGGCGTGGCGGCCTCACAGGCGCGGGTGCGTGCGCTGCATGCCACAGCGCTCGAGGCGCTGCGGCCCTTCGGATCCGCCGCGGAGCCGCTGCTCGCCCTGGCTGACTGGTTGCTGGTGCGCAGCTATTAACGCCCGGCTGCGGATCGCAGCCGCTGCGGCTGCTGGAGCCGCCACCAGCGCTCGATACTGTCGCTGAGGCCAGCCGCATCCAGACTTGCGGCGGCGAGACAGCTGGCACGCGTACCGTGCCCGATGAAGCGATCCGGAATGCCCAGTTGCAGCAGCTGGACGCGTAGTCCGTGCGCGGCCAGAGCCTCGGCGACGGCCGAGCCGGCACCGCCTGCGCGCGCGTTCTCCTCGATCGTGACCAGCGCGCGGTGCCGCGCAGCCAGAGCGGCCAGCAGCTCCATGTCGAGTGGTTTCACAAACCGCATGTTGACGAGCGTCGCGTCGAGCCGCCGGGCGGCACACCCCGCCGCCTGCAGCAGCGCGCCGAACACCAGCAGCGCGACCCCGCTCGCCCCCTCGCGGCAGACCTGCGCGCGGCCGACCGGCAGTGCGGACATTGCCGCAGCGACGGCCACTCCCGGCCCGCTGGCGCAGGGGAAGCGCACCACGGCCGGCCCGCTAAGCGTGCATGCGGTATAGAGCATCTGGCGGCACTCGTTCTCGTCCGCCGGTGCCATGAGCGTCATGTTGGGTATGCAGCGCAGGTAGGACAGATCGTAGCTGCCCTGATGAGTGGCCCCGTCGCCGCCCACGAGTCCCGCACCTTCGACGGCGAATACCACCGGCAGCCTCTGCAGCGCGACATCGTGGATGAGCTGATCGTAGCTGCGCTGCAGGAAGGTGGAGGGGATCGCCACGACCGGCTTGAGCCCCTCGGTGGCAAGTCCGGCTGCAAAGGTCACCGCGTGCTGTTGCGCGCCGCTCACGTCGAACCAACGGTCCGGAAAACGCTGCGCGAACCCGCGGAGCGCCGCGCCCCCCCGCATCGCGGGGGTGATGGCGATGATCCGTGGATCCGCAGCCGCCATGTCACACAACCACTGCCCGAGCACCTCGCTGTAGCCCGGCCGGGCGGCTGAGTGCGTCCCCGGCAGGCCCGTCAGCGCCGTCGCGCACGCGGTCCCGAGCGCAGCGGGGCGGGGCCCTGCGGCCGCAGCGCTCGCCGCGGCCACGAAGCTCGCACCCGGGCGCGTCACCACGTGCAGAAACTGCGGGCCGCGCAGTCTCTTCAGGTTCGTGAGCGTCGCCACCAGAGCCATCGTGTCGTGGCCGTCCACCGGACCGATGTAGTTGAATCCCAGCTCCTCGAACAGTGTCCCCGGCAACACCATGCCCTTCAGGTGCTGCTCGGAACGGCGCGCCAGCTCCCAGACGGTAGGCATGGCACGCAGCGCTTTCTTGCCGCTCTCGCGCAGGTGCGTGTACACCCGTCCCGAGAGTATCCGTGCAAAGTAATTGGACAGCGCGCCGCTGCTCCCGGAGCCCGACGGGTCGTTGTCTTCGAGTATCACCAACAGGTCCACCGGCAACGAGCCGGCGTGGTTCAGGGCCTCCACGGACATGCCCGCGGTCAAGGCCCCGCCTCCGGTAATGGCCACGACCCGCCGGCACTCGCCGCGCCGCGCCGCCGCGACTGCCAGGCCGAGCGCTGCGCTGATGGCGGTGCTCGAGTGCCCAACGCCGAAGGCGTCGTACTCGCTCTCGGAGCGCTGCGGGAACGGCTGCAGTCCCCCGGGTTGCCCGATGCTGTGCAGGCGGTCACGCCTGCCGGTGAGCACCTTGTGAGCATCGGCCTGGTGGCCGCCATCCCAGACGAGCCGGTCGGCAGGCGTGTCGAACACGCGGTGCACGGCGATCGCGAGCTCCACGCTTGCGAGCCCGGCAGGCGAGCGACCGCCGTGGGTCGCGTGATGGTGGAGAAGAAAGGCCCGCAGCTCGCGCGCGAGCAGGGGCAGCTTCGTCACCGGCAGACCTCGCAAGTCCGCGGGTGATTCGAGGCTGTCCAGCAAGGAATACCGCCGGGCCGCGCGGCTCATTTGCGGGAGTCTACACCCGGCTGCCGCGGCGCTTGCCTTGAACTGCACCGTTGCGCAAGACTGTTCCCTCGGGTCGCGCCAATTGAGACGCGCTACCTCGTGCGGGACACTGTTCACATGGATTCCAACTCTTCCGATGCGGCGTATCAGGAGCAGATTCTGCAGCACGTGTCACGCACGTTTGCGCTGACGATTCCCCAGCTGCCGCCCGCGCTGCGCACCGCGGTCACCAACGCGTACCTGCTGTGTCGCATTGCCGATACGATTGAAGACCAGACGAGCTCCTCGGCCGCGGCCAGACTCGGCCTCCTGCACCGTTTCGTCGCGGTGCTGAGCGGCGGCGAGGAGGCCGGTCAGCTCGCGCGGGACCTGGCGCCACGCCTGACCGAGCACACCCTGCCGGCGGAGCGCGACCTCATCCTCAACATGGGCCGCATTGTGCGCCTGAGCGCGACGCTCACCCCCGCCCAGCGGGCCGCGATCGAGCGCTGCGTCAAGGTGATGTGCGACGGCATGCATCAGTTTCAGTGCACCGCGAGCCGCGATGGCCTCGCGCGCCTGAGTGACCTCGACGACTACTGTTACTACGTGGCCGGCGTGGTGGGGGAGATGCTGACGCAGCTCTTCTGTGCCCACGCGCCGGATATCGAGCGCCAGCGCGCGGGGCTCGAGAGGTTTTGCGTGTCATTCGCGCAGGGCCTGCAGATGACCAACATCCTCAAGGACGTGTGGGAAGACCGCGAGCGCGGCGCCTGCTGGCTGCCGCGGGAAGTCTTCAGCCGTCACGGCGTCGAGCTGAGCGCACTGCAGCGGGGTGAGCGTAGCGCGGGGTTCGACGCGGGCATGCGTGAACTGGTCGGCGTGGCGCACGCTCACCTGCGCAATGCGCTTGAGTTCACGCTGCTGATACCGCCGCGCGAAACGGGCATCCGCCGTTTCTGTCTGTGGGCGATCGGCATGGCGGTCCTCACGCTGCGCAGGATAGCGCGCACGCCGGGCTTCAGCAGCGGCGCGCAGGTGAAGATCTCGCACGCGGCGGTGGGCTTCACTCAGCTGCTGAGCGACGCGGCCGTGCGCCGCAACGGCCTGCTGCGCGGGCTGTTTGCCGTGGCCGCGACCGGGCTGCCGCTGGCAACGCTCGGCGTCTACCACCCGCCGAACCGCCGGCCGGGCGCCGGGGTGCGCGCGGCGGCGGAATTGGACGCGGGCTCCCATGCGGCACAGCGGGACCTCTGCCGTGAAGTGAGTTCCCACCGTTGAATCGCACCTCCTCCCTCGCGGACACCGGGATCGCGGAGACACCTGCGTCCGCGACCTCCGCAACAACCCTCGCTCAGGCTACCCGGCTCGAGCGTGCGATCGCCACGGCCCGCGACGCGCTGCTCGCGCTGCAGAGCGCGGATGGCCACTGGCTGTTTGAGCTCGAGGCCGATTGCACCATCCCGGCGGAATACATCCTGATGCTGCACTTTCTCGGCGAGCCGGATCCGCCGCTCGAGAAGAAGATTGCGACTTATCTCAGGGCGTGTCAGGGCGCACACGGCGGCTGGCCGCTGTACCAGGGCGGTGATCTCGATGTCAGCTGCACCGTCAAAGCCTACTACGCCCTCAAGCTGGCGGGTGACGACGCCGGCGCGCCGCACATGCTGCGCGCGCGCCGCGCGCTGCTCGCACGGGGTGGCGCCGCGCGCGCCAACGTGTTCACGCGCATCACGCTGGCGCTGTTCGGTCAGGTGCCGTGGCGGGCTACGCCCTGGATTCCCGTCGAGATCATGTTGCTGCCGCGCTGGTTCCCGTTTCACCTGGACAAGGTGTCGTACTGGTCGCGCACCGTCATGGTGCCGCTGTTCGTGCTGTGCACGGCCAAGGCTCGGGCGCGCAATCCGCGGCAGATTGGCGTCACCGAGCTCTTCGTTACCCCTCCCGAGCAGGAGCAGCACTATTTCGCCGTGCCCTGCGGGCGTGGCAGGACACTGGCGCGTGCGTTGCTGCTCCTCGATCGCTGCGTGCGCCGGCTCGATCCGCTGATTCCGCGGTCGCTGCGGCGGCGCGCGACCGCACGGGCAGCGGCCTGGACCCTGGAGCGGTTGAATGGCGAACACGGGCTCGGCGCGATTTTCCCCGCGATGGTGAATGCACTCGAAGCGTTCACCGTGCTCGGCTACAGCCGCACGGACCCGCGCGTGGCGCTCGCCAGGCGCGCCCTGGAGAAGCTGCTCGTGGTGGCGGACGACAGCGCCTATTGTCAGCCGTGCCTGTCCCCGGTGTGGGATTCGGCGCTCACCGTACTCGCCATGCAGGAGGAGGGCAGTAGCGAGGCGGGGGCAGCTGCGCAACGGGCGCTGGCGTGGCTCAAAGGCGAGCAGCTGCAGGAGGCGCCGGGCGACTGGCGCCAGAAGCGCCCGAGCCTCGCCGGTGGCGGCTGGGCGTTTCAGTTCAAGAACGACTACTACCCGGATCTGGACGACACCGCCGCGATCGTCTGGGCGATGCGGCGCGCGCGCAATGCGGCGGCTTACGCGCAGCCGATCGAGCGGGCACTCGACTGGCTGGTCGGCATGCAAAGCAGCGACGGCGGCTTTGCGGCCTTTGACGTCGACAACACGCACTACCGCCTCAACCACATTCCCTTTGCCGATCACGGCGCGTTGCTCGATCCGCCGACCAGCGACGTTACCGCGCGAGTCGTGACCGTGCTCGCGATCGCCGGCCGTCCGCAGGACGGGGGAGCCCTCGAGCGCGCGCTTGCGTTCCTGCGGCGTGAGCAGGAAGCGGACGGTTCGTGGTTTGGCCGCTGGGGGAGCAACTACATCTACGGCACCTGGTCAGTGCTCATGGCACTGGCGCAGGCTGGGGTCGGGCCCGACGACGATTCGGTCGCACGCGCGGTGCAGTGGCTGAAGGGATGGCAGAACGCCGACGGCGGCTGGGGCGAGAGCAACGACAGTTATGCGCAGCCCGTCAGCGCACGCAAACCGGTGGCGAGCACCTCGTTCCAGAGCGCCTGGGCGCTGCTCGGACTGATGGCTGCGGGACAGGTCCGCACCGATGCCGTGCGCCGCGGCATCGAATACCTGCAGAGCAGCCAGAATGCGCGCGGGCTGTGGAGCGATGCGAGCTTCACGGCGCCGGGGTTCCCGCGCGTTTTCTACCTCAAGTACCACGGCTACAGCGCCTACTTTCCGCTGTGGGCGCTCGCGGCCTATCGCAACCTCGCGCGGGGCGCCCATTGACCGGTCCGGTCGTGGGCGTCGTCTGCGCCCTGCGCAGCGAAGCGCGCCACCTGGGGCGGCGTGTGTACGGCCAGGGTTTGGTGCAAGCGGTTGCGCCGGGGACGCTGCGGGTGGTGTCGGGCATGGGAGGCACCCTTGCTGCCGCCGGGGCGGAGCGGCTGATCGCCGCCGGCGCAGGGGCACTGGTCAGCTGGGGTTTGGCCGGAGGCCTCGATCCTGAGCTGCCCGTTGGGCTGATCTTTCTGCCGAGCGAGATCCTTGCCCCCGATGGCGCGCTGCTTGCGACGGATACGCCCTGGCGCGAGCGCCTCGCGGCGGCCCTCGGGAGATTCTCGCCGCTCGCCTCCGGGAGGTTGGTTACCTCAGTGACAGCCGTCGGGACGGTTGCGGCAAAAGCCGCACTGTTCAAGAGGAGTGGTGCCAGAGCCGTCGACATGGAGAGCGCATCCGTCGCGCAGGTCGCGCGCAGCCGCGACCTGCCGTTCCTCGCCATCCGCGTGATCATCGATCGCGCCGTTGACGTGCTGCCGGATTCGTTGCTTGCAGCCATCGCTGCCGGCGGCGAGTTTTCGCTGTGGCGGCTGCTCGCCCACCTTGCGCGCTCACCCGCAGAGCTCGCGCCGTTCGTGCGCTTGGCCCGAACCCACAGCCAGGCAAACCGCTCGCTCGCCGCCGCAGCGGCCAGTGGCGCCCTCGCTCCGCAGCAGTCGGTCAGCCTAGGCACGGGACCCTGCACCGCAGGAGCTTCGTGAGGGCACTCGTCACGGGTGCGACCGGCTTCGTCGGCGCGGCGGTGGCGCGCGCGCTGCTGCGCGAGCGGTGGGAGGTGCGCGCCCTGATACGGCCGGGCGCCAACCGGCGCAATCTCGAAGGTCTCGCGCTCGAGACCGTAACCGGGGATCTCGCCGATGCCGCCTCGCTCGAGCGCGCCGCCCGCGGCTGCGAGGCGCTGTTTCACGTGGCTGCGGATTATCGCTATGGCGCTCCCAATCCGCAGGAGCTGTACCGCACCAACGTCGAGGGCACGCGCAACGTGCTCGGTGCCGCGCAGGCCGCCGGCGTCCAACGCGTGGTTTACACGAGCAGCACGGCAACCATTGGCATTCCCGCCGACGGCTCCCCGGGCGATGAGACGACCCCGGTTGCGCTCAGCGACATGATCGGTCACTACAAACGCTCGAAGTTCCTGGGCGAACGGCTGGCTCGCGAGGCGGCGCACGCGGGTGCCCCGGTGGTCATCGTCAATCCGTCGACCCCCGTCGGCCCCGGGGACGTGAAGCCGACGCCGACCGGTCAGATGGTGCGCGATGCGGCCTCAGGACGGATGCCTGCGTACGTCGATACCGGGCTCAACATCGTGCACGTCGATGACGTGGCCAACGGGCATCTGCAGGCGCTGCGGCACGGTCGCGCCGGTGAGTCCTACATCCTCGGCGGTGAGAATATGACGCTGCGGGCGATCCTTACGGAGCTTGCCCGCATCGTCGGTCGTTCCCCGCCGCGCGTGCGCCTGCCGGCGCCAGCACTGCTGCCGGTGGCGTTCGTTGCGGAAGGCGTCGCGCGCCTCACCGGCGGCACGACGCGCATCACGGTCGAGGGAGTGCGTCTGGCGCGCAAGCGCATGTTTTTCTCCAGCGACAAAGCGGTGCGCGAGCTCGGTTACCACGCGCGACCCGCACGCGAGGCGTTCGTGGACGCGGTGCGCTGGCTCAGTGAGCAGGGGTTGCTGGGGCAGGGAAATTCGCGCACCTCAGCCGGAGGCTTGCGCAGAGGCTAGATCCGCCCGTGTATACTGACGCCGGCCGAGTGGGGTCCGGTGCCACGGGTTCTGTCGTATGCTCAAGACACTGTTTCTGCAGGCACCGTCCTTCGAGGGCTTCGACGGCGCAGCCGGGTCGGTGCCATAGTGTCGTTACATCTGATCATGGCACTCGCCGGCGCGGTGCTGCTGACGGTGGCCGCGAGCTACTCGGCCGTTGCTTTGTGCGCGGCGCTGATATTCCGCTTCTCGCACGCCCGGCGCGCGCCGCCCGGGCGGCGGCCGCCGGTGACACTGCTCAAGCCGCTGTGCGGAACGGAGCCGGACCTGTACCTCAACCTGCGTACGTTCTGTGTGCAGGATTACCCTGCCTATCAGATCGTGTTCGGGGTGCGCGACGCCGCCGACCCGGCAATCGCCAGCGTGCGGCGTCTGATGCAGGAATTTCCCGCGCTGCCCATGAAACTGGTAGTCAACGATGCGCAGCACGGCGGTAACCGCAAGGTCAGCAATCTGCTCAACATGCTGCCGTACGCGCACCACGACCTGCTGATCATCGCCGACAGCGACACACGGGTCAGAGCCGATTATCTCGACGCGGTGACACAACCGCTGCTCGATCCCGGGGTCGGCATGGTGACGTGCATCTACCGCTGCATTCCCATTGCCGGCATCTGGTCACGACTTGGAGCGATGTACATCAATGACTGGTACATGCCCTCGGTCCTGCTGGCCTGGCTGTTCGGGCATCGCGGTTATGCCTCCGGACAAACCATGGCCGTGCGTCGCGACACGCTCGAGGCAGTCGGGGGCCTGGAGGTAGTGGCGAATCAGCTCGCCGATGACTATCGGCTCGGCGAGAGCGTGCGCCGCATCGGTCAGCGCGTCGTGCTGTCCAGATACCTGCTCGAGACCGTGCAGAGTGAGCCGAGCGCCACCGACCTCATGGACCACGAACTGCGCTGGATGCGCACCATTCGCCTGCTTGCGGGAAGGAGCTTCAATCTGTTGTTCGTGAGCTTCACGCTGCCGCTGCTCGGCATCGGCGCGGCGCTCGCATCGCTCGAGCCGCGGCTCGCCTGGCCGCTCATGGCACTGGTGTCGCTGACGCTGGCGTGCCGGATAGGCTTGACGTCGCTGGCGCGCCTGGGGCAGCCCCGTATCCCGCTCGTGGATCTGTGGCTGCTGCCGGTGCGTGATCTGCTCCTGTGCTGGATCTGGTCTCGCGCCCTGTTTACTTCGCGTGTCACCTGGCGCGGCAGCGAGTACGAGGTGGATCGACAGGGAGTGCTGCGCGCGGCGCTAAATCCCTTGCCAGATTGAAAGTCGCCCTCTTCATCGGTGGCCTGCTGGGCCTGGCACTGCTGATCGTCCTCGTGACGCGGGCGGACCTCGCCGGCATCCTGCAGGCGATTACTCTCGCAGGTTGGTCGGTCTTCTGGCTCGTGCCCTACCGCGCGCTGTTCTTCGTGCTGTTTGCACTCGGCTGGGGCGTACTGCTGCAGCCGGGCGATCCGCACCGGCGGCTCTCGCTGCGCTACCTGACCTGGGTGGCGACTGTCCGCGAGGGTGTCGACCGTCTGCTGCCCGTGGCGAGCGTCGGGGGAGCCATCGTCGGTATCCGGCTCCTGCGCTGGCGGGGCATCGGCAGCAGTGTCGCGGCGGCCAGCGTGATCGTTGAGGTGCTGGTCAACCTCGCGGCGCTTTGGGCCCTGACCGTCATCGGCCTGGTGCTGCTCGCGGTGCGCGAGGGTCACGCAATCCGTCCGGGTGTCGTAGCGCTCATCGTGCTGACTGGGCTCGCCCTGCCCGTGTTCCTCGGCCTGACGCTGCGCTTCGGCTCGGTTTTTGCCCGGCTCGAGGCCTGGATCGGGGGCCTCATCGGCCTGCGCACCTTCGCCGTCAGCGCCGCCTCGCTCGATGCGCAAGTGCGCGCGACGCTGCGCCGTGCGAGGTCCGTCACGCTGTGCGGAGTGGCACAGCTCGCCGGGCTGCTGTCGGGGGCGTTCGAGGTGTGGCTCGCGCTGCGACTGTTCGGTCATCCCATCGATTGGCGCGACGCCACGATCATGGAGTGCCTCATGCAGGCGGTCCGTCACGCCGCGTTCGTGGTTCCCGGCGGACTGGGCGTGCAGGAGCTCAGCCTCATCTATATTGGGCAGTCGCTCGGCGTCAGCGCCGAGCTCGCTCTCGCAGTATCGCTGATCAAGCGCATGCGCGAGCTCGTGTGGGGTCTCCCGGCGCTGATTTCCTGGCAGTGGGAAGAAGGGCGCCGGCTGCGCCATGCGGTCCATGGGGACAGCTCATGAAGTCATAGCCGCTGCCTCGTCCCTGAGGCTCGCCGGACTACCCATCAACGCCGGTTGAAAGAGCAGCGCCGAAGCGAGCGTCCACACCAGGGATATCATGAGGAGCTTCCCCATGCTGGCCGTTCCCGGATGGCTGGAGGCCCACAGACTCCCGAAACCGGTAGCCGTCGCGAGCGCGCTGAAGAAGACCCCCCGAGCCAGGCTCGACGTCAGAAGATGCGAGCCGCCCGAGCGCCAGGCCATCACGAAGTAGATATGGAACGCCACCCCGATCCCGAACAGGAGCGGCAGGGCGATGATGTTCGCAAAGTTCAGCGCCTGCCCGATCAGTACACAGGTGCCCATCGTCAGGAGCCCCGTCAGGACAATGGGTGCCATCGTGATCGCCACGTCGCGCACCCGGCGGAGAGTGAGCAGCAGGAGGCCGCAGATGACGACGAAAGACAGCACGCCCGCCTCGAGGAATGCCTTGACCACGGCTTCGCCGTAGGCCTGGAGATAGAGCGCAGTTCCGCTCGCGTCCGGCGCGATCCTGATTCCTGCAGCGACGAACCGGCGCAGTACCGCATCGTCGTTGGAGTCACCCTTCGGGACCACCGAAACACGCGCCCGTCCATCGGGTGTCTGCCATTGACGCACGATCTCGGGCGGGAGCGTTCCGATGCTGACAGGCTGAGGTTGCAGTGCGCTTCGTATCTGCTCGAGGTTCGTCACGAATCCGGGAATGAGCAGCTGTTCTGCCCTGGCTCGTGCCGGCTGGCTGCCGCGGGCCAGCGCATCGAACTCGGCTGCGAGCCTCGCGGCGTCCGCGCCCAACGAGGGGTCCTCGATCGAGGCCTCACGAAGCTTCGCGGCCGCCCGCGTGAGACTCCCGACGACCTCCGGGTCCGTGGGCGGCGGCGGTACGCTAAGCGGATTCAGCGTGAGATCGAGCAGGTTGGCCGCATCGGAGATGAGAGCGATCTTCTCTGGCTGCCCGTCTGGAATGAAGCTCGAGAGAGTACGTGCGCCGTGGACCGTGGGCTCGGCCCTGAAGAGCGCGGCGAGCCGGTCAGCTGCGGCGAGGTTGGGCCTGATGACCTCCAGCGTATTGGGTGAGAGGTCCTGATCCCGCATCAGATCGACGAGCGTCGCAACTGACTCCACCCGTGAGCTGCGCAGGTGAATTGGATTGAAATCGAAGCGCACCAGCGGCAGCAGGGCGACGGATATCAGTGCCGCGACCAAGGCTATGCCAAGCACCAGTCGCCGGTGCTCCAGTATGTAGCGATCGATTACCCTCAGGCGCGCCCCGGGTGTGCGGTCAGGCGCCCCGGGGGGTCGGGTGAGCCCGATCAGACTGGGCAACAGCGTGAGGTTCAGCGCAAGCGCCGTGAGCATGCCGAGTCCGGCGATCACTCCGAGCTGCGCGACCCCATAGTACGCGGTGGGCGCAAAGGCAAGAAAGCCGGACGCGATCGCCGCAGCCGCGAGCGCCAGCGACCTGCCCATCGTGCGTCCCGTCGCAGTGAGAGCCGCGCCCACGTCCCGGCCGCCCATGCGCTCAGCCCGATAACGCACGCTGAACTGGATCCCGAAATCGATGCCCATCCCGACAAACAATGGGATGAAGGCGACCGAGATGACGTTGAAGCGATGGAACAGCGCGAGGCCCAGCGCCATAGCCATCAGCAGCCCTACCAGGGTCGTCGCCAGTATCGACCCGATCAGCCAGGGCGACCGAACTGCAAACCAGAGCATCAGTACGATGGCCCCGATGGCAAGGGTGGCGATCAGACCCGCGCGTTCCGCCAACGTGGCAAATTCCTCATTTTCCAGGGCGGTGTTGCCCGTCAGGCGAATGCGCACGCCATGAGCTGCGTCGAGCTGCAGCCGCTGTGCGGCGGCGCGGATCGCACCGATCGGTGCCTCGGCGGATTGCAGGCGGGTGAAGTCGACCACCGGGCCGACCAGTATGAGGTGCCGCAGCTCGCGCTCGTCGGGCTCGTGCCCGATGATGAGAGTGCGCCAGGAAAAGAAGGTCGGCTCTCCCGCCGCCAGGGTGGAGAGTGAATCGGCGAGTGTCCGGATGGGAGTGCGCAGCTGCGGCGGCGTGGACTCGCCGCTCTTCACGCCTTCGAGTGTCAGCGAGAGCGTGTTCGCCAGGCCTCGCAATGAGGGATCCGACGCCATGGATCCGAGAAACGGCTGCGCCTTCACGAGCTGCGCGATGACCGTCTTCAGATCATCGATCGAGGCGAACAGCAAGCGGTTGTGCTCCCAGAATGGTCCACTGTCCGGCCGCTGGACCGAGTGGAACAGGTTGGGTTGAGCTCGCAGGCTGGCAGCGAGCCGCTCGGCGGCCGTCTCGCTCAGTTCCGGCGTTCGACCGTCGATCACGACGATGATGTTCGTGGCCTCCGGCGGAAACGCAGCGTTGTACGCCGCCTGACGCACTCGCCACGGGAGGTTGGGGGACAGGAGTGCTTCGGTGTCGGTCGTCATCGCAAACCGGCCCGTAATGTAGTGAGCCATCGCCATGCAAGCGACGATCGCCACCGACACGACTAACCATGCGTGCGCGACACACAGACCAACGAGGCGGGCGATGAGCGAGGGCTTCAGGCTCACTGGCGCCGGGCCCTGCAGGATAAGCAGTCGCTCCGCGTCCCGGGAAGCAGCGGCGCCGCGGACAGCAGCGTCAGCGCGGCGGCAGAGCGGAGCGCTGCGAAATGGGCGAGGCGGTTCATGCGGTCAGATACGGTCGGCCGGATACGGTCGGCGTGCGCTCCATGGACTGCCGGAATGCGTGAATGCGTTCAGGGTACACACTACCGGGCGCGGCTGCAGGAGCTGCTTGATTGACTGGATACGGGTATACGGTGCTTTAATCAGCAATCGTGACCCGATCGAATGTTGGTACGCGCGCGCTGCACCGCTGCGATTACGACGGTTGGCTGACGCTCTGGAACGGCTACAACGCCTTCTACGGTCGCGTGGGCCCGACGGCGCTGCTGGCCGAAGTGACGCAGACAACCTGGGGCCGGCTGTTCGATCCCGCGGAGCCGGTTCACGGTCTGGTCGCAGAGCTCAATGGCCGGGTCGTCGGCCTGTGTCACTACCTCTTTCACCGCAGCACGATTTCCGTGGCGCCGGTCTGCTACCTGCAGGATCTGTTCACCGACGAGCAAAGTCGCGGCCGGGGAGCGGGTCGCGCGCTGATCGAGGCGGTCTGCCAGCGGGCGACGGCAGCCGGTGTGTCGCGGGTGTATTGGCAGACACATGAAACGAACCTCGTAGCACAGCGGCTCTACGACATGGTCGCCGCGCGCTCCGGATTCATCGTGTACCGCAGGGATACTCCGGTCACCGACGCTGGCAGCGATGCATCGGGGCCGCGGAACGGGCAAAGTGAGAAGTAGGCTGAAGGCGCTCGCGCGCCGAGTGGCGGCCGACATGCTGAACGATTACGCTCCTCCCGCCCTGAGCCACGTGGAGGAGCTTCTGCAGTCGCTGGACGCCGTCGCAGGCCAGGGAACGGCGCAGGGCGAATGGGCCGGGTTCTCCGCCGAGATCGCGCAGGCACTTCGTACCCACGGCGCCGATCACTTCCTGCGGCTGCCGCCGATAGCGAGGACCGTGCACCCACGGGTGCGCAGTCCCGGGCCGCGTTACCTGAGCTATCTTTTCGGGTCCAGGCGGTTTTCCGCGACGCTGCAGAAAGCGCTGACCGAGTCGCCGGTCGGCAAGCCTCTGCTCAATCCCCACTATCCCCTCAGCAGTCCCCTGCTCATACAGCATGGCTACCACCTGGTGAGGCTCCTGGAAGCGACGGATTTCGATGTGACGCGCGTCCGGCTGATAGCCGATTTTGGCGGCGGCTACGGCAGCTTCTTCCGTCTGCTGCGCAACCTCGGCTACCGCGACCGGTACGTAATTTGCGATCTTCCGGTCATGTGCGCTCTGCAACGCTTCTACCTGCGCAACGTATTTCCCACCGACCCCGGCGCACAGCCGCCGGCAAACCTGCAGTGGCTGTCGAGCGATATCCCGGCGGCCTTGACGAGGGAAAGCGCGGCGCACAGCCCCTCGCTGTTCATCGCCACCTGGTCGCTGAGTGAAACACCCGCTGCCGTGCGGAACGAGGTGGCGCCGGCGATGGCCGCATTCACCTATGTGCTGTGCGCTTACCAGCGCACCTTCGGCGGTCACGACAACGTGCAGTATTTTCAGTCGCTGGAAAGGACGCTGCCGCAGTTCAACTGGCAACACGCCGAATGTCCGGTGTATAAGAACAACTTCTATCTGATCGGCCGGCGGCGCTGATCCGATGCCACGTCGCGGCGGTAAGGGCGATGGCCAAAACGAGCTCGCAACCTGCGGCGCATCCGGCCGTTGAAGTAGACTGGGCCGGCGGCAGCGAATTCACGGCCGGCCGCAGCGGCGGGCCGACGATTCGCGTCGATGGTGATGCGCAGAACGCACCGAGTCCCTTCGATGTGCTGCTGGCGGCGATCGTGACCTGCGCAGCGATCGACGTCGTCACTATCCTGCAAAAGCAGCGCACGCCGGTCACGGGACTGCACGTGCGGGTCGAGGCTCAGCGTGTCGCGCAGGTCCCGCGGCGCCTCGCGTCGGCCGTGCTGCACTTCAGGATCACTGCGCCAGGGGCTGCGACGCAGAGCGTCGCACGCGCCGTTGAACTGTCGATCACCAGGTATTGCAGCGTTCGTTCATCGCTCATCACCGACGCGCCGGTAACCTGGACGATCGAGCTCAATCCTTGAAGGGCGCCGGCGCGCCGCAGCGACGACCTTGACGTCACGGACTCGGCGGAGCTGAGCCGCCAGGCCAGCCCGAAGAGTGTGAGTCCTCGCGTGGCCCGAAGACGATCGCAAACTTCTCGTCGCGTGCCGGGGTCCGGGGCGCCCAGCCGACGATGTGCCCGCACGTCAGGTAGAGCACCCGGCCGCTGCGGAAGTCCACTTCCTCGTCGTCGCGGTCATCCTGTGAGGGATCGTAGCGGCGGATATTCCGGTCGCACAGGCTCAGCATGTAGCCGACGGTGCGCAGGCCCTGATTGGCCAGCGCATCGGAGGTCGAGAAAAAATCGGCAAACGGTTTGTTGTGGATCGAGCAGATATGGGTGTGAAAGTCCGCGACCACATCTGCACCGTACAGCTGTGCCAGATCCACCCCGAACGCCCGCCACGACGTGATCAGCTGGGAGGCCACGAAGCCGCCGTCCACCTTTCGGACGACGCCCCCGCACTCGTAATGCGGGTCGCATGTCTCGGCGGCATGCTTCAGCGCGTCGATCGCCGACTCGTCGATTGTCGCGAAAACAGCCAGAGCTAACGGATTCATCAGCCGCTCCAATTCCCAGGGCGCAGCGTCGCGGGCGCCTGCTCGCTAGACTTCACGACGCTCCTGGTTTTTTCTTCGCGGTGCGTCACAGATTCACGGGCTTGGATCCGCGGCGAGCCGCGATCCGGATGCACCTCACACTCTCCGCGTACCGGGCTGGCAAGGCGGGACTGCGCACGCTCGCATCGCAGCTTCATGCGAAATTCGGCTGGTAAGGGCAGGTGAGGAGAATCCGGCCGGCTGGGCGGGAGCCCACCGATGCCGTTCTCGATCCCCGCGACTGACCCCGCAACCCCCTCCGACACGCCAAACTATCCGCTCGACCCCGTGGCCGGACGATCTAAAAATCCGACTGCGGGTACGCAGGTAAGTTCCAGCGGCTGTGCCTTCAGCCACGCCATGCCCGCGGATGCCGCCGCGGACACCCCGGGCTCAGGGCGGTGGCGGGGACTGGGTTCCCGGCGGCGACGGTGTTCTTGAATTGACGCCGCCGGTGCCCCATCGTCCGCACCTTATGGCCGAAGCGTTGCACGACGCCTTGCACATCGTCTGTCCGCACTGCGACAGGATCAACCGGATTCCAGCGACGCGCCTCGGTGAGTCGCCGAAATGCGGGCACTGTCACCAGCCACTGTTCACGCGCCAGCCGATCGAACTCACGTCCGCCAACTTCCAGCGGCACATCGGTCAGAACGAGATCCCCGTGGTGGTGGACTTTTGGGCTCCCTGGTGTGGCCCGTGCCAAATGATGGCGCCCCATTACGCCGAGGCGGCCGGAGAGCTGGAACCCGGGGTGCGCCTGGCGAAGCTCAACACCGACGCGGAGCCGGGCCTGGCCGGCGAATTCGCCATCCGCAGCATTCCCACACTGGCCTTGTTCAAGGCAGGTCGGGAAGTCACCCGACAGTCGGGTGCCCTGAGCAGGTCAGAACTGATCCGCTGGGTGCGCGCCCACGCCTGAAGCACACTCCTAAGAACTGACTTCGGCAACGAGGACGCCTGCGGCAACAAACTGCACAGGCACAGCCGGCGCTCTTGCGTGGGCGTTGTCCGCTGAACGTTGCCTGTGACTGTACGGTGTCTGTCGACACGCGTGCGTCCCGCGCCGCCCGAGCCGCCCACTGCACCATCCTCGCCGCGCGACCCGAGGTCTGTGCTCGGCTGGTCGCGGCCGCCGCGATCGCGTGCATGATGCATTAACCTCTGCATGATGACACGCAACCAGCATCGTCGATTACTATCCATCCATCTAGCCTAAGGTCTTGCCGGAACCCTTCTGGCCTACGCCGGGACGCAAGTCGGACGGGCGCATGAGCGGCACAGGAGTGCGCGACGTGGTGGCCGGAGAGGTTCCCTCCGGCCCTTGTCGTTAAAAGCGGAGGATCCGGAATGCCTAGCCACGAAGCACGTGCTGCCTCCCACAGCCCGCTGTCCACCCAGGAATTGCGGCAGATGGATGCCTGGTTTCGCGCCTGTAACTATCTCGCCGTCGGCATGATCTACCTGCGCGACAACCCGCTGCTCAGGGAGCCGCTGAAGCCCGAGCACGTGAA
>Ga0123356_10002582_pt1 | contig 19304 bp, 13 predicted proteins | sample TergutEmb28metaG_2_FD_92546 | JGI IMG/M metagenome (GOLD analysis project Ga0123356, IMG submission 92546) | Embiratermes neotenicus P3 segment gut microbial communities from Petit-Saut dam, French Guiana - Emb289 P3 | ecosystem: Host-associated > Arthropoda: Insects > Digestive system > Gut ...
TAAGAGTTTTTATCAAGAGACGGTCGTACACGAACTGGTCGCGCTGCTCCGCTTGATTAGAAATCCCCACGATGACCAGGCTTTTATCCGGGTCGCGCTCTCGCCAGCAGGCAATATCTCCGATGTGGTGCTTGCTGATCTTGCAACGATCGCGCACAACACTGACGGGCAAGACCCGCCCATCGAACATGCAGCGAAACGCTCACTCTATGATGCACTCGATACCTGCATCACCCGTTGCAAAGCGGGTGACGCGCAGGGACATGAGCGGTGCGAATGTGTCAACGCGATGCATTTTCGTGAAGCGCTCGAGCGGGCTATCTCACAGGTGGGCACGTCTCCCATCAGCGAGATCGTCACCGCTTTCTATCGCGATCGCGGCGTGCTCGAGTGGTGGGATCGACAGGGATTTACGGCTGAACGTGATAAGGCAAATTTCTACAAGACCATGCGCATGGCAGATTCGTTCGCCCAAGACGACGTGGGGTTGATCGATCTTATCGCTCTGTTCGAGCGAGCCCAAGATGACAAACGCGAAGACAACATCGGCCAGTGGCTCAGCGAAGAGGACCAGCGCGTCAAGATCACGACGGTCCATAAAGCCAAAGGGCTCCAGTTCCCTGTGGTGGCCTACTTTGCCGGTGATCAAAAATCGATCGGCAAGAAAGGGTCCTTCGCGTTCTTTGATGATCAGCGGCCCATGATGCAGCAGTTGATCGAGGAGACGATCACCACACTTGATACCGGGATCCAAGATGCAGCACGCACCCAATGGGCACATCACATGCCTACCGACACACGATCACGCGGGTCGATCATCTATGTGACCAAGACCGATGGGAGGGACAAGAAAGAGGACGCGCTCTACGAGTTGTTGCGACGGGTGCTTCTTCGGCGTGACTACGATGAGGCAAAGCGACTCTTTTATGTGGCAAGCACACGCGCTCAAGATCACCTCCTGGTGACCTATCATGCCTCTGGTGAGCAAGCCTCGTCCACGACGCAAAGTTTGGGGCATGCGATAACAAAGATATGCGCGGATACCGCAGAGAGCACCACCTATGATCAAATCTTTGTCGAGATCGACCAAGATCTTGGGGAGGACGAGTGCTCTGACGAGGCGGGAGAACGCGCGACAAGTGAGAGGACCGGTTCTGACGAGCTCATCTTACGGGAGCTGAAAGCCCCTCATCGCTATGAGCCGGCTCATCAGCTCGTTCAGATATCAGCTTCTCAGATCCAGGTGTTTCACCAGTGCCCTTGGAGGTATTGGTGGACCTATGGTAACCGACTCTCGATCGATCGCGACACCGTATGGAAGTTGGATGCCGACGATGAGGTAGTAACCCAGACCTCGGTGGCCCATAAAGGAACGGTCCTGCACAAGCTGTTCGAAGTGGTCGGTGAGCGATCGCCGGGGACCGCAGAGGGAGTCGATCGATCACAGATCAGATCGATCATGACCGCGTACGGTGTAGCTGTTGATGAGCAAGAAGAGATCGAGGACACGCTCCAGACCTATCTGGATTCCGACCTGTACCGTGAGATCGCAACATACCCCACGATCCATCACGAATACCAATTTTACACAGCGGTAGAAGCCTATTATCTGTTCGGTTACATGGATGTGTTCGCGATCGATGAAGAGGGGCATGCGTTGATCGTAGACTACAAAATCAGTACGTCGGATGTGGACAAATCCTTGGTCTACGCGCGTCAGGCACGTCTCTATGCTTTTGTGGCACTCGCGCAAGGTGCATCGGCGGTACGCGTGGTATTTGCGCAGGTCAATGCCGATACAGTCATCATCGATGAGGGCGGCAGCTTCACGCAAGACGATATTGAGACCCTGCGCGGCGAGATCCTCGATGACATCGAAGACATGCAAAAGATCCAGACCGAGCAACCGATCCAGCCCGTCGGAGGTCTATGCAGAGCCTGTGCGGTGCCCCATTCGTTATGCAGTCATTCACTCAGCAGCTAGGAGTGTGCTCCTTCGCGGGCGATCACATCCCTCAAATCATCGACCTTTGCAGGTGCCGCGTTACTTATTGATACAATAAGCGCATGAGCAAGAATGGACCAGAGACTCCCTGTCGTGTGACCGTACTCTGTGGTGGTACCAGCGGTGAGCGTGAGATCTCGCTTCGCTCGGGTGCCAATGTGATCCGCGCGCTTGAGAATGCGGGATACCAGGTGAACTCGCTCGACCCTGCCGATCCCGACTGGATCGCGCAACTATCGCTCGATCTTCCCGATGTGGTCTTTCCGATGCTCCACGGTCGAGGCGGCGAGGATGGTACCGTCCAGGCGCTGTGTGAGTTGCTCGGCGTTCCCTACGTGGGCAGCGGAGTCCTTGCTAGTGCGACCGCGCTCGACAAAGTGCGCTCGAAACAGGTCTATGTCGCCGCAGGACTCAATACCCCGGCATGCGCAGCGGTCAAACCGCACCACGACTATGATGCTGATGACATCATCGAGAAGATCGGCCCCTGCCTGGTCGTCAAACCGGCGATCGAAGGTTCATCACTCGGTATGACCATCGTGCATTCTGCAACGCCGGAGACGCTCAAGGCTGCTGTCGATGAGGCATTTCGCCATGGTGATACCGCGCTGATCGAGCAGTTCATCGAGGGCACCGAGGTGACCGTCCCCGTTCTGGGCAACGCCCGACCGCAGGCGCTTCCCACGATCGAGATCGTGCCGGCCGAAGGTCACGAGTACTACGACTACGATGCCAAATACGCTACGGGACAGTCGACCCATATCATCCCGACACGTCTGGGCGATCAGGTCAATGAGCAGCTCGCGCGTATAGCCGAGCGTGTCCATGAAGTGCTGGGATGTCGTGGATTCTCACGCAGTGACTTCATCGTCGGTATCGACGCGGATCAAAATCTCCAGATCTTCTTGATCGAGACCAACACCATTCCCGGTATGACCGATACCTCCCTGGTACCCGACGCGGCAAAAAATGCAGGTATCGAGATGGAAGAGCTTGTCACCAAACTGGTCGATTACGCGCTCGAAGACTAGGCGCTCTCACTCGACAGCTTCAGAACATCACGTAGTACAGAGATGCCGTTAAGCGGGTGCGACTATCAGTTCTTGCCCACCCATGTAGGGGCGCAACACCTCAGGAATCACGACCGAGCCATCCTCTTGCTGATAGTTCTCGATGACTGCAGCGAACGTGCGCCCGATCGCAAGTCCCGATCCGTTGAGGGTATGCACGTATCGGCTTCCCTTGAACTGAGAAGGATCGCGGTATTTGATATTGGCACGACGAGCCTGAAAATCACGGCAGTTCGAACAGGACGAGATCTCTTTATACTCGCCATAACTGGGCAGCCACACTTCGATATCATAGGTCTTAGCCGAGGCAAAGCCCATGTCCCCCGTGCACAGTACGATGGTGCGATAGGCAAGCCCGAGCTCCTCAAGCACATGCTCGGCTTGATGCGTCATCGATTCGAGTTCATCCATGCTGGTCTCAGGGGTGGCGAATTTGACCATCTCGACCTTGTCGAATTGGTGGACCCGGATCATACCGCGCGTATCGCGGCCGGCTGCTCCGGCTTCCTCTCTGAAGCACTGGCTGAACGCGCAGTAACGATAGGGTAGCCGCGAGCCTTCGAGCACCTCGTCGCGATGCAAGTTCGTCAGAGGAACTTCTGCGGTCGGGATGAGGTAGAGCTCATGGTCGACGATCTTATAGAGGTCATCGGCGAATTTGGGTAGATTGCCGGTGGCGAACAGCGACTCGGTGTTGGCAAGCGAGGGGGGCCACCACTCCATAAATCCCGCTTTGTGGTGCTCTTCGAGCATGAAGTTCATGAGTGCGCGCTCAAGACGTGCTCCGTCTCCTGATAAGACCACGAATTTGGCCTGGGCGAGCTTGACACCTCGCTCGAAATCGATGATACCCAGCGCGGGGCCCAGGTCCCAATGTGCCTGGGGCTCGAAATCGAAGGTCGGCGGTGTGCCGACACGGCGCACTTCGACGTTGTCGGTCTCATCATTGCCGACCGGCACGCTCTCATCAGGAAGATTGGGTGCCATCGACAGGTACCGGGCAGTCTCCTCCTCCAAATGTTTCATCGCTGATTCGTGCTGCGCGATCTCCTCATTGACATCGCGGACGGCCTTCTTGGCGACCTCGGCTTCCTCGGTCTGACCTTGCGCCATCAGCTGGCCGATGGATTTTGAGGCGTCGTTACGTTTTGCTTGCAGCGCCTCGACCTTGCTGATCGTCTTGCGACGCTTCTCATCGAGCACCATGAAGGTATCGACATCCCAATCGTCCTTGCGTGTGCTCATCGCTTTCTTGATCAGCTTGGCATTGTCGCGTATGAATTTGGCATCAAGCATATGCGTTCCTATTCCATCTTCTTATTCCATCCAATGAGGTTGATTGATCCGAGTGGCCAGTACGGCAGCACCGAAACCGTTGTCGATATTGACGACACCGACCCCGCCCGCACACGAGTTGAGCATGGTCAACAGTGGTGCGACACCCTCGAAATTTGCTCCATAGCCGACCGAGGTGGGAACGGCGATGACCGGGACGCAGACCAATCCGGCGAGCAGAGTGGGAAGAGCCCCTTCCATTCCCGCGACGGCGATGATCACCCGTGCTTTCTTGAGCAACTCTTCATGTTCGAGGACGCGATGCACTCCAGCTACCCCGATATCGAACAATCGTGTGACATGCGCACCCATCTTCTCGGCGGTCAGTGCTGCTTCTTCTGCGACCGGCAGATCGGCAGTCCCTCCGCTTGCGACCACGATCGAACCGGCTGGTTCGCTTGGTGGGGCGGGCACCACACCTGAGGACACTTCGATGATGCGGGCGATCTCGTGATAGATGACGGTGTGCTCATCGCACGTATCACGCACCGCCTGATAGTGCTTCTGATCAGCACGGGTCGCCAATACGGTATGGGTGTGGAGCGCGAGCTCATGAGCGATGCGTGCGACCTGTTCGGGGGTCTTGCCTGCGGCATAGATGACCTCGGCAAATCCGCAACGCTGTTCACGATCGAGGTCGAGGCGAACATCGATCGTTCCCTCATCATCAGCCAGCGGTATCGTCTGTTTCTTGTTTTCCATGTTCTTCATCTTAGAATAGAATGAGGGAATCGACAATGAATCAGGATCGGGAGCACGGTACGCGATGAGCCGAACGCAGCACGACCAGACCATGTGGCTTGATACCTCACAAGGGATCACGGCAGCAAAGTTCCTCGATGCGCTCGAGCGGGGCGGATCCGCTGCCCGAGCGTATCATGAGGTACAGCGTTTCATGGCAAGCGAGCGCGCGCAGATGAGGGCATCAGCGGTCTTCGAGGTGCTGGCTCAAGCTGAAGCTGCGGCCCATGGGGTCGCGACCCGCGAGGTCCACTTCCATGAAGTCGGCAGGCTGGAGAATCTGGCGCGAGTATTTGGAATCTTTGCAGCGCTCGAAGCGATGGGAATTGCGCATTGGTATGCCTCGCCACCTACCGTCGGTAACGGAACGATCACCTGCTCGCATGGCGAGCTGCCCGTGCCTGCTCCCGCGACCCGTCGCATCATCGAAGCTCATAACATACCGATCACTGAGATCCCGGAAGAGCCGATCGTCGGAGAACTCAGCACACCGACCGGGGTTGCGCTGCTCACCCAGGCGGAGGGCTTTATGAACGAACCGCCTGAGGGCGTCTTGATCCTGCGAACAAGAATACTCTGACCGATACGTTTTTATCTCTGCAAGCTAGCGAGCCACCCGATACGTATCGTGGGAAAACTCCAGAAAACCCTCGCCGACCAGATCGGCCAGGATGTCTTCGGTGATATCGAGATCGTAGTTGCCCATCTGGGCATACTCTGCCGCATTCAGATCAGGCGTATCCATCACCAGACGCAGCAGCGCCGCGCGTTTTTGACGTCGCGATCCCTCGAAGGTGCTCTGGCGGGTATGGTGTTTGCTGCGACGTGAAGGATTAGGCACCGTCTTTTTAAGCCACGCCCCATAATCGAGAAGGGCATAGTTCCAATCTCGCGGCTCGATCCCGCGCTCGACCGATTGCTTTGAAGCGAGCTCGAGGACTTCGCGGATCTGGCGATCGCTCACGACACTCTCTTCATCGAAGAGCTCGAAGATGACCACCGCTCTCACATTGGTCTCGAGATAGACTGAGGGTTGATTGAGTGCAAAAGCTGCAACTCCGGCAGCGGTCGCCGGTCCTACTCCCGGTAATGCAACGAGCTCATCGTAATCTGTCGATACGATACCGGCATGCTGCTCACTGATTATCTCGGCTGCCTGCTTGAGTTTGAGCGCGCGCCGGTTATAACCCAGTCCCTGCCATGCCTCCAAGACATCGCTGACCGAGGCGGCGGCAAGTGCATCAGCGGTGGGAAATCGATTCATCCACTCGTCGAAATAACGTTCGACGCGCGCCACTTGTGTCTGTTGCAACATGACCTCACTGACCAGGACGGCATACGGATCGGTCGTGCGCCGCCATGAGAAATCACGATAGCGTGCGCTTCCTTCGCGCATCACCCGATCGATGAATGAGGTGAGGTCGACGTGCGTCGCTACTGCATTTGGCGCCAATGCCACATCCAGGTGTTATCCAGCCCCTGGGCCAGATCGATGTTGGCCTCCCACTCGAAGACCTCACGTGCTTTTCGGGGCGATAGTATGCTTTCGCGGATATCTCCGGGACGCTCCGGCTCGAAGGTGGCTGACCCTCCGAAATTGGCCGGCACGCGCATCCCATTGAGAAGCTGCTCGATAGTGACAGGATGACCGCTCGAGATGTTGAATACCCCCCGGTCATCGCTGGTGTCCTCAGTCGCCTCAGCTCCGAAGTCGCGAAAAGCGATGTCGCCACCGATGGTGCTGGTCAACGCCTCGACCACATCGGCAACGTAGACGAAATCACGCACCTGATGACCATCACCGAATATGACCGGTGTCTTACCTTTGGCAAGCGCCTCACAAAAGCATGAGACGACACCGCCTTCACCTTCGGCGGTCTGCCGCGGGCCATAGACGTTGGAGAAACGCAACAGCGCATAATCGAGAGCGGTGGGGTCGAGCATCTCGCGGATAAGCTCTTCACCAGCCAGTTTCGTCTCACCATAGACATTGATCGGGGCAAGTGGCGCTGTCTCGACCAGTGGCAGCTCTTGAGGTACCCCATAGACGGCTGCCGAAGAGGCGAAGACGAGTCGCTCGACATCAGAAGCGATCGCCGCCTCTATCACACGGCGGGTCCCGTCGACATTGATCTTGCGGGTGAACTCCGGTTCGGTCTCGCCGATGGAGACCGAGGACTGTGCAGCCAGATGTACGATCACGTCGGGGTCGAAGGCGGCGCTGGCAGCGAGGAATTCGTCACGGCAAATGTCAAGCTTGCGAAACTCACTGCGTGGGTCGATATTGCCGCTATAGCCGCTCGAGAGGTCGTCGATGACCATGACCTCACCATCAAGAGCCAGCAGGTAGTGAGCCAGATTACTGCCGATGAAACCGGCTCCCCCTGTTATCAAAATCTTCATAGTGTCTCCTCGCAGCATGAGTATTGCGTGATTATCGACCTTACATTTTAACCTAGTTCGCTTATCTGCCATAATAGAGCCATGAAAACCGTGGTGTTCGATACCAATGTGCTACTCACCGACCCCAATGTGCTCTTCGAGTACAGTGGTGCCGACATCGTCATACCCGAGACGGTACTGGGCGAGCTGGACAAGCTCAAGACCGCGCGCGTTGACCCTGACCTGCGTTTTCGTGGTCGCGAGGTCAGCCGTCTCATCTTCGAGTTGGCCAAGGGCCAGTCGCTGATCGAGGGTGTCGAGATCGGTGAGGGATCAACGCTGCGGGTAGCTCCTCTCGAGTTCGGCAGCAACAAGCTACCCGAGGGATTTACCACCAAATCAGCCGACGAACGCATCCTGGCTACCGCCTATCTGACCGATGAGGCGCTGCCCGAGGATCACGAGTTCGTCCTGATCACCAACGACCTCAACATGCTCCTCAAAGCCCAGGCGCTCGGCCTTCCTGTCGAGCAGTTCGGCACCGGCAGCGATGTGTCGTTCGCCAAACGCTACGTGATCCGTCCGTTCCAACGCTATCGCGTGCCCCTGACCATTTTGGCGCTCGCGATCGCGGTATTTGGTGCGGTCGCCTTTGTCAGCTGGCGCATGGTGGAAAACAACGCGAACCAGACACCATCATCAGCCGAGTTCAGAAATCTGCTCACCGCCGATCAGAAGGAAGCCTATAACAACCTGATCGCGCTTCAGCAAAACCCCTCCGACGAGAAGGCGCTGCTCGGGCTTGGTCAGTTCTACAGCCGTCGCGCAGACTATAACTCCGATGTCGGTGATCACGGCGCAAAGGTGGTCGACGCCAAAGAGGGAGTGACCTACTATGAGCGCTATCTCGGTTATGTGCCGACCGATGTCGATGCGCGTACCGATATGGCTCGGCTGTTCTTCCTCAGTGGAGACACCGATCGCGCGATCCAAGAGGTCGCCCAAGTCTTAGAGGTCAATCCCAAACACGTTAATGCGAATTATTTCCTCGGCCTGTTCTACTGGCAAGGTCGCCAAGACATTCCCGCCGCGCTCGACCAGTTCCGTCTGGTCGAAGAGCTCACCAAGAGTGATGAGTTCTGGCACGGGCTCCACGAACAGGTTCGCATGCTCATCCAAGAATTAGAGAATGAAGATCAACTCGATACGAGTGATACCCCGACCGACGTTTCTTAAATAAGGAGATGCGCCCATGAGTGATCTGATCGATGTCGCCATAATCGGTGGAGGACCGGCAGGGACGACCGCAGCGCTCTACGCCGCCCGAGGAAAAGCCCGCACGGTCATCTTCGAACGCTCCATGATGGGCGGTCAGATCGTCACGACCGACCATGTCGACAACTACCCCGGGTTTCCCGAGGGGATCAGCGGTCCCGAGCTCGGCGAGCTGATGCATCAGCAGGCGCTCGCCCACGGTGCGGAGATCATGCAGTTCGTTGATATCACGAATCTCAAGCATCTCGATGACGGCACCTTCGAGCTGACCGCCGATGATGAGACCTATACAGCGCGCGCTGTCGTGCTCGCCTCGGGTTCGGTCCCCTCGAAGTTGGGTATTCCCGGAGAAGAGGAATTTACCGGTCGCGGCGTTTCATGGTGCGCGACCTGTGATGCGGCGTTCTATAAAGAGAAGGATGTGGCGGTCATCGGAGGCGGTGACGCGGCGGTCGAAGAGGCGATCTATCTGACCAAGTTCGCAAAAAAAGTCTATCTCATACATCGCCGCGATGAGTTCCGTGCTGCCGCTACCTTGGTCGATAAAGTGCGCGAGACGAGCGGGATCGAGATCATCACACCGTATAATCCGGTCGAGATCAAAGGCGAGGATGGCAAGGTATCCGGACTCGTGATCGAGTCTGCCGATGATAAGAGCACCCGTGAGCTGGCGGTCTCGGGTGTCTTCGAGTTCGTCGGAGCCAATCCCCAGAACGTTTTGGCCTACGACCTGCTCGAACGCGACGAGCGCGGCTACATCATCACCGGCAACGATGGATCGACCAAGGTGCCGGGCCTGTTCTGCGCGGGCGATATCACGCAGGTACCGCTCAAGCAGATCGTGACCGCAGCCGCTTCAGGTGCGATCGCAGGGTTTTACGCGGTCGCCTATGTCGATAAGAAGGACTAGTACCGCGTAAGTCGATCGATCCAGAAAGCTCGGGAGAACGAGATGTCAGGCAGGAAGGAAACGCGATGATATTCTTTTTCAATCTCAACAATCTGAATGCTGAAGGTTGGCGCAAGTACTGGGCGTGGCTCGGATTGGGACTCCTTATCCTCTTCGGAGTCGTCATCTCATTCTTCATCTTCTCGGCGATCATCCGTACCTTCCAGACCGGACTGGGTGGTGGCACGGTCGGTGGCGTCGATGTGGGTGGGACGCACTACGGTGGCATCACTGAATCGACGGGGCGTTCGGGGTTTTGCTGCGTGCTGCCCTGTTTCCCACTTCCGCTGATGCTCTTTGGCGGGGGTATCCCCTTCCTTGATAAGCTGCAAGGTGATGACAAGAAATGGGCTTGGCCGCTGATCATCGCCGGTATCGTGGCGATACCGATCGCTCTGGCTATACTGTGGTGGCTGGTGAGTGCGCTTCGATGACCTCGTCGAGACGATCTGCCAGATAGCGCGCCTCGATCGATCCACCATCTGCAAACGTAAGCTGATGGGCAAGTGCGAAGCGGATCAATCGCGCCAGATCGTCATACTCGATCGTCCATACCAGTGATCCGTCTTTCTGCGGTGTGACCGAACCGAAACCTCGCGTGATCGCCTCTACCTGAGCTGTCTGACTCTCATCGATCATGAGCTTTGCGGTGTGATAGTCACCAACGTCACCATGCCCACGCTTCTTCTTATTGAGTGCGAAGGGAAGGGTGATATGGTCGCCGGTCGTAAAGTCGCGTGGGTAGTCGAACGTCTCATTGAGTAACTTCGCATCCTGGATGCGGCTGAGCGCGAAACAGCGCTGCGCATCATTGTGGGAATCATGACCGATCACATACCAACGCCCCTCAAAGAAACTCAGGCCATACGGTGAGAGGACGCGTTGGCGCTGCTGACCAGCAAGATTGCGATAGACAAGCTCGAGGCGACGGGTATCCAAGATCGCCCGCAAGATGAGTTCTGCGTAGCGCGCCTGCACATCGGCATGTTCATCCAGAGAGCGATTGCTGCTTGCGATGATCTTGTCGACCCCATAGAGGGACTCGAACAAAGGTGACAGACGCAGGAGTGCAAGACGGATATCGTGGGGGAGCGCAAAGAGCGGCTCGTTGACCATACTGGTAAGAGCCAGATAGATGAGCGCACTGGTCGCCTCGTCCAACTCGAAAAGTACATCGCCTCTCGCAAAGCTTTTGGTCGGGTCGATCAAATAGCCACTGCCTCGCGCGTCATCGATGAATTTGATCTGAATACCAAGGTCTCTGAGCAGCGCCTGATCGCGCTTGAAGGTGGTCTCGAACCACTCTTTGCGCTGTTGAATCGTGCGATTCTTGCTCTTGCCCTCAACGGCTTCGGTCGCATCATCACGATAGATCCGCTGTTCGATGACCTCTTTGCTGACCGGATAACGGTTATCGACCAACGCCGCATAGAGCGCGAATGCGCGTTGCATATTCGACCACCGCCTCTCGCAAGCTTTGAGGGCTGATGACTTCGACCTTTCCGCAGTATGAGACGACCTGTCGGGTGATCCAGTCAGGAGAGGTGTAGGGAAGCTCGATCAGTACTCCGGGGCGGGTGCTGGAAATGGTGCGTGCACCGGTCCAGTCGCTTTCACTATATGAGTGGGGATCCTCGAAATGAAGACGTGCGATATAGGGGGCCTCATCAAGACCAGGATAAGCCTGTGAGACCTCTTTCTCATAAGAATGGGACGCTCGCTCAGCAGGCAGTAACGTGGCTTGCGAGATGCGATCGAGACGGAACATGCGTGGAGCACCGCGCTGACGACACCAGCCGTATTCGTAGTAGTGCTCCTTCTCACCCAAAAGTAGCCACGGCTCGATCACTCGCACTTCGCCTCGATAGACGATCTCCACGCAGCAACCGTCAAGGGCGGCTTGCGCGAGTACCTCCATGACCTCGTCGGTATAGTGCATGCCAGAGATGTCGATAATATGGGGAAGGTATTCGATGGGCGCGTCGATCGTGATCGCGTCACAGAACTGACGCATGCTCGCATCATCCCACGAAATCCCCATCATTCTCAGGGCAAGGATCACCGCTATCGTCTGCATGCGGTCCAAGCGGATCGAGCGCTGAGTGTCAAAACTGAAAGAATCGTGCAACGTCATACCGTCTTCGTCGATCAACAGCGGCAGGATCGACTCTCCCTGACCTGCCAGATACGGGATCGTCAGATCGGCAAGCTCATCGGCCAACTTCCGTGCTTGCGACTCGCTACATCCGACAAGCGCGGCGATCTCGGTGTAGGAGTAGTGGCGATCGCGTGTCAGACCACCGATCAGAGAGACCAAAGCGTTGAGATATGTATATTTTGTCCATGAGGTCACACGGGCCATCTCATCTCTTGAATTCGTTATAATAGGTAGCCATGAGTACGGACAATAATAGCATGTCGCCTTCGCGAAGCGAACGCCGGGCACGCGATACAAAACCAAAATTCACCGCCGGACACCTCATTATCGGGGTGACCATCGCCCTGCTTTTAGCCGGTGTGGGCGGTTATTCGTATTGGGCTTACTACACCTCGACGACACAGTATCGTATCGAGCAGGCATTCGATCTGATCGATTCCGCACAAAAAAAGCTCGATGTCATCAACGTCGTCATCGACTCGGATATCACCGATGAGACCGCTGGGCAGATCGATGACGTGAGGGAAACGATCGAGCCCACGCGCGAATTGCTGCGTGAGGCGGCAGACTACATCAAACGTGCGCAAGAGAACGCGACCGACGAAGAGATGGAGAGACTTGTCTCCATACAGGAATCGATCGCGCTGCGTGGGCAGCTGTTGGGGTTGATCCCCGATCTTCTCGATGTGACCGAGCAATCAGCCACCGCCCTACGTGGTGTCAACGTCGGTTGGGAGAAACTGGTCGAGGCGACCGGTGCAGCTACCGCTGCCAAGGAAGCCTTCGACAAACAGGATAAGGCCGGTATGCTCGAGTCGGTCAAACAGAACAACGAAGCGCTCTCCGCTCTGGCGCGGGCGCGGGTAGAGTTCAACGACGCCGAACGTGCGCTCGAGGGCCTGTCCTTCGAGGTCTACATCACCTATATCGACATCCGGGAACAGATGGCCCAATCCGCGATCAAGGCAGCCAATGACTGGACCGGAGAGGATCAGACCGCACTCAAGATCGATCTTGACAAGTACGCCGAGCTCTTGATGCAGGCGACCATCATGGAGGAGACCGATCTGGTCGCGCCCGCCGATCTGGTCGCCCAACGTTATCATGAGCTGGTCGGCGCCAAGAACGCGGAATATTTCGAGATTCGCGAACAAGTTCTTACACTCGATAACAAGGTGCGCTAAACTAAGAAGCAGCGTTAACTTCCTGTTGGTTTTCTGTTGCCTTTTCGTTGATTAAGGCAGCAGAACTTTACCAGACAGGCTTTGCGCTATGAAATTGGTTTGACAACCTCAAGATGAGGTCTTGATCGAAGCTCGAAGTTTCGAGTGATGGAGGAGTAGATGACCCCGCACGAACTAGTAGTCGATATAACCGATCGTTTTGGGCCACGCCCCGCTACCTCAACTTCTGAGCGTCATGCCGCAGAGTGGTTCGCGCAACAGTGCGACCAATATGGGCTTGCGGTCGAGATTCAGGAGTTCGATACGACACGTAGCTCGGGCTTCTCGCTGGCGCTGCTCTATTTCCTACCCTTGATACCGATCCTTGCCTCGCGTTTCACCCGTGAGATCCCTTTCGTCAACTGGCTATGGGTCATCTTGCTTGCCGCCTGCATCGTATTGCTGGCACTCCAGTTGCGCGGGCGCAGTTTCCTTAACGCGATCTTTCCGAAAGGCCCCAGCCAGAATGTGGTCGCACGTTGCAATGACGGCACCACGGGGGACAAGCTGCGCAAAGTGGTATTCGTCTCCCATCTGGACACCCCCTTCGTCTCACCACTTAACACCGAGGCGACTGCGACGCTGCATCGTCGGCTGACCGACTACGCGTTCTACTATCTGCTCGCAGCACTACCTCTGCTGGCGTTTCTGGCGTTCGATTTCGATTTCATGGAGTTCACGCTCTTCGATGTGGCGATCGATCTGCAACTGTGGCTGTGGGTACTGCTTGCAATACTGAGCGTCGTGCCTGCGATCTTGGCGCTCGACGCGCTGGTCATGTCGCTGTTGCGCAAACAATCACCCGGTGCCAATGACAGCGCTTCAGGTCTTGCCGTACTGCTCTCGATGGTCGAGGCTCTCGCACGCGAGCGTGGTGGCACGATCGAGTCACACGAGTTTTCCACTGCCAGCATGAGTGCGGTCTCGGCAGACGAGCAGTTGCGCCAAGCATCCGATCTCGACCAACCGGGGCTGACCGACTGGCTCGAGCTCGATGATATGTTCGATACGCGCGCCGATGCACACGCCAGCAACTCCACCTTCGGTCCCTGGGAGACGCTCGATTCGAATACGGGATCGTTCGAGGCGACTTCTGCGGCTCCAGCTCAGCGCACCACCGTGACCCAGCCGATGCGCACCGTCGCCAATATCGGAGGACTCTCCAGTGGCATGTATGGTCTGGAGGGGTTCTCGGCAATGCTCGATGGTAAAGAGGTGTGGTTCGTAGCGACCGGGGCGCGTCACGCCGATGCGGCCGGTATGCAAGCGCTCCTCTACGAGTATGGCGAGGAACTGCGTGACGCCTTGATAGTCAACCTCGAATCGGTGGGGCTGGGCAACCTGCAGTGGTACACCCGCGAAGGTGCACCGCTGACCGTTTCGATCAGCTCACGTGTAATGAGTCTGGCAAAACGCGCCGCACGCGAGAAAGACTTGCGCATATCGCCTTACAAGGGTGTGACCGGGATCACCGATGCCACGCCTGCGCTGACCCATCACCACAAAGCGGGTACGATCACGCGACTTCTGAGTAAAGGATTTCCTGAGGCTTACCGTACCGTCGATGACTTTGCCGATGCGACCGATGCGGTCGTGCTCGACGAGACCGTACAGTTCGCACTCGAATTCCTTGCCCAAGCATAAAAAACCAATATCAGCGCTCAGTCACCGTTTAAGCACAAATTGTGCGGGGTGCTAGACAAATTTGAGCACAAATGCCACCATTATCTTGGTCTAATCAGTGATTGAGACAGCTGCCCCTGGCTCGATCTGGACAAATTAGAGGGGGTGTTGTAACGTGGCAGAAGCATATTGTGTCAAGTGCAAGGCTAAAAAGGAAATGAAGGACGCGGAGGAAGTCGTTATGAAGAACGGCCGTCCTGCGATGAAAGGAACGTGCGCAGATTGTGGCACGGGGATGTATAAGATCCTTCCTTCCAAGTAGTACCGCACCATAGATGAAAGAAAAGAAGCGCCCCGATCACGGGGCGCTTTTACCTGGAAAAGACAATGATCGAGCTACCAGGTTCGCGATCGACAACCTTGGGCTGTTTTCTATCTATACCTTCTACGTGCGATTTTGCTTGTAATTACTGTTCGCAGGATACTACAATGCAACTAGCAGCATTTCCGCTGTTATCAGCGTGCATGTGTTGAAATAACGCTCGTTTCACTGGGGGATGATTCTGTATGAGCACACATAGACACTTAATACGTCGGTCAGTTCATCATAGATCAGGATGGGCGGAACAATCATCTCATTCGGGCAAGAGCACATCAGTGCGCCTTTTGTCTCTTTTGATTGTCGCCGTGATGCTCCTTCCCACAGTGCTTACCGGATTGGCGTTCGGTGATGATGAAACGCTCTACCACTATCCCGGACATGGGACATCTTCGACCACCTATTCGGTCAGTGATGGCTCCTCGGTCATTGGAACCTTTTGTGTCGCGCTTCATATTGCGAATCTTTCGAGTGAATACTCCCGGGTCGACAATCCGGGAGATAATGAAGACGAGATAGCAGCCATAATGGGAGTCGATGCCCAGACTTTGGCAGAGATACGCCATGCGATTGCCGAGATGAGAACGTTATACACCCATGCAGGATCGTTATCTCTTGAACAAGTACAGCAAAACATTCTTCCAGACACAGCAGGTCGTGCTATCAGTCCGAAGCTGACCCAGAATCTGATATGGTATCGGCAGTATCTGTCCAATCCAGATTTCTTTAGAAACCCGCTTCCCTCTCCTTTTAAGCCGTTTACCGCGGCCGAGCAAGCGTACTATTACGATGGAGGCCTAACTCTCAACGATCGTATCGATGTCATCTTGGTCGAGCCCGATGATACTGATCCGAATGAATACGGTTATCTCGGGCCATTCACTCTGGAATACAAGACGATCAGCGGTAACGGGTCGACACTTGAAGCGATCAACAATAATGGAACGAGCAATACCATTCCGCCCACATATTCGACCGGATCCTCACTACTCGCGAGCTATTCTGCCGCTGCTGATGGCAGTGGCGCACGTCTGCAAAAGGTCACAATCGGTGATCAGTTCTGGGTGAAACCTCTACTGTCAGGTGGATCATACGTGTCGCTGTATCCAGATCAACATATAATCCTGGGAATCCAATATGAGTCGATATTTGTAGATGAGGGCTTCCAGACTCAGTTCCATATCGAGTTCGATTTTGCCCAGACGCTTCCTCTCTATGTGGGCGAAGGAAAACCCTCAGTCTCGAAAACGGTGAGCCTGTTCGGTGCGAACAGTCCCGCAGGCGATCAGTCCAAGTATCTCCAACTCGAGGAAGACGATAAGGCTTTGTTCAGCATGAGCGTGACCAACAATTCCGACGCGTGGCCAATAGATTATCTTTTCGTGGATTCGAATTGGCCGGATACCGGAAGCGTGCGACGCATCTATACTCCCGCACAACTTGCAGCGATTACCGATGAGGAGGACATCGAGTGGCGTGTTATGAATAATCTCGACCTCACGAATTACTGCGAGGCGCGCGGTTGGCCGTATATCACCCTAGGAGAGGGGTCACAGCTGAACGGTCAGGGCTATACCATCAGCGGACTTGATATTCGAGAGCACTTAAGCCAGACCCGTCTCAGCGTCAGTAATATGGGGCTGATCTCAGTCAACAACGGAACCATACACAACCTTGCAATTACTGATTTCAGTGTTATTGGAGCGAGGACCGAAGACTTTACCACGGTATCGGGAAATAACATCGGAGCAATTGTCGCAACGAATAACGGGACGATACGCGATCTAGACGTATCGAATATCTCGGTACATGGAGTCACGAACTATGGAGGAATAACCGGAACCAACAACGGCGATATTACAAATCTTACCGTCGATAGTGTTACGGTAAACGTGGCTTGTACTGGTTCTGGCACTACCTTTAGTTTGATCTGCCAATCAGCAGGCGGTATAGCTGGAACAAATAATGGGACGATAGAGCATGTCACTCTTGCTGGCGTTCATTTCGCAGAAAGTGGTTTAGTGTGGGGAGCGACTCAAAGCTCTAGTGAATTCTATTTCAACGGCGGAGTTGCCGGAATAAACACAGTTGAAGGAGCGATACGATATCTTCAAGTCAGCGACGTAGAATTCATCAACAATTATCCACGCATGTTCGGTGGTCAGCAGGGCGCTCGTTTCGGCGGTATAGCCGGTAATAACCTTGGGGTCATCGAGGAACTGGCCATATCAGATGTAGTGCTCGATACAGGCTTTGAGCGAGGACTCGGTACTACGGGTGCGGCATCAAATGCAATGGGAGGGATAGTAGGGCATAATCCCGGAGGTGTCGTTCGCAATGCTGTGGTAAAAGACTCGACCATTGTGGGTACCAGAGCTGGAGGAGCAATTGGAGAGAGCCGCATCCGCCGAGTGATTACTTGGGAAGGGCTCGAATCCACTTACACGTTCTACAATTCTCTCTTTGAGAATATTGAGGTAACACACTCGACCCTGATCACGGGACACTATGGGTCACACTGTGGTGGGCTCCTTGCCCAAGGTTATTACGAGGGTGGTACTGGCAATGTATGTGACGCATCAAGAATTATCAACTGCTTGGTCGAAGACGTTGATATAAAAGGTATCAACTTGTCTAATAATTCACAAATTGGTGGGATTGCGGGCCAGCTCTCGATGAAAGATACGGATTTTGGCGTTGGAATCACGACCGAGTTTCGTGACAATGAGGTCAAGAATGTATCGGTGACACTGTCAACTCTTGGATCTGCAACAGATATCAACGCTCGAATCGGTGGTGCGATCGGATATAACTATGGGCGACGAGAAGTGTTAAATACAAAGATTGATGGGTTCAGCGTCACGCTTGATGTACCCGATCGGACCACTATGGTCTCCGACTCAGAACCGGTGATCGGCGGAATCATCGGATTTAGTGAAGATCCTGGCGGGGTCGTCTTTTTCGATATTAAACATTGCTCAGTCAATGATCTCGATGTCAGGATCGAACCATACTTCTGGCAGGCTTACGTAGGGGGCATTCTCGGTCAGGTGAATCACAGATATGCGGGAACATGGACGATATCTGAATGCCAGGTAGCTAACTCATACATTCTCAATAAGGGAGCGACTGGCGGCATATTCGGGTATACCCAGTCGTCAAATCTTGGAAACGAATCTATTAAGAACTGCTCGGTAACGGGAACGACACTTGAGAGTAACCTGACGATCAATCCTGATGCCACAACGGTCAACCAATGCGAAGTTCGTGCGTTAGTAGAAGGTTCGAATGCTCCCGTTATACCGGAAATTGGTGGTATTACTGGACGTTTCGCTGGAGTTGTTGATCAGTGCTTTGCTGATGTGACCATTTTGGAGAATGTGCCAAATGTTCGGACCGGCGGTATTGCAGAAACTACTAATACGACAGTGACCAACTGTTATTCAGCTGGCAGCATCACCCAAACGGAGTTGCCTCGCATCGCTCAAGGGTTACCAAACTCAGTTGAGGATAGATCGGAAGTTTTCGGTATCGGCGGTAGTGTTGGAACATTTTCGACGCTGAGTACTCCATCTCACAACAATATCTCTACCATGACGATACACGCCAAAACAGACCGAGTAGCCGGGATCAGCGGTAGTGAACTCAGCACTTCGAACATCCAGGATGTTTATTCATGCATTGCAGCGAATCCGATTATACACACCGACAACGGAAGAGGGTTTGGCAAAACATATGATGATTTTAGGAGAGTAAGCGCGAGCCGAAGTACCACGGCAGGAGCCCTTGCTTGGAGAGACAATCTGCGGCATCTGGATACACAAGTTTTCACACGCGGTACGGGGTCTACGCCTCCACTTGACGATGAGAAGACACTAAAAGGGCGCGATGGTCTCGCGACTAGCAAGGCTGACTTGCAAAGCCCCGTGCAATCGAAGTATGAGGAGATCTATGTCGGCTGGGATTTCGAGGATATCTGGAATCCACCGACCGGAACCGATTATCCCACTCTTCGGCACATAGGACCGAGCGAGCCGGTGGGCACCTCGGGATCAGTTGGATATACCAATCTGAGCGATCTGGGCGCAGATGAGACCTTGATCCCGACCTTGACCACCCGTAATAGTGGAACGTGGGCCTATGGTGCTCGTACCCGATGCGTCA
>Ga0123356_10002583_pt1 | contig 19301 bp, 10 predicted proteins | sample TergutEmb28metaG_2_FD_92546 | JGI IMG/M metagenome (GOLD analysis project Ga0123356, IMG submission 92546) | Embiratermes neotenicus P3 segment gut microbial communities from Petit-Saut dam, French Guiana - Emb289 P3 | ecosystem: Host-associated > Arthropoda: Insects > Digestive system > Gut ...
AGTGCTAAAGAAAAAAATTTTTTGGCAAAAATTGCCATATGGGGGATAAAATGCTATTTCCAACAGGAAAAACAGATTCTTACAACTCGCTTGTTAGCAAAAACAAAGTTATTTCGTTTTTTATTAAAAGCGCGCACATAATCGGCATAGTGCTTGGCGTGCTTTTCTTGATTTTGTTCTTTGTGAGTGGCTTTAATGTTGCCTTGCTTATTGTGGGCATTGTGTTTGCTTTGGCAGGATACATTGTGAGGGCAATAATGAGATCACTTTTTATCAAAACTTCTGCTAAAATAATTAGTACATATAAAAGTGCCTACAGGGTGCTTGAACAAAACGAGGTTATTAGCTTTTTGCAGGATAATTACGGGCTTGAAGCTAAAGTTAACGGTAGCAAAAGATTTATTTGCTATTTAAGCGCAGATAAGCAAACGCTTAACTTTATTTCAAACGACATAACGGAAATTATCGGCATGAAAACATTTAATGCGGAATACGCTACCGCGCTTAGCCGTGATTTCGGCTTGCTAAGCATACCTTTATGCCATGTAGACAGCTATATGCTTCAGGGGGCAGGTAGCTGTGTGCTTATTGCCCAAAAAGACGGCACGGTTTGTCGCATTACATTTGACAGTTCAAAATTCTTTGATAGAGCTATCCCCACATTTGAATTCCACTTTAAAACTGAGAAGAGAGCGTAACAACAAAACTAATTCAGAATTCAGAATTCAGAATGCAGAATTGTGGATTAATTAGTAATAAGATTTAAAAACAGTGCTTGGCAACTTGTAAGCCGTAACTAAATATTCCTAAAATTTAAAGAACTTTGCAAGGGTGAGTGTTGCAAAGTTCTTATTTTTTGGAACTTTGCGAGGGTGAGTGTTGCAAAGTTCTTGACAATGTGTTAATAATGATATATAATTCAGTGATTCCTTTAAAAGAATGGGGGTGCAAAGTGGCAAAATTAATTGAAAGGCAAGTTTACGCGGAAAGAATTAAGGGGTTTATTGACACAGAACAAATCAAGGTTATCACAGGTGTCCGCAGGTGCGGAAAATCTGAGATTTTGAAATTGATTCAAGCGGAAGTTCTAAAGCGGACGGATAAAGAACATATCATATTTATAGACTTTGAGGATTTGGAATTTAACGAGATTCTTGATTATATGAAGCTACATGATTATGTTACCGATAGAATTAAGGACGATAAAACCCACTATATTTTTCTTGACGAAATCCAAAAGGTTAAGGGTTGGGAAAGAGTTGTGGCTTCGCTTAGAAAAAAGAATACCGATATTTATATTGCAGGTTCTAACGCACAGCTACTTTCGGGCGAACTTGCAACGCTTATTGCAGGAAGATATGTGGCTTTTGAGATTAATACCTTATCTTTTAGCGAGTTTAATTTTTTCAGAAAAACCTCTGGAATTGAAGATAATTCAAGCGAACCAAGCAAAATGTTGGACGAGTATATTAAAATCGGCGGTTTTCCAATTCTTTCCACAAGGCAGTTCGGCAAGGACGAAAGCAGGAAGATTGTGGCAGACATTCATTCTTCGGCGGTTTTAAAAGATGTTATTGAACGGAATAATGTTAAAAATATTGCCTTGCTTCAAAGGGTGATTTCATTTATTTACGATAATATCGGCAAGCTGGTTTCGGTGAGAAATATTGAGGCGTACCTTAAAAACAACGGTGGCGGTAGCTTTGAAACAATAAGCAATTATATAACCTTTTTGGAAAACGCTTGCATAATAAGAAAAGCACCGCGGTATGAGATTAAGGGGAAAAAGCTGTTAGAAAGCAATGATAAATATTACCTTGCGGATCATTCCTTGCAATATGCCGTTAGGGATATGCGAGAGGAAAATATGCCGGGGATTTTAGAAAACATTATTTTTAACGAACTTGTTTACAGGGGTTATAATGTTTATGTGGGCAAAATGTCTAAAGACGATAACAGAGAGATTGATTTTGTTGCCGAGAAGTACGGTGGCAATGAAAAGGTTTATGTGCAAGTTTGCTATGATTACAGCTTGAGTGAAACAAGGGAACGCGAATTTGCCCCACTAACTGAAATTAAAGATCTTTTTCCAAAATATGTGGTGAGTTACAAGCTGTTTGGCAAAGATAATGCCAACGGCGTGGTTGGCATTAAACTGAGTGATTTCTTGCTTAAGGATAGCTTTTAATCCGATAAAAATAGATTTATTCTTCCATATCCACAAACTTAACGGTGTTGCCCTTAATGTTTAGGATTTCTTTGGCTTGTTCGCGAAGTTCAAACTTTTTGATTTTTCCGCTTGCTGTCATGGGGAATTCGTTTACAAAGTAAAAGTAATTGGGGACTTTGTGGCGTGCAAGGTTATTTAAAATAAAATCCCTAAGTTCTTTTTCCGTTACTTGCGCGCCGTCCTTTTTAATTATGAATGCAAAGGCTTCCTCGCCGTAGCGTTCTGAGGGAACGGCAACGATTTGCGCGTCTTTCACCGCAGGGTGCTTATATAAAAAGTCCTCAATTTCCTTGGGGAAAAGGTTTTCACCGCCCCTTATAATCATATCTTTTATTCTGCCTGTTATCTTATAATATCCGTCTTTATCCACTGTCGCAATATCGCCTGTGTAAAGCCAGCCGTCTTTATCCACGGCTTTGCTTGTTGCTTCGGGCATATTATAGTATCCTTTCATAACATTATAGCCCTTTACGCAGAATTCCCCCGCTACCCCGATAGGCATTTCTTCGCTTCGGTTTTCAGGGTTCACAATCTTTGTTTCCACAAATGGAATTTTCCTGCCCACGGTGGAAACCTTTCTTTCAATAGTATCGTCTACCGTAGTCATAGTGCAAGCGGGGCTTGCTTCGGTTTGCCCGTAAGTTATGGTGATTTCGCGCATATTCATTTTTTCCATAACATCTTGCATGGTTTTAATGGGGCAGGGTGAACCCGCCATAATGCCTGTTCTTAAAGAAGAATAATCATATTTTGCAAAATCTCTGTGTTCCAAAATCCCGATAAACATTGTCGGCACACCGTGAACCGCCGTGCATTTTTCATATTCCACCGTGTGCATTACTTTCATTGGGGTGTAAAACAATAGCGGAACCATGGCTGTGCCGTGGGTAACGGACGCCATTATGCCAAGCACAAGCCCGAAGCAATGGAAGAACGGAACAGGAATGCAAAGCCTGTCTTCTTCCGTAAACTTCATGCAATCACCTATCGCCATGCCGTTATTAACGATATTATTATGCGTAAGCATTACGCCCTTGGGAAAGCCCGTTGTGCCTGAGGTATATTGCATATTGATAAGATCATTGGGCTTGCAAGCACGGCGCGCTTTTTCATATTCTGAATCCGAAACAAGCACCCCGAATTTTTCAATTTGAGTCCAATTATACATTCCCTCGTACCAATTATCAAGGCTACACAAGGTTTTTAAAAGCGGTAACCTTTTGCTGTTCAGCCGTCCTGCTTTTGAGGTTTTGAGTTCGGGGCAGATGCTGTAAATGGTTTTTTCGCAATCAATATCCTTTAAGCCGTCACAAATAAATAACGCCTTTGAGTTAGAATTTTTTAAAAGATACTCAAGTTCGGTTTCTTTATAATTCGTGTTCACCGTTACAAGAACCACACCGATTTTTGCCGTGGCAAAAAGCAGAACAAGCCATTGCGGATAGTTAGTAGCCCAAATTGCGGTGTGATCGCCCTTCTTAAAGCCCATGCCGAGAAGCCCCCTTGCAATCCTATCCACATCTTGGTTGAATTCATAGTAAGTTCTTGCATAGTCCATTTCTATGTACTTCACCGCGGGGCGGGTGGGGTATTTTTTTGCTATTGTTTCAAGCAATTCACCGACTGTAATGTTAAGTAGTTTCTTCATAAAATATCCTTAATTCTGCATTCTGAATTCTGAATTCTGAATTAATTCCTAATCAGTTGCTTTATTATATGGTAAATATCAGTATTATCCAAATACTCATGCCCTTGCGCCCTGAGTTCTTGCATTCCTGTGCCGTGGATATACATTTTGGCACTGCGGTGAGAGGGGGTATTTGAGGCAAAAAGCGAATTGTTAATACTGCTTACGCTTTTATCGTACGGCTTAAATTTGCCCACTGCGTTAGTTCCTGTGGCGATAAGTGTGGAATTTTGCTTAAATTTTGTGTACGAAAGGGCTTCTTCCACCGCACGGTCAAAAATCATAACTCTTTCCACAAGTGCTTTCATATCCCTATTTTTTACCGCCGAACCCGAACCCGAAATGTCCACAATTAGCAAAAAGCCGTGTTCGTTATCAAGCATACTGATTGCTTTCTCTATAAGAAGAAGAAATGTTTCTTGGGAAATGGCGGTGTCAAAAATCAAAAATGCGTCCTCTTTATCGCAAGCGGAAAGTTCGTTAAATGTTTTATGAAAGCCCCTGTTTTCAGTTTCAATACCGCTAATTCCGTTAAAATGTTCTTGCCCTAAGCCAAAAAGCACATTGAGGTTTTTATTATCCGCCTGTTGCCTTGCGATAGCATTGTGGTGCGAACTTGAACTTGCGTAAGCTGAGAATGTGGCGGAAACGCCTGCCGTAACATAGCCGTTAGTAACGATTCCCACCCTCATTCCCTTTTGGGAAGCAAGCTGAGAAACTGTTTCAAGATTTCTGCCACGCAAATGGCTTACCCTGCCGTTATGAACCTTTTTACCGCTTGCCATGGCACTGCCCGAAGCAGAAGAATCGGACGGATATATATTTAAAGAACGCGTTTTAAGTTCAATAGAATAGCCCATGCCACTCATTGCAAACCCGTCTGAAAGCCCGTTTGCCTTGGCATAAATTTCCGAAGCCTCAACATATTCACCGCTGATTCCCTCACCCGTAACCAAAATTACGCTTTGGGCTTTGGCGGTGATTTCGGGGCGGATACCGTAAACCGCATAATAGTAATACATAAAGAAAACGCCCGAAAGCATGGCGGTAACGGCAAGAATTATTATAATCGCAAGTGCGAGTTTTGTATTCTTCTTTAGCTTAGTAAGTTTCATACATAAATATATTAAGCGTTTTATAATCATTTGTAAAGCAATTAGGGTTACAAGCCGTAATTTTTTCTAAATTTTCGCAACCTCTTGCCATGCTGTAAACCTTGCCGTTTTCTGATAATTTTCTTAAGGTTTTTCCGTCCGCTTTTTTAGAGGCAAAAAGAAGATTTATATCACTTCCTATAAATTCCGTGATTCTCTCGCCCTCAATGAAATAATAACCTTTTGGGATACCGTTTTCACATATTAGGTATCCGAAATCAGGGTTAAGCATAAGCTGTTCCACCCATAATTTGAACTCGGTTTCACTTCTTAATTTGTGGCATGGGTAACGCTTTGCCTCATTGTTATACAATGCTTTAAGGGCGGGAATATCGGCATTTGTTATAGGCTTTTCGCTAATATCTTTTAAAGGTTTATAGGTAATATTTACCTCTTCACAAAAGCTAATAGGCACAAAATTAAGGTTTTTATAAAAGTCTGCACTAAAGGGGTGAAGCATAACAAAGGGATAACCGCGCTTACCGCATTCATTAACCGCACGATCAATTAGTTCCCTTGCAACCCCCCTGTGGCGGTAATTCGGGTGCGTGGCAATTGCGTTAAAAAACGGAATCTTTTTAACCTCACCGAAAAGGCTAACCGTGAAATCCCTATAGTACAATGCGCCTATAACTTTGCCGTCCTCTAATGTATAAAAGCAATTAGGTTCGCTAACCCAATTTTTAAAGAAAAATTCTATATATTCATGCGAATCGCCGAATGAAAGAAAGTGCAATTCCTTTAAGCCTTTAATAATTTCTTCGCTTAGCATAAGTTTAACCTCAAAAAATAGTAAATATCATTGCGCTATTTATAAATATATTATATTATATAAGTGCGCATAGCACAAGCGCGCGTGTCCATGAAAGTAAAGAAATTGCTTATTTTAACCCTAATTCCCCTTATGCTACTAATTGCGGTGGCTATTTCTGCGTGCAACGGGGGCGGTGTTTATGTGGTTAAAATTGAAATCGGCGGTGAATTTACGGATCGTTATTTCGTGGGGCAGGAATTTGAAAACGCAGGCATAAGGCTTTACCTTACATACTCAGATAAAAAAGAAAGCAATGTTTTGCTTTCAGAGGTTAAAGCTGAAGCCAAGATTTTGGGCTTTTCCACAAAGCAAGAGGCAAAAGATTTACTTGTAACCGTTCTTTACAAAAATGTAGAGGCGCATTTTTTAGTAGATGTTATTTCCGAACACGACACAAAATTATCTTACACCGTTTCATTTGACACGCAAGGCGGTTCTTTAGTTCCAAGCAAAAGCGTTACCGCGCTTGAATACTGTTCGCGCCCCCAAGATGTTCCCGAAAGAGAAGGCTTTTTCTTTATAAATTGGTACGAAGAATCTGCTCAAGTAAATTTATTTGATTTTGAAACAACCCGCATAATGCGCAACACCACCGTGTACGCAGGTTGGGGGGAAATGATAACCGTTTCTTTCCTGCCCCCCGATTACCTTACCGAAGCGGATAAAGACGATCCTTTGTGGTTTGAACCTATTGTGCAAACCGTGAGATCGGGTGCAACCGTAAGCGTGCCTGTTCCCTCAAAGGTGGGCTTCACAGGGCAATGGGATTATAACGGACAGTGGAATAATTTAACTAACGGGCAAAAAATTCACGCAATTTATAACCAAGACGAATATTCGCTTACCGTGATTTTCAGAACCCAAACCAATCCCAGCCTTGCCATAACTTATCCCCAAAGATTTACATACGGCAGTAACGCAAACGATAACGCACAGCTTATTAACAGCCTTACGGAAGATATCAATAATCCGCTTAACACGCGTGATCACATGGTTATTTCGGGCTTTAGAAACAGCGCGTCCTCTTCGGACAGGGAATCTGGGTTAGACGGATATGGGCGGTTTTTAAATAATATCACAGGGAATTTAACACTTGAGGTTGAGTACGATTGGATTGAATATAATGTTAATTTTAATTTTAACCAAGCAGGCATAGCAAGCCAAGCAATTAAAGTGAGGGTGAACCTAAATATCCCCACTAATGCAATGCCAAGCACCCCCGTTGTGGAAAATTATAGGTTCGGCGGTTGGTATTTAAACGAAGGGCTTACCTTGCCTTTTGAGAACCACGAAGTTTTTGTAAGCAGTGATATGACGCTTTACGCAAGGTGGATTTTGCAAATAGAGGTTTTATTCCACTTGCACCAAAAAGCTGATTTGTGCGAATGCGGTGAAAATATCCACAAAGCGGTGATTGATAGAGGCGGTAGCGTTACACCTACATTGCGCCCCGCTTTGCCTGAAATTGAGGGGCATACGGTTTCTTGGGTAACTTACGATAATTTGAATGCGGAACACCCCCCTGTTTGGAATAACATTACAAGCGGTTTCACCGTGTACACCAAAGCCGTGATACAATCCTTTACGGTAAGGTTTACCGTGGTTATAAACGGTGTGGTTGAGGATTGGGACATTCAAACCGTGGCTTGGGGCAATTCCGCCACCGCGCCTGCAAACAATCCTCAACTTGAAAACCAAATTTTTGAGGGCTGGGATTTAAGCGTGCCTTTTGACAGCGTTAAATCAAACCTTGTTATAAGTGCCATTTTCGCGCCTGTGCGCATTATGGTAACATTTAGAATCACGCAGAACCAAAGTGATTCAGTGTTCCGCCAAGTTATTGCAGGCACGGCGATTCCTGAGGATTTATACCCCAATGAACCAAGAGAGGATTATGAATTTGACGGTTGGTTTACCACAGAAAGTTTTGCCACCCCTTGGAACAAGGACACAATAATTACCGAAGCAGGAATAGTGATTTATGCAAAATGGACAAGGCTTTACAGGCTTACCTTTGCTTACAGAACTAACACAAGCGGTCAATCCCTATCAGGTTCGGCAGAAAGGCGGGTGCGTGAAGGCGAACAGCTTCAAGATATCCCCACAGAGGAACTATTGCTTGTGAACGGCGAAAGAGGACATTGGACGCTTGACGGCAATCCTTTCTTCTTCCAAGGTATGCCGATCACAAGGAATATGAGTTTTATAGCGGAATATGAAAAGATTCTTTATGTGGTAACCTATAGATATAATGACGCTAACGGCACTTCCCTTGTGTACACAATTCAAGATAACTATCACTGGGGTGATAGGATTGAAGCCCCTTTTGGCGTGCCTCAAAGGGACGGCGCAACATTTAACGGCTGGATAGGCTTAATTTCAGGCGAAACCGAATGCCGTGGCAACATGACTTTTGATGCGGATTTCATTGTGGAAGCGTACCGCGTTGTGTTCTACATTCCGCTTGAAGACGGAAGCTATTTAGATTATCCTTCTTGCACGGATTGCCCCGATAACTGCATTTACCACTTCATGTTCCCGATTAGCCACGGCGGGCGCGCCACAGAACCTTCGGGAAATTATAAAACAATGTACACTTCGCAAGGCTTAAGGTTTTCAGGCTGGGCGGATATAAGCGGAAACTCAGTTAGCCTTGATAATATAATCACAAGTGCCATAGGCTTTTACGCAAGATATTCGCAAATGGAACTTGATGTTATTTTCGTAAATAGGGCTGGGGTAACATGGCGCACAGAAAGGGTGATTTTCGGCGAAACCATGGAAGAACCAATTTTGGACGAATTCGGCTATGATTTTATCGGTTGGGTAACGGAACGCTTCACAAGCAACCTATTTGATTTCTTAAATACCCCTATAACTCAACCCCTAACCCTCTATTTATTTAACCAACCTGCCGTTTTCACAATAAACCTTGCACTTTACGGCGGATATATGCAATCAGGCAATTCAGCCTTAACCACAAGATTTAATTCCCCCTTAGCCCGCCCGCAAGATCCTTTGAGGTTTGACAGCGGTAAAGAAATGGCGTTCCTTGGCTGGTTCACGGATTCAGAATACGCAAGCCGATATAATTTTCAATCGCCTGTGTTAACCGAATTCACCCTGCACGCAAAGTGGGCGGATTTCCAAATAGGCACAGCAGGAATAATTTATGAATTTGATTCTAACCTGCAAGCCTTTGCCGTGGCGGAAATTTCGCTTTCGGGCATTGTTACCGTGGCAAGCCATGCGGTGCATGAGGATAATATCCGCTACCCTGTTACCTCAATAGGCGCAGGGGCGGTGGCAAACAATAGAAACATAACCGGTATTGTGTTACCTTTAACCCTCACCCGCATTTCTTCTTCCGCTTTCCTTGGTTGCACGGAACTTACTTCTATCTTCATTCCTTCGGGCGTGGTTGAAATCTCTCAAGACGCATTCAGCGGTTGCATAAATTTAACCACCGTTACATTCGGAACGCATTCAGAACTCACCGTGATAGGCGGTGGCGCGTTTGCAGGCGCGGTTAACCTTTATGATATTGATTTAAGCCAAACAAAACTTGCAACTATAGGCGCGCTTGCTTTCCTTAACTGCACGGCACTTAAAACCATTGAACTGCCCGCCACCGTTATGAGTGTGGGTGAAAATTGCTTTAGAAATGCCCAAGGGCTTATGTGGGCTAAGTTTAACAGCGTGTTTATGCCGAATATGGGGCTAAACGCATTCTTCAATACGCAAGAGAGTTTTAGGGTTTATGTTAATCATATAAGCAATTACACCGTGGCGATTGCCACCCAATCCCCTGCGCGCGCAGGTTGGCTTGATTTAATTTTAAGTGGCAGAGTGCTTAATTACGAAGTTGCTTCGCAACCTTTTGAATTCCAACGCACTTTTGTTTGGGAAGATACATGGGTTTATGAATTTGTTATGAGCAACAATCTGCTTTCAGTTCACTTAGTGCAGTATCTTTTAAAGGATACTGAAGTTGAAGTGCCTACCACCCTTTTGATTGCAGGGCAAACCTTGCCTGTGGCATCTCTTGGCGAATATGTTTTTGATAAAACGGTAACTAAAATTTCACTTAACACAGGTGTGGAACTTTCCGAAAACACCTTAACTTCCGCAAAAGGGCTTACCCACCTTGTGCTAACAATAGGCGGAATGCTTATTCCTTTTGTAGACGGAAATAAAACATGGTTCTATAACGCATTTATCTCAGCGGACATTAACACGCTTTCGCTAACCGTGAGTGGCGGAATGAGGCTTTACGATATTTTTGGAAACCAACCCCCCACAGGGCTTAAAACCGTGAACCTTTTGAACGGCACAACGGTGGGAAGCGGTATGTTTGAGGGTGCGTCCTCTATTGAAACTGTTAATTTGCCTTTAGAGTTAACCACAATAGGCGAAAACGCTTTTAGCGGTTGTTCGCAGTTAACCGCTGTTAACCTGCCTTTTGAAACAATCGGTTCTGGTTCTAACGCAGTTATAGCTTATTCTTTAAGAGAAATCGGCGCAGGCGCATTTAAGGATTGCACTAAGCTAATGCTTACCACGGGGCTTGTAGTGCCTACTTCCGTTACCGAAATCGGCTTTGACGCTTTTAGAAATTCAGGAATTTTAAATAACTATTCGGGCGTGAATAACCGCTTTGTGATTCTTGGTGACGCAATCCTTTACGCTTATATAGAAAATGATAATGATTATGAGGAAGTAATTATTCCTATGATGGTTAAGCGCATATCCGAAAGGGCTTTTGCTAACAGCCGTATGCGTAGCATAACTTTCCAAGCGACTGACGGCCTTGTCGCAAACGAATTAACGCATATTGCCCCTTACGCGTTTTCTCACTGTTTAAATCTTGAAATTATGCTTTTGCCAGCGCGGTTAATTGAAATTGGCGATTATGCCTTTAACCGTTGCGATCGCCTCAACAAAGTAGTGTTCTTTTCGCCTTCCGCCACGGATATCGGTGCGCACACCTTTGGCGGACTAATGGCTGATTTTGAAATCTTTGCAATGTTCACTAAGCCTGCCACCGCGGAATGGAACGGCTTAACGGTTAACACCGTGGTGAACTTGTTCGCGGATTTTAGATATGTGGTTTCGGATTTAGACGGAAGTTCAAGCGGTTTTGATCTTATATCTCAGCACAGTTCAAGGCACATAACAGGTGGCGGATATATGAGGGAATTTACGCTTGGAAACTTCATAGAAGCAGGCGTTCCCCGCGTCGTGGGGCGCGTAAGGAATTATGCCTTCCCAAGGACAACGGAAGCATTAACCCTTTATTCCGCAACGCCCTTTTTGGAAAATTCTCTTGCAGGGCTTTACAATCTTAGAGAATTAAGCATAACCGATACCGCCGTGGCAAGTAACGAAGCCAAAACTAATAACCAAGGGTACTTCCATGCGCTTATAACGCGCAATTCTAAATTAACCGAACTTTATCTTGACGGTTTAGTTCCTGTGCTATCCGTGTTCGGAAACCGCGCGCTTCCCTCTCATGTTTCTGCGGTGGGCTTTATCTCAAGCACCGTAAGTATCGTTTCGGGAATGTTTGCAAACTGCCAAAATGTAAGCGAAATTATATTCTCAAGGGTAGCTAACCAAACCGCATTGCTTAGCGGAATTCAGGGCGGTGCGTTCGCGGGAAGCGGTTGGGAAAGGCAATTTGACGGCGGATTCGTGTTCATTACGCTTGGCGGAATTAAGCTGATTGTGGATTACCGCGGAAATGATAACATTATCACCGTAGACGGAAATGAAAATATTTATATTAACCGCGGTGCGTTTAGCGGAAAGCACGGCATAGAAGTTGTGTATATCGGCGAAAGCGTAAGCACGGTGTTTGGCGGTGCGTTCTCAAATATGAACTCTCTTATTAAGGTTTTTGTGGAAAGAAACGGTTCGTTAAGCGTGTTCGGCGGTGCGCCTGTGTTCAGCGGAAATAATCACAGCGTGGAACTTTTTGTGAAAGGCGCAAATATTTCCGATTACTTAAGCTGGCAAAATGTGGCGGAAGTTTCGGATATTGATAACCTTGCGTTTGTGGACGGCTTTGTTTTTGATATATCCCTTTCGCCCTCTCAAGCCAAATTAGTGCTTTATGAAGGGGGGGGCGCGAACCTTACTCTTAAAGAAAGCTACCTTGGTTCTAACGGTGTTTCGTATACTCTTGCTGAAATCGGTGCGAACTTTATGCTTAAATCCGTAACTTCGCTTTCGCTTCCTGTGAACTTGAATCTTAATTACAACGCATTCTCAAATACCGATAGCTTAAGAAATCTAACAGTTTCGGGCATTAGCGGTTCAACTGCCGTTTTGGGAAGTTTTTCGGAAAAGCTAATTGAACTCTTTTCAGAAAATGCGGGGCTTTCCTCTTTCGGATATTCAGGCGCATTGCCTCTTGCCACGGTTTTGAATATATCAAATTTATCCGCCCTGCCCGCTTCGTTAACTTCAATTACCGCCACAGGCGAATCCTTAAAAATAGCTGAAAATTTCCTTTTGGGTGCAAGCGGTATTCAAACCGTGGTTATTAGCGAAGAAGTTACCTCTGTGGGCATTCTTGCCTTTGAGGGTACGGGTTGGTTTAATCAGGCTTCGCAAAGAAACCCCTTCGTTCTGCTTCTTGGCGGAAAATTGCTATATAAATACACTGGCACAGGCGTGCTTGATATAACCATACCTCAATCAGTTGAAGTGGTTAACAGCCGTGCATTTTCCTCGTATAATTTTGCAAACGGAAATTGGATAGGCAATTCCGAAATCCGCCACATTGAATTTGCAGGCGGAAGCGTTGCCTATGAAATCGGCGAATTTGCGTTTGACGGTTGCTTAAGCCTAAGCACGCTTGATATGCCCGCCACAATGTTCAGGGTAAGCCCAAGTGCATTCAACGGCACATTTATGGCACAGCAAGCTGTGGCAAGCGGTATGCTTATTGCTTCGGGCAAAGTATCGGATATGCTTGTACGATACACAGGCAGTGTGGCAAATGTGGTTATTCCTCAAGGCGTGGTGTATATCGCAGAAGGCGCATTTATGAACAATACCACCCTCACAAGCATATCGTTTGCCCAAGGTTCACGCATTACTAAGATATGGGATCACGCATTCTTTGGCTGTGCAAATTTAGCTTCGGTAAATTTTGACGGCTTAACGAACTTAATTTATATTGGAAATAATGCATTTAGCGGTACTTTATGGTATAATAACAATAGCGGTTCGGTTAAATACCAAATCGGTACTACAGGTAATTACCGCCTTGTTCTGTACAACAGCGCGGGCAATCCCATTATCGGCATTGGGGATTATAGCAATATTGCAGAAATTTCGGCAGGCGCATTCGGCAGTATGCCAAACGGTTTCACTATAACCTTTGCCACCGCCGTTCCGCCCGATATAGAAAAAGGCACGCTTGATAGGGCAGGCGAAATCTTTGTTCCTGCCTATGCACTTGAAGATTACAAGTCGCTTTGGCGGGAATACGCAGAAATGGGAATCATTAAGCCTCTGCCTTAATGAGGCCATAGGGCTTAGGGCATAGGGCATAGGGAAGGATTCTAAATATCATTATAATTAATCCACAATTCGTACTTCGTACCTTGTACTTCGTACCTTGTGCTTCGTACCTAAATAAATAATTCCACCCCTATGCCCTATGGCCTATGGCCTTAAAAACTATCAAAGGAGTTTTCTATGAAAAAACTAACAACAGCAGTAACATTACTTTTGCTTGCTTCCCTGCTTTTTGCTTGCGGGCTTTTTGGCAACGGCAATAACGGCGAAAAGCAACCAAACGACATAATCAAGCCACTTTCTGCGCTTGATAATTATGCTAACAGAACGCCGTCTGCAATCACTTATGTAGACACGGACGCAGTGGAAAACGATATCCGCGAACTTGGGGATAAGCGCAAATCCGTGGAAGAAGATAACATGGTGGGTAACACAAGCGAAGAAAGGCTTCAAAACATGATATTTAACACCGATAAGTACGGTGAGGACGAGGCTTCCACTTTTACCCGCATTTTCGTGTACGCAGAACCTCAAAAAATGATTGAAAGGTTTGGCTTCGCAGGCGTGGGCGCAACAAGAAGGACTGATTTAATAAAGTACATAGCAAGAAACGATAGCGCAGTTCCCGCATATAACTTGGAACGCGGGCTTGGTAGCCTTATCCGTGATATTGAGGATATAGACGAACTTCAAAAAGACGCAGACGAACATAAGGACGGCGAAAACGGCAAAATTGATAAAGCAGGCGCAGGATACCTTAACGGCAAAACCTTTTATGAGGGAATCCAATTAAAGAGGCGCAAAATCTTTGCAGAAATTTATCATATTTTCGGCGATAACCACGGCAACGAAATGGCACGCCTTGCAATTGAAGCGATTGCTTATGCGCAAGATATTGTGCAAAACAGAATGGTTCCCATGTTTAACACCTCAAGCCACCCCGATAGAGCCTTGCATGGCACAATAGAGGGTAACAGAAGAGGAATGGACGAATTCTTCAAGAAAGTCCTCTTTGATTATGACGCACTTGTGTATATCCTATCATATAACGACACAGTGGGCATAAACACACCTCAAAATAATTCAATCGCTATGGTTCCTCAACGCCCAAGAGATTTAATGGAACTTTACGGATACCACTATCAAGCGGAAAGAAATGAATTCAATGCTTTTAGTGATAATGAGTACAGAAGATTCTTATACCTTGGCAGGCAAGATTACTTTACAGCGGAACACGCTTCACCCACTGCAACGGGTTCGGCAGGTGAAAAATCCGCCCATGCCACAAGGGAATACACAAGGCTTCAAAGAACTCAATATGAAAAAGCAGGAAGATATACTTCTGCTTTCTTGAGAATCTATTACGGAAAACAGCTTGATTTCCAAGAACTTCAAGAAACTAACGAACTCACCGTTTACGGCATAGGAAGATCAGGGCTTCGCGGTGGTTCTACAGACGATAGCTATGCTTCTCAAATGAAGCGTGCGTACGGCAACGCAAGCACGGATAGGCTTGGCGCAAACCTTGCAATATCCGATGTTAATTATGAATATTCGGGATTAAGCAATTTCCAAAACCCAGTTTTCTATAACACGGCAAGCGCAAATTACATGGCACTTTCCCCCGAAGTAAGAAGGCTTATTGAGAATAATGATTACGAACAATATTCCGATCAACTAAAGAACAATATTCTTTATGTGGAAAGGGCTGTGCAACAGCTTAATTCTCAGCACTATATGCTTAACCACTCAAAGGTTTCTAACACCCAACGCACCCAAGCGGTTGAATTCCAAGTTTTCAATTTCGGTGCTGATTATATAAGAGGAATCCAATCCTATAAAAAGACTAATGTAATCTTAGGGCAAGAAATTATAAGGATAGATTCAAGAATCGGGCGCGAAGGCATAATAAGCAAGGCGGACTTTGATATTCTAAAAGCCCAAAAAGAGGACGATCAAGGAAGAAACGGCGTGTTTATGAACCAAATGAACGAAACTTATACAGACGGTTCTACCCCAAAATCAGTAAGCCAAACAATCAATTGGACGCAAATAAGGGACGAAGTTAAAAAAGCAATAGACGGACGCTTTGAGAGAGAAGGCAGAAGTTTCACTGGTTATGCTTCCTTCCACAATGCAGAATTCCAAGGCAACAAAGTGTCCGAAGTGCAGAACTACGGTGTGGCAAAGAAGATATTTGAAGATATGCTTATTTCAAGAAAGTGGGTTCACAGCAGTGCGCCTGAGTTCGCGGATTACAAAAACTTACCCGAAAGCGAACGCGTTGAGGGCAGAAGAGGCTGGAGCAGGGAATATGATTTAGATCATAATATATCCCTATTCTTATCGCGTTATGAGCGCATACTCACGCACGCTAATAACCAAGTTAAGGTGGAATATATGACGCTTGCAGATAATAATTACAGGCAGTACGCCACCGATACAGCGCAACCCGCGAGCTTTACATTCAGCCCCACTAACTTTAGCGCAAACTTCTATAACCTTTCAATCACGCTTGAAAACGACATTACCCCCGTTTATGCCTTTACCGCAAATGACGCAAACGGACGGATAAGGACTTCTTCGGAAATCAAGGTAGTTGCCAATGCAAACAATGCAATACCCACCAAAGCGGGATATTTAACTAAAGCAATAGACAGCGAAACCGTAAGCACAGGTGATCCTCTAACTAAACTTTATATTTATCAAGGTGGCGGTTCAGACACCCGTTGGATGCGCGGTTCAGCAAGACCTTTTGAGGGAACAGCAGTGTACACTCAAAAAGACAATTACTACCTTGTATTCGTGTTCTGCGCTTGGTTTATAGATATTGACTTTAAGTATATAGCAAGAGAAGAGGACACTTATAGATACGATATGCGCCTATACCCCGCTTTCTATGTGTACCGTTCAAACGCAGTCCCCACGCACGGTGAGAATGCGCAAGGCACAAACTTCCCAAGAAAAGGATAATGAAAAAAGAGGCGAAAGCCTCTTTTTTTCAGCGCACAACGCACAGCGCACAGCGCACAATGGTGGATTCTAAATCTCATTATATGTTAATCCACAATTCTGAATTAATCCTTCACTGTGCGCTGTGCGCTGTGCGTTGTGCGCTGTTTATCAGGCATAACCCTCACCGTAAACCTAACAATATGCTTCACAAACGGCACAAGCACTATTGTGGTTATGAGGTTAAATGTTACATGGAAGTACGCCACCACCACGGCGGGGGAAAGGGAAGTGCCGATGAGTTCACAAAGCGGTTCGCCGAAGATTAGCAAAATCGGCAAAAACAGAACTACCCCGAGGGAATTAAATAAAAGGTGAATGAATGCCGTGCGCTTTGCGTTAATGCCACTGCCGAGTGAGGCGATTATCGCAGTCATGCAAGTGCCTACATTGCTTCCAAGTATTATATAAAATGTTGCAACCACAGGCATTATCCCTGCTTGCGAAAGCGTGATAACCACCCCTGTGGTTGCCGTGCCTGATTGAATTATTCCGCTAAAAAGCGCGCCTGTAAGCACCAAAAGAAAGGGATTTTGAAGGGAAGATATAAATCCTGCAAACCTTTCGGAATCCTTTAAAAAGTTTACGCTTTCCGCCATTGTGCTTAAGCCTATAAATATCAGCCCGAAACTTGCGATAATAAAGCCTATCCGCCTTGTCTTATCCGTTTTAGCACTCATTACAAGCCCTGCGCCAATAAGCGCGAAAAATGCAAAAAATTCCCCTATCGGCAAATAATTTAGGGAAAACACAAGAACCGTGAGTGTACTTCCCACATTCGCACCCATAATAATAAGGGTTGCTTGCAAAAGGTTCACGATTCCTGCGTTAACCAAGCTAAGTAAAATCACCGTTGTGGCAGAAGAACTTTCTAAAATAACCCCTGCGCCTGCGCCAATGCCGATTCCTGCAAGTTTGTTATTATTCACCCTTGCAAGCATTTTGTGCGTTGCACCGCCTGCCAATTTTTGCAGATTTCTTGAAATTAACTGCATTCCAAGCAAAAAACACCCAAGCCCCGCAAGCATCATAAGCGTTTTTCCAAAAATAACCATATAAGAGTTTATTGCGGAACGCGCGTTAATATAACGCGCTGTTAGGGATTAGGTAAAAGGGATTAGGGCTTAGGGCATAGGGAAGGATTCTAAATATCTTGATTGAGGGCATAGGTTATAGGTTATAGGGCATAGGGGTGGATTCTAAATCTCATTAGTTAATTAATCCACAATTCTGAATTCTGAATTCTGAATTCTGAATTAAAAAATCCACCCCTATGCCCTAAGCCCTATGGCCTATGGCCTTAAAACAATTGTTTTTCCGCCAAAAAAATGCTACAATTATCCTATGAACGAAATACCAAGTTTTACTATTGATCATTTGAAGATAAAAAGAGGCGTGTTTGTTTCCGCTAAGTATAATTTAGGGGGCGGTGCGCTTTTAACCGTGTTTGATTTAAGGCTTAAGCAACCTTATGCCGAACCAGTTATGGAAACGGGCGCAATCCACGCGCTTGAACATATTTTGGCGGTTAACCTAAGATCGGATTCCTTGTGGGGTAGCCGAATAATTTATTTCGGGCCTATGGGTTGCCGTACAGGTTTTTACCTTATCATGACTGGCGATTTAAGTTCGGAAGATATACTTCCGCTTTTAGAACGCGCCTTTGATCATGCTTCTGATTACGAGGGCGAAATCCCGGGGGCAAACCCTAAGCAATGCGGTTTCTGCGTGGATATGGATTTGGATCTTGCTAAGGCAGATGCCACAATGTACTATAATGTAATAATTGATCCAAAAAAGGAAAACCTTAATTACCCCGTTAAGCGCGCACCCAAGAAGAAATAGCCCCAAGAAGAAATCACAAGAATGAACAGCCACGAACAGCAAGCATTTAGCTTAATATCGCAAAAAAGAAACAATGCCAAAGCGCGTGCTTCTTTTGCTTTGCAAGAACTTTATGAGGATAAAGATTTTTTCAAAGTTGACTGCGAAATTAAGCAACTGCGCTTTGAAATTGCGCGTTTGGGTTCTCAAAATTCGGGTTTTGGCACTCTTAACAGCCGTTTAGTTAAATTGCAAGAAGAACGCGCAAAGGTTCTTAAAAGCAAAGGCTTAACCGAAAATGATTTACTTCCAAAGTATTCTTGCCCGCTTTGCGAAGATACTGCCGTAAGTAAAGACGGTGCTTACTGCGTTTGCTTTAAAAGGGAATTATCTCAGCTTTTAAAGGAATCCGCAGGCGTAATCCCCACGGCGGAAAATGAATTCAAATCCTCTCTTTTAGCCAAAATCAGCGAGGAAGCAAAGCCGTTTTATAAAACCGCTTACCGCGCATTGAAAAGTTTTTTAGCGGAATTTCCTGATAATAAGGCTAAGAATATTGTGCTTTTCGGCGGTGCGGGTTCGGGCAAAACCCACGCTTCTGCTATACTTGCAAACGCGCTTATTGATAAGGGTTTCTTTGTTTATTTTACAAGTTCTTTAGCACTTAGCCAATTATTTTTAAAGTACCATTTAGCACCGCTTAACCAAAAGCAGGATATCTTCGCCCCCCTCGCCGAAGCCGATTTTTTGGTGATAGACGATTTGGGCGCGGAAATAATTTACAACAATGTATCGCAGGAATGCCTTCTTGAACTTCTTGAACTTCGCGCACAAAAAAGCACTCTAATAACCACTAATCTTGATTTAAATTCCGCTTCCTTTAATGAAGTTTACGGCGCAAGGGTTTTTTCAAGGCTTAACAATAAAAACAATGTGATTGCGCTGTCCTTTAACGGCGCGGATTTAAGAAATAAATAAGTATTTAAGAACCAAATAAGGAACGATAAATGAAAATTATTCCGCTTGCAAGCGGTAGCAAAGGAAACGCGA
>Ga0123356_10002584_pt1 | contig 19298 bp, 21 predicted proteins | sample TergutEmb28metaG_2_FD_92546 | JGI IMG/M metagenome (GOLD analysis project Ga0123356, IMG submission 92546) | Embiratermes neotenicus P3 segment gut microbial communities from Petit-Saut dam, French Guiana - Emb289 P3 | ecosystem: Host-associated > Arthropoda: Insects > Digestive system > Gut ...
GCTGGAGCTGTTCAACGCCAAGTCGACGATCCTCGCGTGCGGCGGCGCCGGACAGGTGTACCGGCCGACGACCAACGGCCTGATCGTCACCGGCGACGGGATCGCGCAGGCGTTCCGGATCGGTGCCCGGCTGATGGATATGGAGATGGTCCAGTACCACCCGACGACGCTCGCCGGCAACGGGCTGCTGATAACCGAGGGAGCGCGTGGCGAGGGCGCGTGGCTGCTGAACGCCGAGGGCGAGCGGTTCATGGAGCGGTACGCGCCGAACAAGATGGAGCTCGCCTCCCGCGATGTCGTCTCGCGCGCGGAGCAGACCGAGATCGACGAGGGCCGCGGGTTCCCCGACGGTACCGTCGCGCTCGACATCACCAAGGTGCCGCGGCAGCGGACGCTCGAGGCGCTGCGCGAGATCGTCAACATCGGCCGCGACTTCGCCGGCGTCGACATCACCCGCGAGCCGATCCACATCCACCCCGGCCAGCACTACATCATGGGCGGGGTCAAGACCGACGTCGAGGGCCGCACGACGATTCCCGGGCTGTACGCGGCGGGCGAGGTCGCGTGCGTGTCGGTCCACGGCGGCAACCGGCTCGGCGCCAACTCGCTGCTCGACACGCTGATCTTCGGGCGCCGCGCCGGCGAGCACGCCGCCGGGCTGCTTCGCGAGCTGCCGATGCCCAGGAGCTCGAACTCACGGCTGCTCGACACCGACCGCCGGATCGCCGAGATCCTCGGACGCGAACCCGGCCACGGGCGCCGGGTCGCGGCGATCAAGGCCGAGCTCGGCGACACGATGAACGAGAACGTCGCGGTGTTCCGCGACGCCGCCGGGCTTACCCGCGCCCACGAGACGATCCGGCGCCTGAAGGAGGAGGAGCAGACCGCCGCGATCGATGACCACGGAACCGTCTTCAACCAGGACGTGATCGGGGCGATCGAGCTCGGGTACATGCTCGACGTGGCGGAGGCGATCGTCGTCGCGGCGCTGGAACGCAAGGAGTCGCGCGGCGCCCAGTTCCGTACCGACTTCCCCGAGCGCGACGACGACCAGTGGCTCAAGCACGTCGACATCTCCCGCAACGGGACCGACGTGCCGACGGTCTCCTACTCGCCGGTGACGATCACCAAGTGGGAGCCCGAGGTCAGAAGTTACTGACGGTCACTCGAACACTGGAGGCCACGATTGCCCGATTACACGTTGAGGATCCGACGTTTTGACCCTGACTCCGGGGTGGCGTCGCACTGGGAAGAGTTCCCGGTGCAGCTGCGCGAACGCGCCTCGGTGCTCGATGCGATCCTCGACGTCAAGGGCCGCACCGACGGCTCGATCGGGATCCGCTGTTCCTGCCAGCAGGGCATCTGCGGCTCCTGCGGGGTGAGGATCAACGGCAAGCCGGGGCTGGCCTGCAACACGCACCTGGAGGCGGCCGCCGGCCGCGGCAGCGGCGAGGTGATCGAGGTCGAGCCGCTCGGGAACATGCCGGTGATCCGCGACCTGATCGTCGACATGGACGCGGTCCACTGGAAGAAGATCCGCCGTGTCACCCCGTGGCTGCTGCCCAAGCAGCCGGTTCCCGAGCGCGAGTACATCGTTGCGCACGAGCGGATGGTCGACGTCACCCAGACGATGGCGTGCATCCAGTGCGGGGCCTGCGTGTCGGACTGCCTGTCGATGGAGGTGGACCCGGAGTTCATCGGACCGGCGGCGCTGGCCAAGGCGTACAGGTTCGTCGGTGACCCGCGCGATCGCGCGCACGAGCAGCGCCTGTTCGACCTCTCCGAAGATCGCCACGGCATCTACGACTGCACCCACTGCTTCAACTGCATCGACGCGTGCCCCAAGGGGGTCGCGCCGATGAACCAGATCATGCGGCTGCGCCGGATCGCGGGCGCCGACTATCACCTCGAGGACCCCGGTAACGGCTACCGCCACGAGCACGCGTTCGTCAAGAACATCCGCCGTAACGGTCTCCTGCACGAGGCCGACCTGTTACCCGACTCCTACGGCGGCAAGTTCCATCCGCGCGCGATCCCGGAGCTGCTGTCGTCGCTGCCGACGATCGTGACGGCGCTGCTGCGCGGGAAGGTGACACCGGCGAAGGCGCTGCTTCACCGCCACAAGGCGCCGCCGGCGGTCAGGGAGATGTTCGACGCGATCGAGGCCCGCGATCGCCGGATCGAGATCCACGAGGGTGGCGAGCACGTCACCGAGCGAGGCGAGTCCGTCCCCGAGGACCACGGGAGCGAGCGGTGAAGGTCGCCTACTGGCCGGGCTGCGTCAGCCGCGGCTTCACCCCCGAGCTGCACGGGTCGATGGAGAAGGTGGCGCCGCTGCTGGACCTCGAGCTGATCCCGCTCGATCGCGGCGCCTGCTGCGGCGCCGGCGTGATCGCCGAGCACAACCAGGAGCTCGCGGACACGCTCAACGCCCGCACGTTCGCGCTCGCCCAGCAGACCGACGGCGAGCTGATGATGAACATATGCTCGACCTGCCAGGGTGCCCAGACCGAGTGCCAGCGCCGGCTCGACACGAACCCCGAGTACCGCGAGCAGATCAACCAGAATCTGGCCTCGGAGGGCCTCGCCTACGGCGAGCCGATCACCAACAAGAACTTCCTGTGGATGCTGGTCGAGGAGATCGGGCTCGACCAACTCAGGGAGCGCGTCCGGAGGCCGCTGACCGACCTTCGCGTGGGCCCGTTCTACGGCTGCTACATCGTCCGGCCCGCCGGGCGGCTCGGGATCGACGCCGAGCACCCGCGGGACCGCTACCTGCAGCTCGTGATCGAGGCACTCGGCGGCACCGTCGTCGAGTACGCGGGCGTATACAAGTGCTGCGGCTTCCCGATCGTGACAATGAACAAGCAGGCATCCCTGAAGATGGCCGGCCGCCACGTCTCCGACGCGCTCGACGCCGACGCCGACTGCCTCGTCGTACCGTGTCCACTGTGTCACCTGAACCTCGATCTCCAGCAGCCCGCCGCCGCCAAGGTCGTCGGCCGCAAGCTCGGGCTCCCGATCCTGCATCTGCCCCAGCTGGTGGGGTTGGCGCTCGGACTCGAGCCGAAGGAGCTGGGGATGAGCAAGCACGTCGTCAGGCCGACCAGCGTGATCGACTGGTCGTCCTCGGTCGTCGCGGGGGTCTGAGCCGGACGCGCCCGAGGCTCGGCATCCGCGGTGCGATCCTGCTGCTGGCGTGTTTGGTGGCGCTGATCGTCGGCGCCGGTTCGGCGCTGGGCCAGACGACAACCACCGTGACGGGGGTGTCGCCATCGTCCGGGTCGGTCGCCGGCGGAACGACCGTGACGATCACCGGCAACGGCTTCACGGGTGCGACCGCGGTCGATTTCGGAGGGACGCCGGCGACGAGCTTCACGTTCGTCTCGGACACCCAGATCACCGCCGTCGCGCCGGCCGTCAGCGCGCCGGTGACGGTCGACGTGACCGTCGTCGTCGGCGGCGTCAGCTCGGCAACCTCGCCGGCCGACCAGTTCACCTATACGCCTGCGCCGCCGCCGACGGTGACCACCGGCTCGCCCAGCGGCCTGACCCAGACGACGGTGACGCTGAACGGCTCGCTCACCGCGAGTGGTCAGCCGATCACCAATTGCCGTTTCCAGTACGGCACGGGCAATCGCTTCAATCGCAGCGCCGCCTGCCAGTACGGGTCAGCCGGGACGACGGTCAACGTGAGCGCGAACGTGACGGGCCTGGCGCCGGCCACGACCTACCGGTACCGGCTCGTGGCCGCGACCGCCGAAGGTTCTTCGACCAGCGCGGCGGCGACGTTCACGACGCTGCCGCTGCCCGTCCTCGGCGCGCCGCGGGTCGGGCTGCTGCTGGTGCGTATGACCGGCTCCCAATATCTCGCCGAACTGCTCGGCATCGACGGAATCACCGGCGCCGCGATCGGCGAATCGCTGGTGCTGCGCTGCGTCGCGGCCTGCCAGCACCCGTTCGGTGAGACGATCCCGCTGCGCACCAATCGGGACATGACCCGTCGGATCGGCTTCCCGCGCGGGCTGCTGCTGTCGACCGCGACTCGGATCAACATCGACGCGACGGTCAAGGGCCAGGTCAGCCGCTACGCGATCTATGCGTTCTACCTCTCCCGAGGGGCGCTGGCGGTGAAGGTCGCCAGTTCGGGGTGCGTCAGCGGGACGCGGGTACTGCGGTGTCCCGGTCCGCCACCGGCAGCTCCGGCTCAGTGACACCCGCTGGGGGCCCGCCCTTGGCGACCACGCGGTCGCCAAGGTCACCCCTGAGGAGCAGCTCGGCGATCTGGACGGCGTTGGTCGCCGCGCCCTTGCGGAGGTTGTCGGCGACGACGAACATCGACAGCGCCCGCGGGTGCGACTCGTCGCCGCGGATCCGCCCGACGAACACCTCGTCGCGACCGGCCGCCCGCAGCGGCGACGGTACGTCCTCAAGGATCACCCCGGGAGCCTCCGCCAGCAGCTCCTGAGCCTGCGCCGCCGACAGCGGCTCGCGCGTCTGGATGTTGACGGCCTCCGAGTGCGAGGTCCGGACGGGTACCCGCACGCAGGTGACGGCCACCCCGATCGACTCGTCCTCGAGGATCTTGCGGGTCTCGAACATCATCTTGCGTTCCTCGTCGGTGTGGTCGTCGCCGTCGACGAAGTTCCCGGCCGCGCCGATCACGTTGAACGCGATCTGGTCGGGGTAAATCGTGGGCGCGGGTCGCTCGTCGCCCGCCAGGTCCGCCCGGGCCTGGGCGTCGAGTTCCTGGACTGCAGCGTGACCGGTGCCGGACACCGATTGGTAGGTCGCGACGATCATCCGCTCGATCCCGACCGCGCGGTGGATCGGCGCCAGCGCCACCATCAGCTGCATCGTCGAGCAGTTGGGGTTGGCGATCAGCCCTCGGTGCTGTTTCAGCGCGTGGGGATTGACCTCTGACACCACGAGTGGCACCGCCGGGTCCCGCCGGAACGCCGAGGAGTTGTCGATCACGGTCGCGCCCGCCTCGACGAACCGGCGCGCCCACTCCCTGGAGGTGCCGGCGCCGGCCGAGAACAGCGCGAGGTCGAAGCCGGAGATGTCGGCGTCGTCGTTGAGCGCCCGTACCACGAGCCTGCCGTCGAGGATGCGGCCGGCCGAACGCTCGGTCGCAAACGGGACGATCTCACCGGGGCTGATCGCGTCGGCGCGCTCGCGCAGGCACTCGAGCATCACGGTGCCGACCGCGCCGGTGGCGCCGACGACAGCGATCCGCGGCCCGTCGCTCATCGCGTCTCCTGGCCGAGCGGCAGCTCCTCGTGAACCTCGGACGCCGCCAGCCCGAAGGCCGTGTGCAGCGACCTGACCGCCTGCGGTACCGACTCGGCGCGGATCAGGCAGGTGATCTTGATCGGCGAGGTGTGGATGATCTCGATGTTGATGTCCTGGTCGGCGAGGACCTGGAAGACCTTCGCCGCGACGCCCGGGTGGGATCGCATCCCGGCGCCGATGATCGACACCTTGCCGACCTCCGGGTCGGTCTCGACCCGGGAGAGCCCGAGCTCGGCGACGACCGGGGCGAGGGCCTTCTCGGCCAGGCGCACGTCGTCGGCCGCCAGCGTGAACGAGACCTCGGCCTCGACGCCGTCGGTCCGCGGCTCGTTCTGGACGATCGTGTCGAGGTTGATGTTGGCGTCGGCGAGCGCGGTGAAGATCGACGCGGCCGCTCCGGGGCGGTCGGGCACGCCGATCAGCGTGATCCGAGCCTCCTCGGTCGAGTGCGTCACGGCGGTGATCAGCGGGTTCTCCATCGTCTCCTGTTCTCCCATCACAAAGGTACCGGGCGCGTCCTCGAAGCTGGAGCGGCAGTGGATCTGGACGCCGTGGGTGCGCGCGTACTCGACCGCGCGCAGCTGCAGCACCTTCGCCCCGGAGGCGGCCATCTCCAGCATCTCCTCGAAGCTGACGACCGGCAGCTTGCGAGCGTCGGGAACGATCCGCGGGTCGGCCGTGAACACGCCGCTGACGTCGGTGTAGATCTCGCAGACCTCGGCGCCGAGCGCCGCCGCCACCGCCACCGCCGTCGTGTCGGAGCCGCCACGGCCGAGCGTCGTCACGTCGCGGGTCGTCGAGACGCCCTGGAAGCCCGCGACCAATACCACGAAGTCCTCCTCGAGCGCCTCCCGGATCCGGTCGGCGCGGACGTCGAGGATCCGCGCCTTGGTGTGCGAGGTGTCGGTCACGATCCCCGCCTGGGAGCCGGTCAGCGAGATCGCCCGGTGACCGAGGTCGTTGATCGCCATCGCGCACAGCGCGCAGGTCTTCCGCTCGCCGGTCGAGAGCAGCATGTCCATCTCCCGCGGATCCGGGTTCGGCGAGACCTCCTCGGCGGCGGCGATCAGCTCATCGGTCTCGTGGCCCCGGGCCGACAGCACCGCGACGACCCGCTGGCCCGACTCGCGCTGGGCGACGATCCGGCGGGCGGCGCGCTTGATTCGTTCGGCGTCGGCGACCGAGGTGCCGCCGAACTTCATCACGATTGTGGGCATCGCTCTCGGAGGTTAGGGCGTCGCGGGCCTCAGCATCCTGCGGGCCGAATAATTCCCAACAGTTGGGAATTATTCGGCCAGCTGAGGGTCACACCGCCCTTCGACCCGAGAAAGCGCGACCGAGGGTCAATTCGTCGGCGTATTCCAGATCGGCCCCGACCGGCAGCCCCGACGCCAACCGTGTCACCGCCACGTCCGGCGCGGCCGCCCGGATCCCGGCGGCGACGTGCATCGCGGTCGCCTCCCCGGTCGTCGTCGGGTTGGTGGCGATCACGACCTCTCCGACCGAACCGTCGACCACCCGTGCGTACAGCTCCTCGATCTTCAGATCCTCGGGGTCGACCCCGTCGATCGGCGACAGCGCCCCGCCGAGCACGTGGTAGCGCCCGCCGAACTCGTGCGTGCGCTCGATCGAGATCACGTCGGCTGGTTCCTCGACGACGCAGATCACCGAAGCATCGCGGCGCTCGTCCAGGCAGACCCGGCAGCGTGGACCGTCTGCGAGGTTGAAGCACACCTCGCAGAGGGTGATCCGCTGCTTCATCTCGCGGATCGCGTCCGCCAGCGCGAACGCGTCCTCGTCGCTCGCCCGCAACAGGTGGAACGCCAGCCGCTGGGCGGTGCGCCCGCCGATCCCCGGCAGCTTCGACAGCTCGGTGATCAACCGCTGGACGGGGGGCGCGTAAACCGACACGCGTCAGATACGCCTAGAGCCCGGGGATCCCGAGCCCGCCGAGGCCGCCCGGCCCACCGAGGCCGCCGAGCCCGCCGGTGACCGCCCCCAGCCGCTCGGCCGCCAGCTCCTGGGCCTTGCGAAACGCCTCGTTGGTGGCGGCGAGCACCAGGTCGGACAGCATTTCGACATCGTCGGGGTCCACCGCCTGGGGGTCGATCGTGACCGCCTTGACGACCAGATCGCCGGTGACCTCGACCGTCACCATGCCGCCGCCGGCCGACGCCGAGACGACCTCCTCCCTGAGCTTCTCCTGGGCGGCCATCATGTCGGCCTGCATCTTCTGGACCTGCTGGAGCATCTGTTGCATGTTCGGCTGCTGGGGCATCAACTTTCCGCCTGTTCGTCGGTGTCCGCGATCTCTTCCGCATCAAACTCTTCCATGAAGCGCCTGACCAACTCCTCCTCGCTCAGCGGCTCGGCCTCCGCCGCGGCGTCGGCGCCGCCGTCGGCGGCCTCCGCGGCGAGCTCGTAGCGGAGCGCCAGCGCCTGCCCGACCACCTCGCGGACCGCGTCGGCCGCGGCGCGGCGGTGGTCGTCCTGCTCGGCCTTGCGCTTCAGGAACGCCGCGTCGGCCGGCAGCGCCAGCGTCAGCTCGCGCTCGTCGACCGCGACCGGCCTCGCGCCCTGCAGCAGCGCCGCCAGCATCGCGTTCTGGGCGCGGACGAGTTCCACGACCGCCGGCCACATCTTTGTGATCTGGTTGAGCTCCAGCGTCCCAGGAACCTCCGGCGCCACCCGCACGCGAGGTGGCGGCGGAGGATTCTGGGGCACTTCCGCTGCAGTCGATGAGGCCGGCTGGCGTTCGATCGGCGCTTGCTTGGGCGCCGGCGCAGGCGTCGCCGCGGGCCCGCCTCCGCGTTCGAGCCGTTCAATCCGCGCCAGCAGCGCGCTCGCCGACGGATCCATCTCCGGCGCGGCGGCGCGGATCAGCACCAGCTCGAGCTGAATCCGCGGCTGGGCGCCGTTGGCGGTCGCCTCGAGCGCGCCGGCGACGAGCTCGAGCAGCCTGACGGCGTCGGTCTCGTGCAGCGTCGCCGCCTGCGCGGCGAGGCGGGCGTCGCGGTCGGCGGTGACCCGCAGCTCGGCCGGCACGTCGCCGAGGATCTGGACGGTCAGCAGCTCGCGCGCGTGAACCTCCAGGTCGCGCAGCACCTGGCCCGGATCGCGCCCGGAGGCGGCGAGCGCCGCCGCGGCTCGCAGCGCGTCGGCGGGATCGCGGGCGACGATCGCGTCGACCGCGGCGAACAGCTGCTCGGCGTCGGCGACGCCCAGCACCGCCAGGACATCGGCGGACGAGATCTGCTCGCCGCCGGCGTAGGTGATCAGCTGCTCGAGCGTCCCCAGCGCGTCGCGAAACGAGCCGGTCGCGTGGCGTGCGATCAGCGCCGGGGCGCCGTCGTCGAGCTCGACCCCCTCGGCTGCCGCCACCCGGCGCACGACCGAGGCGACCTGCTCGGCCGTCGGGCGGCCGAAGTCGAACCGCTGGCAGCGGTCGACGACCGTCGGCAGCACCTTCTGGGCCTCGGTCGTGGCGAGCACGAACACGGTCCGCGGCGGCGGCTCCTCGAGCGTCTTCAGGAACGCGTTCCAGGCCTGCGGCGAGAGCATGTGCGCCTCGTCGAGGATGTACACCTTGTGGCGCCCGGACACCGGGGCGAAAGCAACCTTCTCCCGCAGATCGCGGATGTCGTCGACCGAGTTGTTCGACGCCGCGTCCATCTCGATCACGTCGAGCGAGGTCGCGGCCGCGATCGAGACGCAGGACTCGCAGACGCCGCAGGGGGTCACCGTTGGGTGGGTGGGACCCGTTTCACAGTTGAGGCAGGCCGCGAGGATCTTCGCCATGCTCGTCTTGCCGGTCCCGCGAGACCCGACGAACAGGTAGGCGTGGTGGACGCTGCCGCGCTGCACCGCGTGCGACAGGGTCCGCACGACGTGTTCCTGGCCGACTACGTCGGCGAACGTCCGCGGGCGGTGACGGCGGTAGAGCGAGGGGCCTGCGGACACAGACCGAGTCTAGTGTCGTGAATCAGAAATTCGCACGCAGTCTGGGCGCGTCTGGACGCGCCTGACGGGAGGCGACGCTCCCGCCGTACCACCAGTACGACTTGGAGCATCGCCTCCCGTCAGCCACGCCCATCGATCACCCATCCTGCACCCGAATTTATGACTCACGACACTAGGTCAGCCGCACGCTGATGATCGGCGCCCGCGTCGGCACCGTGCTGCCACGCGGGCGCGGCTCGGCGGTGACCAGCACCGCCTGAACCCCCCGCAGGTTTCCGTTCACCGCCACCGAGCCGGTGCGCGCCGCAAACAGGGTATGGGTCGGCTGCGGCGTCCCGCTCCCGCGCTCCAGCCACACCTGGTAGATGCGCCCGGGCGGCGGCGCCGGCATGTCCGTGAACCGCAGCCGGCCGCTGTTGCCCGACCGCAGCACAGCGGCGGTCGCGCCCGGCGCATGTACGACGCCGGTATAGGTTCGCGTCGAGCTGCCGCCGCCGAGCGTGAGCCCAACGACGACCAGCACGGCGGCGACCGCGGCGACCGCGACGGCCAGCTGCGGCCTGGCCCAGGACACGCGCCGGGCGCGCGACGGTCGCGCCCTCGCCGGCGCGGCTGTCTCCGCCGCCACACTCGCCATCACCCGCTGCTTCAGGTCCGGCGCCGGGGTCAGCACCGGCACCGCGTCCGGCAGCGCCGCGATCGCGTCGCTGAAGCTCGCGAGCTCTTCCTGGCAGCGCTTACAGCCGGCCAGATGCTCCTCGAACGCGCGCACCTCGTGCTCCTCGAGAGCGTGCAGCGCGTAGGCGGCGGTGTCGCCGTCCCAGCGATCGTGCGTGCTGTTCGGCGGGTTGGTCATAGCGCCACCTCCCCAAAGTCCGCGGTCGACTGCTCGGCGGCGGACAGAATCCCCGCCAGTTTCGCCAACCCGAGGCGCATTCGCCCCTTGATCGTCCCGACCGGCAGCTCGAGATGCGCGGCTATCTCCGTGTGGGTGAGCCCGCCGAAGTACGCCAGCTCGATCACGTGGCGCTGTTCAGGCGGCAGTTCGCCCAGCGCGGCCTGGACCTCGCTGGCCTGCTCGCGCCGCTGGACCTCCTGGTCGGTTCGCTCCGGCGCCTGCAGGAAATCCTCGAGACCGTCGCTGCTCGCGCGCCGGCTCTCGTGCATGCGGTTGTGCCGGATCTTGTCGATCGCGGCGTTGTGCACGATCCCGAGCAGCCAGCTGCGCAGCTCTCCGCGAGTTGCGTCGTAGCGATCGAGGCGCCGCCACAGCGACAGGAACGCCTCCTGCACGGCGTCCTCCGCCAGTGCGCGGGTGCCGCAGATGCGGTGGGCGAGCGAGTAGGCCGCGCCTGCATGGCGATCGTAGATGACCGCGAACGCGTCGGAATCGTGCCCCCGGGCGAGCGCAACCAGCTGACCGTCGGTCAGCTGGCTCAGGTCGGCCGGTGCGTCGGCGGCCGCTCGACGCGACCGAAAAGACAGTCCTCGCGGCATCGTTCGAGAGCCCTTTATACCCGCTAGCGCCCCCGTCGGGGGCACGACGCTGACCAGAGCCACCGGACTGCTCTCCGGTCGCCTAGGCCGACGCCCGGCAGTCGAGCTCACTCACCCGACCGCCCTCGACACCGACCTCCCGCGCGAGCGGCTCGCCGGCCGACCACAGCGTGTAGCTCCCGGCGGGCAGCGCGTCGAACACCGCGGTGAACGCGGGGCGACCGGCGCTCTGGCGCTCGAGCACGTCCTTGTGAGAACGCCGCTCGTCGGCGCCGGCGGGGCTGATCTCGATCTCGCTGCCGTGCAGGACGGGGTCCGTGTGGACGATCAGCGCCCCGAGGTCCTCGCCGATGTCGAGCACGACGAACTCGGGGTGTTTGCGGTCTGAGTAGTTCTCATGCATATCTGTTCCTCGAAGTTAGATCGCCGGGCACCGCTCCGCGGTGCCCGGCGAGTTGTTTGGTGAGCGTGGTCAGCTCGACGGGGTGTCGTAGCCGTCCGCCGGCGTCCCCAGGTAGGGGAAGGTCGCCTGGTAGCGGTTGGGCCCCGGCACCGCGGCCGCCTGCGAGTCCTCAAACTGCTGCAGCAGGCTCGCCGCCGCGTCGGGCTTGTAGCTCGAGTCGATCAGCGGGTAGGTGACCCCCGCGACCGCGCGCAGCTCGATCGCGACGACGTCGTCGGAGACGCGCCTCCCGTTCGGGAAGCCCGCGAGGTCGCCGCCCAGCAGGCCGAACCGGTTGGGGCTCGACGCCGGCGGAATCGCCAGGTTGAGCCGCAGCTGATCGGCCTGCGTCGAGCCGGTGTAGTTCTGGAAGCCCGGGATGATCCCCGAGGGGATCCCGGTCAGCAGAATCGCCACCAGGTCGGCACGCGCCGCGCTGAGGCCGGCGAGGTTGGGGAACACGCCCGGGTACAGGGCCGGCAGCAGGCCGGCCAGCTCCGGATGCTGGACGTGCGAGAGGAACGCGCTGTCGCCCGCGGGAGGCTGCGAATTCCAGTTGTCCTTCAGGCTGATCGGGATCAGCACCTCGTTGAACAGCGGGTTGCCCAGGCGCGAGACCTGGATCCACGGCCCCGACTCCGACGGCGGATCGCCAAAGCCGTCGAGCATCGTCGCCATCCGGCGGCTCGCCGAGCTCCACACGCCGATCACCGCGTTCGAGCTGGTGACGCTCGACGGAACGGTGTGGTGGTGGGTGAGGTCCGCGATCGGCACCTGCAGCGCGATCGTGTGGATGTTCAGATCCTTGGTCGCGTCCACCCCCGGCGCCGCCGGCGTCGGGATCACGTGCAGGTTCTGGAACGGACGCAGGTCGCCCAGGTCGAACACGGCACCGAGGTCCACGAAGAACCCCTCGAGCCGCTGACCCGCGAACACCGTGCGGCCGCCCGGCAGGGAGTGCACGGCGGCGTCGGCCAGCGCCTGGTAGTTCGGCGTCGAGCGCGGGCCGATGTTGCACGGCGGGCACGCGAGGCCCTGTCCGAGCACCCGTGCCCGCAGGTTCTCGTATCCGCTGGCGGTTCCCCAGGCGCGCGTGTCATGTCCTTCGACGCGCGTCACCGAGTAGAACTGCCGCTTGTTCCAGGTGTCGCTGTCGAGCGACGTGATCGGACCGGTGTTGTAGAGGAACGTGTTCGGGTTGGTGAGCTGGCTGGTGAACTCGAACATGTACGAGATCTCGGGGACGCCGTCACCGTTGTTGTCGATGTGGATCGCGTACAGGACGTCGTCGCCGAACTCGAAGAAGTTCGGTCCCCCCGGGGGGTCCTGCAGCGGGACGAAGTTGGTGATCAGCGTGACGGTGTCCGGCTTGTCGGGGCTGACGAACGCATACACGTCGGTGTTGTCAGCGACCGGATCCTTGCTGATCTCGGGTGCTTCACGATGTGAGGACATTTCAGATCGTCTCCAGGTGTCAGCTCTTCGGCGCGTGCGCGAGCAGGCGCTTGACGAGCACTTTGTCTCGGTAGGTCTTCTCGCCCGTCCCGTTGAGAACGGTCACCTCGCCGCGCTTGGCGTCACGGACGACCGCGGTGACGGGGTGGGCCGGCATCCGGGCCGACTTCTTGGTCTCGACGGCGGCCTCCTCGCGTGCCTGCGCCGAGGCGATCGGCACGGACGCTGCCGCGACTCCGGCCGCCACGCCGGCGCCGGCCTTGATGAAGGACAGACGGGTGACGCCCGCGCCCTCGGTCTTCTCAGCAGCCATTGCTGCTCCTTTCAGGTTGCACACCAGCGACGGAGCCGGTGGTTTGATCCAATGCCGTCGTTACGAATCCGATCCGCGAACAGATCACTGATCCGGATCCGGCGCCACTCCGTAATCGAGGCGGAAGGACCAAACGCCAAAACGATTGGAGCAGTCACATGCTTGGACTCGACAACCCCGTTCACATCCTCTTCCTGCTGGCGATCCTGTTGCTCGTGTTCGGCGCCAAGCGCCTGCCGGAGATGGGCCGCTCGCTGGGCGAGGGCCTGCGCGGCTTCAAGGACTCGATCACCGCTGAACCGCACCGCACCGAGCTGACCCCCGCGACCACCACCGAGGTGGCGCAGCAGCCCGCTCGTGATCACACCGTGGCCTAACCGATCCAGCGGTTATCACTGACCATGTCGGCTACAGCGCTCAGAGGGCGATCGCTCGGGCACGACGACCAGCTGACGGTCGTCGGGCATCTCGACGAGCTGCGGACGCGGCTGATCGTGTCGCTGCTCGCCCTGGCGGTCGCCTTCGGGCTCTGCTTCTGGCAGAACCACCGCCTGCTGCACTTCATCAACGCCCCGCTGGCGGCGCAGACCCATTCACGCGGGTCTCTCGGCGTCAGCGATGCGGTGGGAAGCAGCGCCCGTGATCTCGGGGTTCAACTGCGGACCGTGATCGGCGTCCTCGACGCCCCCGGTACCAAGCCGGCCGTCGCGGCGACGCTCGTCCGCGCCCGGGACGGCGTCGACCGTGACATCGCCCGCCTGTCGGCACTCCCCAGCACGAACCAACCGGTGACGCTGGGGATCGGAGAGCCGTTCACGACGACGATCACGGTGTCGATGGTGTTCGCGCTGCTGCTGACGCTGCCGGTGCTGCTGTGGCAGGCATACGGGTTCCTGATCCCGGCGGTCGAGCCGGGCCGGCGCCGGCTGGCGCGGCTCCTGTTCGGCGCGGCCCCCGGACTGTTCCTGGTCGGGGTCGCATTCGGTTACTACGTCGTCCTACCGGCTGCGGTCCACTTCCTGCAGAACTTCAACAGCGATCAGTTCGACGTGCTCGTGCAGGCGAGCCAGTACTACAAGTTCGCCGCCACGACGATGCTCGCGATGGGGCTCGTGTTTCAGATTCCCGTGGCCATCCTTGCGGTCACGAGCGCCGGCATCGTCAGCGCTCGCCGGCTGCGCCGTGGCCGCCGGTACGCGGTCGCCGCCTGCGCCGCGGTGGGCGCGCTGATGCCCGGCGACCTGACGACGATGGTGCTCGAAACCGTCCCGCTCTACCTCCTGTTCGAGATCAGCGTCGCCGTCGCCGCCTTCATCGAGCGACGTACGAGCCTATAGTCGCGAACGTTGGGATGACCGTTGAGGCCCGAAGCTCATCGCAGAGCAGACCCGTCGACCTGACATGGATCGGGCAAGCCGGGTTTGCGTTACTTGCGGGTTCGACGCGGATTCTGATCGATCCATTCGTCGGCGAGCACGAGCTGCGCCGCGTCGCCCCACCGCCGCTCGAGCAGGTCGCCTGCGACGTCGACTGGCTGCTGATCACACACGAGCACATGGACCATCTTGACCCAGCCTTCCTACCGGTCGTCGTCGAGCGCTCACCGGGGGTGCAGATCGTCCTGCCGTCGCCGCTGGTGGAGACCGTCACGCAGCTGAGCAGCTGCGACCGGCTTCATCCCGTGCAGCCCGGGGACAAGCTGCGGCTGTCCGACGATGCATCGCTCGAGGTGATGCCCGCGTGTCACGCTGTCGATGTTGGCGAGGCATACGGCGACGGCTCGACCGGCGAGAGGACCGCTCGATTCGTTGGCTACCTGCTTCAGTTCGGCAAGCTCTCCGTCTATCACTCGGGCGACACGCTGGTGACTACTGAGTTACTCGAACATTTGGCTTCGCGGACCGTCGATGTCGCGCTGCTGCCGATCAACGGTCGCGACTACTTTCGTGAGCGCGCCGGCCTGGTCGGGAACATGGGCGTTCGCGAGGCGGTCGGCCTCGCCGTGCAGATCGGTGCCAGAACGCTGGTGCCGATGCACTGGGACCTGTTCGAGGGCAACACCGAGCGGCCCGGGGCTGTCCTGGACGAGGTCGTGGCGACCGGCGCCGACCTACATGTCCTGACGCTCGCTCGGATGAGGTCTTACCGATTCGCGTGAGCGTGACGCTGGAGCATCCGTGCGCCGCTCATGACCGCTTCAGGAACCTCAGATAGAACGCGGCGAACACCAGGACAACGCCGACGTTGACTATCAGCCGCTCGACGAAGTGGTGGCTGAAGAAGAGGACGTCGAGGCCTACCACGACGGCCACCAACGCGAACACGTACAGCGCGACGGCTCCCCGGCTTCTCACGTGTGTCCGCCGGTTTGCGAGGTCACGGGATCGTGAGCGGCGGTGGGCCTTATCGGCCCCAGGCGATGGCGGAGGATCGCATACGCGATCGCGCCGCCGACGAGCGGCACCAGCAGTCCGACGGCCTGGTGGAGCAGGACGGCGGACAGCGCGGTGTTGTGCGCCACGCCGTAGGCGATCAGCATCCCCGCGACGCCGCCGATCGTCCCCGCCGCGGCCGGGAGCGGGAGCGATCCGCCGAGCGCGCCGATGACGTACGCCATGACCACGATCGGAAAGCCCGGGACGGGGTCGGCGTGGACGACACGGAACGCGACCCACAGGACCGTCAGCTCGAATCCGAGGTAGGCGATCCCGCCGAGGACGGTTCTCCAGGAGTCACGACGCGACAGAAGCCGCTTGGCGTCCTCGACGGCGGCCGCGAGCGTCGTGATCGTCGTCGCGACCTTCTCGTGCTTCGCCCGCAGACGTTTCGCAGCGGCGTCGGCCCGGGGGGCGATCAGCACCGCAGCGGTGATCCCGGCACCCGCCAGGGCTGCTGGGAGCAGCGTCAGCAGCAGGTTGCTCTCGCCGGTCAGGACGCCCGTCGCGAGGCCCAGTCCAAAGACGACGATGGCGAGCGCGTCGATCCCGGTGTTGAGAAAGCTGAGGTTGAGCTGACGCTCGGCGATGAGCTTGGGAGTCATTCCGAACCAGTGCAGGATCACGCCGCCGAATCCCATGCCTCCCCAGGTGCCGCCAGGGAGCAGCAGGCCGCCCCCGAGCTGCGCCCAGGCGACGTGCTCGTCCATCCGACGCCCACGCTCGCCGCGGTCCAGCACGTCGTCAGGGTCGACGATCTGGCTCCAGGCGTAGACGAACCCGGTCTCGGATAGCACCTCGATTGCGAGCAGGGCGAGCACCCACGCCGGAGGTGGTCGCTCGCGCTCATCCCGGCCCCCCAGCGACGCCGGCGCTCGCGTTTTCCGGGTCCAGGAGCTCGAGCGCGAGTGCGGACCAGGCGAAGTCCTCGGCGCCCATGCCACGCCCGTCATGCGGACCGTAGAACTCCCGCAGCCCCTCGCGGACCACCGTCTCGGTGATCGCCCGGGCGAGAGTGGCCGCCTGCTCCTCGTAGCCGAGGCGCACCATCCCGCGCCACAGCAGCCACGCGCTGTTGATCCAGGTCGGCCCCCGCCAGTACCGCCGCAGGCCGTCGAAGTGCTCCTGCAGCGAGAACGACGGCTCATCGAGCGCCACCGACGGTGCCGGCACCTCCGTCCAAAAACGATGCCCGTCGAACAGGTATTCCACCAGCCGGTGGCCGATCTCGTCCGGCAGGTCGGGGAGCGCGAGCGGGGAAAGCGCGGCCACGGTGACGGGGATCCGCGAGCTGATCGCGGGCATCACCGCCGGCAGGAACAGCCCACTCGGCTCGTCGTAGCACCGCGAGATCAGCGCCGGGGTGATCGACGGAAGCCCCAGCGCCAGCCGCGACAGGCCGTGAATCACGTTCGTCATCACCTCGCAGACGACCGGATCTCCGTCGGCGCGCGCCGCCTCGATCCGAAACTCGCGCTCGCGGTTACGTCTGACGAGCTCGACGAACTCCGGCAGCCCCTGCGCACGTGGACCCCAGATCGGGTCGAACTGCGGCGAGGCATCCAGGCCGGACTCGTCGGGCTGAAGGATCCACAGCAACCCGTCGCCCTCGAGATCGCGCTCGGCTGCGACCGCCTCGTGGTGGGCGACGATCCCTGGCTCGAGCGCCGGGTCGCCGACCGCCAGCCGCCAGGCGAGCGCCAGTGCCGGCGGCTGGATCGTCGCCGTCATGAAATCGTCGCGATGGATCACGTTGTAGAACAGCGCCCGCGCGCCGCTCACCGGGTGCTCCCAGAAGATCGTGTGACCGATGAATCCGTCCGGCCGCGCCGCCGCCAGCAGCGTTTCGAGCTCCGCGCGGGAGCGTGCCGGGTCGAAATGGCGCCACGCGATCGCCGCGAAGCACGAGTCCCAGTACCACTGCCAGCGGTAGCGGCCCGGACTCGGCCGGGTGTAGGCGAACTGCACCCCGTCGCGCTCACCGGAGATCCAGCTCCCCTCGAGCACCTGCCGGCAACGCTCCGCAAGCCCGCTCACCGCGGCAGCTTCGCAGATCGTTGGATGATTGCCATTGATGCGGGTAAGGAACCTCAACTTCCACGGCATCGGCTCACCGGCAGCCCGCGACTTCGGCGAGGGCGAGCGCGAATTCTGGGCGACGCCGGCGCTGTTCGAGGCGACGCTGGACGCCGCGGTCGGCAGAGATGATCTGACGCTGAGCTTCGACGACGGCAACTCGACCGACATCGACGTCGTGTTGCCGGCGCTGCGCGAGCGGGGCCTGTCGGCGACGTTCTTCATCGTCCCCGGCTGGCTCGGCAACCCCGGGTTCCTGACCGAGGCGGGCGTGCGGACGCTGACGGCGAGCGGCATGACGGTCGGCAACCACGGTCTCGCACACCGCTTCTGGACCGAGCTGACACCGACCGACCTCGAGCACGAGCTGACCGAGGGCCGCCGCGTGCTCGAGCGGCTCGCCGGCGTCAGGATCACGACGCTCGCGATCCCGTACGGGGCCTACGACGACGCCGTCCTCGAGACCCTGCGCCGCCACGACTACGAGCACGTGTTCACGAGCGACGGTGGCACCGCCGAGCGGGATGCATGGCTACAGCCGCGTGAGCACCTGCGGGCCGGCCAGACCCGCGCCGACCTGGAGCGGATCCTCGCGGGCCCTTAGCTCTGGAGAACCGGCTCGGACCCCGCCCCCTGGCGGAGCCCGACCGGACCGTTGAGCCGCTCGCCGGTCTGCGAGTCGAACATGTGCACCCGCCCCGGCCGGGCGACCAGCGTGACGGTCTCGCCGAGGTCGGGATACTCGCCACCGGTGACGCGCGCGACGAACTCGACGCGATCCCCGGCCGGCTCGCCATGGGCGTAGATGTACGCGTCGGCGCCGAGCTCCTCGACCAGGTCGACGGTGGCGCTGAGCCCGTCGCCCTCCCCGGCCAGCACCTGCAGGTCCTCGGGACGCACGCCGATCGAGACCTCGGCACCGGACGCCGCGAGGGCCTCACGCTCGATCGGGATCACGGCCGAGCCGAACCGCACGCCGCCCTCGACGACCTGCGCCGGGAACACGTTCATCGTCGGGCTGCCGATGAAACCGGCGACGAACACGTTGCGCGGCGCCGTGTACAGCTCGCGCGGCGTCCCGACCTGCTGGAGCACGCCCAGCTGGAGCACCGCGATCCGGTCGCCCATCGTCATCGCCTCGGTCTGGTCGTGCGTGACGTAGACCGTCGTCACTCCCAGCCGGCGGGTCAGCGAGCTGATCTGGCCGCGGGTCTGGACGCGCAGCTTTGCGTCGAGGTTCGAGAGCGGCTCGTCCATCAGGAACACCTGCGGGTTGCGGACGATCGCGCGGCCCATCGCGACGCGCTGGCGCTGGCCGCCCGACAGCGCCTTGGGCTTGCGCCCGAGCAACCCGTCGAGGTCGAGCAGCTTCGCGGCCTCGACCACGCGCTGCGTCCGCTCTGCCTTCGGAAGTCCCTGCATCTTCAGGGCGAACGCCATGTTGTCCTCGACGGTCATGTGCGGATACAGGGCGTAGTTCTGGAACACCATCGCGACGTCGCGGTCCTTGGGCTGGACGCGGCTGACGTCGCGGTCGCCAATCAGCACGCGACCCGCGGTCAGGTCCTCGAGGCCGGCGAGCATTCGCAGCGAGGTCGACTTTCCGCAGCCGGACGGGCCGACCAGCACCAGGAACTCACCATCCGCGATCTCCAGGTTGAGATCGTTCACGGCCGCGTCGGTCGACCCGGGGTAGATCCGGGTGACGTGGTCGAAGCCTACGGTCGCCATGCCGCCCTCACTTCCTTCACCGTGCAATGCAGATTACGGGTGTGGTCAACGATGCGCGTGTCGCCGGTCAGCTCGATGACCGCGTTCATCCGCA
>Ga0123356_10002585_pt1 | contig 19293 bp, 13 predicted proteins | sample TergutEmb28metaG_2_FD_92546 | JGI IMG/M metagenome (GOLD analysis project Ga0123356, IMG submission 92546) | Embiratermes neotenicus P3 segment gut microbial communities from Petit-Saut dam, French Guiana - Emb289 P3 | ecosystem: Host-associated > Arthropoda: Insects > Digestive system > Gut ...
ACGATCGGCGGCAACCTGGCGACGAATGCCGGCGGCCTGCGCTGCGTGAAGTACGGCGTCACGCGTGACTCGGTCCTCGGCCTGGAGGTCGTGCTGCCCGGCGGCCAGGTCCTGCGCACGGGGCGACGCACTGTGAAGGGCGTCACCGGTTACGACCTGACCGGGCTGTTCGTGGGCTCGGAGGGAACGCTCGGCGTCATCACCTCGGCCACTCTGCGCCTGCGGCCGCGGCCGGACCGCTACCCGAGCACGGTCACGGCCACCTTCGACAGCTTCGAGGCGGCGGCGGGCGCCGTGTCCGCTGTCCTGGCTGCCCGCCTGCGGCCTAGCATGCTCGAGCTCATGGACGCGGCGACGCTGCGGGCCATCGACGACTGGAAGAACACCGGGTTCGGCGACGTGCAGGCGCTGCTGATCGCCCAGGACGACGGCGACCAGGCCGACCAGGGAGCCGCGGCCATGCTGGAGATCTGCGAGCGCGAAGCTGCGGCGACAGCCCAGGTGTCCGCCTCAGAGGCCGAGTCACGGCAGCTGCTGGAGCTGCGCCGGCTGGCTTACCCGGCGCTCGAGCGGCTCGGTGTCACGCTGACGGAGGACGTCTGTGTGCCGAGGAGCAAGCTGCCCGAGATGGTCGGCCGGATCGAGCGGGCGGCGCAGAAGCACGGGGTGATCATCGCGACGGTGGCGCACGCGGGGGACGGGAACCTGCACCCGCTGTTCGTCTTCGACCGGGGACTGCCCGACGTGCCGGCGACGGTGTGGTCAGCCGCCGATGAGATCTTCCGCGGAGCGCTTGACCTCGGCGGCACGCTGACGGGCGAGCACGGGGTCGGGATCATCAAGCGCCGCTGGCTGGCCGCCGAGCTCGGCCCTGCCTCGATGGCCGTGCATCACGCCATCAAGCAAGCGCTCGACCCGGACGGGATCATGAATCCGGGCAAGGTGCTGTGACTCGCCGCAGGTCACGCCTGCGGCAGCCGGTCCTGGAGCATCTGCATGGCGTGGCCGAGGCGCTTCTGCAGCACGGCCTCGCTGACCCCGGCGACGACCGCGGCCTGCTGATGGGTGAGGTCGAGGTAGTGCATCAGCACGACTGCCTCGCGTCCGTGCGGCGGCAGCTCCTGCAGCGCCCGCACCACGGGCAGCAGCGCGAAGCCCGGCGCAGCTGACCGTTGCGGCCGCCGGGTGCGCCGGCACCGGAGGAGCACCCTGCGCTGCAGGTAGCTGGCGACGTCGTCGCCTCCGGGCGCGAGCCACCGCGGCAGCGCCGAGAGCGCGTCACAGGCCACTTCCTCGGCAGCGTGCGGGTCACCGGTGAGCAGCGCAGCCAGCCGGACGAGCGGCCGGTAATATGCCTCATGGAGCTGGCACTCCACCGGTGGCCCGGCCTGGCGGGTCTGCCCGTCGGTGTCGCACATGGACGCTCCACACACGCGGTCCGCAGTTTCTTGGCACTCTGAACTGTAATGTCACTGTAGGAAAGAACCGGAAGATAAGTCAAGGTCATATGACTGGAATCTTCTGGTCGCTTCGGGCAGGATGGACCTATGCCCGGGGATGACTGGCGCCGACTCGCCGACTATGTCGTGGCACGCCGAGTGGAACTCGGCATGCGAGAGCGGCGCGCGCTGGCCGCCGCGACCGGTGTCACGGACCGCACGCTCGGCAAGCTCGAGAACGGGCACCGGGTGTCGCCGAGCACGCTGGCCGTGATTGAGAACGAGCTCGGCTGGCTGCCGGGGTCCTGCCGGCGCATCCTGGCTGGCGGTGAGCCGCTCCTGGCGGCCGTCCCGGAGGACGGACAGTACGCCGACCCGACTCTTCGCCACCTGGCGAACACGCCCGGATTGCCGCCGGACGTGGTGCGCGGCCTCATCGCCCTCGCGCGTACGTGGCGCGAGGGCGATGACGGCACGGCTGAGCCGATGCAGCGGCGCGCCTGACGGTACTAGCCGCTCAGACGCACACCCACACTCCGAGCAAGGACAGGCAGATGCCGCGGCCGTCCTTGTCTGACGGCGCTGGCGTGGGTGTCGCCGTCGATGCGCCCGGCGTCGGCTGAGGCGCGGACGTGGCCGGTTGCGGCCCGGACGTGGCCGGTTGCGGCCCGGACGCAGCCGGTACCGGCGTCGTGGTGGTCCCGGTCGGTGCGTGCACCGCCACGGGTATCCCCGACGGCACCGGCCGCGTCCCTGCCGGCGCCGACGGCGTCGTACGGCCGGGCGCGGGCGCCGCCGAGCTGGCCGCACCGCGCTGCGGCGCCCGCGCTGCCCCAGCTGGGCTCCGCCCGGCGGCGGGGCCGTGCAGGTGCGGTGCCACCGCTATGACACCTGCCGCCACCGCTGCGGTCGTGGCCACCGCGATGGTCGCCGCCGGCCGCAGGCGCATCATCCGGCCAGCGGCGCGCAGCCAGGTCCCGGCCAGCGCGAGGAGGATCAGGGCGGGCACCGGGATCGGCCCGGAGCGATGCCTGCCGGGCTGAATCGCCCGCACCCCAGCCCGGACGGCAGCGCGCTGACGGCCCGCGCTCACCGCGGTGGAGACAACGACATCGATGTCGCCGTCGGCCCGTCGGCGGACTAGCGCGCTCAGACCCGCAGGTAACGTCTCGTGCCGGATGTGGATCACGTGCGTGCCTCATCCGCGGCCGCCAGCCGCCGGATCGTCGCCCACCACTCCTGCGGATCTCCCGCGCCGCCGACAACGGCGACTACTTCTGCGCCAGCCACGTCGAGGCGCACCGGCACTTCGGTGGCGCGCTGCTCGCGCGAGGCGGCGACCAGGGCGGGTGGCACGGGCGCGGCGAGATCTGGCGGAGCTGCGGCAGCGGCGATCATCTCGAAGGCCGCGATGCGCTGACGCAGCTCGGCCTGCTCGGCCCGCGCTTCGGCGAGCTCACGCGCCAGGCTGCGCACGCTATGCCTTCTCCGCCACACAGCGCACACCTCCGCGGATCCGACGCTACTGTGCGCAGCTCACCGATGCCATCGCGACTAAACAGATCGCGGGAGCCGGCCGGCCGGGATCAGCGGCATCGACCGGAGCCGTACACCGCACGCGCGGTCGATGGCGTTGGCGATGGCTGGCGCTACGGCCATGATGGGCGCCTCGCCGCCGCCGGCCAGCGGCTGGTCCGGCCGGTCGATCAGGACGACCTTGACGTCAGGCGGGATGTCGGCCAGCCGGGGTACCCGGTAGTCAGACATCGACGCATTGAGAATCCGCCCGGCCGCGAAGTCGATCTGCTCGAACAAGGCCGGCCCGAGACCCATGGCGATCGCGCCCTCGATCTGGTTGACCAGGCCATCGGGGTTGACGACCGCGCCGCAGTCGGCGACCGTGACCAGTCGCGCCAGCCGAACGGATCCGTCACCGCCGATCTCGACACGCGCGGCTGTCGCGACCCGGCCGCCCTTCTCGAAGCCGAGCGCGACGCCGGTCCCGGCCCGGATCCCCGGCAGCTCGCCGCCGCCGGGCCAGCCGATCTCGGCCGCAGCGGTCTCGAGCACGGTCCGCAGCCGCTCATCGTCGAGATGCCGCAGCCGGAACTCCACCGGGTCGGCCCCGACCGCAGCGGCGATCTCGTCCAGGTGGGACTCGCGGGCGAAGTTGTTAGCCGTGGCGGCGAGCGCGCGATACGAGCCCTGGGCGAGCGGCGACCGGGCCGGCTGGTACTGCTGCCGCCGGTGCGGCACGCGGTACGGGGTCAGCAGCCCGGCCGAGCCGGAGTTGACGTTCGTGAACGACCAGGCCGTCAGCGCGCCTGTTGAATCCGCTCCGCTCGCGACGTCGATGATCGCGGCTGGCCGCAGATACGCGGCGGTGAACTCGTCACGGCGGCTCCACTGGACCCGCACCGGCTGGCCGGCGGCCCTGGCGAGCCGCGCTGCCTCGAGTGCGACGGCCGGACCGTGCTTGCCGCCGAAGCCGCCCCCGTAGTCCGGTACCACCACGCGCACCCCGGCAGGATCGACTCCGAGCGCCTCGGCGAGATCGCCGCGGGCCCGGAACGGGGTCGACGTTGCCGTCCACACGGTCAGCTGGCTGCCCTGCCAGCGGGCCAGCGCAGCGCGTGGCTCGAGCGGCACGTGCGCGACGAATGCGGCCCGGTACGTTGCGGCGAAGCGCACACAAGCCGTCGCCAGGGCCTGATCCGGATCCCCGGCCTCGTCGCGCGATGTGCCGGCCCACCCCGTGCTCTCGACGGGGTGCGAGCGCAGGTAGTCCTCGAGTTCCGCGGGGCCTGGCCCGGCCAGCTCATCCCACTCGGCGTCGACCGCTGCGAGCGCAGCCCGCGCGGTGCGCGGATCGGGTGCGATCACGCCCACGAACTCGCCCTCGGCAACGACGGTGACCCCGTCGATTGCCGCGGCAGCGTCTGTGCTCGCGCGCCGCAGGGTTGCACCGGTAGCTGGCGGGTGCAGGACGAGCCCGTGCTGCATGCCGGGCAGTCGCAGGTCGGACGGGAATAGCTTGCGGCCGGTCACGGCGTCCGCTCCGGCCACCGCGCGGGCAGGCTGACCCGCCGCACGCCGCCAGGACGTCGCTGGGGTGACCGGCGCGTCCGCGGGTACCCGCTCCACCCGGCGCTGTCCTGCCACGAGCTCGCCGTAGCCCGCCGACGGGGCGCCATCCGGCCCGGCGATCCAGCCGTCGGCCGCGGTCAGGTCGGTCTCCGGCAGCCCGAACCGGGCCGCAGCCGCCTGCGTGAGCGCCCGCATCGCCGCGGCGGCCGCGGCCCGCAGCGGCGGCGCCGCGTGCGGCATGGACCTGCTGCCGAACGTGCCGAGGTCGAACGGCGAGGTGTCGGTGTCGGCCATGACCAGCCGGATCGTGTCGACGGGCACCGTCAGCTCCTCGGCAACGAGGAGAGACAGCGCTGTCCGGGTGCCCTGGCCGGCCTCGACCTTGCCGGTGAACGCGGTGATAACGCCGTCGGCACCGACGTGCACCCAGGCGTCGTCTGGCCCGCCAAAGCCGGGCTCGCCGGGGTCGGCGACCATGGTCAGCAGGCCTTCTGGCAGCGCCGCCGAGAGCGACTCCGGCTGCTCGCGGCTGAGATCGAAGGGCTGGCCTGGCCCCGCCGACTCTGTCGGCACTGCCGACACCGCCGACTCTGTCGGCACTGCCGGCGACAGGACGGCTGGCGCGGGCACCGGCTGGAGCAGCTCCGGGTGATCCATCAGCTCGGCGGCGCGGTGCACCGCCTGCCGGATCCGCACGTACGTACAGCAGCGGCAGGCGTTCCCGGCAAGCTCGGCCTCGATCCGCTCGTCGCTCGGGTGGGGCACCCTGGCGAGGAGCGCCGCTGTCGCGGTGAGCCATCCCGGCGTGCAGTAGCCGCACTGGAGGGCGCCCTTCTCCAGCCAGGCCTGCTGGACCGGGTGCAGGATGCCGTCCTCGGCGAGGCCTTCCACCGTGGTGATCCGCTGGCCCGCGACGTCGGCGACCGGCACCTGGCAGGCCTGCACCGCGCGGCTGCCGACGAGCACCGTGCAGGCGCCGCAGGCGCCCTCGCCGCAGCCGAGCTTCGGGCCGGTGACGCCGAGATCGTCGCGCAGCGCGTCGAGGAGCGTCTGCGAGCCGTCGCCCGGCACGTGGTGCTCACTGCCGTTGACTTCGATACTTACGGCCATGGCAAGGACCTTACCGACCGCTCGATCCGGCGCTGAGGGCTCCGGTCAAGCTCCGCTAATAACGAGATCAACTTGGCGCGAACCGGATTACGCTAGCGCGAACTCGCCGAGGAAGGGGTCACACCCATGTCTACATCTGACCTGATGGCGCCGGATCAGCACGCGCCGACGCACGGTTTCACCAGGCACGGGATTGCGGTGCACCGGCGCACCGTGGACCACTTGCCGACCGCCACCGCCTATCAGCGGTTCAACAAGCGCGTCGCCCTCGGGCTGACCTCCGTGGTCGGCACGATGACAACCTTCTGGGTGTTCTGCATCCTGGCGCTGCTGTCACTGCCGGCGGTGCTGTCAGGGTTCGGGACCTTCGCTCACACCTTCCCGACGTGGATGATCAGGGCAAGCATCATCGCGCTGGTCGCCTGGGTCGCGCAGACATTCATCCAGCTGGTGCTGCTGCCCGCGCTGATGGTCGGGCAGAACCTCCAGAATGAGGCTGCCGACGCGCGCGCCACGAAGACGTTCGAGGACGTCGAGGAAGCCCGTCAGTCGCTTATGCATGTCATCGACCTGCTTGACTGCCACACGGTGGGCGGGCTGCACGACATACTGCAGGCCGTCCAGAGCCTGAAGGAAGGTCCGCCGGTGACCGCCGGAGACTAGCCATGGATCTGCTCGTGCTGTCGGCGGCCGATGTGCACTCAGTGCTCGGCTACGCCGACTGCGCACAGGCGATGCGGGGCGCACTGACGGCGCTCACGTCGGGCCGGGCCCAGCAACCGCTGCGCACCGTGGTTCAGCCCGCCGGCGCGGCGGGCCTCATCGCGCTCATGCCGGCGTACCTGGCGGAGGACGGCGGTGCTGCTGCCCATGGGGCCGCGGCCTACGGGCTGAAGGCCCTGTGCATCACGCCTGGCAACCCGGCGGCCGGGCTCGACACGCACCAGGGCGTGGTGCTGCTGTCGGACGGGAGTACCGGGGAGCCGGTCGCGATGCTCAACGCCTCTGCGGTCACCGAAATACGAACCGCGGCCGTCTCGGTAGTCGCGACAGATCTGCTCGCCCGCGCGGACGCCGCCACGCTCGCCGTGATCGGCGCCGGCGTCCAGGCGCGGGCGCACGTACTCGCGCTCGATCAGGCACGGCGGCTGGCGGAGATCCGCGTAACCAGCCGCGACATCGACCGGGCCGCACAGCTCGCGGCCGGGCTGCACGGACAGACCCGAGCGACCGTCCGGGCGTGCCCATCAGCCCGCGAGGCCGTCGACGGAGCCGACATCATCGTGACCGCGACCAGCTCGGTCACGCCCGTCCTGCACGGCGACTCGATCGCGCCCGGCGCCCACATCAACGCGGTTGGCGCGTGCCTGCCCCACGCTCGCGAGCTGGACACGGCGACAGTCGCCGCGGCGGTGCTGTTCGCGGACCGGCGGGACTCGCTGCTCGCCGAGTCCGGTGACTACCTGCTGGCCGCCGCGGACGGCGCCGTCGGACCGGACCGCGTCCGGGGTGAGCTCGGCGAGATACTGCTCGGCACCGCGTCCGGCCGGCTGACACAAGGCGAGATCACCGTCTTCGAGTCACTCGGCCTCGCGGTCGAGGACCTGGCGGCCGCGGCGCTCGCCTACCGGAACGCACTCGAGGCACGAGAAGCCGGCGCGACCGTCGGCAGCCTCGTTCCGTTCTGACGGAACCGCGGCCCCACCCGCTGCGTCGCAGGGACAGCTAATAGTCCCCCCCGGAGCAGGAGTCCACGTTATGCATCAGGTCAACCCGGCGTACCGCGGTGCGGCGATCGGCGTCGCGGCCGCGGCGCTGCTCGTCAGCGCCTACGCCATCGGCGCCGCACTGGGTGGCGGATCCAGCGCCCAGGCCGCTACCAACGCCGCCCAGCAGGCGGCATCCGGCTCGAGCGCGACCGGCCGGATCACCGTCACCGGAACCGGCACCGTGACCGGAACCCCGAACCAGCTCGTGCTGTCGATGGGCGTGCAGGTGAACGCCGGCTCGGTCAGCGCCGCCCTGGCACAGGCCAACCAGTCCGCCGATCGCGTCACGGCGGCGCTGCAGGGTCTCGGCGTGGCCGGCGCGGACATCCAGACCTCCGGGCTGAGCATCTACCCGAGCTATGCGAGCGGGTCGCAGCTGCCGGTCGGGTACCAGGTCACCGAGTCACTGACGGCCACGCTCCGGCAGCTGGCCAAGGCCGGGCAGCAGATCCAGGCCGCTGCGGACGCCGGCGGTAACGCGATCACGGTCAGCAACGTCTCGCTGAACCTCACCGACGACGGCCCGCTGCTCGCCATCGCCCGGTCCAATGCCATGAAGGACGCGCGGGCAAAGGCCGAGCAGTTCGCCACGGCGGCCGGCGAGCAGCTCGGCCAGGTCATCAGCATCGCCCCGACCGTCACCGCGAGCCCGCCCGTGCTCAATCAGATGCAATCGGCGAGCGCCGGGTCGGCGGCCGTGCCCGTGTCGCCGGGCAGCCAGCAGGTGAGTGTATCGGTGACCGTCGTGTACGCCGTGTGACCGGCCCGGCGGAGCCCCGGCCCTGCTATGCTGCGAGCCATGCACGCAAACCTCCCGGCAGCAGGCTGGTGGCGCCGCCCCTAGGCGGTGTCAGGTTCGCGCGCAGCAGACCAGGAGGCGACCGCCCTGTGGGTGGCCGCCTTTGTCGTATCGGCGGCCACCCGTCGGGCCGAGGACGGCGAGGCCGATATGGATGAGACCAGCTACCTGACCGCGGGCGGCGTTCGGGTGACGAGGCGTGGCGAGGAGTTCGACGCCTCTGAGCTGGACGGGATCACCCGGCGGGTCCAGGACAACCCGGGCGGGGTGTTCAGCTCCGGCATGGAGTACCCGGGCCGATACAGCCGGTGGCACACCGCCTACGTCGACCCGCCCATCCAGATCGTCGCTCGCGGCCGGCGCATCCGCGCGAGCGCGCTGAACCAGCGCGGCGCCGTGCTGCTTCCGGTCATCGCCGCCGCTATGACACGCGTCACCGGCGCGGACCTGGACGGCTGCGCGCGGCACGCCGAGGTGGTGATCCCGGAGAGTGACGCGGTCTTCACCGAGGAGCAGCGGAGCCGGCAGCCGACCGTGTTCTCGGCGCTGCGCGAGATCATCGGCGCCTTCGCCGGTCCTGACCCGCACCTCGGCCTGTACGGCGCGTTCGGCTACGACCTGGCGTTCCAGTTCGAGCCGGTCCGGCTGCGGCTGCCCCGTGACGCTGCCGCGCGAGACCTCGTGCTGCACCTGGCCGACCAGCTCTGGGTGGTGGACCGCAAGCGGGAGACCGCGACCTACTTCAGCTACGACTTCGAGACCGCGGCCGGCTCGACCGCAGGGCTGGACCGGACGGACGGCACCCGCTCGGGCGGCCCCGTTCCCCTCCAGCGGGACACCCCTGCCGACCCGCAGCCGGGCAGCTACGCGCGCGTGGTGGAAACCGCCCGGGAGTACTTCGCCCGGGGCGACCTGTTCGAGGTGGTGCCCGGCCATACGTTCCACGCGCCGTGCTCGTCGCCGGCCGCGTTCTTCGAGCGGCTGTGCACCCGCAACCCGGCCCCCTACGAGTTCTTCCTCAACCTCGGCCAGGGCGAGTACCTGGTCGGCGCGTCGCCGGAGATGTACGTGCGGGTTACGGGCAACCGGGTCGAGACGTGCCCGATCTCCGGCACTATCGCCCGCGGCGAGGACGCGCTCGGCGACGCCGCGCAGATCCGCGCGTTGCTCACCTCGCCGAAGGAAGAGTCCGAGCTGACCATGTGCACGGACGTGGACCGCAACGACAAGTCCCGGGTCTGCGTGCCGGGCAGCGTCCGGGTGATCGGGCGGCGGCAGATCGAGATGTACAGCCGGCTGATCCACACCGTCGACCACGTCGAGGGGACGCTGCGGCCGGGCTTCGACGCACTCGACGCGTTCCTGACGCACATGTGGGCCGTCACGGTGACCGGCGCGCCGAAGAACTGGGCCATGCAGTTCATCGAGGATCACGAGTCGTCGCCGCGCCGCTGGTACGGGGGCGCGGTCGGCTGGATCGGGTTCGACGGGGGCATGAACACCGGGCTGACGCTGCGGACCGCTCATATCACCGGGGGAGTGGCGGCGGTACGGGCGGGCGCGACGCTGCTGTTCGACTCCGATCCTGAGGCCGAGGAGCGGGAGACGAGGCTGAAGGCGCGGGCACTGCTGGAGACGCTGGCTGAGGCTGGTGATCCGGCACCGGCCGGCGCCACGACCGTTCTTTTCGGGGAACGAGCCGCCGCCCCATCGCTTCCCGGTGCCGGGCTCTCGGTGCTGCTGGTCGATCACCAGGACTCGTTCGTGCACACCCTGGCCGGCTACTTCGCGGAGCTAGGTGCCGAGGTGAGCACGCTGCGGGCGGGCTTCGACCTGGCCCTGCTCACCGATTTCGCCCCCGACCTCGTCGTGCTGTCGCCAGGGCCCGGCCGTCCCGCCGACTTCGACTGCGACAAGCTACTAACGGCGCTGGACGAGCGCGGGCTGCCTGCGTTCGGCGTGTGCCTGGGGCTGCAGGCGATGGTGGAGCACGCGGGCGGCACGCTCGGCCTGCTGGATACTCCGGTGCACGGCAAGCCCGGCCTCGTTCGGGTGCTCGGCGGCGAGCTGCTGGCCGGCCTGCCGGCTGAGTTCACCGCGGCCCGGTACCACTCGCTGCACGCGCGGCCGGAAGACGTAACCGGCGGGCTCGCAGTGACGGCCGTCGCGACCGATGGCGTCGTGATGGCGGTCGAGGACACGGCCCGGGCGCGATGGGCGGTCCAGTTCCACCCCGAGTCGATCCTCACCACGACCGGGCGCGCCGGTCACCAGGTCATCGCCAACGTGCTGCGCCTCAGCCGGGAGCGGCAGGCTCCGGCGTAACGCCCGTGTGAACTCCTCTAGCGGATCGATGCGAAGACGCCGGCGCTGACACTCGTCCGAGGATCAGCCCCGGCTCCTCATGTGGTGGCTGCCGGGCGACCGGCTACCCTGCCTGGTTTCGCAGCCGGACGAGATTCATGCCCACAAAGCTGAGGACGGTCTGGTCGTGCTGGTTGAGCAACTCAGCCCGGCCACGGACTAGGCCACGGTCTGGCTTGGACCGCGACTGCCGGGATTCCAGGATCGTGGTCCGCAGTCGCAGTGAGTCGCCGGGGCGCACCGGTGCGGGCCAGCGCAGCTCGTCGACCCCGGGAGATGCCAGGCTGGCGACCCGGGACAGGTAGTGTTCGACCATCAGGCGCATGGCGATGCCGGCCGTGTGCCAGCCGCTGGCGATCAGCCCCCCGAAGGGGCCACTGGCTGCGAACCGGGCGTCCACGTGGATCGGCTGAGGGTCGAAACGCTCGGCGAATGCGATGATCTCCGCCTCGGTTACGCTGGCGTAGCCGTACTCGTACACCTCGCCGGCCAGGTAGTCCTCGAAGTAGCGATCCGAGGTGCCAACCGCGAAGTCGGTGTCGCTCAGCGTTGAGCTGAGCACCCGCCCGGTGGCGGCATCCTCCAAGGCCGGCTTGGCGCCACGGCTGCCCGCGTGCTCGAGCACGGACTCCGTGAGTGTGGTGTCCGGGATGTCCATGTGGCCCCCGTCCTCTCAGGCTGGTTCTGGTCTTAGGTGAGAGTCTGGCTCGCCGCGGACCGCACGGCGTCGGGCATGTCATCCGCCTTTTTTGGCCGCGATGCCTTAGGAAATCGGGCCGCGCCCGGACGGAATGGCAGAGCCCAGCGTCTTGGCCAGCTGGCTTCGGCGGCTGATGCCTAGCTTGCGGTAGACGCGGCTCAGGTGCGCGGACGCCGTCTTGGTGGTAATGAAAAGCTCCTGGGCGATCTCGCGATTCGTCCCGCCCGCGGCCGCCAGCCGGGCTACCCGCAACTCGCTCGCGGTCAGCGCGTCCCGGCCGGTAATCGCCTCGCGCCGCGGCTTAGCGCCGGCCGCGACGAGTTCCTGCCGGGCCATGTCGGCGATCCTGCGGGCACCGCAATGGTGGGCGATGTCGAGCGCGCGTTCCAAAGCCGCGCGGGCCATCGTGCGCTGCCCGGCCCGGCGCAGAGCGGCACCGTGGTCGGCCAGCGCTCGCGCCAGCTCGACCCGCGCCTCGGAGGCTTCCAGCACGCCGACCGCCTCGTCCAGCAACTCCAGGCCCTTCGCGCTGCCGCCACGCTGCGCGCCTTCCACCAGGCCGCAGGCGCGCAGCGCGATGCCGAGCGCCCTCGGCAGCCCGGCAGCCCTGGCGGTCTCCAGCTCGGCCCGGGCCAGTGCCCGCGCCCGGCCGGCTTGCCTGACCTGGTCTGGCTGGTCCGCTTGCCCCAGCCGCGTCAGCGAGATCGCCGCCTGGGACCGCCACCCGTAGACGATGCCGATACCGAGCCGCTCGCATCTCTCGCCCGCAAGCAGGAAGTCCTGTACCGCCTCGGCATGCCGTCCCTGGGCGGCGCGCAGCGAGCCGCGCGCCATCAAGTAGGTCACGACCATGATCGAGTGCGAGCTCAGCGGCGCGGGGATGCGGCCTAGCTCGGTCTCGGCCATGTCCAGCTCGCCACGTTCGACCAGGACCTCCACCAGATGAGCGACCGCATCCATGGCGAAGATGCCGGCTGCGTGCTCCAGCGCCGACCGGGCCTGGGCCTCGGCGTCGGCGAGCTCGCCGCGCTGTGCCATCGCCCACGCCCAGAAACTTGCCACTACGACAAGAGCAGGAACCGCCGACCGTTGCCTCGCGTGCGCCAGGGTGTCCTCGCACAGCCGGTCGAGTGCGCCGAAATCCTCCAGCCCGATCAGGGTCACGATGGTCGAAGCGCTGGCGTCGGCTGGCGGCGGGTAGGGCCGGCGGGCGAGTGCGCGCTCGACTAGCCGGGCTGCTTCGCCGGGCTGGTTTCGCCGCATCGCGACCTGCGCGATGGCGACTAGGCAGCGCACCGGCGGTTCCGGCATGTCGGCTAGTCCGGCCCGCCAGTGATCCACCATTTCCAGAGCCTCCCGTGCCGTCCGGTCGTCCAGCAGCCCGGTCAGCACGGACGAGGCCTCGAGCGAGGCTGCTCGGCGCGGATTTGCCGCCCCAATCCGGCTGCTGGCCTGCCGCAGCACGGCCACGGCCGCGTCGCACCTGTCGACGACCAGATAGGCGTTCGCCAGCGTGCCGACCGCGGCGGCTATGGTCGGCTCATCGCGCGCTTCGGCGAGGGCTTCCTCTAGGCGCGTGATCGCCGTCGGCTGCCCGGTGTACCACTCCGCGTTGCCGAGCCGCAGCTTTATCCCCGCGCGCTCGGTTTCCCCCGGCGGCTCAGTGAGTGCTCGCCGCAGGTAGCTGGCCGCGACCTCGGGTGCGCCCCGATCCCGCGCGTCCGCGGCGGCTCGGACAAGGCGGTCGGTGACCCAGCGATCGCCGGCCGGGCCGGTGGCCAGCAGGTGGGCGGCGACGCGGTCCGCGCCGGCGCCGGCCCGGTCCAGGATCGTGGCCGCGCGCCGGTGCGCGAGCCGCCGTGCGCCAACCCCGACGCCGGCATAGACGGCCTCGCCGATCAGCGGATGGAAGAAATCCAGCGGCCGGGCCGACATGGTGAACTGCGCCGCCGCGAGCTCGTCGGCGGCCAGCTCCGCTGCGGCAGGGTCCAGGCCGGCCAGCTCGGCGCAGGGCGCTACCTCGGTCTGCGAGCCGAGCACCGCCAGCGCCTCTGCCAGGGCGATCGCGTCCGGGCGCATCCGCATGAGCCGCGCCTGCACCGAGGCGCTGACTGCGGCCGGCGCTATCTCTCGGAGCACAGCGACGTCGGAGTCGCTGCCGGTCAGCCCTTCGTAGCGCGCCGCCGCCAGCAGCTCACTGACGTGCAGCGGGTTGCCACCTGTCAGGTCCGAGCAGGCCCGGCAGAATCCGCTGCCGGCCTGCTCATTGAGCTGGCCGTGCACCATGGCCGTGACGCTGTTTAGTCTCAGCGGCGACAGCACGATGTGCTGCGCCGCTGGATCGTTGACCACGCCGGTCACCACGGCCTCGCCGGACCGCGGATCTGTTTCGCGCACGCTGACCGCGAGCAGCGCCGGAAGCTCCGCGGCGCGCCCGCCAAAGTAGGCCAGCCAAGCAAGCGACGGAGCATCAACCCATTGAAGGTCGTCCACCGTCAGCAGCAGCGGCGTGCCGCCGACCAGGTTGACGCACAACCAGTACAGGCCGTGCAGAGCAGCGAACTCAGACTCTGGCACCGCCCCACCAGGCAGCCCGAGCGCTCCGGCGCCGACGCGCGCCGGTCCCGCGAGCAGCCGGCGGCGCGCGGCCCCGGTCGCGGCGAGTAACGGCGGCTCGAGAAGCTGACCGACAACCGCGAACGCCATCTCGGCTTCCAGTTCGCGCCCGCGCGCCGTCAGCACACGGAACCCGCGCGCCGCAGCCAGGCCGCGGGTCGCCGCGAGCAGGTTGGTCTTGCCGATGCCAGCAGACCCCTCGATCGCGACCACCGCGCCGTGACCGGCCCTTGCCTGATCGAGCAGGACCAGCAGCCGCGCAAGCTCGGCATCCCGCTCCAGCAGGACCAGCCGGTCCGCCATGGCACCAATGCTACGACCACCCGGCGCCGCGCACCGTCGGCCGCATGAGCGTGCCTGCGTTCGAGCAGGAGACCGATGCTCCTTGCTTCGCTCGCATTCCTCCGGCTGCTGCCTGGCCCCCGAGTCTTGGTCAGCGGTCGCTGCCGCGCCGAGCGGGTCGTCGCTGAATGGCGCGCCTGACGGGCCCATTGTGGCAATGTTTGCGCTGTGCCAAACATCAGTTATGAGGCCGCTGGCCGAACCTGGTCCGGATATCTTGCCGTGCCTACCGGGGCTCCGGGTCCGTGGCCTGGCGTCGTGGTGATCCACGAGGCGTTCGGGCTGACTGACGATATGCGCCGCGCGGCGGACCAGGTGGCCGCGCACGGCTACGTTGCGCTCGCGCCCGACCTGTTCGACGGGAAGTCCTGGATCCGCTGCATAGCCGCGGCGATCCGGCAGCTGCGCGCCGGTCAGGGGCCGGCGTTCGCGGTCATCGACGGCGCGCGCGCCGCGCTGGCGGCGCGGCCGGACTGCACCGGCAAGACCGGCGTGATCGGGTTCTGCCTGGGCGGCGGCTTCGCGCTGCTGTGCGCGCCGGGCCACGGGTTCGACGTCGTCGGGATCAACTACGGTGACGTGCCGAAGGATGCCGAGCGCGTGCTAGCCGGCGCGTGCCCGGTCGTCGGCAGCTTTGGCGGGCGCGACCCCATGGGCACCGCGCCCCCGGAGCGGCTTGAGCGGGCCCTCACCGCGCTGGATGTGCCGCACGACGTGCGGGTGTATCCAGGCTCGGGGCACCGGTTCATGACCGAGGCGCACGGTGCGGGCGCGGTGCTGGGGCGAGTGGCGAGAATGTCGTATCAGCCCGCCGACGCGGCGGACGCGTGGCAGCGGATCTTCGCCTTCCTGGGCCGGTACCTCGCGGGCTAGCTCTGGCGGGTCCGGCCTGGGGGCTGTGGCAGCTTGTCGTGGTGAATCTGGCTTTGCTGAATGCTCACGCCGAGGACGGCCGCGGCGTGCCGCACCATGCAGGGCGGGCCGCAGATGTAGGCCTCGGTGTCGGGCTTGATTCCCTGGGCCTTGACCACGTCCGGCAGCATCCCGGTCAGCCCCGCGTATCCGGGCTGCTCGGACAGCACCGGGATGACGTGCAGCGCCGGGTGCGCGGCCTCGAGCAGCTGAAGGTCCTCGAGATCATAGAGATCGAAGTGCTGCCGCGCGCCCACGTACAGGGTGATCGTGCGCGGCTGGCTCGCATCTTTGTCAGCGGCGATCGCCTGCTCGATGATGGCCTTGATCGGCGCGAGCCCGGTGCCTCCGGCAACGCAGAGCAAGTCCCGGCCGGACTCGGCGAGGGTCATCTGCCCGTCTGCCTCGCCCAGCAGCACGCAGTCGCCCACGTCGGAGTGATGCACCAGTGTGTTGCTAACCAGGCCGCCCGGCACGGCTCGGACGTGGAGCTCGAGCGGGGCGCCGGGACGCGGCGCCGTCGCGAGCGAATACGGCCGCCACACCCGCGACCACCTCGCGACCTGAACCCGGACGTACTGGCCGGCCTGGTAGGGCATCGGCTGCTCGGTTTGCAGCCGGACGACTGCGACGCCCGGGGACCGCAGCTCGTGGCTGATGATCTCGCCTACCCACCACGCTGGCGTCTCGTCGTGCTTCGCCGCGTCTCGCATCGTGGCTGCGAAATACTCGGTCGCGCGCTGCCAGGCAGCACACGCCTCAGCTGTCCACAAGCTGCCAGCGCGATGCTCGACGGTGTCGCGCAGCGCTGCGAAGAACCAGGCGCAGTGCTTCTCCAGCACGCCGTAGCGGCGGTGCTCGCGGCCTATCTGGCGGAGCAGGGCCGTGCACTCCGGCTCGGAATCCAGGCTGCGGATCACCCGGCTGAGGGCGTCGAACATGCGCTCGCGCTGAACCGTCATGCTGGTCGGGAAAAGCGCCCTGATGCCCGGGTTCACGGCAAATAGCCGCGCGTAGAAATACTCGGACGTGGCAACGCTGTCAGATGTCGCTGCCGCAAACGTTTGCTTTACCAGTCGCCAATTAGAAACGGGCGTTACGTCCGCCTTGCCTGCCGCGCCAGGAACTGCCTTCTGACCATTGTGAGCGACCGTGAAGTTATGCGCTTCGGATGCAATGTCCGTCTCGGGATCGGCTATCTGCGTGGCGGTCGCGACGTTCGAGGGCCAGCGGGCAAGACGCCGGACGTCGTCCTGACGAGCCGATCCGTCCGGCTTCGAGTCAGTCAATCTGCCACCGAGCGCTATTGCCACATACCCGAGTGTTGCACCGCCGCAGTAGGCAGACAACCCTTTCGGTCCAGTCGCTTCGGCCTGCACGTAGCGTTACAGAATGCAATTCGGCAGAAAGCTGCCAGCTTGCCTACGGGCTGCGCTCAGCTCTTTTGCGGGCCTGCCGCCGTGCTGGACAGGTCATGAACGGCAGATGACGGTCAGGTAAATGGACCTCCTGGCAAAAACCGGGCGTGATAGAGAGCAGAATTGAGTTCGGCGACACTAGTGCGCGATGCGACTTCTCGTGCGCAGCGCGGTTAAAAAATCGCGCACACTGTGCGTCTGGCGGATTTGGCCGGGCTGCCGGCGCCTGCATGCACGAGACCCGCGTCCTAGGATTGCGTGGTGACCTCGCGCGGATACCTCCGATTCCCGCACGTCGCCGCCGATCTGGTTGCCTTCGTGGCGGCCGATGACGTCTGGCTCGCCCCGTCCTCGGGCGGCCGCGCGTGGCGGTTCACCGCGGACGAGGCGCCCGCTGCGACGCCGCGGTTCTCGGCCGACGGCTCCCGGCTGGCGTGGGTGACCAGCAAGCACGGCGGGATGGAGATCTACGCAGCTAGCCTGGCCGACGGCTCGGGCGTGCGGCTGACGTACTGGGCCGCGGCCGGCGCCAGGGTGTGCGGCTGGACACAAGCAGGGGAGGTGCTGGCGGTGAGCGCCGCCGACCAGCCATTCCCGCAGTACCCGCAGGCTCGCGTGGTTGGCACCGACGCGTCGGGTAGCCAGGGCGCCGACCGGGTGCTGCCCTTCGGTCCGGTCACGGACCTGTCCGCCGCGATCGGCGGTCCCGCGACCGGCACGGTGGGCCTGCTCAACGGGTCATTTGGTCTGGACCCCGCGTACTGGAAGCGGTACCGGGGTGGCACGGCGGGCCGGCTCTGGATCGGTCCGGCGGATGACATTCTCGCGGGCCGGGCTGGGGCCCCAGCGCCGGCTTCCGCGGAGAGCACAGATGCCGGGGGTCTGGCGGCCGCGGAGCCAGCCCGGCGCTTCCGCCGCCTGCTGGCCGGCCTGGCGGCTCAGTTCGCCAGCCCGATGGTGGTTGGCGGCCGGCTCGCATTCATCAGCGATCACGAGGGCACCGGCAACATCTATTCCTGCGCGCCAGACGGCACCGACCTGCGCCGGCACACCAACCATGACGGGTGGTACGCACGTCAGGCGAGCACTGACGGCCAGCGCATCGTGTACATGCGCGGCGGCGAGCTGTGGCTGATGCCCGACCTCGACGCGGTCCCGGAGCGACTGGACATCATCCTCGGCTCGCCCGTTTCTGGCCGGGCTCCGCGGCTGATCTCGGCTGCCGACCACACGGGGTCGCTGTCGGTCGACGCGGCCGGGACGGCCAGCGCGGTCGAGGTCCGCGGCACGGTGCACTGGCTGCCGCACCGCGACGGTCCCAGCCGGGGCCTCGCGGTTCAGCCCGGCGTACGGGCCCGCTACCCGCAGGTCCTCGGCCGTGACGGCCTCGTGGTCTGGTCGAGCGACGCGGGCGGCCAGGACTGCCTGGAAATCGGCGGCGGCGACCCGTCCGGCCCCGCCGACCCGACAGCCCCGCCGCGCCGGCTCGCGGCCGGACAGCTCGGCCGGATCACCGAGCTGGCGGCGGCACCCGATGGCAGCGCGGTCGCCGTGGCCGCGCGAGACGGGCGGCTGCGGATCGTGGGCGTCTCAACAGGTCAGGTGCGGGAGATCGCCGCGTCGGGCAACGGCCGGGTGACAGGCCTGGCCTGGTCGCCGGACTCGGCCTGGCTCGCCTGGTCGCAGCCCGCCGCGCATCCTGGCGGGACGGGCGACAATCCGCTGCGCGTGCTGCGGCTGGCCAGCGTCGCCGACGGCGAGGTGACCGACGTGACCGACGGCCGGTTTACCGATACCGAGCCCGTGTTTACCCTCGACGGCCGGTATCTGGCGTTCCTGTCCCGGCGCAGCTTCGACCCGGTGTACGACGCTCACGTCTTTGATCTGTCGTTCCCGTTCGGGGCGCGGCCCTACCTGGTCCCGCTCGCCGCGCTGACCGCATCGCCGTTTGGCCCTCAGCTCGGCGGCCGGCCGATCAGCGCGGACGGGCATCCCCCTGCGGCTGCCGGTGCCGATACCGATGCTGAGGCCGGCGTCGCGGCGGAGCCGGCCGGGCCGGGTCAGGCGGCGCCGCGGGTGACGGTAGACGTCGACGGCATTACTGACCGTATTGTCGCGGTGCCTGTCCCGGAGTCCCGGTACTCGCTGCTGCGAGCCGTCAAGACCGGCCTGGCCTGGCTGCGCGAGCCGCTGACCGGCAATCTGAGCGTCGGCGGAGCCCGACCTGACGACGACGCCCCCCGCGCGGTACTCGAGCGATTCGACTTCGGCAGGCGCGAAGTCGTCGAGCTGGCCGACGACGTCGACTGGTTTGAGGCGAGCCAGGACGGCACGCGCTTGGTGGTGAGTGACCGCGGCACACTGACCGTGATTCCGGCTGACCGCAAGCCGGGCAGCGACAACCCCGACGACCGCGTGCGCGTGGATGCCAGCCGCGCCCGGTTCACGGCCGACCCGGCGGCGATCTGGCGGCAGGCCTACGCCGAGGCGGCGCGGATCATCCGGCACGACTTCTGGGTCGAGGACCTGGCCGACGTTGACTGGGAGGCCGTCCAGGCCGAGTACCGGCCTCTCCTCGACCGGATTACCACGCAGGCCGAGTTTGCCGATGTGCTGTGGGAGCTGTTCGGTGAGCTCGGCACGTCGCACGCCTACGCGCGCTTGCCGGTCCGCCCGCCGGACCGCACGGCGGCCAGCCTGCTCGGAGCAGACCTGGAGCGGAGGGGCGAGAGCTGGC